>Ga0302325_10007848_pt1 | contig 23562 bp, 28 predicted proteins | sample Palsa_T0_2_FD_201948 | JGI IMG/M metagenome (GOLD analysis project Ga0302325, IMG submission 201948) | Peat permafrost microbial communities from Stordalen Mire near Abisko, Sweden - Palsa_T0_2 | ecosystem: Environmental > Terrestrial > Soil > Palsa > Peat permafrost | place: Sweden: Abisko... | reverse complement strand
ATGGAAGTTCCCAACGATCCGGACGCGCTATACTCGCTCGGTGTCGGCTACGGCTTGCGAGGAAACTACAACTTCGCCGTCCGTAAAGCCTACATCGATGCTCTCCACGACATGAGTTTCGCCCGTACATTCCACAATCGCGCGACACGACTGGACCCGGCGTTGGTGGACGCTGAATTGACGCAGGGAGTCTACGACTACGTGGTGGGCAGTCTTTCGATCGGCTGGAGGATGCTTGGCTTGGTGGGCGGATTTCAGGGCAATCGCGCGCGCGGCATCGCGACGCTCAGCCAGGTGGCCCGCCAGGGAAACGTCAACCGGGTGGACGCGACGATTTTTCTGGCCGCCATCTACCGCCGGGAGCATCGTTCCGCGGAAGCCGTCGGCATGCTGAGGCCTTTGATTCCGCTGCTGCCGCGCAACTATCTGTTGCGTCTGGAGCTGGCGGAGATGTATGGCGACCTGGCCGATTACAGCGCGGCCCTGGACCTTCTCAATCAGGTGGAACAGCTTCGGCGTGCGCACGCCCAGGGCTATGAAACGCTGAACGCGGACCTGGTGCGGCAGGTGCGCGAGCGCGTGCTTGCGAATGTGGAGAAAAATGGCGTTGTCGCCGGCGGGTAACGGCGGTGGCTGAAAAGACCGGCATCCGGCGCTGCGCCTGGGCCAGCGACGAAGTTTCCATCGCTTACCACGACGCCGAGTGGGGCGCGCCTCTGCACGACGATCGCGCCTTGTTTGAGCTTCTGATTCTGGAAGGCGCGCAGGCCGGGCTGAGTTGGATCACCATTCTTAAGAAGCGAGCCGCCTACCGTGCCGCGTTTGACCGTTTCGACGCGCGGAAAGTGGCGCGCTATGACGAAACCAAAATCGCGGCTCTGCTGGCCAACGATGGGATCGTGCGCAACCGGCTCAAGATTCGCGCGGCGGTGCAAAACGCTCAGGCCTTTCTGGCGGTGCAAAAAGAATTCGGCAGTTTCGATCGATACGTGTGGCAGTTCGTAGGCGGACAGCCGCGCGTCAACTGCTGGCGGCGATCCAATCAGTTGCCGGCGCGGACCGAACAATCGGATGCCATGAGCAAAGATCTCAAAAAGCGCGGATTCAAATTCGTGGGATCCACGATTTGTTATGCATTCATGCAGGCTACCGGCATGGTGAACGATCACCTGGTGAGTTGTTATCGCTATACGGCTTTGCTTTGAGGGCCACGGGCGACGGCGGTCCGGCGCGCTACCGGGGAACTTTCGCCGCGCTCGACAGCTCCTGGTCGATGATCTTCTCGAATGTCGCGCCCGGTTGAGCTCCGTTGACCAAGGTGCCGTTGACGAAAAATGCCGGCGTGCTGAAAACTCCGTTGCGGGCTCCCATCTGAACATCCTGCTCGATTTGCGGCCTGTAGCGCCCGCTGTCCAGGCAGGCGTCGAACGCCTTGTCGTCCGGCTTGAGCTGGCGCGCGTGCCCGGTTAAATCGTCACGGTTCTGCTGGTCCGGATCGGCAAACAACAGATCGTGGTATTCCCAATACTTGCCCTGCTCACCGGCGCATCGCGAGGCTTCCGCCGCCAACTACGCCCGCGGATGAAGTTGCCTGAGCGGAATATCCCGGTATCCCCGCTTTACCTTCCCCGGATAGTTCCCCAGCAGTTCATTCATCGTGGACTCAGCGCCGCGGCAGTAGGAACAACTGAAGTCTGAGAACTCGACGATTGTAACGGGCGCCTTGGGGTCGCCCCTGGGGTCGCCACGGAGCCGCGCCGGATCGAAAGTCAGCTCAACCTTGGGCGGACTGAGCAGCAGGACCAGCTTTCCCTCGTTCACCGCCCGTTGCATCAGGCCTTCGCTGATCTTGTCCCTGACATCTTCCAGGGGCTGATGGAACTCGTTTGGATACCCCTGGTAGTACGCGCTCACTTGATCGTCGGATGTTGCGGCAACCTTGGAATCCACCTCCAACTTTATGAGATTCTCCGCGCTGACGCCGCGCTTATTCGCCTCCGCCGCCAGCAGCTTCTGATTCAAAACCGTTTGAAGCGCCCGGCGCCTGGTCGTCGGCGGGAAGCTGGTTTTCATCCACCGGCTGCCCGTCAAAAACCGCCAACGGCTCCGGAGTTGGTGGAGAATGCTTATCCTGCGCGGAGGCCATCCGGGAAAACACGACGCAGGCCAGGCACCCCACACTCCCGAAAGTCACGACGATTTCCAGCGAGTTCCTGGAGTTCCAGCGAACCATATCACACCACCTCAAAACGTTGAGTAATCGTTCATGGAATAACCTTGAATAAACTGTACATTCCGCCGTCGAAGTGATCGTTCACGTGGCAATGGAAGAGCCAGGTGCCTGGATTGTCCGGCGTCATGTCGGCCACCATCATTCCCATGGGGGCCAGACTAAGCGTGTCGCTACGCATGCTGTTAAACAAAACCGTCTGGCCGTGCCAATGCGGAGCATGAACGTCGTCTTCGTTGCTGTTCGCCAGCATATACCAGCGGACGCGCTCGCCCTTTTTCATCGTCAACAGCGGCAGCGTGCCCCGGATAAAGCCGTTCGTCGTATAGTACTCCAGTGTCTTGGAGAAACTTGGCTTGTTGATGGCTGTAATCGGATATTGCTGATCGCGCACGATATTCTGCATGAAGTAGCCGCTGGTGCTTTCCTCGAAAATTGCAAACGCCACCACGAATTCCCGATCCACGTCTTTGGGCGTCCCGTCCGGCTTCGTGGAGCCCTTTCGAGAGACGATGATTGGCCCCAGTAGTCCCGAGTTCATGTCTCTGGATTCGTTGAAGTGCGAGTGGTACATCCATAGGATCGAGCTAGGATCTCCGGGGCCTGGTCCAGCACGGTCGGGCACCGTCCAGGTATAGGTGAAAACCTCGCCCTTCTGAACAAAATCGCCTTTCCTGCCGGAATCCGGCGGCGCCCCCGCTGTCTCGCTATAGTAGGCGCCCTCGGACTCCTTGCCGTAAGCCAGGCCATGAGGATGCATACTGCAGATCAAGCGAGCATTGTTCTTGAAGACGACCTTGACAACGTCGCCGACCTCAGCCCGAATGAGCGGCCCCAGTATCCCCAGGTGCTCCCAGCCGGGCGGGCGCGGTTTGAGCGTAGTGAAGGTGTCGTCGGTGTACTCGCGATAGACGGATTTCAGGTAAGTGTTCGACTTGGCTTGGGGCGTTCGAATTATTTCGTTTTCTCCACTTAGGACATACGTTGGCGGGGTTTGGCTGGGTCCGGTGCGTGAGGCCTATCGGAACATGCCCTTCGGGCAACGGGAAGACCAGACGTCTGCAGGCTCTGCGAGCCGCGGAAAATGTTACCCGCGGAACCGTCCAGCTCACGCCTTTAGCAGTCGAAAACAAACTAAATGCCCGGCGCGAGCGATCACCTGGTTAGGAGTCCGGGATTCCACCTGCGCTCGAAACGCATTTACGTCCATAATGAAAACTCCAGTCTGGGGATTTTCAAGCGCCTCCCTCAGTTGGCCGGTTTCCAACACCGGCACCAAATATCGATCGCCATACCAGAGCAGTTCGTTCATCTCATCGAAGCGGGGTGCGCCGTCGTCGTAAAACGTAATCCGCTCGCCGGGACCAGTTGCGTTGGTGGATGCCCGCGCCATCGCCCGCGTGTCGACGGCGTGCAAATTGACAGGTGGCCGGATCGCGATCGCGAAAACAAGAACCGCCAGCAACGGCGTCACGGCCCGCAGGCCATTGCGCACCATTCGTTCCGGCAGCAGCCACAAGATCCCCATGGCCGAAAGAATCGCGAACGCCGGATACGCGGGCAGCATATAGCGCAGCACCCGGCTTTTGGTGATCGCGCAAAGCACATACACCACGGCGATCCAGAGAATGAGCGTGCGCCCTGAGCGATCTTTCTTGCGAATTGCGAAGACCATCCCCGCGATCATGGCAGGCAGCCACGGCCAATAGGATTTCGCGATCATCCAGATGTATTCGAAAGCCCCGGTATAGCGCCGCCACGCCGGCGACAGCGCTCCGGTTACTTCCTGATTCATGTAGATCGATTGGCGCAGGAAGAAATCGCCGCCGTATCTATAAATCCACTGCGCGTACCAGGCGGCGGGCGGAAGAAAAGCAATCAATGCCGCTCCGAACAGATAACGCAGCGGAGGGCGCCGGCGGTTGACGACGATATCCACCGCACAGAACAGGGGGATGCTAAGGCCGGCCATCGCGCGGGTAAGCTGCGCCAGGGCGGCGAAAGCCCCGGCGGCCAGCAGCCAGCGCGGGTCGTCTTCGCTCAGCACCCAACTGCACACCGCGGCGAGGAAGAAGAACGTGAACGGCACGTCGGTCATGGCGCGCGCCGCGTATTTCACAAAATAAACGCTGGTGGCCATGACGAACATCGCGAGCACCCCGGTGAACGCGTCGCCGGTCATCCGCCGTCCCAGCCAGGCCACCAGCAGAATGACGCCCAGACCGCACAGGGCAGACGGAAGTTTGGCCAGCGGGTCCGAAAGCCCGAATGGGATAAAGAGCGCAGCTTGCATCCAGGAGAAAAGCGGCGGATGCTCGAGCGCGGGACCGCCGTTGCTTTCGATCTCGAGCCAATGGCCCGATAAAACCACGTGCTTTGCCACCAGAGCGTAGCGCGCGTCGTCATAGCCTGCCAGATCTCCCTTGCGGATCGGCGCTAGCAGCAGAATGGCGGAGAGCGCAGCGAGAATCCAGAAGAAACGATGCGCGCTGGTGAGCGGATCGAGCGCTCGTAAGATCCGGGCCGGGGAGTCGGACAACCGTCCATTATTGCATGTACAATTGGTGGTTAACGCCACCCCGCCGTGCCCGAGCTCCCGGACATTGTCATCTATATTGAAGCGCTGGAGAAGCGCATTCTCGGGCAGGTGCTGGAAGGCATCCGGCTGGTCAGCCCGTTTCTGCTGCGCACCACCGATCCGCCGCTGGTCAGTGCCCAAAGCATGCGCGTGCGCGAGCTGCGCAGGCTAGGGAAGCGAATCGCGATCGGCATGGCCGCCGGACTCCCGGATGAAGAACTCTGGCTGGTGCTGCACCTCATGATCGCGGGACGTTTGCACTGGCAAAAGCGCGGCGCCAAAGTCTCCCGGCCGCGCGGCCTGGCGGCCTTCGATTTTTCCAACGGGACGCTGGTGTGGACAGAGGCCGGATCGCAGAAGCGCGCGTCGCTGCATGTGGTGCGTGGGGAAGCGGGGCTGAACGCGCTCGATCCGGGCGGCCTGGAAGTTTTGGAGGCCGGCCTGGATCGTTTCGCCGCGGTCCTGACCGCCGAGAATCACACGCTGAAGCGCGCCCTTACCGATCCCAGGTCGTTCAGCGGCATCGGCAACGCCTATTCGGACGAAATCCTTTTTGAAGCCCGGCTCTCGCCGCTGGCGCTGACGCAGAAGCTCAAGCCGGATGAGATCGAGCGTCTGTACCTGGCCGTTCGCACCACGCTCGGTGGTTGGGTGGACGCGCTGCGCGCCGAGACTGGCGACGCCTTTCCGGAAAAGGTCACCGCATTCCGCGAGAATATGGCCGCGCATGGCCGCTACAAGCAGCCGTGCGTGCGCTGCGGCGCCAAGATCCAGCGCATCCGCTACGCAGCCAACGAGACCAACTACTGTCCGCACTGCCAGACTAACGGAAAGCTGCTGGCCGATCGCGCGCTATCGCGCCTGTTGCGCGAGGACTGGCCCCGGACTCCGGAAGAACTCGAATTGCTGGTTCGAAAGCCTTGAATGCCAGATCGAATGTCCGGTGCGAACCAAGGCAGGCCATGCGCCATAAGACCGCCGAGAGCAGTCGTGCGCTAACGGCCTGCGGCAAGACCCGATCCGTTCGCGGCCGCGTCCCTGTAACGCCGAGAGTCTCGCGGACCGCGCGCATAAGCAGCCGTAGCGCGATCCACATCGGCCCGGGCATTATTCTCTTTCCACTTGCGGCCTCATTGTCCTTACACTTCGTGCTCTGCTCTTTTATCGCACCTTCTCCAGCATGTCGGCCTGCTTTAACAGATCCTCAGAGCGGAACAGACACGGTCCGGCCGCTAATGCCACTAACGGATCCGTTTCTCCGGCGCCTCGGGGCGCGGTGCGGCGATTCGCGCCGATGCCGGTGAGGTTGGAACTGAGTGGGACTGGGTCGCGACCGCGACGTATTCACCCGATGACAGCTCAGAGGCGCCCGCCCTTGATTTCGAACGTTCCTTGCCGCGCGCAGGGTTGTCGGCGAGGGAACGCAAGTAGGCGGCGTCCTGCCCGCCGGCAGGAAGAAAAGCGCGAGGGGCGTGTTACAGACGAACGTCGACGGTAATCGGGAAATGATCCGAGCCCCGCACCCGAAGCACCCGGCCGCGCTCGCACTCGATGGAGCCTCGAACGAAAACCCAGTCCAGCGCGCCGGCCATGACGTGCGTCCGGACACGCTGGCCGCCAAAGGCGCTACGAAAGCCGGCTTGGCGCAGGCGGGGAATCAGGCTCGAGTGAGACGTGAAGCTGTTAAAGTCGCCGGCGATAATAATCGGAGTCTCAGCCGGATAACGCTGCGCGTCGTCGAGTACTTCCTCGAGCTGCTGCAGGCGCAACTGCCCGCTTCCCTTGCTCTCCAGGTGGAGATTGTAAACCACAAGCGGTTTTCCGCCGTTATCGAGTTCGGCGACCAGCGCTACGCGCCCGCCCTCTCGTCTTTGGAGCAGCGGCAGACTTGAGATTAGTAAACGCCGCGGCTTCCAGAATCCCGATTGACGCTGGAACCGGATCATGCGCGAGGAGCGCACCGGCAATATGGTGAGCAGCGCTTGACCGTGGAAGGCGGGATCTTCGGCGGCGCCTTGGCCCAGCTCTTGAAATTCGGGCGCGAATACATAGTTCATGCCGAATGTTTGCGCGAGTTCCTTCGCGACATCCTCTCCATGCGTGCGCCGCGCGCCTAGATCCACTTCCTGAAAAATGCACACGTCGGGCTTGTTCCGGCGGATCTGTTCCTTAACTTCCTCGAGGTGCTTGCCGCGATCGATGTTCCAGTCCATAATAGCCGCGCGGGCGTGAAAGCCTGAGGCCCGGGCATAGTTGCCGGATAAGAGCGTCTGCAAGTTTTCGGGTGGAGCGGAGCGAACGGGCGGGCCAGCCAAAGCGGCGGAAAGCGCGAGAAAAGGGCAGCTCCCGAGAATCAAGGTCCGGGTTTCAGCAAGTGTCACTGTCTTTAGTTTATACTGGAGGCGAGTCGCGGCCAGTTTCAAACACCAATATCTTGGGCATGGAGTTGTCCGCAAGGATTCGCATGACTATTCTTTTTACTTTGATTCACATCATCGTCTGTTTCTTCTTGATCGTGGTGGTCCTTTTGCAGAGCGGTAAGGCTGCGGATCTGGCTGGCGCGTTTGGAGGTATGGGCTCGCAGACCGCTTTTGGTCCCCGCGGATCGGCCACGCTGCTTTCGAAAGCCACCACGCTGGCGGCCGCGATTTTCATGATTACTTCGCTTACGCTGGCTATTTTGGCGACGCGCGGCGCCGCTTCTTCGGGCAGCGTTCTGGAGCGGCAGAAAGCGGCAACCAAGCCGGCTCCAGCGAAGACGTCGGCGCCCGTGCGCCCGGCGGCGCCACTCAGCACCTCTCCGGTGACGATTCCGCAACCCGCGCCGGCCAACAAGAAGTAAACTGGTCTTTGTCGTTACATCAATGCGGTCGTGGCGGAATTGGCAGACGCACTAGCTTGAGGTGCTAACGAGGTACTCAGGCCATGTTCTTTTAAATCATTTAGTTGCAGGAAAATCGGGACGGCAATGTAACCCTTTTTGTAACCATTGCGGCCATGGCGGAATTGGCAGACGCGCATGCTTGAGGTGCATGTACTGGAAACGGTGTGGAGGTTCAAGTCCTCTTGGCCGCACCAAAAATAATGAAGTGAGATTGGCCGAGGTGAGAATCTCGGCCTTTTGCTTGCCGATCATGACCCATCCGGCATGACCTGTTCGCCCCCGACGATTGGTCCCTATGGGGCGCAATGACTGGTCCAACTGAGCTTCGCCAGGCGTGGAAGTTCTTGTTGGATTTGGAGATACACTGATATAGAGTAGGGTGGATACGTGGGGAGAGACCGAAAGCCATGACGACGTTCAGCGCATCTCAAATATCCGCCATTTCTCGACTCTTCTCTTCAAGCGTTATCCGAGAACTGGCGCGAAGGGGAAACTCACCTCTTTTTGCCCGGTTGGCAAGACAGGCACTCGCTCCTTCCCGACGGTTGACGGCGCTACACGTCTACAGCTTCTTCGATGCGGCTTTTAACGTTCTGAAGAAGGCTGATTGCCGACATGAATACATTTACAAGGCGGCGCTTACACATAAGGTGCTGTTAGGGACGCATTCACTGCAAACAGCATCGATGCTCCATGAGTTCCGTGTCGGCGATTGCAAGGCCGATGTGTCGATACTGAATGGAACCGCGACTGTCTACGAGATCAAGTCAGAACGTGATTCCCTATCGCGACTTGAGAAGCAAATCGAGACTTACAAGAAGTTCTACGCCAAGGTCTACGTGATCGCTGGAGAAAACCACATTGACGGGGTTCGTTCTCTCGTGTCGCGAGACGTTGGAATTCTGAAGTTGTCGGACCGGCATCAAATTTCTACCGTGCGTAAAGCCGCGGATCTGCCGGAGCGCACGTGTTCATTGACGATCTTTGAATCCATTCGAACTGACGAAGCAAAACGCATCCTATCGCTGATGGATAAGACTGTCCCCGACGTGCCTAACACGGAGATGCGTGCGGCATTGCGGGAGCAATTCCTAAATCTGAATTCGAGCTCTGTGCACGCAGCTATGGTTCAGGTGCTGAAAGCCACTAGAAATCTGTTGCCCCTTTCGTCGCTTGTCCAAAGCATGCCGAATTCCTTGCAGAGCGCCGCGCTCTCTGTCCCGCTACGACACCGTGATCACGACCGCTTGCTCGGCGCCATCCAAACGCCGTTGCAAACTGCCCTACAGTGGGGCTAAGCGGAAATGTACCATCCCTACTTTCGTGGCAAGCAGTACGAACTGATCACGATCCGTGAATCGGCTGAACTGCTAAAAGCTTCGAACTTCGTTCCGATTATCGAGCCAGTCAAACAATCGCTGGGCGCGCTGCAGAAAACCATCGCATCTATCTGCGAGGCAAAGGGCGCCGCCATCGTAATCGTTAATCCGCACCACGGGGATCATGCGGAGGACGGGAAGAGCATATCCACGCTCCTGTCGGAGGACTGCCGGGATTGTCCAGACATTTCAGCGGGAATTCTGTTGAAGGAGAGCACAACGATAGATGAGGTCGTAGCTTGCTGTAACGGGCATAAGGATCACCCCCTCGCATTGATCCACGCTGGGTTCGGCCAGGGTAAGGAACTGGCTGCGGTCTTAGGCGATCGTGTCAACTCAATGCAGCATGTTTTTTTCGACGGACGTAGTAGCAAACTCTACCAAAAGCATTTCAAAGGAACGAAGCGCATCCTCATACGCGATGGCTTCGAACGACGCAGAGGCAAAGATCATCCTGATGTGGAATTCTTCTCCGACCTGCACGCGACCTTCCCAGAGGAGGGCATGGACGGGTTTGGTGATTTTCTCATCGTTGGTGATGATTATTCAGAATCGGGCGGCCCCGCATACACTGTCGCAATTCATATCACATTCATCGACAAGGACAGAGACGATGAGATGCATATCCATCATTTCAAGTCCGACCAGCAGGACACACCAACTGACCCGGCTGGCAAGTTTGCGGAAGCTATGACTAAGCTCATTCGCACTCTGGGTTCACCGAAAAACAAGATTTTTGAATCGGAGGCGATCAAGGAATTTCGTCAACTGCACGCTCGCGGGCACTTTCCGGGCTTGGGATACGTTAAGAAATTATCGATGAATCATCACATTGAGACGCTCGCAAATTACTTCAACCCTGCCGCGTAGGCTGCGTATGAAGTGTTGCCCATACTGCATTGGTGATCGTGGCCTTCGAAAAAATATCTTCCCCACGTTGACATCGGAAACGGGAAACTGCGATTTCTGTGAAAGCAAAGGGGTGTTGGTTCTTGAACCCCATCAGCTCGCGGAGGTTTTTGGTTCACTCCTCAATATTTACGAACCCAAAGAAGATGGACAGCTGCTGGTTCGTTGGCTCAAGGAAGATTGGGGCATGTTCGATCACGCTCGCATGCAGGATTCTTTAGCCATTGAATTGCTATCGAAGATCCTGAATGACGGCGAGATTGTGAGGAAACCGTTCGCTCCTTCGACGACTTACGAGACCGACCGGCTGATGCGATGGGAGAAGCTACGGGATGAGCTGATGTTCGGGAACAGGTTTTTCCCTAGCGCCGAGATGGATCGTGAGCGTTTAACCAACTTGCTGTCCTATTTAATTCTCGATTCAGATGAGCTTCCCACGCAGTGGTATCGTGCCCGTTTGTTGCAGCAAGGGCAACCTTACTTAATTGCGGATATGGGTGCGCCCCCGAAAAAGTTAGCAACACACGGACGAGCCAATCCTGCTGGAATTCCTTATTTGTACTTGGGTTCAACGGAGCGTACCGCAATCGCAGAAATACGGCCGTATACCGGCGAGCTAGCGTGTGTCGCCGACTTCAGCACATTGAGTGATTTAAAAATTGTAGATCTGCGAAACCCTCGTCGATCAGTTTCCCCGTTTGTCTTGGGAGATGAAGAAACAATCGGTTTTATGCGCGGTGATATTCCATTTCTGGCTCGTCTCGGAGAAGAGCTAACGCGCCCTGTAGTGCCTCAATCTGCGGCAATCGACTATGTCCCGAGCCAGTATCTGTGCGAGTTCATCAAAAAGTGCGGATACGATGGCGTCATGTACCGCAGCTCGGTAGGGGATGGCGTAAATATGGCATTGTTCGATCCGGCACGCGCTACGCCGGGTGCCGTTAAACAACGGCTGGTTTCCCGCGTACTGGTTGAGATCGAATGAACCCGGACAGCTTCTGGTCACACTTTCGGCCCGTAATCGCGCCGCCAGTGCGGCCGCTGGTCAGGACATGTCTTTCCGCGTAACCGGTCGCTTATCGCGCCGTAGGCCTAAATCTGGTCCCACAATCGACACGTATTTCGGAAGAAAACACTCAATTGGTGTGATGAGGAATGCCGCCTGGAAAGCGGCCTATCCAATGAGCGCGTGTATCTTCGCCCGCACTTCGGCCAGTTGTTCCGGCGACACACGGCCCTTCGGCTTCGCATCCCGGCTGCGCCAGTCAATGCTCTTCACCTGATCGGCCAGAACTGCATTCGGTGGCGTGCCGCCGATGAAAACCTCAAAAGGATAGTTCTTGATCTGCGTCGTCAGCGGACAGCAGATCATCAGGCTCGTCTTGCCGTTATACGCCGCCGGACTGAGAACGAGCGCCGGGCGGTGCCCTGCCTGTTCATGGCCCGCCTGCGGCGTGAAGTTGATCCAGACGATCTCGCCGGCATCAGGCACATACTGCTTTGCCATCACCAGACCTCTTTGCCTTGCGGCGGTCCGAAATCAACCGCCTCGTGCAGGTTCTTCGCGGTGACGCCTTTCAGAAGGTCGTTCAGGGCGTACGTTTTTTGCCGCACCGGCTCAATGACGATCCGGCCTTTCTCCTCGCGCACCTCCACGACCTCGTCGAGATCAAGGTGCATGGCTTCCATCACGGAGGCCGGAATCCGCACCGCCGCACTGTTGCCCCACTTCTTTACCGTCGCTTTCATGACCGCCTCCGCTGTATAAACCTTGTATATACATTATGACATCGGAACGGGTATGTGTCAACAATGTCGATACATGGATGTTGCGGCATCCCGCCAATATCACTCAAGCCCCGGTTGCGTATTTACAGAATATTAAACCTAAGGATGTAGTCTGATTTTGAGGATGGGGACGTGCGATGTCCGAGCCAAAGGAAGACGATCTCGACGCGCTACCGGAAGGCGAGCTGCTGACTCTGCCGGACGGGGCGATTCCGCCGGGGTGGCTGACAGAATTCTTTGCCCGCCGGGCCGCCCTGCTCCACCAGCAGGACAGTAACGAACTGGCGTTCGAACTCACCGGTGATTCAAGCCTCCATCTGATGATCTTCCGCGATACGGACCCGAAGGAGAAACGCCGGCGCAAGGACGAAGAAGATCGCCGGCGCGCCCTGCGGAAATCCTACAAGTATACAAGTATGTTTTGAGCACTCTCGTCCAACTGTCGAAAGACAAAAACAAACAGGAGCACCATGAGCAACAAAGCCAATCTGACCGAGCTGCTGGCTGAATCGGGCGGCAGCGCGCGCCACAAGAGAGATGTCATCCGGCAACCGGCAACGCCCGCCAACACGACGGCTCCGGCGCAACAGGGCAGGGTGGTCACAAGCCGGGGAGAGATCACGGCCATCCTGGCCGCAGGTTGATTTCGAGGCCGGGCTGATCACGTCGACAAGGGCGAAACCAAGAACGACGAGCCGCGCTCGGTTCCCATCCTCGACGGCGACATGGGTGACCTGCTGGTCGCTGCCAAGAAAGAGCACGACGAGAAATGGCCTCAATCGCCGTGGGTCTTCAACCGCGGAGGGGAGCGCATCATCGACTTCCGGTGGGCATGGGATGAGGCCTGCAAGCGGGCAGGGGTCCCGGACCTGAATTTCCATGACCTGCGCCGCACCGCCGTGCGCAACATGCGCCGCGCCGGCATCCCGCAGGTGATCCGCATGAAGATCAGCGGCCACAAAACCGACAGCATGGAGCGCCGCTACAACATTGTCGACTCCGAGGACCTGCAGATGGCCAAAGAGCTTCTGCAAAACCGCCGCAGAACCCCTGACAATGCGGGCGAAAACGTAACCAATAATGTAACCACGGCGGGAAAAACCACGATACCGGGGGATAAAGGTGCTGCTGAAACATAAGCTACTTAGGCCTCCAGGATACCCCGCGATAGAGAGGATTCTGACTTGAGGTGCCAGCGGGAGCAATCTCGTGGAGGTTCAAGTCCTCTCGACCGCGCCAAAATATTCTAAAGCAGTTGCGCTATAACAGAAACTTGGATACTGGCGCCATCGCCCGTCCTCTTGCGCTCCTAACGTGCCTCGCCGCTGCCGCTCAATCTCCGCCGTTTCAGTTGGGACCTGGAATTGTTCCGCCTTTCGTAATTTCCAAAGCGCCCCCGGCTTACAGTGAAGAAGCGCGCCTGGCGAAACTCGAAGGCAGTGTGTTGCTCTCGCTGGTGGTGGGCGCCGATGGACAACCGCGCGATATTCAGGTCGTTCGGCCGCTCGGCTTGGGCCTGGACGAAAGCGCCGTTGAAAACGTACGTGCCTGGCAATTCAAATCGGGTACAAAAGCGGGGACGCCGGTGGCGGTGCAGGTGAATGAGGAAGTGTTCTTTCGTCCGCGGCGGACTTTGTGGGATTGGCACGTGGTCCGCGTGGTCTTCCAGCCACCGCCCCTTGCAACGCGCCCCGTTCTTATCAAAGTGAAATTTCCGCCAACGGTGGACACCGAGGAAAATGCATCCGTGACAATGGCGTTCGATATTGGACCAAAAGGAGTTCCCGCCAATCTCCGCGTTGTGAAATCGTCCGATTCCAGATGGGAGAGCGAGCTGCTCGCCGCGGTGCGCGATCGCTGGCGTTTTCGTCCCGGAACAGGCCACGGCAAAACGGTGGCGGTGCCCGCCTGGTTCGAGTTCGTCCTCGGATCGCATTCACCGATCCCGCCGGCGCGGATCCCGCCGCGTTAAGCCTGCGCCGCCTGGTTCAGAATCTGTTCCTCGACAATGCGGCCGTCGAACAGGGTAATGGTGCGGTCGGCGCAGCGGGCGTAACGCGGATCGTGCGTCACCATGCAGATAGTCGCGCCTTCCCGGTGCAGTTCGCTCAGCAATCCCATCACCTGCTCGCCATTCACGGAGTCCAGGTTGCCGGTGGGCTCATCGGCCAGCAGGATGGACGGCCGCCCCGCCAGCGCGCGGGCGACGGCCACGCGCTGTTGCTGGCCTCCCGACAATTGCGAGGGGTAATGTTTGATGCGATGCGACATGCCCACTCGCTCCAGCGCGTCCTTTACCAGCTTCTTGCGTTCCGCGCCGGGCATATTGCGATAGGTGAGCGGCAGTTCGACGTTCTCATAAACGGTAAGATCGCCAATCAGATTAAACGCCTGGAAAATGAACCCGATTTCGCGATTGCGTACCCGCGCGCGCTGCGATAGCTTCATCCGATCCACGCGCGTGTCGTTCAGCACATAGCTGCCGTCCGACGGGGTATCCAGCAGGCCGAGAATCGCCAGCAAGGTCGATTTGCCGCATCCGGACGGCCCGGAGATCGAAATGTACTCGCCCTTGCGAACATTTAGCTCAATACCCGCCAGCGCGTGGGTCTCTACCTCGTCGGTGCTGAAAACCTTCGTTACACTCTTGAGACTGATCAGCGTCGTGTCTGAATCCACACCGTCTCCTTCCCGAGCGTCCGGATGTGTCCCACGCTCAGCTCTGATAGACGTACGTTGCGGGAAGGAGTTAGGTTCAAAGAAAAATTGAATGGCCGCGGATGAACGCCGATAAAGGCCTCTGGTGTCGAATCTGTGTTGATCGGCGTTCATCCGCGGCAGGAGTCGCGATGATTTCGCCTTGCATAACACCCCATTGAGGCTCGCACAATACAGTGACGGTTCACGGCGGCCCAAGAATCGCTCTCCGACGGTCGCGCCTCCGTTACGAAGCACACTGCCGCACACCGAGCCGCGACCGTCAGGGAGCGGTCTTGTCACTGTATTGGGCGAGCCTCAATAGTTGCCTCAACCCAGCGGCAAAACCAGCCGCGCCTCGCACCCCGGACCCTCCGGCGCGTTCTGCAGCGTAAGAGTCCCTCCGTGCGCCTCCGCGATCTGCCGGCTAAGCACCAACCCGATGCCCGTCCCGCTTGGCTTGGTGGTGAAAAATGGCACAAAAAGGTTCGCCGTGTTCGGCAAACCCTGCCCTTCGTCGCGCACCCACAGGGTCAGCCGCGAGTCCTGCCGCTCCCAGCCCACCCGCACAGCGCCCCCGGTTTCGAGCGACGCATCGGCCGCGTTCCGAATCACATTGATCAACAATTGTTCCAACTGATCGGCATCCGCCTGGATCACGATCTCCGGCCCCGGCACAACGTCCGGCGCGATACGTGTCTCCAGCCTTGCCACGCGCCGGACCAGTTCCGCCACGCCCACCGGCGTCATGGTCGGCCGAGGCAACCTGGCCAGTGTGGCGTACGCGCTCATGAACCGGCTCAAGGCTTCGCTGCGCGCGGCGATCACCGCCAGGCCCCGGCGCGTATCCGCCTCCCAATCTTCCGGCCGCGGCTGGCGCGCCAGTATGCTTTCCAGGCTTCCCGCGATCGATTTTATAGGCGTGAGCGAGTTGTTCAGCTCGTGCCCCAAGACTCGCACCAGCCTTTGCCAAGCCTTCAACTCTTCCTCGCGCAACGGCCGCGTGAGGTCGGTGACCACCACCAACTGATGCGGCAATCCTCCTTCTCGAAACAAGCTGCGGCTGACACCCCACCGCGCGCTCCCACCCGGAAACGTCCGCTGCTCGGTCCGCTGCGCTTCGCCCTCCAGATATTGCGCCAGTCCCAACAGTTCCGCCGATTGCTCCAGCAGCCGCACCGCCGCCTGGTTTAGCAGCCGCTCGCCCGCTCGATTCACCAATCGCAGCCGCCGTTCGCTATCGAAAGCAAACACCGCGACGTTGATCTCCTCCATCACCTTGCGCAACAGCGTCGTCGCTTCCAGCGCTCCCAGCCTTTGCTCCCGCAGCGTGGCGCTCATCGCGTTCACCTGCTGCATCACTTCGCCCATGGCGTCGCCGCTTTTGGAGTGGCGCGCGCGGATCGAAAAATCGCCCTCACGCATCGCTTCCAGGAGATTGGCGAGCGTTCTGAGCGGCGACGAGACGCGCTCGCGCAAAGCGAAACAAAATCCCAGCCAGACGCCGCCGATCAGCGCGGTCAAGGTCCACTGCACTCGCGGCGTGTAGTCGCCCAGCCAAAGCACCAGCATCGACGTGAGCACGGCGGGCGAGCCGGCCACCAGCGCCATCGCGACAATCCGCTGCTCGTGTACCAGGCGGGGCTTGCGGAGCTTCACGGCGCGGTCGCATTCCGTAGCGCGTCATAATCCATAGCGCGTCATAATCCATAGCGCTGCAGGCGCCGATAGAGCGCGCTGCGGCTCAGGCCCAGAGCGTTGGCCGCGTGGCTCACGTTGCCCCCGTAGCGCGCCAGAGCTTTTTTGATGAGGAACGCTTCCACTTCCTCGATGCTCATATCTTCCAGGCGCGGGCTCACTTCGCGTCCCGAGCGCAGCGCTAAATCGGCGGGCTTGATCTGGCTGTCCTGAGCCATCAGGACCGCGCGCTCCACGACATGGTTCAGCTCGCGCACGTTGCCCTGCCAGGGATGCTCCAGCATCATTTGCAATGCCGCGCGATCGAACCCGCCGATGCGTTTGCGATAGCGCTGCGTGTGCGCGGACAGAAAATGCGCTCCCAGCAGCGGAATATCTTCACGCCGCTCCCGCAGGGGGGGAAGATGAATCTCGATGGTGTTCAACCGGAACAGTAGATCCTGCCGGAAGCGCCCGGAATTCACCTCTTCGTCCAGGTGCGCGTTGGTGGCCGAGATGACGCGCACATCCACGCGCTTGGTCTTCGAAGACCCGACGCGCTCCATCTCTCCCACTTCCAGCACGCGCAGCATCTTGGCCTGCAAATTCATCGGGACATTGGCGATCTCATCCAGAAACAGGGTGCCGCTATCGGCCAGCTCGAAGCGTCCCACGCGATCGGTCTTGGCGTCGGTGAATGCGCCCTTCACGTGTCCGAACAGCTCGCTTTCGAAAACTCCTTCGGCCAGGCCGCCGGCGTTCACCGTCACCATGGGCTTGGCGCTGCGCGGCGAAATCGCGAACAGCGCCTTCGCCACCACTTCTTTGCCGGTGCCCGGTTCGCCGGTGATCAGCACGTTCGCATCCGACGGTCCCACGCGCGAGATCATCTGCAGCACGGGCTGCATGGCTTGCGACTCCGCGATTAACGACGGCACGCCTTCCGCGCGCAACAGCCGGTTCTCGGCTTCCAGACGCATGCCGCGCCGGATGGCGTTGCTCAGATCGATCTGCGTCTTGACGATGGTCAGCAGCCGCTCGTTGTCCCACGGCTTCTGCACGAAATCCCGCGCGCCGCCCCGCATCGCTTCCACCGCCAGCCCCACCGTGGCCCAGGCCGTCATCACAATCACCGGCAGCACCGCATCGATGGTTTGGATGCGCGAAAGTAAATCCAGACCTTCGCGGCCCGACGTGGTGTCGCGCGTGTAATTCAAGTCCATGATGACGACGTCGAAATCGCGCGCCTCCAGCGCCGCAATCACGGCCGCGGGCGAACCGGCGGCGTCGATCTGATAGCCTTCGCTCTTCAGCAGCAGGCGCAGCGCTTCCAGCACGTCCGCCTGATCGTCGGCAATCAGAATGCGCGGCGCGGCGGAACTTTGCCACTCCTTCATGGTTTAATCGATCCAACCGTCGGCGATATTGATGATGCGATGCCCGTACTCCGCGTTCTTTTCGTTGTGGGTCACTTGAATGATGGTAGTGCCTTCGCCATTCAAGCGCTTGAAAAGCTCCATGATCTCCTTGCCCTGGCTGGAATGCAGATTGCCGGTGGGCTCGTCGGCCAGAATGATTTTGGGACTCGCCACAATGGCGCGCGCAATGGCTACCAGTTGCTGCTGTCCGCCCGAAAGCTGGTTGGGATACAGATCTTTCTTACCGACGATCTGAAACCGGTCCAGCACGTCGCAGACGATGCTGTCGCGCTCGGACTTTTTGATGTTGCGATACGAAAGAGGAATGTCGAGATTCTCATACACCGTCAGAGAGTCCAGCAGATGATAGCTCTGGAACACGAAGCCGAAATACTTTTTGTACAGCTCCATGCGATCCTTCTTCCGCAGCTTGTGAATGGCATGGTCCGCCAGATAATATTCGCCCGTCCAGGAGCTATCGTGCATGCCGAGCAAATGCAGCAGCGTCGACTTGCCCGCGCCCGAAGGACCCATGATGGAGACGAACTCGCCTTCCTTCACTTCCGCATTGATGCGGCGCAGCACGAAGGTCTTGGTTGGGCCGTGCTCGAAATACTTCTCCACGTTCCGCAGAACAATTATCGGGGAACTCATAAGGTATCTATATTACGATTACCGTCAGGATTACGATTACCGTCAGGATTACGATTACCGTCACCCCCGCTCGCCGGGCGCGCGAGGCTCGGTTGGGGAGCGAGCGGTCAGTGGAAGAGCGCCGCGAGATTGGACCAGACCTGGCGCGACGTCGGGCAGCGCTCCACGTCGATGGCATCTCCGAAGCGAATGGAATCCAAAGCGTCGGATACATGCCACGATTGCACCTCGGCAAATCCGAGCATCGCGAGCGCGATGAAGAAGACAGCAAAAAAGTCGATATTTCGTCGAAACATTACGCCACCCCCACGCTTTCTTCCACGATCCGACCGTCGAACAACCGGATGGTCCGGTCCGCGTAACTGGCATATCGGGGATCGTGCGTCACCATGCAAATAGTCGCGCCGCCGCGATGCAGTTCGCGCAGCAAATCCATCACCGCTTCGCCGTTCACCGAATCCAGGTTTCCCGTCGGCTCGTCCGCCAGCAGGATGGACGGATCGCCGCCCAAGGCCCGCGCCACCGCCACGCGCTGTTGCTGGCCGCCAGAGAGCTGAGACGGATAGTGCTTGATGCGGTGCGACATACCCACGCGCTCCAGCGCATCGATCACGCGCTTCTTGCGCTCAGTTGAGGGCATTCCCCGATAAGTGAGCGGCAGTTCCACGTTCTCGTAAACCGTCAGATCGCCAATCAAATTGAAAGCCTGAAAAATGAAACCGATCTCGCGATTGCGGATGCGAGCGCGCTCCGACAGCTTCAGGTTCTGCACCGGCTTGGAATTCAGCACGTAGGCGCCGTCGGTGGGCGAGTCGAGCAGTCCCAGAATCGCCAGCAGCGTGGACTTCCCGCAGCCGGATGGCCCGGAGATCGCCAGGTACTCGCCCTTCTTGATGTGCAGATGAATGCCCGCCAGCGCGTGCGTCTCCACTTCGTCGGTCTGGAACACTTTGGTCACGCCGTCCATGCTGATCAAAGCTGTTTCGTCAATCGCCATAGCCTCTCCACCAGTTCCTGAGCCGCGCGCGAGCAAGCGGTTATTAATTCAGCCGAATCCTGTTGTACGCGTCCTGCGCCGACATGTCCGACAAGATCACCTGATCGCCCACCTTCAACCCATCTACCACTTCTATATTGTTTACCGAGCTGCGCCCCAGCGAGACCGGAACGCGCTGCGCTTCCTTGCCATCCGCGTCCAGTTTGAACAGAGTGATCTTCGCGCTTGGCTGCCCCACCACGGGCCGGCCCACGTACACCACGTCGCTTAACTTCTCCAGCGTGATGGTTCCATCTACGCTCAAATCCGGCCGCGCTCCAGGCGGCAACGGTCCCTCCAGCGCCACATCCACGTCCACGGTGCCATTCACCGCCGCCGGATCGATGCGCGATACGTGCCCGGGAATAATTCCATTGCGTGTATCGATGGAAGCCGCCTGTCCGATGGCCACGTCTTTCACCTGCGTTTCAGGAATCTTGAGCGTCGCCTTCAGCTTGTTGGGCTGGGCGATCTTCGCCAGAATGGTGCCCGGCGCCACACGCATTCCAACTTCGAGCGGCATGGCCGTGGTGCCAAGCTGTGTCAACGTCCCATCCGTCGCCGAGCGAATCGTCAACTGCTCCACTTGCTCTTTTTTCAGTTTGTACGCCGCATCCAGCTTTTCGATCTGCACTTTTTGTGCGTCCATCTGTGCCTGGATCGATTTGTCGCTGATATCCAACTGCTCTTTCGACAGCGCGTAGCGTCCCTTCAGCTCTTGCCACTTCGCAACGGAAAGCTTGGTGTCCAAGTCCGACTTCAAACCCAGCTTGGTCAATTGCGAATCGCGATCGGACTGCAGTTCGGCTTGCTCCATGTCCGACTTCACCCCTTCGGTGGTCGCCTTCTGCGCCAGTTGCTGCGATTCCAGCGTCACTCGCAGGTTCTCCAGGTTGGCTTGGGCTGCCTTGATCTGCCATTGCAGGTCCGCCGCCGCCAGTTCCATATCCGGCTCACTGAGCACCATAATCACGTCGTTCGGGTGCACGGTTGCGCCCGGCAGGAAATTGATCTTGTCCACGCGGCTTTCAAACTCCGCCGGAATCCACATGTATTGCTCCACCACCAGCGTTCCCAAGCCGCGCACGTCGCGCACCATGGGACCGCGCTTCACCGAATCGATCCATACCGTCGCCCGATCTACCGCGGGCGCGGCCGGCCTCAGCCGGGAGAGTCCCCAAGTGATCAGTGGAACGGCCGCCACCAGGATCGCAATGTAGACGATCCGGCGAATCAGTTTCCGGCGAGCGACTTCTTTACCGCGTGGTACATCCATTGCCATGGGGATTTCTCCTGATGTCAGTTCGCAAATACTCTTCCAATGTCGATAGTACTGAAAAATAAGGCGTGCCGGTTGATTTCAGAGTCTCGCGCCCGCCCGGTGTGTCCGCTTGTGGGACGCAGTGTGCGGGTCCATACAAGCTTACTGAATCAAGCGGGACGATTCCTGAATAGCCATATACATCATCCCGAACGCCACCACCGTCAGCGCAATGCACACTCCCGCCAGCGCGCGCAGCAGCGGTTCCTTCCACATCAGGCGCGCCCGGGGCGTGCTGGCCAGCCATCCAGCCACAAAGCCGCCGCCGAATCCGCCCACGTGCGCCCAAATATCCACGCCCGGCAGAAAGCTCAGGACCAATCCGTAGATCACCCAGCGTGTGTACAGCGCCTTCACTTGCATCCCTAGCGACGAACGGTCCGTGACCCCGAACGCCAGCATCGCGCCGATCAGCCCGAAGATGCCGGCCGAGGAGCCTACGGAAAAATGTTCGCCGATGCGTGAACTGGCGGCGAATCCGGTCACCGTGGCAACAAAGTAAAAGACGATCAGCCTGCTGGTGCCGTATAAAGTTTCCACTTCCGCGCCCAAATCGAACAGCACCCAGGAATTCATCAGAATATGAAGAACGCCTCCGTGCAGAAAACCGGCCGTGATCAGCCGCCACCATTGGCCCTGCATCAGCACCGCGGGAACGCTTCGCCCGGCCTCCGAAATTCCCGACTGCGGGCTGAGGTACTCGGCGGCGAACAACGCTGTATTCACCAGCAGGATGATAATCGTTGTAAAGCGCGCGTGCGGGATCAACCCGCCCAAAATCTCGCCTGGATTCCGCCGCTCCACGGCGCGCGGGCCCAATTGCGCCTGGCAATAAGGGCACATCTTGTCGCTGGTCGTCACAAACGCCCGGCAATTCGGGCACATCCGCCTGTTATCCACTGGACCCATTGTACAGCGCGGTTGCGCCAGGCCTCGAAGCGCCCGCAAGCTGCAAACCAGCATTGATACAATAGGAAAATTCGGATGCCTAAGACGGAGGACCAGTATCGCCAGGACATCCTCGACGTAGGCCAGCTGATCTATCAAAAAGGATGGGTCGCCGCCAACGATGGCAACATCAGTGTGCGCCTGGACGGCCGCCGCATTCTGTGTACCTGCACCGGTGTCAGCAAGGGCATGATGACTCCCGCCGACGTTATCGTCTGCGATCTGGAAGGCAACAAGATCGATGGCGCGCGCGAGCGAACCACCGAGATCGCAATGCACGTCACCATTTACCAGATGCGCCCCGACGTGTCCGCCGTGGTGCATGCGCACCCTCCGGTGGCAACCGGATTCGCCGTGGCCGGCCGGCCGCTCAACCTGGCCTTGCTTCCGGAGGTGGTGGTCAGCCTGGGATGCGTTCCGCTCGCCGAATACGGGCTTCCCGGTACGCCCGCGCTTACCGATGGCATGCTGCCATACATCCCCAAGTACGACGCCATTCTGCTTGGCAATCATGGCTCGGTTTGCTACGGCGAGGACGTGTATAAGGCGTTCTTCAAGATGGAGACCGTGGAGCACTTCGCGCGCGTGACGCTGGTGGCCGAGCTGCTCGGCGGGCCAAAGGTTCTCCCCAAACACGAGGTAAACAAATTGTTCGAAGCGCGCGGGCGGTACGGCGTGGAGTCGCACAACCGCATGGAACCGGGCCGGCCGCTGGTGGCTGAAGACGCGCGAGATGTCGACCTGAAAGGAAACGCCGGCCGCCTGAACCTCACCCGCGACGAATTGATCGCCCTGATCGAGGAAGCATTGCGGTCGCGGGGCGTCCTTACTTAATCCTTTTCGATTTAGCGAGCAAGATACCGAGCCGCGTCTTCCTTCAAGCGCACACCGGACAATTTCAATCGCAGCGCTTCGTTCATCAGGAACAGCAGTCTTTGGGCGGCGGCCGCGTAGCTCAGTCCCTCCGCGCGAATGTTGGAGATGCAGTTGCGCTCCGCATCGGTGCGGCCAGGCCGAGGCTGCCAGGTGAGATAAGCGCCCAGGCTGTCGGGAGAGCTGAGGCCGGGACGTTCGCCGATCAGCACCACCACCATGCGCGCTCCCATCGCCTCGCCGATCTCATCGCCGATCGCGACGCGGCCCTGCTCGACGATCGCAACCGGCGCCACTCGCCAATCCAGATCGCGCAGTAGAAGCTCGAGCAAAGGCACGGCATGCCGGTGCACCGCCAGGGCCGAAAGGCCGTCGGCGATCGCGAACGCGGCGTCGTAGTTCGCCCGCGGCGGAACCAGGCGCTCCCGCGAATCGTCGCTCAGGCGCCGTCCCAGGTCGGGACGCTTCAGGTACTCATCGCGATCGCGCGCGGCGCTTTCCAATGCGATCGAGTCAATGCCTTTCAGTTTCAACTCAACCACCATCGAATTGACAGCCAGCGGTAGATGAACTGCGTCGCGCGCCTTGGCGCGCGCAAGCTGAAACTCGAGCAGCGCGCGTGTGGGAAGGCTAACGCCGCAGCGGCCCAACTCCACGCGGGCCGGCGTGTAATCGCGAAGGCGCATTATGCTTCCAGTATGCCCGAAAGCCTGATCAGTTCCGATCCCAAAGTCATGATGGGAAACCCACGGTGGCCGGCACCCGTATCACGGTTGAACTGATCCTGGAAAAGCTTGCGGCAAGAGAAACCATCGAGTAAATCGTATCCGAGCACCCGCGGTTGACCGCCGCAACTATTCGAGCGGCGATCGCTTTCGCCGCTGAGGCGCTGCGGGCCGACGTGGTTTACTGGGTGAAAAAGCTGGGGAGTGAAGATCGTCGCGGACGAAAACATCGATTCGCGCCGGCCACGCGGTGGCTCAAATCTTCATGGAACACGATGGCCGATGCGGAACGGCGATGGCGCAATTGAGTTTTCGGATCTAGCCCAACCTTCGCAGCTGCGATGAGTTTCCCGGTAAAAACGAGCGGGTCGGTGAGCTAAAGCCTTCGCCGTCAATAGAACATTTCCCATAGTGCTTGTAGTGGAGACCTACCCTCTAGGCAGCG
>Ga0302325_10007847_pt1 | contig 23562 bp, 17 predicted proteins | sample Palsa_T0_2_FD_201948 | JGI IMG/M metagenome (GOLD analysis project Ga0302325, IMG submission 201948) | Peat permafrost microbial communities from Stordalen Mire near Abisko, Sweden - Palsa_T0_2 | ecosystem: Environmental > Terrestrial > Soil > Palsa > Peat permafrost | place: Sweden: Abisko... | reverse complement strand
TCGTCCTCACTGCGACCGATGTCGTGATCGAGCGCGGAGCGCTCCGCGTCGAGCTGGCGCTGCGCCCGTTCGCGATCACGATCCGGCGCGGGGGGCGCCGGCTGATCCGCGGCGGCGGCGTGTGGGTGGCGGACGGCGAGGTCCACGACCAGTTCATCCATCTCACCGAGGGCATGATCACGTGCGAGCAGCGCTCGCCGCCCGAGCGCGCGTGGCGTGCGATTGTCGAGTCGTGCGAGATCGACGCCGTCGAGCTCGCGCTGACGCTGTCGGGCGGACGGCGCGCGCGTTTGCGCGTCGGCGTGCCCAGCGAGGACCGCGCCGAGCTCCGGCTCGACGCGGACGGAGCGCCGCTGCGGCTCGCGATCGACTGGGAGCAGCGAGCGGAGGAGCGCTTCGTCGGCCTCGGCGCCCGGCACAGCACCCGTCTCGACCAGTCAGGGCGAACGGTCCAGCTCGGCGCCGACCGTCGCTACACCGGCCCCGACTGCCCTGCCGAGCTACTCGACCAGGGCGGCATTCCGCAGGGCGATTGCGCACCGGTGCCGTGGCTCATCTCGAGTCGGGGCTATGCCGTGTTCGTCAGGACCGACGCCAACGGCACGCAGTTCGACCTCAGCGGCGAGCTCGTCGGGATCTCCACGCGCGCGAGTGCGGGGCCGCTGCGGGTGGACGTCCTGTGCGACCGGACACCGGCCGCGCGGCTCCGCGCCTTCTGCCGCCTGACCGGCTTCGCGGCGGTGCTGCCGGAATGGGGCTACGGCTTCTGGAAGAGCCGCGACTTCCACGAGCACCGCGACGACGTGATCGAGGATCTCGAAGGCTTCCGCCGGCACGGCATTCCGCTGGACGCGATCGTGATCGACTCGCCCTGGGAGACGCAATACAACACCTGGGAGTTCAATCCCCACCAGTTCCCCGATGCACCGGGAATGATCGCGAAGCTGCGCGCGGCGGGCGTCCGCACGGTTCTCTGGATCACGCCCTGGGTCAACATCGACTCGCGCGACGCTCAGATCCCGCCGCAGGCCGAGTCCCAGCGCCTGCACGAGCAGCCCGCCGCCAACTACGCCCCCGCCGCGGCCGCCGGGCACTTCGTGCGGGCGCCGGGCGGCGAGCCGTTCGTGACCCGGTGGTGGATGGGAGACGGCTCGCCCGTCGACTTCACGAGCCCGGCCGCCGAAGCATGGTGGCGCGAGAGCGCGCGCCGCGTGCTCGCCCTCGGCGTAGAGGGGATCAAGGCCGACGATGGCGAGGGCTACTACATCCCCGACGAGGTCAGGTTCGCCGACGGCCGCACCGGGGCGCAGGCGGCTTGGGCCAACGGCGGGCTGTACCGGAAGAGCATGCAGCGCGCGCTCGACGAGGAGCACCCCGGCCGCGGCGTGTTGTTCGGCCGCAGCGGCTGGACCGGCCAGCACGCAATCGGCATGACCTGGGCGGCCGACCAGGCTTCCGACTTCTGGTCGCTGCGGGTGCTCGTGGTGGCGACGCTCGCCGCCGCATGCAGCGGGATCTCGAACTGGTCTCACGACGTCGGCGGCTATCTCGGGCACCGGCTGGTCGAGCCCTGCCCACCCGAGCTGCTCGCGCGCTGGCTGCAGTTCGGCTGCTTCACACCGCTGATGCAGGCGCACTCGAAGATGCCGCAGGAGCCGTGGCGGTACGGCGATCCGCTGCTCGACATCTACCGCGCCTACGTCCTGCTGCACGAGCAGCTGGTCCCGTACGTGCGGGCGGCGGCCGCCACTGCGGCACGCACCGGGCTGCCGATCGTGCGCCCGCTCTGCCTCACCGACCCAGGCGACCCGAGGGGCTGGACGCTCACGGATACCTATGGCTACGGCCCCGCACTGTGGGTCGCGCCGGTACTCGACGAGGGCGCCAGGGAGCGCGAGGTCGCGCTCCCGCGGGGCGAGTGGATCGAGACGTGGTCGGGACGGCAGGTCCGCGGTGGCCAGGAGCTCATCGCGCCGGCGCCGCTGCAGATGATCCCGGTGTGGGTGCGCAAGGGCTCGATCGTGGTCACATACCCGGCGGCGCACGTCGCGGATGGGCTCGGTGACGTCCCCGAGGCCGAGCGCCCGCTCGAGGCGACGCTGTGGGGAGAGCCACCGCTCGGACGCACGACCGCCCACCTCGCCGACGGGACCCGGGTGAGCTGGCGGCGCGGCCGCTGGTCGGTCAGGCCCGAGCGCGAGATCAGCTTCGCCGAGCGCGAAGGGTAGACGCTACGGCTAGGGCGCGGCCGGGACCACCACGAGCGGCCCGTCGCTCGCCGGCAGCTCCGCGGTGTCGAACGCCGAGTGCTCCAGCCGCTCGACGTGCTGCGAAAGCTCGAGGAACGCGTCGGCTGTTTCGAGGAACCCGATCTGAGGGGTTCGGTAGTGCATCGGCACGACCCAGCGTGGGCCCACCTGCCCGACGATCTCCGCCGCCTGCTCGGCGCCGATCGTTGGCCCGCCGCCGACGGGGATGATCAGCAGGTCGACCTCGCCGAGTGCCGCGGCCTGCTCCTCGCGCAGCTGCCGCTGCCCGAAGTCGCCGAAGTGCGCGACGCGGATCCCGTCCAGCTCGAACACGAAGATCGTATTCGGACCGCGCGCGGTGCCCGCCTGATCGTCGTGCTCGGACGCGATCGCGACGACCTCGCCGAGGGGCGATTCCAGCCGTCCGGCCGTCGAGCGGAGGATCGCTGGGTTGCCGACGACGGCCTCGACGCCGTTGTGGTCGGAGTGCTCGTGGGTGACGAGCAGGAGCGTTGCCTCGAGACCCTCGATCGGGGGGTAGTCGAACTGAATCCCGCGGCTTGCGAGTTCCGACAGGTCGCCGAATGGATCGATCGCGACAGACACATCGCCCGAGCTCAGATGAAAGGCCGACTGGCCGTACCACTGCACACGCATCTGGTTCCTTTTTGTCTGTTGCCTACAGAATAACAGGTAGGCTGCACAGTTTGCCTGCTGGGTTTCCCTCCCGAGGAGGTGCTGCGGTGCCTACAGCCCGACCGGGTGACGCTCCACGTATCCGTCGAACTCGCCTCCGCCGGATGCCCATCGCGTGCCGGTCTCGGCGAGCGCGACAGTGTCGAAGCGGCGGCCGTCGATCGTCATCCAGGCGTGCCCGGCGGTCGCGTAGATCGTCACGTAGCGACCCGGGCCGGGGGCGCCGTAGCTCTCGAGCCCGGTCGAATCCTCGGGCGAGCTCAGCAACCCGGCCGCGTGCAGGACATAGGAGACGGTCCCAGAGCAGTCATAGCCGTAGGAGGTGAACGACGCGTGGCCGCCGCCGTAGACATACGGCCGCGTGGCGATCTGGTTCGCGGCGGCGATCATCTCCGAGATCTCCGCGGCCGCACCGTCGGCGGGCCCCGAGCTCCCGATCGATGACCCGCCGCTCCCGGTTGCGGCCTGGGCTCCGGTTGCGGCCTGGGTCACCGGGACGGCCGGGGTCACCGCGATCACGGGGCCGCGCACTCTGAGCACCGGTCCTGGGCCAAGGCCGAGCGCGGCTCGTGTTGTCGGCCCGACGACCCCGTCGGGGGTGAGGCCATGCGTCCGCTGAAAGCGCTCTACCGCAGCCTTCGTCACGGGCCCGAAGTCGCCGTCCACCGCTACGCCCAGCCGTGCCTGCAGCGTCTTGACGCCGGTGAGGGCGGGCGCGGTCGGGCGCGGCGCGGGGCGCGGCGCGGGGCGCGGCGCGGGGCGCGGCGTCGACTTCGCGCGCGGCTGAGCGGCCGGGCTCACCGGCCCGGCGGTCGGCTCCGCGGTGCTCGCCGCGTGGTGGGTCGCCGGGCGGGTGGTGGCGGTCGTGGGGCGGGCGGTGGGGGTCGCCGGGCGGGTGCCGGCGGTCGTGGGGCGGGCGGTGGCGTTCGCCGGGCTCACTGGCCCGGCGGTCGGTACGGCGCTCGTCGCGTGGGTCGGCTTCGCCGCGCGGGGCAACGCCCGCGCGGGTGTGGCTTTCGCGAGCATCGCGCGAGCAGGCGCCGGTGTGGCCTTCGCGGGCGTCAGGACGGCGCCGACCGGGTGCTCGACCGCGGCGGGGTGCTCGACCGCGGCGACCGGGTGCGCGACCGCGACGACCGGGTGCTCGACCGCGGCGACCGGGTGCGCGACCGCGACGAGCTCGGTCGCTCCCCCGCCGGCGAGCGCCGTCGCGGCTGAGCCGGTAGCGGTGTCGTCGGGCCGTGTAGCGGCGTGGACCCGCGGGCCGGCGGCGGCGAGGGCGCGGGCGATCGCCGCGGTCAGCTTGCCGGTCGCGCGCGCGGGCTCCACGGTCTGCGCGTGAACAGTGGCTCCACCGCCGCGGCCACCGAGCAGGCTCGGCAGCGTCGTCGCTGCGAGCAGCGCGAGCACGGCGCCGCCCCCGGCGGCCGAGAGCGGCATCTCGGCGCGCTCGACGGCCGTGCGGCGAATGTGCCAGTAAGCGGAGGACTCGCGCAACGGCTTGGGACTCGAGAGATCCCGCTCGGGCTTGAGGCGGTACAGCTCGACAGAGGCCCGTCTGGGCCGGCCGCGACGGGCGAGCGACTGCTCCAGCGATTTCGCCCACAGCTCAGCGCAACCAAGATCTCGCGTGGTCTCCACGACGGCTCCCTTCCTACGACTTGAAAAGCCTGCGGAGTTAGCTGCCGGGCTCGCGCGCTGCGCTACGCCACATTCAAGCGGCGATTCGCCCCAGCGACCTGGTCGATCGCACTGGGTCCCCCGCTCGCCGGCCACGGGTGGCGCGACGATTCGGCTCGTTATTTGGCCGTCGAGAGTAACAGGAAAAATCCTGCACGGCGCCGATCTGCAATGGATCGTGCACGGGGTGACCAGCCTCGCGAACTTCCGTCTATTGGTTCCGAGGGGTGGGGGACCAAGCGACGGAAGTTCGCGCGCGCGCCAGCGCGCGCGACGCTCCGGCCGACGCCGAGGCGGCCTCGGAGCATTCGCCCCCCGGTATTCTCGCGCCCGATGCGACCGCCGGAGCTCACGCCTGCAGAACAGCGGGTGCTTGGCTGCCTGATCGAGAAGCGGCGGACCACGCCTGACGCGTATCCGCTGTCGATCAATGCGCTCCGGCTCGCATGCAATCAATCGACCAACCGCGACCCGGTGCTCGACTACGACGAGCACACGGTGCGTGAGGCGGCGCAGCGACTCAGCCGACGAGGACTCGCCCGGCTCGCGAGCGGGGCCGGAAGCAGGGCAATCAAGTATCGCCACCTCGCCGAGGAGGGGCTCGGTCTCGGCGACGCGGAGCTGGCGGTGATCTGCGTGCTGCTGTTGCGCGGCCCCCAGACGCCTGGCGAGCTGAAGGCGCGCACCGAGCGGCTCGCCCAGATCGGATCGCTCGCCGACATCGAACGCCTGCTGGAGCTGCTGACAGACCGCGGCTACGTCTCCCGCCTGCCCCGGCGCCCCGGACTCAAGGAAGACCGCTTCATCCACCTGCTCACGACCGACGACGCCGACGACGCACCACCAACCGAGCCACCACCGTTCCACGTCACACCACTCCCCCGCCCACCACCACCAGAGCTACAGCCCGCCTACGATGAGCGCATCACAAAGCTGGAAACCGAGGTGGCCACGCTACGTAGCGAGCTAAACGAGCTCCGCAAAGAGCTAGGAGCCTAAAGCCCAGGTGTTAACGCTCGAGCCCGCCACGCCGCTACGTCGGGAATGCCTGCCCAATCACATACATAGCCCCACCAACGATCGCCCCAGCGAGCGTCATCTCCAGACCCGCCGACCACCACGAGCGGAGCGTGACGAGCGACTTCGCCGCGCCGACCAGGAAGTGGGCGAAAAGGGAGACGATCGCGGCGGCGATGATCGCGATCGCGCCGGTGGCGAAGAAGAATGGGATCACCGGGACGATCGCGCCGAGACCGGTGCTGATCCCGGCGGCGATCGCCGCCTGCTTGGGGTCACCGGAGCTCTTGACGGTGCCGAACTCCTCGGCGGCGAGGGCTTGGAGCATCGCGTCCGGGTGCTTGGACAGGCGCTCGGCGAGCTCGTCGGCCGTCTTCTCGTCGATCCCCTTGAGCTGGTAGAAGAGCGAGAGCTCCTCCTTCTCCTCCTCGGGGTGCTCTGCGATCTCCTGGCGCTCGCGTTCGATGTTCGCCTCCATCATCTCGACCTCCGAGCGCTCGGCGAGAAACGCCCCGGTCGCCATCGACAGCGCCGACGCAACCGCGCCCGAGAGCCCTGCCGTGAGGACGAAGCTGCTGCCGCCGGTGGCGCCGGACACGCCGGCGACGATCCCGAACACGGCGGCGAGTCCGTCATTGGCGCCGTAGATCGCTCCGGAGATCCAGCTGGTGCCCGACGAGTGCCACTTCTCGCGGCTGAGGATCTTCTCGAGGCGCCGCTGGGCGCCGGGGACCCCGATCGTCGCCGGCTCCGATGCCGGTTCGGCGCCGCCCCGGATCTCCTGGACCGCGAGCGAGTGGGAGCGCTCCTCCTTGCGGATCTCGCGCAGCAGCGAGTCCGTCGTGCGATCTCCGGTCGAGCGCTTGTAGAGAACATCGACCTCCTCATCCTCTGCCGCCTCCCGCGCTGCCAGCAGCCGGTCGATCGGCGCGATCCGCGCTTGTAGCCGCTGCCACGGCGAGAGCTTGACGGAGCTGCGCTCGGGAATTGGGATTCCGAGCTCCTCCATCCGTCCCTCGAGACGCTGCCGGTGACTGCTCTCGGCCTCGGCCATGCGGCGCAGGATCTCGCCCTCGCGCTCGGGCATGCGCCGGCTGATCAGCTCGTAAACGCTCCCTGCCTCGATTTCGCCACGCCACGCCTTGAGCAGGCGGTCGCGAACTTCGTCACTCACCGCGCGGACTCGTCTCCGACCGCGGATCGCGGGGCCTCGTCCCCGGCGGCCGCGATTGGCTCAGCGGGAACCACCGTCAGGATCGGTCGAGTCGGTGGGCGCCGTCGCACGGGACGCTCGGGCCGGGGCAGGCGTGGATTGAAGCGCCGGTTCCAGAGCCCGACCAGCCCCAGCCGCCAGAACGCGTAACCGATCCAGCCGGGCGTGATCGAGAAGTCGAGTCGCCTGGCGTGCGGGAGCACCCTGCGCGAGAGGTAGAGCGTCCGCAGGACCATCCCGAGCCGCGGGTACACCTTCTGCTCCTCGCCGCTCGCCCGCGCCCGCGCCAGCAGGCGCCGCCACAGCCACCCCGGCGGCTTCACGATGCAGAGCAGATACAGCAACAGGTTCGCCACGCGCGGCGGGATCACCAGGTAGCTCGAGTTGATCTGCTCGAGCTCGACGCCGCGTTCCTTCATCGCGCGCTCGAGCGCCGTGTTGGGGATCACCTTGAGCGAGTAGATCAGCAGCGAGTACGGGCGCGGCATGTCGTACAGCAGCTGCAAGGTCTCGACGACGTTCTGGCGCGTCTCGATCGGGTTGTCCATGATGATGTCGTACACGGGAGGCAGGTGATACTTGGGCGCGAAGGAAGCGATCACCTCGCCGGCCGCGAGGATCTTCTCCGGTGGCGAGGGGCGCTGATAGAAGTCGAGCATCTCCTGGCTTCCGGACTGGATGCCCATTCTGATCCGGTTCATCCCCGCCCAGGTGAGAATCTCGAACTTGTCACGCTTGACGTAGTTGGGAATCACCCCGTAGACGGCGAACGGGATATCGAGCTCCGCCTTCCACAGCTGGGCGAACTCCTCGAGCTGCGGGTACGGGATCGCCATGAAGCTGTCGTCCTGGAAGTTCACGTGATTGATCTGGGGGGAGCGGTTCCGCACGTCCTTGATCTGGTCGACCATGTATCGCGCGCTGGGATGGCGGATCCGCTTGTACTTCAGATCGTTGGCGATGAACTTGGTGTTGCCGCAGTAAGTGCAGTGAAACGGGCACCCGATCGACCAGATCGCCGTATAGCTGAGACCGTCGTTGGCTACATAGTCGGACAGCTTGATCGGGGCGAAGCCCTCGCCCGGCCGGTAGATCTTCTCCTTCTCGCGGTAGAGCGGGAACGGGAGGGCCTCCATCTCCTCGGCGCTCATCAGCGGGAGAAAGTGGTTGCGCTGGATCTCGCTGCCGCGCTTGAACCAGAAGTTCTTGACCTCGGTGTGATCGCGACCCTCACTGAAGGCATCGAAGAACTCGTGGAACGCGAACTCGCCTTCGCCGGTGCAGATCGCGTCGACGTCGGCGGTGATCGCGTCCTCGGGCTGGATGATCGGATGGATCCCGCCCCAGATCATGTACACCGAAGGATCCAGCTCCCTGACGCGCTTTACGACCCGCCGCGTCAGCTCCGCGTATCCGGTCATCGACGAGAAGCCGAGCAGGTCGGCGCCGACGAGCCCCTGCGCGACCTCGTCGACCTCGTCCTCGCTCAGGTCCCCGCCCTCGCCGCGTCCGCCGGTTATCCCATTGCGGATCGTCTTGTATCGGCTCGTCGTCACGTAGTACGCCTCTGTGTCGGCGTTGATACGTGCCGCGTAGGCGGCCATCTTGCGAAAGCCGCATGAGGTGATGCCATCCTCGAGGGAGACCATCCGGACGTGCATTGCCTCTCCAACTCCCGTTGCGCCGCGTGCTGAAAGCGGCTTACCATCACGGTCCGAGGGACCGCCGTGTGGACCGGAAGCTTACATCCTGTGCCACGGACCCAGGTCGCAAGCCACCCGCAGGCCGTCCGGTCGCCCATAATCAAGCGCAATGTCGATGCGAATCTGGCTATGCGGGCGGCTACGCGTCAGCCTCGACGAGGAGTCGCTCGAGCATCGGCTCGAGCGCCGCCAGGCGCGCGTCCTCGCAGCGCTGCTCGTTCTGCGCCGCGAGCGGCCGATGCGGCGCGAGGAGCTGATCGAGGCAATCTGGCCAGAGTCCAACTGGGGACAGCACGAGGGGGCGCTGCGTGTCCTGCTCAGCTCCGTCCGCCGGGTATTGGGCTCCGACGCGCTGACGGGACGCATCGAGCTGCGGCTCCAATTGCCGAGCGACGTCTGGGTCGATGTCGAGCAGGCTGCCGCCGATGTCGCCGTTGCCGAGCGCGCGCTGCGCGAAGGGCGACTCGCCGACGCCGCCACCGCAGCCGCAGCCGCGGCGGCGCTGGTTGCGGAGCCGTTCCTTGCCGGCGAGACGGCGACCTGGATCGAGGATGCGCGCCGTGAGCTGGACGATCTCGCCGTGAGCGCACTCGAGCTCGAGGCCGGCGCCGAGCTTGCGCTCGGAAACCCGCGGGAGGCCGCGCGCGCGGCGCGCGAGCTCGTGAACCGCGCGCCGTACCGCGAGGGCGGTCACGCGCTGCTGATGGAGGCGCTCGCGGCGCAGGGGAACGCGGCCGAGGCCCTGATCGCATACGAGCGCCTGCGCCAGCTGCTCCGTGATGAGCTGGGGACGGCTCCTTCGCACGCCGTCAGCGATCTGCACACCCGTCTGCTGGCCGGGGCCGGGGCCGAGTCCGGCGCCGCGTCACCCGCACCCATCCCGGCGGTGGACGCCCCGCGCCTGGCGCTCCCAGCCGCGCTGGCGCCGGTCGACGGGGTGGGCTTCGTCGGCCGCGAGGCGGAGCTTGGCGCGATCGCGGAGGCGTGGCAAGTGGCGCGTGGCGGAGCTCGTCGCGTAGCGCTGATCGCGGGTGAGCCTGGAATCGGGAAGACCAGCCTCGTCGGTGAGCTCGCCAGGCGCGCCGACGCGGACGGCGGCATCGTGCTCTATGGACGCTGCGACGAGGACGTCGGCTTCGCCTTCCAGCCGTTCGTCGAGGCGCTGCGTGCATACGTGTCCGCCTGCCCACCCGCGCTCCTGCGTGAGCAGGCGGGCCGCGGCGCACCGGAGCTCGCGCGCGTGCTGCCGGAGCTGGCGGAGCTGCTCGGGGACGTGACGCCGCCGACGCGTCCCGACGCGGCGCTCGACCAATACCTCATGTTCGAAGCCGTCGTCGGGTTCCTCGCCGCCGTCGCGGACCGGGCGCCGGTGCTGCTCGTGCTCGATGACCTGCACTGGGCGGCGCGGCCGACGCTGCATCTGCTGCGCCATCTCGTGCGCTCGCGGCCCGACATGTCGGTGTGCGTCGTCGGCACGTTCCGCGACACCGAGCTGCCGAACGCGGCGCTAGCGCGCGGAGTGCCGCACCCGCTGACCGAGATGCTCGCCGACCTGCGCCGCGAGCCGGGGATCGAGCGCCACGCGCTCAGGGGCCTGAGGCAGGAGGACGTCGAGACCTTGCTGAGCGCGCAGATCGATGGCGCACTCGATCCCAAGCGCAGCTCGTTGGCTCGCGCGGTTCACGAGGAGACCCAGGGCAACCCCTTCTTCGTCGGCGAGATCATCCGTCACGTGGCGGAGGCAGGGAGCGAGCCGCATTCAGGCGAGATCGATCTGGCGCAGCTGGGGATTCCCGACGGCGTGCGGGAGGTCGTCAGCCGGCGCCTGATGCGGCTCTCCGAGGACGCGACGCGCGTTCTGACGGTGGCGGCAGTCGCCGGGCCGACGGTCACATTGCCATTGCTCGAGCGGATCCGGGACGCGGGCGCGACCCCTGACGCGCTGCTGGACGCCCTCGACGAGTGCGTACGTGCACGGGTCCTGGTCGAATCCGAGCGGCTTCGGGGTAGATACGCGTTCGCGCATGCGCTGGTCCGCCAGGCCGTCTACCACGACCTCACGGCGGCGCGACGAGGAAGGCTGCACCGCCAGGTCGGCGAGGCGCTCGAGGCGCTCTACGGCGGCGAGCTCGAGCAGCACCTGCACGAGCTGGCCCATCACTTTGCCCAGGCGGCCGCGGGCGATGAGGACAAGGCGATCGGCTACCTGACGCGAGCGGGCGACCAGGCGCAGGTAAAGCTCGCCTACGACCAGGCGCTGACCCATTACCGTCAGGCGCTCGAGCTGCTGGAGACCTTTCACGACGACGCTCACGTCCGCCGGCGCGTGGAGGTGACGATCTCGCTCGGCGAGGCCCAGCTCCGGGCCGGCTACCGGGCCTTCCGCGACACGCTCCTGGACGGCGCGCGGGGAGCGCTCGAGCTGGGTGAGCCCGAGCTGCTGGCGCGTGCCGCGCTCGCCAACAACCGTGGCTTCTTGAGCTCGATCGGGGAGGTGGACGACGAGCGGGTGCGCTGTCTCCAGGATGCGCTGGAGGCCTACGACCCGGCGCCGAGCACGGTGCGCGCCCGGTTGCTGGGTCAGCTCGCGGTCGAGCTGACGTTCAGCGGCGACTGGGAGCTCCGCCGCCGCCATAGCGACGAGGCGGTGGCGATGGCGCGACGACTCGGGGATCCTGGGACGCTCGCGATGGTGCTCTGCCAGCGGATCGCGGCCCTGGCGCACGCGAGCACGGTCGCGGATCGAATCGCAGACGCCGACGAGGCCACGAGGATCGCGAACGAGCTCGAAGATCCGCTCCTGACCTATCACGCCGAGACGTATCGTGGCTTCGCGGCGCTGGAGGTCGGCGATCTGGCGGGCGCCGACCTGCACATCGAGCGCCAGCGCCGGCTCGCGGTCAGGCTGCGCCAGCCGATCCTGAGCTGGTACGACCTGGTCATTCGCGCCAAGCGGGAGCTGATCGCCGGATCGTTGGCCGAGGCCGACAAGCTCGCCCTGGAGGGCCTGCAAGCCGGGCAAGAGGCGGGTCAGCCCGACGCCTTCCGCTGGTTCGCTCCCCAGCTGTTCGTGATTCGAATGCACCAGGGCCGGTTGCACGAGCTCGTCGAAGCGCTGGCCGCCGCACCGCGGCGCGTCGGCCGCAGCCGCACGGTTCCGTTGCTCACGCAGGCGCTGCTGGCGACGAGCTTCGCCGAGCTCGGTCGCGAAGACGAAGCACGTGCCGCGTACGAGCGTCTGATGTCCGGTGAGCTCGAGGACGTTCCGTACGACTTCTCATGGCTGGCGGTGATCGCGCTCGGGGCCGCCGCCGCCGCCAGGCTGGACGATCGTCCGAGGGCGGAGAGCCTGATCGGATTGCTCGCGCCATATCGCGACAGCTACGTCGACATGGGCTCCTCCTGGCTGGGCTCGGCCGCACACTACCTGGGTCTGCTGCATGCTTGCCTGGGCGACGTCGCAGCGGCAGAGGGATGCTTCCGCGACGCCCTCGCCGCGCATCGGGCGCTCGGATCGCGCGCCTGGGTCGCCTGGACCAAGCTCGAGTATGCCCACGCCCTGCGCGGACGTGGCCTCGACGACGATTTGCTTCGCGCAGCCGAGCTGACCGAGGAGGCGGTTAGCTCGGCGCGTTCGCTCGGCCTCAGCTCGATCCTCCGCCGCGTCGGCGCGACCTGAAGCCGATCATCAGAGGGGCGGCCGGTCCCGGTTCCCCCCGGATCCGGAGCCGTCCGCCCCTCTTGCCCCCAGCCCTAAGCCTGCTTACGTGGACGGCTTCCTGGGGTGCCCCGGCCCCAGGACGCCGTCCACGTTGTGCATTCGAGCCGCGCGCCCCTGCTCGGCTGACTGCTTCCAAGTGTCGGTCCCTTGAAGTTCCTTGCTTGATTGCACTGCACGGCCGGAAGTCTCGGCGACGGGCGTTACCACGCCGTTACATGATCGTTACCGGATGCGGCTTCGCTGCGGCAACGCAGGAACTGCTGGCATCCCGCGCTTGTGCGCGCAATAATCCCGCGTCGTGCGCCCTCGCCTGATCATGACTGTGGGGATCGTGACCGTGGCGGTCGCGGGTTGCGGCCAGGCCCAGCAGGGCTCGGTCGCGGGCAATGCGAGCCCCAGCCAGCTCGCTCTGCAGGCCCACCCGCAGGTGGTCGAGCCTGTCGCCGGCGCGGCGCCCGCGCCGGTGGCATCGGGTCAGTCCGAAGCGGTGGGGGTGAGCGCGGGCAGTGGGAGCGCGAGCAGCGGGACCGGCCGGGCGCTGCCGCAGCCGGTCTCGACCACGGTGGTCCGCGAGGAGCTCGCCCAGAGCGGCATCTCCGCCAACCCGAACGTCGCGACGCTGACCCCCTACGGGTTGGCGGTCGCCCCGATCGGCGCGCCGCCGGCAGTGCAGGAGATCATCAACGCAGGCAATCAGATCGCGCGTCTGCAGTACCTGTGGGGCGGCGGCCATGGAGCGTTCGAGGACTACGCATATGACTGCTCAGGATCGGTCAGCTTCGTGCTCGCGGCGGCCCATTTGCTGAATACGACGGAGGTCTCCGGGCAGTTCATGAGCTACGGCGACCCGGGTCCCGGCCACTGGGTCACGATCTTTGCCAACGACGGCCACGTGTACATGTACGTCGCGGGGCTGCGATTCGACACCGTCGCGCTTGCCGAGTACGGCTCGCGGTGGACGAACCACACGGCCGACGATGGCGGTTCGTTCGTGGCGCGGCACCCGCCGGGCCTGTAGCGCGCCGGGCCTACGCGGCCGCGGCTGATGCATCCGCGGGTTGCGAAGCTCCGTAACCGACGAAGTCGCGACCCCTGACAAGGGCTAAAGCGAGCACGGCGCCCGCAATTGCCACGATCGCCGCGATCAGCAGAATCTCGTTGAGGGCGCCGGTGAACGCGCCGTGGACGACCGCCGTCGCGTGAGCGCGCGAACCCGCCGGCACCGACTTCAACACACTCGGTGCTTCGCCGCCGGCGACGGCCTTTGCGAGCTGGGTGCTGTTGGCGCCGGCCGGCGTCCCCGCGAGGCCCGTTGCGAGACGGCTCGAGATCGCGCTCTGGAAGACCGCCCCGAACACGGCGATCCCCGTGGCGATGCCGACCTGGCGGAAGGTGGTGTTGATGCCCGAGGCCATCCCGCTGCGCTGGGGCGGGACGACGCCGATCGCGGTCGACGCGAGGGCGGGGTTGATCAAGCCGACGCCCGCGCCGGCGACGATGAACCCGGCCAGCAGCGCGGTCCAATGCGAGCCGGCGGTGAGGCCTCGCATCAGCAGCAGCCCGGCGCCGACGAATGCGAGCCCGATCCCCAGCAGCACGCGGACCGGCACGCGCGTCGAGAGGTTGCCTGATGCCGCCGCCACGAAGAACGACAGCGCCGTGACCGGGAGGAACCGCAGGCCGGTCTGGAGCGGAGAGAGGTCGAGGATCGTCTGCAGGTACAGCGTCAGGTAGAGGAACATCGCGAACATTGCGCAGGACACCGTGAACGCGACGATCGCGGCGCCGGTGAACGCCGGCTTGCGGAACAGCGAGAGGTCGAGCATCGCGTTGTCCTCGGTGAGCTGGGCGACCAGGAAGACGACGAGCTCAGCCACCCCGCCTGCGAGCAGAACCACGATCTCGGTGCTTCCCCAGCCCTTCGTGTCCCCCTCGATCACGGCGAAGACGATCATGAACAGCGCCGCGGTGAAGGTGATCGTCCCGACCCAGTCCGCGCGGGTGCCGGCGGGGTTGCGCGACTCGGCGACCTGGGTCATCGTCAGCACCACAGCGAAGATCCCGATCGGCACGTTCAGGTAGAAGATCGACGCCCACCCGAAGGCCTGAACCAGCACCCCTCCGACGAGCGGACCGATCGCGGCGGCGGCGCCGATCGTCGCGCCCCAGGCCGCGAACGCCGTGCCGCGCTCGCGCCCCTGGAACTCCTGCGCCAGCAGCGACAGCGAGGTCGCGAACATGATCGCGCCGCCCACGCCCTGGCCCCCGCGGGCGATGATCAAGAAGGTCGCGCTCGGCGACAGCGCGCACAGCAGGGAGGTCAGCGTGAACAGGACCAGGCCGACCGCGAACACGAGCCTGCGCCCGATCAGGTCGGCGAGCGCGCCGGCCGTCAGCAGCAGCGCCGCGAGCGTGAGTGCGTACGCGTCGACCACCCACTGGATCTCTGAGAAGCTGGCCCGCAGCTGACGCGCCATCGCCGGCAGCGCGACGTTGACGATCGTGATGTCGAGCAGCAGCATGAACGTCGCCGTGCAGACGACGACCAGCGTCCACCACTTACGTTCCATCGGGAGGCGATGCTATCTGCTGGCTCGCCGCTACGCCCGGCCGTACACCGGCAGCGCAGCGCCGCTCGTCGGCTTGGAGTCGTCGGAGAGCAGGTGCGCGATGACTGCGGCGATCTCGGCCGGCTTGACCCACCGGTCGAAGTCGGCGTCCGGCATCGAGCCGCGGTTGGCGGGGGTGTCGATCACGCTCGGCAAGATTGCGTTGGCCCGGACGTAGTCGTTGCGGTACTCGACCGACAGCGCCTTCACGAACGCGATCACGGCCGCTTTCGAGGAGATGTAGCCGGCGGCGCCCGAGAATGGCTGTAGCGCGGCGCGGGTGCCGACGCACACGATCGATCCCCCGCCCGCGGCCAGCAGGTGCGGCAGCGCCGCTTGGGTCACCAGATACGTAGGACGGAGGTTGACTCGGAACTGCGCCTCGAACTCCTCGATCGGCGTCTCATGGACCCTGCCGCCGGCCGCGTAGCCGCCCACCAGGTTGACGACACCGCACAGCGGCGCGTGCTCGTTGCCTGCCGCGGCCGCCACCACGGTCCCGACCGCCTCGGGATCGAACAGGTTGGCCTGCACGAGCTCGAGGCCGGGGCGCTGCTCCACGCGCTCCAACTCGCGCTCGGCGACCCATGGGACGACCACGCGCCAGCCGTCGGCCAGCAGGCGCGCCACGACCGCGGCCCCGAGGCCGCCGGTGCCCCCGGTGACAAGCGCGGTGCGATTCATAACCGTCCGCGGCCCACTCTATCTTCGTCACGCGATGCAGGTCAGGGAGTTCATCGACGGATGCGACGTGTCGCAGCCCCTTGTCGTCCGGCAGGTCGAGGTTCGCCGGCGCCGCGACGGCGCGGAGTACCTGAAGCTGGCGCTGGGCGACCGCACCGGGAGCGTCACCGCGATGGTCTGGGACGAGGTGCCGCAGGTTCGCGAGCTGTGCCGCTTGGGCGAGATCGTCCACGTCAGCGGGCGCTACTCGGTGCATGCCCGCTACGGGCCTCAGCTCGGCCTGCAGGCGCTGCGGCCGGCTGCCGAGGCGGATTACGATGTGGACGAGCTTGTGGACGGCCCGCCGCGCCGCGCCGAGCAGATGGAGACCGATCTGCGTGAGCTGCTCGCGACGATCCAGAATCCGCATCTGCGCCGGCTGCTGGCGATCGTGTTCGGCGAGGGCTCGCCGACCTGGGCCGCGTACCGGGACGCGCCGGCGGCCAAGTACTACCACCAGGCGTACCGGCACGGCCTGCTCGAGCATTCCCTGACCGTCGCGCAGGCGGTCAGCGCGATCTCGGCGACCTTCCCCGGCGTCGATCGCGACGTCGCCGTCACCGGCGCGCTGCTGCACGACATCGGCAAGCTCGAGGCCTACCGGATGGAGGGCGGGACGATCGATATGTCCGACGCGGGCCGCCTGCAGGGGGAGATCCCGCTCGGCTACTACCGGGTACGCCGTGCGATCGAGCGGCTCGACGGCTTCCCGCCGGAGCTGGCGCAGGCGGTCCTCCACATCATCTTGAGTCATCACGGCTCACTGGAGCACGGCAGCCCGGTCGTTCCTTGCACGCGCGAGGCGACGCTCGTGCATATGGTCGATAACCTCGGCGGCCGCCTCGGCAGCTTCGACCGGATCGAGAAGGAGCTACCCGCCGGCGCGCAGTGGTCGCCCTTCGACAAGGGGATCGGCGGCGGCGCGTACTTCGCCGCCCGGGCCGAGGCCGAGCGTCAGGCGGCCTAATCGCCGAACCGGGCCCGGCGCGCCCGCCGGTTCCGGCAGTGACGACTTAGTTTCAAACCTTCGCAAATTGCAGCCGTTTGACGTCCGTGCGGGTCGCCTCCCGGATGCGCGCGACTACAGTGGGTGCAATGGCCAAGGACACCGAGAAGCTGATCCGCCAGCTCTCGCTGATCTCATACCTGATGGCGGAGCGCCGGCCGGTCACCGCGCCCGAGATCCGGCGCGACGTAGAGGGATACAGCGTGATGAACGAGGACGCGTTCGCGCGCCGCTTCTATGCGGACCGCTCCGAGCTCGAGGCGCTCGGGATTCAGCTCGCGGTCGAGAAGCCGATGGACGGCCTCGTCGAGCAGGAGAACTACTCGCTGCCGCCTGAGAACTTCCACCTGCCCGCGATCGCATTCGAGGACGAGGAGCTCGCGGCCCTCAACACCGCGCTCTCCCTGCTGGACGGCGAGTTCGCCTACGCCGAGCCGCTGCGGCTGGCGCTGCAGCAGATCTCCTGGGGGCGTCCCAGCCCGCTGCGGGCGCCCGAGCAGCACACGGTCGCGCTCGGGATCACGGGCGCGGCCGGCGGCCATGAGATCTCGCAGCGCCTGGCGAAGATCGAGACCGCGATCTTCCGTCGCAAGACGATCGCGTTCGAGTACTACACGATGGAACGCGATGACGTCGGTACCCGGCGCATCGACCCCTACCAGCTGCTCTACCAGGGCAGCCAGTTCTATCTCGTCGGTCGTTCGCACGAGCGCGACGCGATTCGCGTCTTCAGGCTCTCGCGGATCCGCGGCAAGGTCGCCTACGTGACCAAGGCCGAGCATGACTTCCAGCGTCCGCCGGACTTCGACCCGCGGGGATATGCCGATCGCATCGACTGGCAGTTCGGCGATCCGATCGGGACCGCCGAGATCTGGATCGGCGAACGGATCGCCTGGCAGATCGAGCGTCACTTCGGTCGCTATGGGGAGATCAGGCCGGCCGGCGACTCGGATCGTGTCTTCGTCACCGCGTATGCCAACACCAGGCAGCTGATCGCGTGGGTGCTGGGGCTCGGGGAGAACGCGCGCATCGTCGGGCCGCCGGAGCTCGCGGAGTCTCTGCGCGAGCGGGTGACGCTGCTGACCCAGCGCCACACCGGTGACCCGCCGGCGACGCCCCTCGCCACCGAGCCCGTCGAGGCCGATCAGGCGAGCGCGCCGGCTGCTCGCGCTGACCCCGCGGAGGCCAACGGCCACCATCAGGACGCGACGATCCGTCCCGAGCGCTTCGCGCGGCTGGTGACGCTGGCGAGCATCCTGATCGAAGCCGGACGCGCGGGGCGCACGCTGCACGTGGACGAGCTGTGCGAGCGGCTGAAGATCTCCGATCAGGAGCTGCACGAGGACGTCTCGGTGCTGAACGTCGTCAACTTCGGCGCCGGAACCTACGTCCTCTACGCCGAGATCGGCCCCGACGGCACGATCGAAGTCGACCCGGAGCCATACGGGGATTCGTTTGCGCGCCCGGCTCGGCTGCTGCCGGTCGAGGCGAAGGCGCTCGTGGCGGCGATCGACTTGATCGGCGAGCACATCCCCGAAGGGTCGCTGTCCTCGGTGCGCAAGAAGGTGGTGGCGGCACTCGGCGAGGATCCGATCGAGGACGGGCTGCAGGTCGCAGCGCTGGGCGGCGGCGACGCCGAGATCGTGTCGGTCGTCTCGCGGGCGATCGCCGCCCGGCGGCTGCTCTCATTCGAGTACTACAAGGAGAACGAGGACGAGTTCACGACCCGCACCGTCGAGCCCTACGCGCTGATCAACGGCCGCGAGGGCTGGTACGTCGCCAGCTACGACCTCGCGCGCGAGAGCGTCCGCCACTTCCGGCTGGACCGGATCAAGTCGGCCGGCGTCAGCACCGAGAGCTTCGAGCCCCGCCACGATGTCGACCCCGCGGCCGACGTCGACGGTTGGCCGAGGACGGGCGAGGTGCCCGCGTCGCGCCGGGCTCGTGTGTGGGTCTCGCCCGAGCGGGCCCGTTGGGCGCGCGAGGAGCGGCGGGTCGCCCAGGAGCTGCAGGACGGAGGGGTCGTCGTCGAGCTCGGATTCGCGGGCGTCGACTGGCTTGTGCGCGAGGTGCTGAAGGAAGCCGGCGACGCGGTCGTGCTCGAGCCCGCGGACGCCCGCGAGGCGGTGCGGGTCGCGGCCGAGGCGATTGCGTCGGCGCTCGCGCTCGCGGTCGGCTCGCAGTGATCGCTCGGTGAGTCGTCGCGACCGGATCACGATGAGCACGCAGGAGGTCGCCGGCTTCCTCGACGAGCACCGGGTCGTCATCTGCGCGACCAACGGGCCGCACGGATGGCCTCATCTGATGCCGCTCTGGTACGTGGTGCGGGGGGAGGAGATCTGGGCGTGGACGTATGCCAAGTCGCAGAAGGTGCGAAACCTGGAGCGCGATCCGCGGGTGACGCTTCAGATCGAGGACGGCGAGCGCTACGACGAGCTGCGCGGGGTGATGATCGAGGCCCGCACCGAGATCGGCCGCGACGCCGAGCTTGTCACCGAGCTCGGCGTGGAGCTGTTTCGTCGCTACACGGGTGCGAGTGGCGACGAGCTGCTCGACATGGTGACCCGCCAGGCGAGCAAGCGTGTCGCGATGCGATTCGTCGCGCAGCGCACGGCGAGCTGGGATCACCGGAAGCTCGGCGGGACGTACTAGTACCCTCCGCCACGCGATGCAAGCACTGAAGGGTTTGATCCTCTCCGGCGGCAAGGGCACGCGTCTGCGCCCGATCACCTACACGAGCGCCAAGCAGCTCGTGCCGGTGGCCAACAAGCCGGTGCTGTTCTACGGGATCGAGGCAATGGCGCGGGCCGGCATCCGTGAGGTCGGGATCATCATCGCGCCGGAGACGGGTGACGAGATCCGCGCTGCCGCCGGGGACGGCACCCGCTTCGGGGTCAGCATCACCTACATCGTGCAGGACCAGCCGCTGGGCCTCGCGCACGCGGTGCTGACGGCCGAGGGGTTCCTGGGCTCGGCTCCGTTCGTCATGTACCTCGGCGACAACCTGCTCCAGGGCGGGATCGAGGACCTCGTCGCCGCGTTCCGCTCCAGCGGCCCCGACGCCCTGATTCTGCTCACACCGGTGCCCGATCCTGAGCAGTACGGCGTCGCTGAGCTGCATCAGGGCAAGGTCGTGCAGCTGGTGGAGAAACCATCGGAGCCGAAGACCGACCTCGCCCTAGTCGGCGTTTACATGTTCACCGACTGCGTCCACAGCGCCGCGCGCGCGATCGAGCCGTCCGGCCGCGGGGAGCTCGAGATCACCGATGCGATCCAGTACCTCGTCGATCAGGGCAGGCGGGTGGAGCCCCACATCGTCCGGGGCTGGTGGAAGGACACCGGACGCCTGGGCGACATGCTGGCGGCGAACCGGCTCGTGCTCGACACGATCGAAGCGCGGCTGGAGGGTGAGCTGATCGATTCACAGGTCGATGGCCGGGTGGTGATCGATGCGGGCGCTCGGTTGGAGCGCTCGACCGTGCGCGGCCCGGCGATCATCGGCGCCGGCGCACGCCTGACGGATTGCTACGTGGGCCCTTACACCGCGATTGGCGAGAACTGCGAGATCCGCAATGCCGAGGTTGAGCACTCCATCCTGCTGGCGGGATCGTCGGTGCACGATCTTGCCGGCCGGATGGAGTCCTCGCTGCTCGGTCGCAACGTCACGATCGGACGCGATCAGCGCCAGCCTCGTGCGTTCCGCTTTCTCGTCGGTGACAACTCAGAGATCGGGATCCTGTAGGAGCCCGTCGCTACGACTTGCCGCCGGCATCGCTCGCCGGCGTTGCCTTTGCGGCCGAGGCACCGTCGCCATCCGGCAGCTTGTAGCCACGGTCGGCCTTGACCACGACGCCGCTCTTGGCGAGCTTGGACAGGGTAGTGCTGACCGTGCCACGTCCGAGGCCGGTCGCGGCGGCAACCTCGCCCGCCGTCGACGCGCCACCCTTCTTCAGCGCTGCGAGCACCGAGCTCTTCGTTGCGCCCGGGGCGGTGCGAGAGTTGGACGATGTTGCGGCGGCGGGCCGAGCGCTCGCGCGCGTCGCGGCAGCAGGACGAGGCGCCGCCGGCTTCGGGCCCGCGGGCTTACGTGGCGTGGTGGCACGTCGCGGTGCGGTCCGTGGCTTGGGCCGCTCCCGCTCGCGCGGATCGAGCGCGACGAGCGCGGCACGGAGCTTCTCCGCCTCCGCGAGTACCTGCTCGAGCCGCTCTTGAATCTCCTGTCGGATGCGATCAATCAACTGTTGCTCCTTGAATTACTGGTTGGACCGGGATCGTACAGCCAGCCAGGTCAACGTTACCCGAGCGTGGAATGCCGTGTCGCCGATGTTGCCCGCAGCGAAGCCGCGAGTCAGTTAGCTGTCTTGGTCGCCGACGGCGCGTTCCTTACCGCGCGTGAAGATCTCCTCGCCGACCGTGTTGCCATTCGTGACAACCGTTCTGGTGCGCGATGACCGGCGGTTGTCGGTGTGGGGAACCGCGCTGGCGACGCTGTCGAATCAGGGCGACCCCCATATTGCGGATCGTAACACGTCGTTAACCGTGACTGCATGACCGTGAGGGTGACTGTTCCGCTTCAGATCTCGCGCAGCTCCGCTGCGGCCCGCTCCGGAGCGACGATGTTCAGGTTGACACCGGTGCCGAGCTCGAGCCCGGCGATGTGCGTCAGCCGTGGCACGATGTCGATCCGCCAGCAGAAGTGCTCGGCGCCGCTCGGCGCGGTTCGGATCCAAAGGTTCAGCGGAGGACTGCAACCGAATCGGCGGGCGAGGCGCCCGAGCGCGTCGTGCAGCATCGCCGCGGCGATCGGACCGTCGTCCTCGAAGCGCATCCGTGGCGAGCGGGGGGCGAGCATGAGCTGGAACGGGAAGCGCGCGCCGAAGGGCGACATCAGCACGGACTCGCCGTCGATGGCCACGATCCGCTCGCGCCGGCGCACCTCCTCCTGGACCAAGTCGGCGAGCATGTTGGCGCCCATTGTGCGAGTGGCGTAGGCGCCGAAGCGCTCGCGCTCGCGCGCGATCAGCGCGGGGACGAAGTCGAGCGCGTACAGCTGCGCATGGGTGTGAGCGAGCGATGCCCCGGCTTCGGCACGCTCGCTGACTATCAGGTGCAGGCAGGCCGCCTCGGGGTGGGCGCGCATCCGTGCCCGCCACGCCTCCATCGCGACCGACACCTGATCTACCGACAACTCGGCGAGGGAGGTGACCGGATCGGGCGCGTTGATGATCACCTCGTGCGCGCCGCGTGCGGGACCGGCCCAGAATAGATCGGGGTTGGCGTCACGCTCGGGCTCGTGTGAGTCCGGGCTCAGCGCCGGGTACAGGTTTGGCACGACGCGAACCAACCACCCGCCCGAGTTCGGTGGGCCGCCGTTCGGGCGCACGGCATACAGCTCGGGTGACGTCCGGTCCTCGTGACCCTCGGTGAACGGGTCGGTGCTCGGGTCGATCGGCTTCGCGGGCTCGACGCGTAGACCGCAATCCGGGCGACCGTCCCCGGGATGTTCGCCGCCAGGCGAACTCCAAAGGGGGCGAAGCCCCCCGGCGACGAGCGCCCGCTGGCCTGTCAGCGGGTCGACCCTGACCTCAGGCAAGCGTCTTCTCCATCGCGACGTGCTCGATCCCGGCCTCGACGAACGGGCGGCCGCGAGCGCGGTAGCCCGCGTGCTCGTAGAGCTCGCGAGCGTAGGTCTGCGCGTGAAGCACCAGTCGGCGGGCGCCACCGGCGCGGGTCTGGGCGTCGGCCTCCTCGAGCAGCGTGGTCGCGATCCCCTGACGGCGGGCCGACTTGCGCACCGCGAGGCGGCTGAACTGGACGGTCGTGCCCACGAACACCAGGCGGCAGGTCCCGAACACAACCTCATCGCGCACCGCCACCAGATGAACCCCGCCACCGTCCCGGCCATCCACCTCCTCATGGCGCGGCACGCCCTGCTCGACGCAGAACACCTCGTAGCGAAGGTCGAGCAGGTCGGCGTACTCCTGCTTGCCACGGGCCCGGCGCACCTCGTAGGGGGAGACGACGGTCACTGCAGCTCGTAGCGCCGGATGTCCCGCTCGAGCGCGGCCGTGGTCGTATACGGGCCCGGATGGTCGTACAGGAACTTACCCCGGCGGCTGATGTAGACCGTCTGCGGGTAGAGGCCGCTGGCCTCGATCATCTGTGCGATCCGCTGGTTCGGGTCAACGTAGCTCGGATAGGTGACCGGAAAGCGACGCAGGAAGGCGGCGGCCTTGGAGTCCCGGTCCTCGACGTCCACGCCCACGAACGCGACCCGGCGACCGTAGGTTACGGCCGCGCGCTGGAACGCCGGGAACTCCGACACGCAGTCCGTGCACCACGATGCCCACTCGTTGACGACGACGGGGTAACCCCGGAGGCCGGCGAGCAGGTCCCTGAATCCGCTTACGCCTCCGCCCAGCAGCCGGTTCGGCTCTGCATGGAGGCCGGCCAGCGGGGCCGGAGACCCGCTGAACGCGGCGAGGACCTGCGCGTGGTCGGGAGCCGCGCTCCGGGTCTGGACGGCGCATCCGGCGAGCGCGGCGGAGGCGACCAGGACACCGACCATCCCAGCGCGCATCAGCATGGGCGACAGCTTGGCAGATGGCGGTCGCGTCGGTGCCCGCTCGCCACTTCTCGTTGCCGATCTGCTTAAATACTCGGTATCCTCTTCGCTGAAGCTGGCGGGGGGTCCGATTTCCTGAGGGTCTTTCCTCGTCCCCGGCCCTCCAGCCGGGCGCTGCCTGAGCCGCTTCGAAGTTCCGCCGCGGCCCGCTTTCCAGACTCAACCTTCCAATATTGCATGGGTGCTTCCACCCCCCTTCCGAGTACTGACGCGATTGCGCGTGCCGAAGATTTCACGCGCGAGCGATTCATATATCCAGGTGAGACCGCCGCCGAGGCACTCGCCGCGGGGTCGGCGCGCCGACGCGCGCTCGACGCGGC
>Ga0302325_10007845_pt1 | contig 23564 bp, 26 predicted proteins | sample Palsa_T0_2_FD_201948 | JGI IMG/M metagenome (GOLD analysis project Ga0302325, IMG submission 201948) | Peat permafrost microbial communities from Stordalen Mire near Abisko, Sweden - Palsa_T0_2 | ecosystem: Environmental > Terrestrial > Soil > Palsa > Peat permafrost | place: Sweden: Abisko... | reverse complement strand
CCAGCTCGAAGCGACGATTTCCGATGCCAATCCCACGGAACAAATCCGACGCCGCCAGCAGGTGATCGATCTCCGCAACAAGGCGGCCGACGCCTACATTCTCTATTCCCGCCAGCTTTCGATCCTCGACGATCACGGCTACGCGGACGCGCTTTGGAAGGGCATCGATCTCTACGATCAGGCCGCCAATGTTCCCGCGGCGATCTCGGCGCTGGAGCTTTTCGTCGCGGAGCGCCCGAGCGACCGGCTGGCGCCCGATGCGCTGCTGCGGCTGGGCCGGGCGTACCAGGCGGCCGGCATGTTCGAGAAAGCGATCAGCGCATTTCAGCGCGTTCAACTCGAATATCCCAAGAGCCTCGCCGCCAGCAAGGCCGCGATTCCACTGGCCGAGGCGTACATGGCCAAAGGTCCGGCCGATTACACACGGGCGGAGACGACATTGCTCGGCGTGGTGGAGAACAATCCCCTGGTCGATCCGGCGGCCGAGGAATTCCGTCAATCCTTGCGCGAGCTGGCGCAGCTTTATTATCGCACCGGCCGATATGAGGAAGCGATCGCCCGGCTCCAGGAACTGACTCAGCGATATCCCAACGACGAAGCCAAGCCGCAAATGATCTTCATGATGGCCGACAGCTACCGAAAGAGCGCGGCGCTGCTGGATGCGAAGCTGGCATCGGCGCAGACGTCCACGAGCGCCGTGGCGTCGGAGATCGCCGAGGCCGCCGCGGCGCGGCGCGATCGGCTCCTCAAAGCCCGCGAGCTGTACGATCAGGTGATCGATCTCTACCGCGTCGCCCCTCCCAGCGACGACATGGACAAGCTCTATCAAAAGCTGTCGCATTTTTATCGCGCTGATTGCATGTATGACCTGGGCAACTACGAAGAGGCCATCAAGCTTTACGATGCTGCGGCCTTCAACTATCAGGACGATCCATCCAGCGTGTCGGCGTATGTGCAGATCGTGAACGCTTATTTCGCTCTGGGCAAGCCCGAAGAAGCCAAGGCCGCCAACAACCGGGCCAAATGGATGCTTCAGCACATGCCGGCCGACGCATTTCAGGATGGCGCGTTTTCCATGCCGAAGAAATACTGGGACCAATGGCTTCAATGGACCAACGATTCGGGAATGTGGTGAACGCGAATGTCGGGAGCTTTCCATGGGAAATGATGAAATCCTGCCGGCGCTGAGACGACAACTGGATTGCTACCAGCGGCTGTCCAAGCTGGCCAAAACCCAGCACGAACACGTTCAGAATTCGCGCACGGAAGAGTTGCTGGGCGTTCTTTCCCAACGGCAGCAGCTTTTGGAGGAAATGGCCCAGTTGGAAAAAATCATCGCGCCGGTCAAGCGGCGATGGAAGGAATATGCCGAAGGTCTGCCGGCGGATCAGCGGCTGGAAGCGGAAACGCTGCTGGGCGAAACCCGCCGGTTGCTCGAGGACATCGCCGCCGCCGATCGTGATGACACGATCGTTTTGCAGCAGCGGAAATTCAACCTCGGCCGGGGAATCAATCAGGCGTCCGCGGCCCGGAAATTCAACCGGGCGTACGCGGCCGCCGCCTATGGTCAGGCAAAATCGGGTCTGGATACGCAGCGATAAAACGCATGGACGCAATCGCCACCAACGCGGCGCGGATCGAGGAGCTGGGCGGAATCATCCGCGTCTACAGCGACCTCACCGAAAAGCTCCAGAGTTCGCACTCGCAGCTTCAGCAGACGGTCCAGTCGCTGCGGAATGAACTGTCGGAAAAAAATCGGCAGCTCGAACGCCGCACGCGCCTCGCCGCCCTGGGTGAGATGGCCGCGGGAATGGCCCACGAAATCCGCAATCCGCTGGGCGGGATCGAGCTGTATGCCTCGATGCTGGCGCGGGACGTCGCCGAGCAGCCGGAGTCGCTCCAGCTCGTCAGCAAAATCTCCTCCGGCGTCAAGCGGCTGGAAATGCTCGTCAGCCAGGTTTTGCAGTTTTCACGCGAGATTCAGCCGCAATTTGTCCGTGCCGATCTGGCGGAGCTTGTCGATCAGAGCGTGGAGCTCGCCGGCGAGCGCCTGCATCGGGACATCGACTGCCGGCGGCGCGGGCCGCGGCCCATTTCGGTGCGCGTCGATTCTCTGCTGATGGGGCAGGCCATTTTGAATCTGGTCATCAACGCCATCGAAGCGGTGGGAAACCGCGGCGTGATCGACATCGCCTGGTCCGAAGAGCCTGCCGACGACCGATTTCGCCTGTCGGTCCGCGACAGCGGTCCGGGCATTTCATCCGCGGTTCTGGATAGGATTTTCAATCCATTTTTCACGACGAAAGAGACCGGGACGGGCCTGGGACTGGCGATCGTTCATCGCATCGTCGAGGCGCACGAAGGCACGATCACGGCCGGCAATTCGCCCGAGGGCGGAGCGGTTTTCGAGATAAGAATTTAATCGAAAGACAGGGAGAACGCATGGCTCGAATACTTATCGTTGACGATCAGGACATGATGCGGGATTCGATGGCGCAGATTCTGGTGCGCGAGGGACACGAGGTCGTCGCCGCCGTGGACGGCGCCGCCGCCGTCGGCCGGCTGGGCGCGGCGCGGTTCGATCTTCTCATCACCGATCTGCGAATGCCCAAAATGACCGGGCTGGAATTGCTCGCCGAGGCCAAGCGCCTTCGCCCGGAAATCCCGGTTGTCTTGATGACCGCGTTTGCCAGCGTTGCCAACGCCGTCGAGGCGATGAAGCTTGGGGCGTACGATTACATTCAAAAGCCGTTCAACGGCGACGAGATCAAATTGCTGGTCGATCGCACGCTGGAACACAGCCGGCTTCGGCTGGAAAATCAGGCGTATCGCAGCATGACCGAAATCGGTTCGCCGCGCCCGCTGATCGGCGACAGCCCGGCGATGGAACAGGTGCGCCAGAAAATCGAGATGATCGCGCGAAGCAACGCGACCGTTCTGATCCGCGGGGAAAGCGGTACCGGCAAGGAGATCGTCGCCAGGGCCATTCATCTGGCCTCCGGGCGCAAAGACCGGCCGATGCTGGCGGTCAATTGCGCGGCGTTATCGGAAAATCTTCTGGAATCGGAACTCTTCGGTCATGAGAAAGGGGCGTTCACCGGCGCGGATAAACTTCGCCGGGGACGATTCGAACTCGCCGATGGCGGAACGCTGATGCTCGATGAGATCAGCGAAATCGCCGCCGCGCTGCAGGCGAAGCTGCTGCGCGTTCTGCAGGAGAGTTGCTTTGAGCGCGTCGGCAGCAGCCTGACGCAGCAGGTGGATGTTCGCGTGATCGCCACGACCAATCGCAACCTCGAGCGCTGCGTCGAGGAGGGCGATTTCCGCCAGGACCTGTTCTATCGCCTGAACGTCGTGCCGATCGAGATTCCTCCGCTGCGCAGCCGCGTCGAGGATATTCCCGATCTCTGCCGGCATTTCATCCATCAGGCGAGCAAGCGGGAGAAGACGACGTTTCGCCACATCGAATCCGAGGCGATCCTGCTGCTGCAGCATTACGACTGGCCCGGCAATGTTCGAGAATTGCAAAACATCATCGAGCGGGCCGTCGTGCTGGAAAGCGAGCCGGGCGTCATCCGCGCGGCGACCATCGAGCCGTGGCTGAGGCGGCACCACCCCGCTCCCGTCGCCGAAGGGCTGGCCGGGCGGCCGCTGGCGGACATCGAAAAGCAGGTGATTCTCAGCACGCTTCAGCAGTTCAAGGGCCATCGCGTCCGCACCGCCGGCGCGCTGGGCATCGGCGTGCGAACGCTGGGTATGAAGCTGAAGCGCTGGCGTGAGGAAAGCGAAACAACGGAGTTGGTGGCACATGAATAAGCGCAACCCCTGCGCGTCCTCCGCGCATCTTCGGCGCGAAAGCCCGGTGGCGGGACGCGGAATTGCCGGGGAAATTTTTCTGGCATGGAATTTGTTCCAGGAGGCATGAATGTATCTGGATCGATTGCTCAATCAGGGAAGCGTGCCGGTGCTGGAGCAGTTCGCTCAGTTCACCGATGACCGCCAGAATTTGCTGGGCGAGGACATCGCCAATGTCTCGACGCCCAATTATGTTCAGAAGGATTTGTCCCTCGAGCAGTTCCAGAAGGTTCTGGGGCAGCGGATTGCCGAGGAAAATTCAGCCGCGCCGGGAAGCGTGCGGTTTGACGATATTTCCATGGACGTTGAGAACCCCCGGAATGGAATCCTTTTTCACGATGGCAACAATCGTTCGATGGAGCAGCTCATGAGCGATCAGGCCAAGAACGCCCTGATGCACAACCTGGCCATCGAGCTGCTCCGCAATCAATACTCGCAGTTGGAAACCGCGATCAAGGAAGGGAAATAACGCATGTTCGACATACTTGACATGGGAGCCAGCGCACTGACGGCCCAGCGAATCCGGATGGATACGATCGCGGGCAACATCGCCAACATCAACACGCTGCGCGATTCCAGCGGCAAGCCGAATCCCTATCGCCGGCGGTTTGTGGTTTTCGCGCCCGGGCAGGCGGGCGATGAATCCAGGCCGGGCGTACACGTGAAGTCGATCCAGCTCGATCAGTCGCCGCTGCCCAAACGATACGATCCCGGCAATCCGGATGCGGACAAGCAGGGATACGTCAGCTATCCGAATGTCGATCTGTCGATCGAGTTCGTCAATGCGCTGGAAGCGTCCCGGGCTTACGAAGCGAACGTGACCATGATGGACACCGCCAAGTCGATGTTCAATTCCAGCCTGCGGCTGCTGGCGTGACGGGTTAAAAAATGATCGAAGGCGCTGCAAACAGTCTTGGCAAAATCACCGGCCTGACGCCGGCGACCGGACCATCGCAATCGGCCGATGCCGCGCCCGGATCAAGCTTTGCCGATGTGCTGAAAAACAGCATCAACGAAGTATCCAAGCTCCAGCAGGACGCGACCCAGGCCGTCAACGCCGTTGCCACCGGCCAAAGCGAAAACGTCACCGGCGTCATGAGCGCGGTCGAAAAGGCCGACCTGGCTTTCAAAACGCTGTTGGCCATCCGGTCCAAGCTGATGGACGCCTACGAAGAGATCAAGCAGATTTCAATTTGAGAAGACGATGGAACCGCCAAGACGCCAAGAGCGCCAAGAAAACGTTGGAGAATGCTTTCTCAGTTCTTCTTGGCGCTCTTGGCGTCTTGGCGGTTCCATCGCTTTAGGTTCCTCGGCCAAGGAGGGCTGAGCAATGGATTTCCTCAAAACACAATTCAACCGTATTCAAGAGCAGCTTTCCGGCCTGACGGCCACGCAGAAGATGCTCGTCTTTTCTCTGCTGACGATCATGGTGATGACGCTGCTCTACTGGTCGCATTGGGCGGCCGAGCCGGAGATGTCGCCGCTTCTGGACAGCCAGACGCTGTCCACCGAGGACATCGGCCAGATTTCGGCGAATCTGGACGCGCAGGGGATTCCGCACGAATTGATCAACAACAGCGTTTATGTGCCCGCCGACCGCAAATTGGAAATCATGGCGGTGCTGGGATATTCCAACGCGCTGCCGCGGAATTTCGAGGATGGGTTTGACGGCATCGTCAAGGAAATGAACTGGCTCGATCCGCCGGACAAAACCGCCGAGATGTTCCTCCGGGCCAAGGAGCAGACGCTGAAATCGATGATTCGCCGCTGGCCGGGCGTCGCCGATGCCGAGGTGGTCATCGACGCCAGCGTGGAGCGGCACCTGGACGACACGGATGTTCAGCCGGTCGCGACGGTGACGATCACCACCGATCGAAACAACCGGACCGATCCCCATCGGCTTGCCGAGGCCGCGGCGGATGTCGTCTGCGGCTCTAAAGCGGGTCTGCAGCGCAGCAGCGTCCGCGTTGCCATCGACGGACAGTCGATCGAGATCCGTGATCCTTCCAACGACGGGACGGATAGCGGCGATGACGATGCGGTCGCCATGCAAAAGCAATATGAGGATCATTACCAGAAAAAAATCGAACACGCCCTGGAGGACATCCGCGGGGTGATCGTCTCGGTGACGGTGAAGGTAAATACTTCCGTGACCACGACCACGATCCACAAGATCGATCCCAAACAGACCGTCTCCGTGCAGACCCATTCCGAAGAATCCACGCAGGATCAGGAGGCCCAGCCCGCCGCGGCGGAGGAACCGGGCGCGGTTCCGAACGCGTCGATGGCGCTGCCGTCGGCGTCCGGCGGTGGGGCGGGAGCGTCCACCAGCTCGCTGGATAAGAATGATTTTGACGTGGACCATGGAAAACAGGATGAGATCATTCGCCAAGGTGCCGGCGACGCCACGGTTGCCGCCGCTTCCGTGCGGATTCCGCGCAGTTATTTCATTCAGACCTACAAGGCCGAGAACGGCGGCAAAGACCCCGACGATCCCGCGACCCTGACCACTTACATCAATACCCAGCTCGCGCAGATTCACGATGAGGTGAAAGGCTGCGCCGTGTTTCCCAGCGATGACGCGCTTTATGTGGGCGTTTTCAGCGATATACCACAGCCCGATTTGCCCGTGGCGCAGGAAGCGGCCGTTTCGCCGATGGCCAGTGCGCTCGGCCGGCACGGCAAGGAGCTGGGCGTCGGCGGGCTGGCGCTGGTGAGCCTGTTCATGGTTTCGATGATGTTGCGAAAAGGCGCTCCGGCGGTTTCGGGTGCCATCGCCGATACATTGACCGCCGAAAGCGAAAAGACGCTCAGCGGCAATGACGCCATCGTCGGCAGCGTCGCGGAGGACAAAGCGTCGCTCGACGGCATGGAATTGGATGAGGAAACCGTCAAGGCGCAGCGCATGGTGGACCAGGTCCAGCAAATGGTCGAGTCGAATCCCGATTCCGCAGCCAATCTCGTCAAGCGCTGGTTGAACCGTTAATTGGAAGGGGGCCGCCGGTAAAACTGCGGTCCTGAAGGCTTATGGCAGATCTCAGCGGCGTGCGGAAATCCGCGATCCTGCTTCTATCGCTCAGCGAGGAGCAGGCGTCGGAGATTCTCAAACGGCTTCCTCCCGAGGCGGTGGAAGACGTGAGCCGGGAGATCGCCGGAATCCGGGAAATCACCCTCGACACCCGCAAGGAAATCTTCGGCGAGTTTTACAACCTGGCGCTGGCGAATTCCTACCTCAATGAAGGCGGCCTGGAATATGCCAAGGGGCTGATCCGCAAATCGATGGGCACCGCCGACGCCGAACGGGTCATCAAGCAGGTCACGCAGCAGGTGCAGACGACGCCCTTCTCATTTCTGCAAAAAGCGGAAAGCGAAAATTTGTTGACGTTCATTCAGGATGAACATCCGCAGACGATCGCCCTGATTCTGGCCCATCTTCCGTCGCAGAAGGCCAGCGAGATTCTCGTCGGTTTGCCGAGCCAGAAGCAGATCGAAGTGGTCAAGCGCGTCGCCAACATGGAGCAGACCAATCCGGAGGTGATCAAGGAAGTCGAGCGCGGCCTGGAGCATCGCCTGTCGGACATCGTCAGCCAGACTTTCGAAAAAGCCGGCGGCGTGGACACCGTCGCGGAAATTCTCAACCTGGCCGACCGATCCACGGAAAAGGGGATCATGGAAGGTTTGGAAGCCGAGGATCCGGACCTTGTCGAGCAGATTCGCCGCCTGATGTTCGTTTTCGAGGACATCCTGCTGGTCAACGACAAGGGCATTCAGTCCGTGCTGAAGGAAGTGGACACGGAGGAGCTTGCACTGGCCCTCAAGACCGCCAGCGACGATTTGAAACAGAAGATATTCAAGAACATGTCCGAGCGCGCCGCGCAGCTCATTCAGGAGGACATGCAATACATGGGTCCCGTGCGCGTGAGCGACGTGGAAGCCGCGCAGCAGAAGATCGTGGACATCGTCCGTCGTCTGGAAGATGCCGGCGAGATCATCATCTCCGGCCGCGGCGGCGAAAAGGAAATGGTTGTCTAACTTATTTAGCGGCGGTGCGCCCCGGCCTGAGCAGGCCGAAGGCAGCACCGCGGGTTCCCACCCGGAGAAGCGCCATGGGCCTGATCAAATCCCCCGACATCCCCCTCAGCGTCTCCGTGTTTTCGATGCGCGACATCGAAGCCGCCGCCAGATCGCTGCTGCTGCGCGCCCGCCGTCAGGCCGATCAAATCATCGCCGAAGGCAAAACCGAGGCGGAGCGGATCAGGCAGCGGGCGCATAAAGCCGGCCAATCTGAAGGCTACGAACAGGGCCGCGCCGAGGGATTTGAAGAAGGAAAAAACGCCGGTCATGCCGAAGCGCTGTCCGCGCACACGGCCGCGATGACCCACCTCATCAGCACGCTGACGCAGGCCGTGCAGCATATCGACGATGGCCGCGATCAGCTTCAGACTAATGCCATCAACGAGGTCGTTCGCCTCGCCTGCGCCATTGCGCGGAAGGTCACGAAGCGGCAGGGCACGATGGACGAGCGCATCATGTGCGAAAATCTCAAGCAGGCCCTGTCCCTGGCCGTTCACGCCGCCGACGTGCGCATCGCGGTGCATCCTTCGCAGCTTAAGACGCTGCAGGACGAGTTGCCGAATTTGCATCTCGCGTGGCCGCAGCTCAAGCACATTGATCTGATGGAAGATGCCTCGCTCGCTCCCGGCGGCGCCCGCATTCTTACCAGCCACGGCAAGATCGACGGCGATCTGGATGCTCAGCTCGATCACATCATCGCGGATCTTCTGCCCCAGGACATCGCGGAGGGCCGGTGAGTCATTTGGCATCCCAGCTCCAGGCGGTGGAATCCGCGCTGCCCTATCGCGTGGCCGGTCAGGTTCAGGCCATCGGCGGATTGACCATCGAGGCGTGCCATCTGGCGCTGCCGGTCGGATCGCTTTGCCGCATCCTGAGCTTCGGCGGGCGGGAGACGATTGCCGAAGTGATCGGTTTCCAGCACGACCGGACGCTGCTCATGTCGATGGATTCATCGGCGGGCGTTTCGCGCGGCGACCGGGTGGAAAACCTCTCCGCGGCATCGACGCTCAATTGCACGCACCGGATGCTGGGCCGGGTACTCAATGGCCTCGGTCAGCCGATCGATTCCAAGCCGCCGCTGCCGATGGGAACGCGCCGGCGGATTGACGCGCGCTCCGTCGAGCCGATGTCGCGCATCAACATCGATCAGCCGATTTCAACCAGCGTTCGCTCCGTCGATGCCCTGCATACCTGCGGGCTTGGCCAGCGGATGGGAATTTTCTCCGGCCCCGGCGTCGGCAAGAGTTCGCTGCTGGGGCAGATCGCCAAACACACCAGCGCGGATGTCTCGGTGGTGTCTCTGGTCGGCGAGCGCGGCCGGGAGGTGCAGGAATTTCTGCAAAAGATTCTCGGCGAAGACGGGCTTCGCCGCTGCGTCGTCGTCGTCAGCACGGGGGATGAGGCTCCGCTGATGCGGGTGCGGTCCGTGAAAGTGGCCTGCACCATCGCCGAATATTTCCGCGATGAGGGAAAAAACGTGCTGCTGCTGGTGGATTCCATCACCCGCATGTGCCACGCCCAGCGCCAGATCGGCCTGGCCGCGCGCGAGCCGCCCGCGACCAAGGGATATCCGCCCAGCGTTTTTTCGATTCTCCCGCAGATCCTCGAACGCGCCGGCCGCAGCCAACGCGGATCCATCACCGGGTTTTATACCGTTCTGGTCGAGGGCGATGATTTCAACGAGCCGATTTCCGATGCGGTCAAGGGGATCGTCGATGGCCATCTGTGGCTCAGCCGGTCGCTGGCCAACCGCTCGCATTTTCCCGCGATCGACGTCCTTCAGAGCATCAGCCGCGTGCGCGGCGATGTTGTTTCGCCGGAGCAGACCCGGCAGATCAGGCGCGTTCTCAGTCTTTGCGCCGTTTTCCAGGATATCGAGGACCTGGTCAACATCGGCGCGTATGTTCCGGGCGCCAATCTCGAATTCGACCTGGCCGTGCAGTCCAGGCCGAAGATCGTGCAATTTCTCCAGCAGGACCTGGCTTCGCCGTTGAACATGGAGCAATCCGCCAAACAATTGGCGGAACTATCCGCGTGGATTGATCAGTTGGAAAAAGCCCTGCGGGCGCAGGCGCAAAAACCCCGGGGCGCCGCCGCCGCGACGACGAAATGAGTTGACCAGCCATGGCGAAATTCGTTTTCCAACTCGACGGCGTCCTCAAACATCGGACGAACATCGAACACCAGCGCAAGCGCGAGCTGGCGGTCATTCAGGCGCAAATGACCGTCCTGGACAGTGAACTGCGGGCGCTCGATTCATCGGTGCGCGCTTCCGTTGACGACGTGCGCAAAAACCGGCTGCTGGGCCCGCTGGATTTGCCGTTTCTCGCCGCCCATCGCCGTTACGGCCTTGCAATGCAGCGCAAGGCCATGGGAATCGCCGAGAAAATGGCGGCGATTCAGATCCAGGTCGATCGCGCCAAGCGCAATCTCAGCGAAGCGTCCAAACAGAGAAAAATCCTCGAAAAGCTGCGCGAGCGACTGCTGGCCCGGTGGCGCGAGGCGGCCGAACGCCGCGATGTCGCGGAAATGGATGAAATCGCCATGCGGCTGGGCCACGATCAACTGACCCATGCCGACGCGGGGTCCGCATGAAAAAATTATTTCTCATCCTCGTTTTCACGCTCGCGCTCAATTTTCTCGGGGTGGCGGGGGGCGTTGGATACCTGTTTCAATCGGGTCAGCTCAACAAAGCCAAAATAGCGCAGATCAAAGACATCGTCTTCAGCAAGCCCGCTCCGCCGGCGGCCCCGCCGGCCACCGCCGCTCCGAGCAGGGACGCGGTTTCGCGGATCAGCCTGTCCACTCTGATGTCCAATCAGCACGGGCGGTCGGCTTTCGAACAGGTTGAATTCCTTCGGCGGACCTTCGACCAGCAAATGCTGGAGATGGATCAAAGGCAGCGCCAGGTTTCCGATCTCCAAACCCAGGTTGATCTTGCCAATCAAAAGCTGGCGATTGATCGGGCCGCGCTGGACAAGCGCGAAAAGGACCTCGCCGCCCGCGAGGAGGAAGCGCAGCGCCAGCAGGATGATGCGGGTTTTCAGACCAGTTTGTCGCTGTACACCGCCATGCCCGCCAAGCAGGTCAAATCGGTCTTTATGACGCTGGGCGAGCAGACGGTTCAGAATTATCTGCAGGCGATGGATACCCGCACGGCGGCAAAAATAATCAAGGAATTCAAGTCACCTGACGAAACAGCTTTTATTCAGAGAGTCCTGGAGCGAATTCGCCTGGCCCAGGTCTCCTCAACCGATGGTAAATAATCATGAGCCCCTCGATTCCAAATGTTTTGCCGAATCCAGCCCCGATTCCGCCGGCCCCGGCGGCGGAAACTCCCGCGTCTCCATCGGCGAGCGGTGGATTTTCGCAGGAGTTGAACAAGGCGAAATCAAAACCGGCGGCAGCGCCGCCGCCATCGGCCGCCGGTGCCTCCAACCCCACGCTCAAGAAGGCGACCGCGAAATCCACGCAGGGCAAGGACAATTCCAAGTCTCAGCAGCAGCAGAACGCGCCGGAACCGGCCTCGGATTCAGACGTCGAGACGCCGCCGCCACCCGCGGATTCGGATTCGACCGATGATGTGACAAACACGGCCACTCCGGCACAGGCCGTAGTTGCACAAGCACAGGCCGCGGTTACAGAAGCACAGGCCGCGGTTACACAAGCACAGGCCGTTTCGGCAACTCCCGTTGCGCCCGTCGCCTTGAATGCGCCGGTGGCCAAGACTGGGAGCGCCAAATCGAATCCGGCGTCGCCGGATGTGCAAACTTCAGCGAATCTCCCATCGGCGCCGGCCGATCCGTCGAATACCGCCGACGTTCAGCCGGTTGCGGCTGATTCGACGGTCGTGCCGCCGCAGCCGGCGAATTCCACGGCTGATCCCACCGCCAGCACCGCCAGCGCGGCTGAAACGCCGTCGCCGGGGAAAGCGAAGGCGGTTGCCCTGGCTTCCTCAGCCGAATCGGAGGAGCAACTCTCGACGGATTCTTCCACGGCGGCGGCCTCGCCCGCTTCTGCGGCGACGTCCGATCCCCAATCGTCGGGCGACGCCAGACCGGCCGATTTCGACTCCGCGGTGCAATCGGCCGCTCAGATTTTGCCGGATTTTTCCGGAGCGGGCTCTCACCCGACGGTTCATTCAACGCTGGCGCAAGCGCCGGCTCCGCCTCCCAGCCCGGTCGCTCAGTTCGCCGAGACGAATCAGCCGTCGATTGTTTCGACGATTCGCGGCAGCCTCCTGCCCGACGGCGGCACAATGAACATCGCGCTGAACCCACCCGATCTCGGGGCCATGCAGATCACGGTCAAGATGGAAAGCGGCGTCATGTCCGCGTCGTTCCAAACCAGCAACGACCAGGCGACGCGGCTGCTGACGCATTCGCTCGGCCAATTGAAAAATGCCCTGGAAGGCCAGGGCGTCTCCGTCGATCGTCTTCATGTGCATCAGATTTCCAACTCAGACGCATCGAGCGGCAAGGGGGATTCCGAAAGCAAGGACGGCCAATCCTCTTCCGATGGACGCAGCGCTCAGCAGGAACAACAGCGCCGCGACACGCTTCGCCGGATGTGGCGGCGAGCGCGCGGAGAGCGGGATCCGCTCGATCTGGTCGCCTGAAACGCGCCTGATCGCGCATCTTTCGCCGCCGCGCCGCGCATTTTTCGCACCGCTCCAGATTACCCCGTCGGTTTTTTGCATCGGCTCCGGTTTTTCTGCCGAAAGGGATGTCATTATGAGCGCTATCAACTCACTGACTTCGGCACTCAACTCGGGCAGTTCATCGTCGTCCACTTCCGGCGCGTCGGCGGCGGCGTCGCTGACGCCCGACGATTTCATCAAGTTCATGGTCACCGAATTGCAGAACCAGGACCCGACCGATCCGACCGATGCCAACCAGATGCTCAGCCAGATGAGCGAGATCGGGCAGCTTCAGTCGGCGGACACCTTGCAGAGCAGCCTCACCAGCATGGTGCAGCAGAACCAGGTTGCTTCGGCCAGCGCGATGATCGGCAAGCTGGTTCAGGGGACCGATGCGAATCAGAATCCGCTGGCGGGGATCGTCTCAGCGGTTCAGGTGAGCAGCTCGGGAGTCAATCTGACGCTCAGCACCGGCGCGACCCTTCCGATGAACAACGTGACGGCAATCACCAACGCGCCAACCACGGCAACGACAGCCACCAGTTCAGCCGCGCCGTCGTAAGCGGATTTGAATACGGGTCTCGGGTGCGCGCGGCATAACAGGCCGCTGCCATCGCGGCGGAGTCGCGGCGGAAGTTCGATCAAACGGAAGTCCTCGAATCGCAGGCGGGTTTGCAATGTCTTTAGCCAGTTCATTATTCACAGGATTGTCCGGACTCGATACCACCCAAAGCTGGATGAACGTCATCGGCAATAACATCGCCAATGCCGATACGACCGCTTTCAAATCCAGCAATGTTGCGTTTTCGTCACAATTCTATGTGACCGACATCGCCAGCGCCGGTCCCAACGGCGATTTCGGCGGGACCAATCCCAGCCAGGCGGGAATGGGCGATCAGGTCGCTTCCATCTCCACCGATTTCACGCCGGGGCAGATTCAATCCACCGGTGTGGACACGAACATGGCCATCAACGGGAACGGATTCTTCGTCGTGCAGTCTCCGTCCGGACAACAATTCACCCGCGACGGTACGTTTTCGCTCAACGCCAACAATCAATTGGTCACGTCCAGCGGCAATTTCGTTCAGGGTTACGGGGCTGATTCCCAGGGCAACGTCATCGCCGGGTCGCTGCAGAATTTGACGATTCCCATCGGGCAGGAGACCCTCGCAGCCGCCACGCAAAACGCCTCGCTCCAGGGCAACCTGAATTCCGGCGGCGTTGTCGCCAGCGGCGCCAGCATCCTCACCAGCCAGGCGTTCGGCACCTCCGGCGGTACAGCGCCCACCGGGGCAACCAAGCTCAGCGCTTTGGTTTCCACGGCCGTTCCGCCCGTGGCGATTTTTAATGTTGGCGATACTCTCACGCTGGCCGGAACTCAGGGCGGGCGCGATCTGCCATCGGCGTCATTTACCATTACCGCCGCTTCCAGCGTGAGCGATCTGGAAGATTTCGTCAATCAGGCGCTGGGGATCAATACATCGGTTTCCGAACCTGGAAATCCGACGCCGGGAACCACATTGCAAACCACGGGGACGACTTCGCAGTTGACGATCATCGGCAACACGGGCACGGAAAACGCCCTCACCCTGGGCGCACAGGGCCTGGTCGACAGCTCGACGGGAACCAATCCCTTGACCATTTCCGGCGGCACGGACGGGGCCTTCACCAACAATCCCACGGGTGAAAGCACCAACACAACCGTCACCGCGTATGACTCGCTGGGAAATCCCATCACCATCAATCTGACCACGGTGCTGGAAAGCACAACCGCCACCGGCGGAGACGTATGGCGGTTCTATGCCACCAGCCCGGATAACCTCGGGGGAAACGGACCCATCATCGGGAGCGGACAGTTGACGTTCAGCAGTGACGGCACCCTGACTTCGGCGACCGGGACGCAGATTTCCATTGACCGCACCGGAAGCGGCGCGCAAAGCCCGCTGAATATCAATCTCAATTTCAGCGGCGCGACCGCACTGGCCAGCAGCACGTCGAACCTCGTGATGGGCACGCAGGACGGAGAAGCCATCGGAAATCTCACCTCCTTCTCGGTGGGGGGCGACGGCACCGTCACCGGCCAGTTCTCCAACGGTTTGACCAAAACGCTCGCTCAGGTGGCGCTGGCGAATTTCAACAATCCGGATGGGTTGGTCGCCCAGGGAAATAATCTTTACGATCAGGGACCCAACAGCGGGACCGCCCTGATCGGCGCTGCGACGACCAACGGAACCGGTACCGTCGAATCGGGCTCGCTCGAGCAGAGCAACGTCGATCTGTCCCGCGAATTCATCAACCTGATCATCGCTTCCACCGGATTCAGCGCTTCCAGCAAGGTCATCAGCACCAGCGATCAGCTTCTGACCAATCTGCTCAATTCGCAGATATGAGGCCCAGATATTATGAGGTATCGCCATGATTGCTCTCACGCGTCTTAACGGCCAGGCGTTTGTCATGAACGCCGAGAAAATCCGTTATGTCGAAGCCACTCCCGACACGGTGGTTTGTTGCGACACGGGTGAAAAGATGATGGTCCGGGAAACGCTGGCGGAGGTGACGCGCCGGGCCATCGATTATGCGCGAGTGATTCGACGGCCGATCACCGACTGATTGGTCGAGTCGGGTCCTTTTCAAGCCGATATCCCCATGGTGAGGGTTTAACCCTTTTGCCGTTATCGGACGAAAGAAAAGGACGCACGGAATCATGGCAGAAAAAGACAAGAAGCCTGACGCCGCCACCCCTGCCGACAAAAAGCCCGCGGCGAAATCCGAAGCCGCCCCCGCGGCAACCGCGCCGGCCGCGGCCAAGGCCGGCGGTGCGGGGTTTCTCACCAAGACGCGCGTGCTGCTCGGTGGCGCGATGCTGATCGAAGCGGTCGTGCTTTTTGCCGGGTTCAAATTCATTTCCGGAGGCGCCAAAAACGCCAACGCCGCCGATCTGACGACGCCGGTCAAGACCCAGAACAGCGCCGACGGCGCCGATGGCGACAAGTCGGCCGCGGCCGACAGCAGCGGGACGGTTGAAATTCCGCTCCTCGAAGCCCGCTTTCCCAACAAGCGCAGCGGCAGAGCATTCCTCTATGACCTCAAGATTGTTCTTTCCGTGAACAAGGACTCGGCGGACAAGGTAAAAGGGATCATTACCGAGCACGATGCCTTGATCCAGGACCGGGTTCGGACGATAATCGCGGAGACCGATCCTGAAAAGCTCGGCGGTGGCGCCGAGCCGGGGCTGGAAACGCTCCGCAGGCAGATCAAGTATCAGTTGGACGAAATCGTCGGCGATGGATTGATCGACGATGTCCTGATTCCGCAGTGCCTCCCGTTCCCTGCGGAATAGTAGTGGTGCGTGCGGTTCGCCGCACCGAATCGCCAAGGATGGTGACTCATGGCAGAAAAGCCCCTCCCCAAAGACACCCCCCCGCAAGTCAACTCAGCCCCGCCGGCCGCGGCGCAGCAAGCTCCGATCGTACCACCGGCGAATCCTGAGCCTGCACTGGCGGCGGCATCGGACCCGGTAGAGACGGCCGCCTCAGCCTCACCCGCGCCGCCAGCCCCCGTTGAAACCATGGCAGCCGCGCCGGCCGATCCGCAGGCGGAGGCCGACGACCCTGCCATGGACCAGGCCTCGATCGACGCGCTGTTGAAACAGGCCAATTTTGACAGCCCAGACGCCAATGCCGCCGAGGCCGCCGGGGGGCCGTCGATCGAGGAACTGCTCCAGCAGGCGAATTTTGAAGATGCCTCCGCCGCTCCCGCGGAAGTTCCCGGCAGTGAAGCCCAGGGGTTCAAGCTTCCCAGCTTTCAGCAGGTGATGGCCGATGCGCAGGTCTCCAGCATCGATCTTCTCCGCGATGTCGAGTTGAACGTCAAAATCGAATTGGGCCGCAGCCGGATGCTCGTTGAAGAGGTCTTGCAGCTCAGCGAAGGCAGCGTCGTGGAACTGGACAAATTGGCGGGCGATCCGGTGGATGTCTTCGTCAACGATCGGCTGGTCGCGCGCGGCGAGGTTCTGGTTTTGAACGACAATTTCTGTGTTCGCGTGAACGAAATCGTTCCCGCCGCCCAAGAGGAGGCGGTGTGAAACGCGGCATCCATGCTGGAATTCTACTTGCGGTCGCTGTTCTGCTGGCCGTTTCGACGCCGGGGCGGGGCCAAATGAAACCGACCGCCGGTTCGGCGGATGATTCGTTTGAATCCAGCCCCATCGTCGCGGAAAATGCCGCGGCCTCCTCGCCAAAATCGGACCCATCCAACGTCTCCGCCGGCGCATTCGAAGTGATCCGCGTGGTGCTGGCGCTGGCGGGTGTGATCGTTTTGATCTTCGTGCTGCGGGTTTTCGCCAAGCGCGTGATTCCCGGCGCGGCCGCCCACCGCGCCTCTCCCGCCGTCAAAATCCTCGGCCGATGTGCCGTCTCCGGGAAACAAAGTCTGCTTGTCGTCCAATTCGGCAAACGGCTGGTGCTGGTGGGGGATGGGGGGGCGAACCTCAATCCCTTGTGTGAGATCACCGATCCCGACGAAGTTGCCGGCATTCTCGCGCAGGCGCGCGATGAATCGATTTCGGTGGGCCGCCGATTCGAATCGCTCTTCGGACGCGCTCGCAAGGATTTCACCGAAGCGCCCGAGCCGCAGCCGAGCGATCAGTTCGACGATTCACATGAGATCAAGGACGACGATCCCGCGCTTCAGGATACGCAGAAGGAGTTGTCCGACCTGCGCGAGAAAGTGCGCGATGTCGCGCGACAGATCGGCCGCGCATAAACTGCGCCGCGTCGAGCGTGCGCAAATTTTCCAATCAATCAGAAAAAATCCAAAGATTCGCGCGCTCGCTCTACCGTTTCGGCAAATCGCGTGATATATATCGCCCTGCGTTACGACACGAAGAGAAAGGATGCTCTCGTGAGATCGACTGTTTGGGGCGCGTTGGCTATCTTGGCGATTCTGGCATTTCCAGCGATAATTCGCGCCGATTCAATTGCAACCGATTTATCATCCGCCGGCTCGGCCGTCTCAACCGACAATCCGATTTCCGGCGCCGAGCATCAGCTTCCCGATCTCTCCAAGCGCGAGAATTTCTCCGCGGCCATGCAGATCATTGTCCTGCTGACCGTGCTCTCCCTGGCGCCGGCGATCATGCTCATGATGACGAGCTTCACGCGGATCATCATCGTCCTGGGTCTGCTGCGGCAGGCGCTGGGCACCCAGCAGCTTCCGCCGAATCAAATCCTGATCGGACTGGCGATGTTCATGACGTTTCTGATCATGTCGCCGACCTGGCAGCGCGTGAACGACAAGGCGCTTCAGCCCTACATGCACGGGGACCTCACCCAGACCGAGGCCCTCGCCGCGGCTTCCGGACCGGTGCGCGGATTCATGATCAATCAGATCAAACGGAGCCACAACGAACTGGATGTGGACCTGTTCATGCAGTTCGCGCATCAGCCGCGCGCCAGGTCATGGTCGGATGTCGGCACCATGACGCTGATCCCTTCGTTCATGCTGAGCGAATTAAAGACCGCGTTTCTTCTGGGCTTTCGCGTCTATCTTCCGTTCGTGGTCATCGACATGGTCATCTCCTCCGTGCTGGTGAGCATGGGGATGATGATGCTGCCTCCGGTTCTGATTTCTTTGCCATTTAAATTGCTTTTATTCGTTCTCGTCGACGGCTGGCACTTGATTACCGCCAGCCTGATGGGTAGTTTTGTGATGTAACAGCCCAAGGATGGGCGCAATGACACTCAAGGAAGGGTGCGCATGTCTCCGCCACAAGCTTCGGAACTGATCCGCAATACGCTGCTCCTCGCCATGGTGATTTCCGCGCCGATGCTGATGATCGGCCTGCTGGTCGGCATCGTCATTTCACTGCTCCAGGCGCTGACGCAGATTCAGGAGCAGACCCTCACGTTCATTCCCAAAATTGTGTCCATGGTTCTGGCCGCCATCGCGCTGATGCCGTGGATGAGCCATCGCCTCATGCAATACACGTTCGACATGTTTACCAGCGGCCATGTGCGGTGACCTTTTCCGATGCTTGACGCAGCGTTTAATTTCATTCCGATTTATGTGCTGGTGCTCTTCCGCATCGCCGGCATGATGATCTGGGCCCCGCTGCTGGGCAGCACGCAGATTCCCAAGCGCGTGAAGGCGATGATGGCGTGCGTTCTGGCGGCGTCGATCGTCCCGACGATTTCCACCAGGCTCGTCGTTCCCCAAAGCCCATGGACGCTGGCCCTGGCCATCGGCGGTGAAATCATGTTCGGCGGGGCCATGGGGCTGATCCTCAGCCTGATCTTCGTCGCCGGGCAATGGGCCGGGGAAATGATCGGACAGCAAATGGGACTGAATCTCGGGCAAACCCTCAACCCGCAATACGGCGGCGGCGGGTCGGTCGTCGGTGATCTCTATTTTTATCTGACCCTGCTCGTTTTCCTTTCCGTCGGCGGCCACCTGGCGTTGGTGAAAGGCGTTTTCGACAGCTTCAGCGCGCTGCCGCTGCTCACGGTTTCAGTGAATCGCCCGCTCTTCGACACGATCGTCTCGGTGTTTCAGGGAGCAATGGTGCTGGCCATGCAACTCGCTGCGCCGATCCTCGTCACCATGCTCGTCGTTGACTTGGTGATGGGCTTCGTCGGTAAATCGGTTCCACAGTTGAACATCATGACCGCGGGCATCTCGGTGCGGGCACTGGCTGGAATGATGGTCCTGATCGTCGGGCTGGGTCTGACCAGCTCGATCATCCGCGTCCGGCTTCTGGACGCGGTCGGCGTGATATGGAAATCCTACGGGCATTAAACGGCAGATTCGATCATGGCAGAAAACGACGGCGATAAAACCGAAGCCCCCACGCCCCGGCGCAGAATGGAAGCCCGCCAGCAGGGAAATATCGCGCGCAGTCACGATCTCACCAGCGCCGTTCTGCTGATCGGCAGTCTCCTGCTCATGAAGTGGTTCGGACCGTCGCTCATCCTGGCGCTTCGGGACATTGTTTTGCATTTCCTGTCCGGCGAGTCGCTGGCCGATCCGAGCACGCAGCACGTCGGGGCGCAGGCTCTTTTTTGCCTGGGCAAGGTATGCACGGCGCTGGCGCCGCTCCTGATCGGCGCCATGGTGCTGGTCATCGCCGCTAATTTGGCGCAGGTCGGCATCAATTTCACCCCGCAGCGGCTGGCGATCAATTTCGCCGCGCTCAACCCCACGCGCGGATTCAATAAAATTTTTGGTTTCAGGCAAAGCGGACCCATGTTGCTCCTCAATATGCTGAAGGTGGCGCTGGTTGCCCTCGTCGGCTGGTCGGCCATCGCGGGCCGATTGGGACAGATCATCGCGGTTCAGCAACTCGCGTACCTTCAGATCTTCGGACTCGCCGCGGACATGGTTTTTTCCATCGGCATTCGCGTCGGCGTTTTGCTGCTGGTGCTGGCGATCTTCGACTACATCTATCAACGGTCGCGCGTCGAACGATCGCTGCGCATGAGCAAGCAGGAAGTGGAAGATGAAATGCGCAGCATGGAAGGCGATCCGGTCATGAAGAACCGCCGCCGGCAGGTCGCCCTGCAGCGCGCCATGCAGCGTTTGAAAAAAGAAGTTCCCAAAGCGGATGTGGTCGTGACCAACCCCACCCATTTCGCGGTGGCGTTGAAATACGAGCAGACGAAAATGCGCGCTCCCAAAGTCGTCGCCAAAGGGGCTGATTTCATGGCCCTGCGGATTCGCGCGCTGGCATCGGATGCGGGCATTCCGATCATCGAGCGTCCGCCGCTGGCCCGCGCCATCTATCGCATGGTGGAGGTCGGCGAGGAAATCCCCGAGGAACTCTACGCCGCCGTCGCTGAAATCCTTGCGTACGTCTACGAACTATCCGGCAAACAATTGGTGGCCGTCAGGCCCGCGGGCGCGGTGAACTGAAAAAATGGCCACGATCGCTTCCAATCCTCTGTACATCAAGCTGCACGACAATCGCGGAATGGTATTCCCCATCGCGTTCATCAGCCTGGTGCTGGTGATTCTTATTCCGCTGCCGACGAGCGTGCTGGACATCCTGCTCTGCTTCAATATCACCCTGTCGATCATCGTGCTGGTGACGACGATCTACGTCTCCAGCGCCCTGGAATTGGCGGTGTTTCCGTCATTGCTGCTCGCGCTGACGCTGTTTCGCCTGGTCTTGAATGTCGCGACGGTGCGTTTGATTCTCACGGCCGGCGACCGCGCCGGAGACCCCACCGCCGCCATGACCAGCGCGGGCGAGGTGATTCACACCTTCGCCGATTTCGTCACCAAAGGCTCGCTTGCCGTCGGCGTGATCATCTTCATCATCATCGTGGTGATTCAATTCGCGGTGATCACCAAAGGCGCCACCCGAATTTCGGAAGTGGCCGCGCGATTCACCCTGGATGCCATGCCGGGCAAGCAGATGGCCATTGACGCCGATCTGAACTCCGGAACCATCAACGAAGCCGAAGCCCGCCGGCGGCGATCGGAAATCGCCCAGGAGGCGGATTTCTACGGCGCTATGGATGGCGCCAGCAAATTCGTCCGCGGCGACGCGATCGCGGGAATCATCATCACATTCGTGAACGTCCTCGGCGGCCTCTACGTCGGGATGTTCGAACATGGCTGGAGCCTGCTTCCCTGCCTGTCTCTGTATACCAAACTGAGCATCGGCGACGGCCTGGTGAGCCAGATGCCGGCGTTCATCGTCTCCCTCGCGGCGGGCCTGATCGTCACCCGCACCAGCAGCAAATCCAACCTCGGCGATGAAGTGCTCAGCCAGCTTTTCGCCAAGCCCAAAGCGCTGATGATCGCCTGCATCTTCATCGGGCTGATGATGTTCACGGGTCTGCCGAAAGTTCCGCTGACGATTCTCGGAACATGCTGCGGGATGCTCTCGTTTACCTTGTCGCGCAAGCAGCGCAAGGCCGTCAAAACGGCCGCCGGTGAAAAGGAAAGAGCCGCGAAAAGGGAGCCGGAGAAGGTCGAAAAATTCCTCGATCTGGACACGATGGAACTGGAAGTCGGCTACGGACTGGTGAAGCTGGTGGATGCATCCAAGGGGGGCGATCTGCTGGACCGCATCAGCCTGATCCGCAGGCAGGTGGCCCTCGATCTGGGAATCATTGTTCCGCCGGTGCGCATCCGCGACAACATTCAGCTTTCCACCAACGACTACGCCGTCCGCATCAAGGGCCAGATCGTCGGCAAAGGCGTGGCGTATCCCGATCAGTTCCTCGCGATGGACAACGGCGCAACGACCGGCCCGATCCTCGGGGCGACGCAAACCACCGAGCCCGCGTTCGGCCTGCCGGCATACTGGATCACGGAATCCCAGCGGCAAGCCGCCGAGTTGAATAACTACACCGTCGTCGAAGCCACCGCTGTCATAGCGACGCATCTCACGGAGTTGATCAAGAGCCATGCCCACGAACTGCTGACTCGGCAGGCGGTGAAGAATCTGCTGGACAACCTCAAAATCCGCGTGCCGGCCCTGATCGAGGAAGTGATTCCCACGCAGGTCAAGCCGGGTGAATTGCAGAAGGTGATGCAGAATCTTCTGCGCGAGCGCGTTCCGGTGCGCGATCTGGAAACGATCCTGGAAACCCTCGGCGATTACGCCTCCCGAACCAAGGACCTCGAGGTTCTCAGCGAATACGCCCGGCATTCACTGGCGCGGACCATCTGCAAACAATACGTCGACGAGCGCGACAAGCTCTGGTGCCTGACGCTCGATCCGGCCGTGGAAGAACTCGTCAACAGCCATCTGGAGCGCACCGATCGCGGCACGAACAACACGCTTCCACCGCAGACCGCGCAGCAGCTCGTGCAGCAGATCGTCGCCAAGAGCGCGGAGCTGACCCAGGCGGGACGGTCCGCGGTTTTGCTGTGCGGCCCACAGATTCGCGGCGCGGTGCGGAAGATGATCGAGGCCGGCGCGCCTCATCTGGCGGTGCTGGGATACAACGAAATTGTGCCGGAGGCCACGGTCGAAGCCGTCGCCCTGGTGGGAATGAGTGGGTAACACAGTCATGGATTACAGGACATTTCAAGCGACCACGATGAGCGCTGCCCTGGCGGTGGTGAAGCAGGAGCTTGGCCCCAGCGCGGTCATCCTGCAGACGCGAAGTTTCACGAAAAATCGCTGGCTGGGGTTGCGGCGGCAGGAGGTTTTCGAGATCACCGCCGGCCGGGACGCCCGCGGCAACAATCGCCCGCAGCGGCAACTGATCGCCCGGCCCGCGACGATGCCGGTCAAGCCGCCGACCGATCCACGCCGCCAGTTGCTCGAAAGCCCGGCCGTCCAGAACGCCGCCATCGCGGGGATATTTCAGGAAGTCACGGGGCTAAAGACGGTCGTGCAGGAACTGGTCGTCCATGTGAATCGCAACACCTGTCCGCACATTCCCGACGATCTTTATTCGTTTTATTCCCAGCTTATTGAAAATCAGGTTGCCCAGGAACTGGCGTCCGACATGATCAAAACCCTGCAGCGGCAAATCCGGCCGGAACATGCGCGGCAAGGGGATTTCGTGCGGTCAAAACTCGCCGAGCAAATTGAAAAACTTCTTCCCGCCGCCGGGCCGATCGTGCGAATAAAAACCTCCGGACCGCATGTGGTCGCGCTGATCGGTCCCACCGGCGTCGGCAAGACCACTACGCTCGCCAAGCTGGCGGCCAATCTCAAACTCCGCGAAAAGCGCCGCATCGGTCTGATCACCCTCGATACCTATCGCATCGCCGCCATCGACCAACTGAAAAAATACGCCGACATCCTCGGCTCGCCGTTGCGCGTGGTCTCGTCCGGCGAGGAATTGTCCGCGGCCGTCCGCTCCATGCAGGATTGCGAATTCATCCTCATCGACACCGCCGGCCGCAGCCCCAATGACGCACTCAAGCTCAGCGAACTTAACGGACTGCTGGCGGCCGCCGGGCCGGACGAGGTGCATCTGGTTCTTTCCTCCACCTCCAGCCAGAAATGCGTGGAGCTGGCGATCGCCCGGTT
>Ga0302325_10007843_pt1 | contig 23565 bp, 21 predicted proteins | sample Palsa_T0_2_FD_201948 | JGI IMG/M metagenome (GOLD analysis project Ga0302325, IMG submission 201948) | Peat permafrost microbial communities from Stordalen Mire near Abisko, Sweden - Palsa_T0_2 | ecosystem: Environmental > Terrestrial > Soil > Palsa > Peat permafrost | place: Sweden: Abisko... | reverse complement strand
CTCTCTTATTGGCAAGCGAGCAGTCCGGTTACCGCCACCCCGGTCGGCGAATGAAACACGACGAGAAAGCGATCAATTGACGAATGTGACTTGACTTCACTAGCAGTCATTACTTCCGAGTTGCCGCTAGCCTTGATCGGAAACGCCCGAGTACGGGTACCGGCTTCCCTCGTGCCGCGAACTCCACAACTAATCGACCGGACTGGGAGCCTGATGCGGACGACGAAAGGCGGGTCGCGGGTCTCTCTGAAGATCGGCCTGACTATCTCTGAGAAATGACCCCGCTTCGGACGCCCGATGCAATGCCATTAGACATGCACCCAAAGCACTCTTTACCTCGGCGGTTTGCCAGGAGAGCAATGGGAAGGGAGCCGATTGAGAGGACGTCAAGGCCTCCCGCAAAATCGGCTCGGCCTCCGCGGCTTTGCCTTCCGCCGTGAGCGCTTCACCAAGGCGAACCTCAGCGGCGATGACATTGGGATGTCTGCTCAAAAGTTCTTTCTGGCGAATGGCCAGTGCTTGGCGCAGCAGGGGTTCGGCGCCGACAGGATCGGCTTGAAAGATGCGAGCCTCGGCGAGATCAACGAGGGCGGGGTTCTCGTCGCCACCTAGCTTGCGATCCATGTCGAGGGCTCGCCGCGCATAATCCTCGGCAGCTGGGTAGTCGCCCCGATCGAATTGCAACACGCCGAGATTGGCGAGCACTTTGGCGGCGTACCAGCCTTGCGCTCCGTTCGCCTGTGTGATGGCTTGGAGCGCTCGTTGGAAGGTTACCTCCGCTTGATCGTAATCGCCTTTTTCCTGCATGACCCTGGCGCAGTTGTTCAGCGCCGCGCCGAACCTGATGTTGTTTTCTCCCAATGATGCGCGCACCAATTCGAGATTTTCATGCAGCACGGGCTCCGCCGCCGCCCAATCGCCTTTCTCCAGCAACACAAATCCGAGGTTGTTCAAAGCGTAAGAAAGATCGGGATGATGGTCGCCGAGAATCCCGCGCTGCAAATCGACGACCTGGCGTTCGGTTGTCTCCGCGCCGGCGAGGTCACCGGCGTCGCATGTTGGCGCCGGAGGAGTTGTTAGTGTCCAAGCTTTTTGTTACGCGCCGCGAGCGTTTCGACGGCGCAGACATTGCCCACATTATCTACGCGACCTGCGGAAAACTTGATTGGAACCGAATACTCGATCGTGCTGGCGAGCATTGGGAGATTCTGCTCTGGGCGCTTCTATTCTTCCGCTATGTTTATCCGCGGAACAGCGATTACGTTCCGGCAAGTTGTGGCGCGATCTTATGGGCCGCTTATCGAAAGCAGTTTCTCATCCCGACTCAAAGCTAGAGTTCCGCGGTAGCCTGATCGACGACTGCATGTTCGCCATCGATGTCCAAGACTGGGGACTGGAGAACATTCTGGCGCGTTATCGTGGGGCGCGGAGGCCGATGATCACCATGCCGCGAGAAGCAACTTGCGCCTGACTCCCTGGAGCAGACTTTGAAGTCGGCGTTGATGTCCATCGTGAAGTTATCCATGAGAATCGCTGCCACCGCCGATCTCCACTTCACTCCGCAGCGCTATGGGGCGCTACGCGATCAACTGAATTGTGTCCGCGACGAGGCTGACGTACTGGTAGTGGCCGGAGATCTTACTAATTACGGAAAGCCTGAAGAAATGGAGCCGTTGTTGAATGCCCTGGTTCGGCTCAGGGCGCCTGTGATTGTAGTGCTCGGCAACCATGATTATGAATGCGACAAGCAAAGCGACTTGATGCGGATGATGACAGATGCCGGCATCAAAGTTCTCGATGGAAGTGCTTACGAGCGCGATGGCGTGGGCTTTGCTGGCACCAAGGGGTTTGTGGGAGGATTCGGCCGCGGCATGCTAACTGCTTTCGGCGAGCCTGAGATCAAGACCTTCGTCCGGGCGGGGATTGATGAAGCGGTCAAATTAGAACGGGCCATGTCACAGTTGCGAACCCCCAAAAGAGTTGTGGTCCTTCATTATTCCCCGATAGCCGCCACGGTTGACGGGGAAGCCCCCGAGATCTACCCGTTTTTGGGCACATCTCGTCTGGCCGAAGTAATCGATCGCCACGGCGCCGATCTCGTACTTCACGGACACGCTCACAATGGCAAGCCGAATGGCGCAACCACCGCTGGCGTTCCCGTGCATAATGTTGCCATCACCCTGCTGCAAGCGCAGAGCCCACCCCGAGTGTATCGAATATTTGACGTCTGAGACCGCAACGGTATTCCGCAATTGAATCCCTATTGCGCCGTTTCGGTAAAAGTAGCCACAGGATGCCCCAACCCATAAGGCCCTTCTGCAGTCACCTGCACGGTCCCCGCACTAGCGGGCAACGTCAGCACCACCGCCGCGTTCCCCGACGCATCCGTGGTTACCAGTCGATTGGAGAGCGTTCCTGAGTCGGCAGTGAACAGTATGTCAGCTCCCGTCCCCGAAGTACCACCCGAACTCCCCGGAGCCAAAGTAACGGAAAGGTTGAGATTCGTTCCGGGCGCTCCGCTTTGTTTGTTTCCTTGTTGGCTAAGCGATGCCGGCGGATTGCCAACAACAACGTATCCCTCCTGTTCCTGGGCAACCCCGGCATTATCCGTGGAAGGAACGCTGTAGTGATAGAAACCGGGAGTCTTGCCCGCGGTCACCGTAATCGCTCCGTTTTGTCCGGAAGTGACCATACCCTGCGTTACCGCCAGCGTAATTCCCGCGGCCGCCTGCGGAGTTCCCAGCCTAACCGTCCCCGTTCCCGCCATAATTTTTGGAGAAAGCGTCACGGTTCCGCCCGCCGCCACCATCACCGTATCAGGATTCAGATCCCACTCGGCGCTCGGCAGCGTGGTGGACCCGGTGATTACCAACAAGGTTGCCGTGTAAGGTGCAAGTGTCATGTTTGAGGACCAAGCCTGGGGTGACGAAGCTAAAATCTGCGTGGGATTTTTCGGTCCTAGCGCGTAAGTCGTAACTTGCGAAGGCGTAAAGCCGTTGATCACAAACTGCGCGGCGAGCGTGGTTGAAGGAGCCTTGTTTAGCACCATCACGGTCAAAGTTTGGCCGGCGGCGTCCATCGCAGCATAGCTACTGAGCAGATTTGGTTTCCCGTTGTTCGCGACCGAAACCGAAGTGGTAGCGAAGCCGTGATGCCGCCCGTCGTAATTGGTATAAAGCTTCAGCCCAAGATAATTAGGATCTCCCGGAACCGGCGCGACCCAACGCGACGCCAAGTAAACGCGCTCCCGCCCCAGGATGCCATAAGCGTCGGCATCCGACAGCGCCGTCGAGTAATCCGACTCGCCCGCGATGGCGGCGTTCCACTCCGTTATGCTCAGAGGAGTGCCAGGATAGATCATGTTCGCAATTGCCCGCATGCGGGGAATTCGGAACGGAATCGTCTTCTTTGGCTGAATGAATGTGGTCCATTTCTGGTCGATATCGCTCCCAACGGAGACGTAAGTCGGATCCCAGTAGTCACGGAATATCCGCAAAGCCAGCGCCCGCTTCTGCGCCAACGTGTAGTTGGAAGTGTCGGGCGTGTCTGGATAGGCATGAAGGTCGAACACATCGAGCGAACGCGTGCCCGCGACCTGATCCTGCCAATAGACTTCATTCAACCACCAGGGCAGAAAGTCGTTTCCCGCATGAGCGGGTTTGTCGGTGCTGTTGGCGCCGTTCCAGTAAAACCACCAGCAGCAGGTAATCGGCCCCAAGCGAATCGCCGCCGGGTCCCACCCCTTCAGCGCGCGACTCTCGGCAATAAACGTATCGCGCAGTTCGTCGTAAGCCGAAGGCAGCGGATGGACATCGCGATGCGTGCTGCCCCAGATTTCAATCTCGTTGTCCATATCATAAAAATGGGGAGCGCTGCCGAAAGCTGCAGCCAGAGCCGCTGCGAACTGATTCCGATAAACACTGTTCGGTGGATCGCTGTTCCCGGGCTGATCGAGCAGAGGGAAATACGCATCGTTGGGATTTGCCGTGAGGTAGGTCGGGTTGCCGCACGTCCCGGAAACAATCCCGTTACCAGCATCTGTGTTGTACGGATCCACGCTGCATTGCGACCCATACTTCGCCACCGAAAAACTCCAGTGGTAATTGTTCGAACCTCCCTGAGTGACGGAGGTTTCCGCGCTCTGCGCCACCCACGGCAGCATCGGCATCGTCATCAGCGGGTTACTGCCGGCTGCTTTTACGTCCTGTATGAATTGCGTGGCGCTGCCATCGCTGCCATTGTTGAAACCCGCGGCCGCATAGTCCTCGAAATAATAGTCATTGGCAGAGTTGTAGGTCTGTAACTGGGAGTTGTAGGTCGAAGTCGCATCGCCTCCCCAGCGCACTTCGGTCAATCCGCTATCGGCGACCGTTGCCGCGTCCTGCGGATAAGCCCCGCCATAAACATAAGGGCTAATTGGGTGGCGGTTCGTCAAAGCGTCAATCGTAATGGTGACCGCTGTGCCCGTGAGTGGCTTTGATTGAGCAGGAGTAGCGGGATCCACACGCTCACCCGAGCGCGCTTTCGCTGCTTGCGATGAGCTAGGGCTCAAGCTTTCGACGACGAAGTTGGATAAGGCGCTGGTCCCTGGCTGATCGTTGGAAGCAACCGCTATCATCGGTCCATATCCTGAAAGGCCGCTGGTCACAAGTAAGCAGAGAATAGCTGCGATGCTTCCGAAGCGACTATAGTAATTCATGCGGGGAAGTCTCCTGCCAGTGAATCTTACCTTTGGTGTGGACGGCTTGCGGAACTCGTAAGTACAGTTCAAGCTATGGCCGTTTTCGCATCCCAGCGCGGAATATCTCATAGAGCAATTGCGCTTCGGGCTAGTTCGCTCGGAAGTTATTTCAAACCGGACTTACAGCTGGCCAATCACCAAATGTGACGGTTCCGCGAACACAGCGATTCTGCCGGACTGGCGAAAAAAGATCCGCGCAGTGGACGAGACTCTTTGCCACTTCCAAACCGATTTCGCTCGATCCCCAGTGACGACGATTGCCACCTTAAGTTTTGTGAGATGCGTTGTGTGTAGGCCTGGTGGACGATTGCGCATCCAGTGAACAGGTTTGGGAAACTCACATCCTATGCGGATTACATGCGAGCGCGAGCGAAAAAAGCAATAAGTGAAAATAGGTTGCACGCAGGCCAATTCCACCGTAAAAGTTTTGTGCTGCGAAATGAATTGCAAATCCGGGCGATGCGGGGAAATTCCGAGAAGGACAAGTAACAGCTCATTTACGCCATGGACAGCAAATCAAATGCGAAATCCGGGCTTGTGGAACGCGAATCGCGTCATCAATGCCTGATTTATGAGGGGGCACCCTCACAACAACTACCCGCGCTGGCCGCCATGATAAAGCGAAAGCTGGACGAGGGCCATAGGTGCCTGTATCTGAACAGCCGTCCAATGGTGGCGGGCATACGGTCCTACCTTGCGGCCATAGGCATCGATGTTGAGAGCGACATTGCCAAGACCCGTCTGGTCTTGTCTTCGGAGTCCACCGCCTCTGCAGGCGATGGTTTTCATGTTGACATGATGCTGGACAATCTTGAAGACGCTTTGGATCAAGCGTTAAGCGACGGGTATAAAGGGCTGTGGGCGAGCGGGGATATGACATGGGAGTTCGGCTCCGAGAAAAATTTTGCAAAGCTCCTGGAATATGAATACCGGCTTGAAGAGTTAATGCACAAACGGCCGGAGCTGTGCGGAATCTGCCAGTATCATCAGGATACGCTGCCGAGCGAAGTGACACGACAGGCCCTGCTGACGCATCGAATGATCTTCATCAACGAAACACTTTCGCGCGTAAACCCGAACTATTGTTCATCCGGGCTGTCCAGCGGCCAGCTGGCGACGAATTCGCAACTGGATAAGTCCCAATACCCAACTGGTTCGTCGTAGCAAGTTTCGTCGAACGATCACGTGATCGAGACACTCGCGCCGAATGGATCCAATCATCCGTTCCACATGTGCTCGCTGCCCAAGGCGATCAACCAGGATTCTCCCGGCACATCTCCCGGATCAGATCTCGGGTCTCGCGGGTGACGATGGGCGTCCGAGTTGTGTATGCCGAGCCTTCCATGTCCAGAATGAGCGATCTTAATTCATGGTAGAACTATTCATTCGTAGCGGAGCGCTACGATCGGATCGATCAGTGTGGCACGACGCGCGGGAATGTAGCACGCCAATAGTGCAACCAGAATGAGCAGGGCAGCAACCCCAACGAACGTCAGCGGATCATGTGCTGTCACGCCAAAGAGCAGGCCGGTCATCAGCCGGGTCAATGCGAAAGCAGCACCGACTCCGACGACTACGCCCACCAGCGCCAACTTCGCACCCTGCCTCAGGATCATTTGAAGCACGTCTCTGCCCTGCGCTCCGAGCGCCAACCGGATGCCAATTTCTCGTTTGCGTTGCGATACCGTGTAAGACATCACGCCATAGATACCGATGATACCTAGCGCGAGCGCCATGGCTCCCGCAATTCCAATCATCACCAATGTAAACGAAGTTCGCGCGACCGATTTGTCATGCACCTCCCGCATGGTCCGTACGGACGCCAGCGGCAGTTCCGAATTTACCGACCATACCGCCGTACGAACCTCATTCAGAAAACTCTCTGTGCCCGAACGGTCGCTTCCTATCGCGAACGTAACTGTCCGAGCCGCCTGTGCCGGTCCCGGTCCAAAAAGATTTTCGATAAGCGGGGGCCAGTACACGGTTTCCGGTGCCTTCTCCTGCACGCCCTTCTCGCGAACGTCCTGGATCACGCCGACTACTTCGTGCCACGGCATCTTGGGAAACTCGCGCAGGCGCTTCCCGATAGCTGCCGAGGGTGTACCCCACATTTCGCGGGCCAAATTTTCGGAAACCATCACTACCGGTCGGAGCCCATAGACTTCACTCCAGGTCATTTCGCGTCCCGCAACCAATTTTGTCCCCGCCGTCCGCAATAAACCGGGCGAAATATACTTGTACAGCCGCAACGGAGGAATGGTGTTGTCCACGTAAACCTTGTCCTCGGCAAAGATCTCGTCCCAATCCGAGTCAAACCCTTCCATCGGCATTTCGCTCACGAACCCGGCGGACTTCACGCCATTAATCGCCGCCAGCTTGTCGAGGATAGCGTTTTGTGTTCGCGTCACCCGTTCCGGTTCGGCAATCAGCGAATCCGGAATGGAAATTCGCAGTACCTGCAAGTGTTGCGCATCGGCGAATCCCGGATCGACCTTTCGCAACGCTCCGAAGGTGCGAATCATCAGGCCAGTACTCATCAAGAGGACCAGCGCCATCGCCACCTGCCCGACCACCAGCAAATTCCGCGCGTGATGGCGCTCCCGGCTCACACTCATTGTTCGTCCTGCGCTTTGGAGCGCGGTGCCGCTGCGTCGCCCGGCATATTTCAGAGCCGGAATCAATCCCAGCAACAAACCGGACAGCACTGAAAGAACAAAGGTGAATCCCACGGTTCGTGCATCGATCGCGATTTCGTCTAAGCGAGGCAGATTCGATGGCCCCGTCGCGACGAGGAAGTGCACGCCCGCATATGCCAAGCCAACGCCCACGACTCCACCCATTATGCCCACCATTACGCTTTCCACTAGAAGTCCGCGGACGATTCGCGCCCGACCCGCCCCGAGTGCCGTGCGCACCGCCAATTCCTGTTGCCGCGCTTCGACCCTCACCAGCAACAAATTCGTCACATTCGCGCAAGCAATGAGCATTACCAGCCCAATTGTTCCCATTACTACCCACAGCATTTCGCCTACGTTGCCGATCACTTGCTGCTTCAACGGGTGAATGGTCGGCGTAATTCTCCACGTTTCGTAAATATGTGGATTAGACCCGGGGCCGTTAGACCAGGAGTCCATCCAGATCGGTAGCATTCGCGCCAAGTCCGCATTAGCTTGCGCAATGGTCGCTCCGGGCCTGAGCCGTGCGATTCCGTGGAACCCGAACCCCGCGAGAATCAACTTGCCCCGGTCGAAAGCTAGTGGCAGGGTCAAATCGAAGTCCGAATCAACAAATCGAAATCCTTGTGGCATTACACCCACGATTTCCCTGGACCGCGAATCCACCATGATGCTTCTTCCCATCACCGTCCGGTCTCCACCGAAACGCCTTTGCCAATACCCATAGCTCAGCATCACCCTGCCCGGACCGTTCGGTTCCTGATCGATCTGTGAGAACCAACGCCCAGCTGCAGGCGGCACACCAAGCGTCTGGAGCACACCATCGCTGACAGCAACCGTACGCACTTGTTCCGGTTCCGCCATGCCCGTGACGTTCGCTGCGCCGGTGATCCAAACACCTAACGATTGAAATGTCTGGTTGTGTTCGGCGTATGTAAAATACATCGACGGCGAGAGAAGAAGACCGTTCTCAAAATCCGCAAGTCCTTCTGCGCCCGGGGCGACCTGATGCAGAGTCACCAGTTCCTCGGCCTTCGGGTAATTCAATGGCTTCAGCAGTATGCTATTCACCACACTGAAGACCGCTGCGTTCGCGGCGGTTCCAATCGCGATCGTCAACAACGCCACGGCGGTAAACACCGGGCTGTGGCGCAGAGCGCGTAGCCCATAACGGATGTCAAAGAAAACGTTTTCCACGGATGGCCACCCCCAAACTTCGCGACAGTTCTCCTCGATCAATCTCACATTCCCAAACTTCCGGCGTGCAGAGAGCATCGCTTCTTCCCTGGACATTCCCTCTGCAACCAATTCCGCAACTTTCTCGTCGAGGTGCGCCTCAATCTCTTCCGACAGCTCACGGCAGATCCGTCGTCGCGAGAACAATTGCCTGAGCCAATTCATAATTCACCTGGCGCTAGAACTCGCGTAATGCCTTTAAGCATGCGCTCAAAACTCGATACCTCACGTTGCAGATGCTTCCCGCCCGCCGCCGTCAACTTGTAGATTCGCACGCGGCGGTTTGTAGAAGAGATACCCCATTCAGCCTTCACAAAATCTTCCTTGAGGAGGCGTTGGAGAGCTGGATACAGCGAGCCTTCTTCGACCTGAAGCACGTCGTCCGAAGTTCGTTTAATTTGCTGGACGAGCGCATAGCCATGCATAGGCTGTCGTTTTAGGGTTCGGAGAATCATCATCTCGAGCGCCCCTGGGAAGAGGTCGCGTTGTGGCGGCGTTTTCATGCGGGTGTTTCCGTCCCCTGATCTTTGCAGGCTTGCTGGCTCAAGGCCTAGACAAAAATAGTATTGGGTGTCGCTGTAGTCAAGTGAAATAAACGTCAAGGGTAATCATCGTGATTTACGCAGCTCTGGTCTGAACATCGAGCATTATCCATGTCGGCGCATGGTCGCTGGCATCTCCTGCGCACGTGCCCATCCTCGCGGCCACGTCCTAGCAACCCGTCCATCACCCCTGGAAATACGCCGACCCCGACATCCCTATCCTCACGGAAGCCAGAGGCGAGTGCGCGACGTTGCCATAGCCTATCGGGCAGCCGTTAACCCGCGCCCGCAATGCACTCTGGTAATTTGAAAGTGGGCCCCGATGGTAGTCAAATCGATTCACTCGTTAGAGGTTCGGTTCAAACGCCACTGAGTCCTGGCCCTTGCGAAAGCGAAGGATTAACATGACATTCTTTCAGCGACTCATCGGAGAACTATGCCCCCATCGGTTTGCTTGGCCACGGCTGAGTGTTAGCGGTCAGCACTATCAAATCTGTGTCGTTTGCGGAACTGCATATGAATATGATTGGAAGAGGATGCAACGTACTGATCGCCCACTGCTCATGAACGGACAACAATCTTGGCTTGGATTGGGCGGGAACCAGTCGTCACAGGTTACGAAACTTCCACACTAAGCAGCGTCAATTAACAAAACTGGCAACGGGCTCGACCACGCCTGACCGCCTCTAGTGTGCATACCACATCTGCGCCTCACGCAGGACACGGGTATGGGGGCAACCATGCGCGGCCGTGGCGTGCTCATTCATTGTCCTCGCTGCCTGAGTGCGGCAGTTGCCGTTCAGGCTGCTGAAGTCCCTCGTGGTGAGCGAGTGTTTGCAAAGTCGGCACTTGAACGTGCTAAAACCGTTCATTAGAGTGATGGTGTAATATCTCACTGCTTTAATTGTAGGTGCTGATCACCTCGATGACTACGAACTAAAGCCCAACGCCCGTCACCAGAAAAATGGCAAGCGTCCGGCACTCACGATCCAGTCAATAAGCGCAATGGCGGCGAGTACGAATCGGGCCAAACCGGTCTGATCCGCTGTCTAAGGACGATGTGGTGCAGCCCTCCAACGAGAGCCGGAGGACTGCACCACCAGAGGAGTCAGCCACAGGCCACACGGTTTACGCGGGGAAGCGGAGGCAGCTCCGTCAAATGTCACTTTCTCTATTGGTTGTACCACTTTGAGAAAGTAAGTGACCCGGCGTCTGTGCAATACTGCACATCCGCAGAACCATACCCCAGAGTTGTGGGTTTGACAGGTGATCACGACAACCGTGTGGGCGCAAAGTACGTGAGTTAAACCAAATTGTGTGATGCTGGCATCCAGGGGAATTTGATGAGCTACAGCGAAGTCAGGAATCACTTTGAAAAGGCCAGAATGAATACCGCGGATGCAACAACCATTGAGATGTTGGATGGACTTAAGCATTTGTCCAACGCTCTCGAAGAGGACTTCAGAACGTTGAAACAAAACCTACGCGCCAGGAATCAGCGGATAGGTTAGGAACCTCGCCTCCCATTTACCCGTGGCCATAGAAAACCTCAAAAATCGGAAGGCGAGCACTCTTAAGCGCAGAGTCGCGCCCGCCTATTCCAACTCTCTCCAATCTCCCAATCCCCATCACAGCGGGCATCGAAAGCCAGACCGTAAGAGGCAATGGGACCACATAGGATGTGTCCGTTGCCACACGCAATCGCATGAGCGCAGCTGGAGGATAGGATTACCGGAGCTTCTTTATGTGGGTTTTTATCGAGCGCCATTAGTGTACGAATTCGTAAAATGGACGCGCAGCCCTGCACCCTGCACTGTAGCCGTATGTAAACCACGTTATAGGACGTCCCTGCTCTGCGTGGGTCTGCGTAAGGGAGCATGAGCTGGACATCTGGAGCGCTATACCCATGCACATGCCTGCAGGCGGGACATAAGAAATTTCGTCGTGACCCACCCTCGGGCCACACTCCTTGACCATCAGAGGTATCCGGACGCTTCGCCGGAGGAAGCGGGATGGGCCGAGAACAGTTCTTGCAAACCAGAGCGGGAAACTGGTCAAAAGTTGCCATGTGGCACCTCTTGTTAGTCTTGGGTAAGAGTTCTTCTAGGCCCAACGTATGCTCGGGCCTGATCCCGCACACGAGGCTCGGCAACGCAGCAAGTTGTGTACAAGACTATTGCAGTCTATAACCCCTCCAGCTGGGTCGGAAGTTCACTTTTGATCACTCTGTCGCATCCTGGGCGATTTGGAGTTCCACCCGTTTGCCGCTGACCTGTCCGGGCCATTCGGGTCATTGATCTCTAGTGCCGCAACTCCCACCGTTTGCTAGCGTTCTAATATATCAGTGAGATTACACACCACACGCCCGAGAGATGAGGAAGGTGAGCGGGTGTTTGCACTTTATGAGGCATCCATATGCCAAAGAAATTGGCGCTACTTATCGTTTACTATACCCGCGTCGTGTCTTATCGCACGAAACATACGTAAAGCTGGTAGGTGATCTGCGGCCATACGGATAGAATGCAACGACAATAGGCTCGCAGTCACGGCACATGATAGAAAGACGTCAGAATCCCCAACACTTCACGAGTCTCCCTCCCGTCTCTTATCTGGGCCATTCCCACCACCACCATGGGTCACCTGCTCGCTTGGGAAAAACAGCAGCGAAGTTCCCGTTCCATCGGCGCTCGGAAGGCAAAGTCGAAAGACAAAAGAGAGCAGGCTACTCATGTACACAATCAGCAAGGTCTCGGAAGGAATCATCCTGATTTGCCGGGACTGTGGTCACATCGAGCACGTCAGTCAGTTCAAAATAAGCCTCGGCAGTCAGCGCACGCAGGCCGCACGAGCGATGCAGGAGCACTCACGCGACCAGCACAATGCGGCGCCACTCCCCTCACTCCCGAAGAGCTACGGAGTAATGGCGCAGTCGCAGTGGTAGGCTCCGGCTGGCTCTTTTATCGCGAACAGGCGCCGGCTCGATGACGGGAGTCGGGTGGCATCAGTCCTGGTTACCACCTCTCGCCGCAACCCCTGTGGCTCAATTTGCTGATCCTGATTCCATTGGCGGCTGCCTTCAGCCTTCCGAGACGAGAACACTTACCTAATTTAGTAAGCGGCAATTGATTCTGATCACTCTATTCGCTGTCGCATTTGGTTTTGTGGCAGCATCTGTAGTGGTTTACCTGAGGGCTGCGACCGGTTTGCTACCTGACTACACCCAAAGTTTGGCGGAGATTCGGCAGTCCCAAGAGATCTATCGTCCATCGATAATCCTTGTGGCAAATCCCCCAGAGCCTGGTAACGATTGAGGTCTGTCGCGAGGCTGCGACAACGATTATGCTGACTATGGTCGCCTTGCTTGCTGGTTCAACGAGACGGGACAGTTGGGCGGCCTTCCTCTGGGCGTTTGCATTCTGGGACATCTCGTATTACGCGGGCCTCTGGGCAACAATCCGATGGCCCACGTCGCTCCTAGACCTCGACGTGCTTTTTCTCATTCCTGTTCCCTGGATTGCACAAGTCTGGTTTCCCCGGTTGGTGAGTCTAATGACCATGCTGGTTATTGCATGGTCGTGTCCCGGGCAACGTGGGCATCTGGCGGGAGAGGAAGCAAAAGACTTTAAGTTTCGGACACAGCCCGTTCTTTCCACGATGGGATTATCGATAGGTACTGGATTCCAAGAACTACTGGCCCTTGGATTTTCCTGGCGCAGAAGGAGCCCCTGCCAGAGAGCTCCCTCCCCGGCGCTCCAGAAGCGGTATTCCATAACCCCTTTCGGGCAAGGTTCCTTCGGCCGGGAGATTCTCGCGGACTTGTTCCTGGGCTCCGACGACGCGAGCTACGTACCCGGCATCGAGCTGTTCCTCGATGGCGGCTTGGCTCAGATATAGCCGGCGGTACGCCAGGATCTGAGAACGCGATGCAAAGTGTAGACGAGCTCTGGAGCAGCGACGCGGAGAAGCGGCGCACAACCATATCGATGATATGGGAGACTGATATTGCATGAAGAAAATTGGCTTCCTCTCATTCGGTCATTGGACACCTTCACCGCAGTCACGAACGCAGTCGGCGACCGACGCGCTCCTGCAATCCATTGACCTCGCCGTGGAGGCCGAGCGCCTGGGAATGGACGGAGCCTACTTTCGGGTTCATCACTTCGCGCAGCAACTGGCATCGCCGTTTCCTCTACTCGCGGCGGTTGGTGCTAGAACGCGAAAGATTGAAATTGGCACCGCAGTAATCGACATGCGGTATGAGAACCCTCACTACATGACGGAGGACGCCGGGGCTGCGGATCTGATCTCTGGTGGCCGACTGCAGTTGGGAATCAGCCGCGGTTCCCCCGAGCAGGTCATTGATGGCTGGCGCTATTTTGGCTACCGCCCGATTGAAGGCGAAGACGACGCAGGTATGGGCCGGCGGCATGCCGAACAATTTCTTGAGTTGCTGCGCGGCGAGGGCTTCGCTCGGCCTAACCCACGTCCAATGTTTACCAATCCTCCGGGACTGCTGCGTCTTGAGCCATACTCTGCAGGATTGCGTGATCGAATCTGGTGGGGGTCTGCTTCCAACGCTACAGCGGCATGGGCCGCGAAGCTGGGCATGAACCTGCAGACCTCAACCCTCAAATTCGACGAGACCGGCGAGCCGCTCCACATCCAACAGGCCGCCCAGATTCGGGCCTTTCGCGCAGCCTGGAAGGATGCTGGTCACACACGCACTCCGCGAATTTCCGTTAGTCGCAGTATTTTTGTGTTGCTCGATGACCGTGATCGTGGCTATTTCGGACGAGGCTCTCAGGAGGAGGACCAAGTCGGATTCCTTGACGAAAATACACGGGCGATCTTTGGCCGCAGCTACGCTGCTGAGCCAGATATTCTCGTCGAGCAGCTTAGGAAAGACGAGGCGATCGCGGAGGCCGACACGCTATTGCTAACTATTCCAAATCAGCTAGGTGTTGCCTACAATACACATGTCATGGAGGCAATTCTGACTTCGGTCGGCCCAGCCCTCGGTTGGCGCTAATCGCCAACATTGGTTGAGACAATGGATCACTTCTAGAAGCCGATTTGAACGAAACCGCATTGCGGCGGACGCTTTCGCGTGTTGCTGAGCCGACAGCCGAGGTGATCTGAGCTACTTTGTGTCGCAGAGAAGGAAATCTCTGTGACAGGTCTACGCCAGATCACGCTTGAGGAGCTACGGCGGCGCAACTACGCCGAGTCCACCATCCACATTTATAAGGACACGCTCGAGCCTTTCGGCCGGCACCTCCATCGTTCACCCGATCAGCTTGGCCGAGAGCACATGCCAGTATCAGGCCGCGCTGTTTTACTCGTTGGAAGCTGGCTCCGAACACTCTCACGCAGCGATTGGGGCAGCTTCTCTGAAGTGCGGCTCTCGGGCAATTCACGGGTCGACATCGGCTAGAGATGCTCCATCAGGCAAACGCCCCCGGAAACTCAAGACGCATGGAGCTTCGCAAGCGTTTCCGAAGCAAGTCGTTGGGTAATTTCTTTCGCAGGGAACTCGTGAGCCAAACGAGCCGATTGGCCAGACCACATGGGCGTGAAGTCGGTTGCACCCTTTGCCTCCGACGCAACGCGGAGCGGAGCAGAGAAGCCACCTGCGAGTGGAAAATCCGGCACCAACTCCGATATTGGGCCCATCTCCCGAACCATGCGGGTAGCGATCCCACGCGCGGGGCGCCCAGTGAATACATTCGTCAGCACCGTTTGATGGCCTTCTTTTCTCAGCGCCTGCCTGTGCAGGGGACTGATCCTGGCTTCCGGGGAGAGCAAATAAGCTGTACCTATTTGCACCGCGGCAGCTCCGAGAGCAAATGCGGCCGCGATTCCCCGCGCATCCGCGATGCCCCCAGCCGCAATGACCGGCACTTTCACTGAGTCCACCACTTGAGGCGCGAGCGATAGGGTTCCAATCTGCGTGGAAATATCGTCAGTCAAAAACATGCCACGATGCCCACCAGCTTCGACGCCCTGAGCAATAATGGCGTCGCATCCCTCACCTTCCAGCCATTGCGCCTCCTGGACAGTAGTCGCCGTGGAAAGAATCTTTGCGCCCGTCGCTCGGACGCGTGCCACGAGGTTTTTCTCGGGTAGTCCGAAGTGAAAGCTAACGACACCGGGCCTAAGCTCAGCAACAAGATCGCACATTGCGGAGTCGAAAGCCGCGCGTCCCGAAAGCGAAGGAGCCGCCGTGGGATCTAGGCCCAGTTCGATAAAGTAACGCTCTAGAACGCGCCTCCAAGCAGCTTCGCGTTGGGCGTCAGCCTTGGGTGGATGATGACAGAAGAAGTTGAGGTTGATCGGCCGCGATGTTTGGCGCCGGATGATGTTAACTTCTTCAATGATCTGATCAGTCGTCAATAACGCACAGGCGAGCGATCCCAGTCCGCCAGCGTCCGCAACGCCCACAGCCATCTCGGAGAAAGCCACGCCGGCCATCGGCGCTTGAATAATAGGCAACTCAATCCCAAACAGATTCTGTATCCGATAGTCCGGCCAAACCATTTCGCTCGCTCCAGCTTCGATCGTTATATGCCTGCATGACAAGTTATCAAAAAGAAAAGTGACTTCACCACTTGCCAGCATGTGCTCCCCCGTCAAGATGAATTACTTCGGCGCTTACGAACGGAGCGGATTCCAAGAAAAGTACGGAGTCCACGACTTCCGCAATTTCGGCCAATCGATTGAATAGGCTCAGCTGTTTCAGGAATTCGTGCGCCTCTACCCGATCCATCGGTGAGTTCACAACACCCGGGGAAATGGGATTGAAACGGACACCATCTCGCGCAAACTCGATCGCCAATGCGCGCGTGACAGAGTCCAATCCACCTTTCGTCAGATTGACGAGACTGCCCGAAGTCCCGCGACCGGCTGGTCCACTATCGACGACGTGATGTTGACGACATGCCCAGACTTCTGGAGACACATCTGTGCTGCTACACGTTGCGATACATAAAAGAACTCCCCAGAGGTTACTTTTAGGGGCTCGTCGAAAGCCTTCAGTTGTGTATTCGGTAGACGGGCGTCAAATCGCCGAACCGCCTCAAGCAGCGCCTCCTTAACGGGGCCGACAACGATACGAACCGGCGCCTGCGATCCAACTCGTCGCTGCAGATCGGCAATGTGCTGACGCGCCTGCTGCCCGTCCTCAGACTGAACTTGTTCCTCGAGGTCCATTGGAATCAGCATATCGGCACCCGTCGCTTGGATGGCATGAATAATGTGGAGATTGCAGTGCGCTTCCTCCTCCGCCTGGTGAACATGGCGGAGCACTCTTTCTGAGTTCTGGTCTAAGCCGATCGTGCATAACAATTCGCGGGGCTCCAAAGGTCGTGGAGCTATCGTCTCAGCGTGTCTGTTCGTCAGGACCGGGGAATCCGCATCATTGAGCACCTTGGCTGTTGTAGAACCAATGGGTATCCGCCTGAAAGGACCGGCATGGGTAGGCATACTTATGAGATCGAACCCCTTCCTCGCGACCTCAGCGATCTCCGTTGCGGCATCTCCAACAACGACGATCCTTGGGTTTTGGAGATGGGAAACTCAGCCTGGAGGAAGGAATTGAGCCTGTCGCGACCGATCGTCTGATGCTCCTCTGCGATTTCGTCGGACCCCCTCAGCAGGTAGAGTTCGAAGCCGTTGTGGCTGGCGGGGTTGAACGCATGCATCAGCGATACGTTAGCGCCAAACAAGGTCGCGGCCCTTTCACGTAAGGGGCCGTGGAAACCTAAGAGGCCGAGAACCACCGGGAAAAGGATGTTGGTGATCAGTGCGATGTGTGCCTACTGTTGAGACCACTAAAAAGGCTTCATCTTCTCAAAACAATTGGAGGAACTCCAAATCTGCGCCACTGATTCGGCTAGCAATAATGTTTCTATACTCGATGCGTTAGCAATATATTTGGTTCGTCTTGCAGCCGGCAGTGCAATACTTTGCGGAGGTTGGAGCCAATCCGTATCAATGGGATGCCGTGGCGGCCGGAGTCTGGTTGAACGTTACATTCTGTATTGCAAACTCATGAAAAAGGACCAACTCGCATGAAAAGTCGACGGAACCTTCGCGAAAGATCGAGAACACCGCGTTTGATGTGTGCGTGATCGGAGGAGAGCGAGCGGCTCGGAAGCCGGGAGGTCTTAGGAGGAAACTTGGCAAACTATATTGGCGCAATCGACCAGGGAACAACCAGCACACGATTCATTGTATTCGACCGCTCGGGACGAGTGATCTCCATTGCCCAAAAGGAGCATCAGCAGATTTACCCCAATCCGGGATGGGTCGAGCACAACCCGGTAGAAATCTGGCAGCGCACGCGCGAGGTGATCGCCGAAGCAATGGCCAAAGGAAAACTGCGGCCTTCAGACCTGGCCGCGATTGGTATCACCAACCAGCGTGAAACGACCGTGCTGTGGAATCGAAGGACCGGCGAGCCGGTTGCGAATGCACTGGTTTGGCAGGATACGCGAGTCGCCGACTACGTCGGCGAATTCGCCCAAGCGGGCGGGCAGGATCGCTTTCGAGCAAAAACCGGGCTCCCACTCACTAGCTATTTCAGCGGTTTGAAAATCCGCTGGATTCTTGAACACGTGAAGGGCGTTCGCGAGATGGCGGAGGCCGGAGAAGTCCTGTTTGGCAACATCGACAGCTTTCTTCTGTGGCACCTGACCGGGGGCCCGGATGGCGGCGTCCACATCACCGACGTTACGAACGCAAGCCGGACGCAGTTGATGAATCTCGAAACTTTGGCGTGGGACCAGCAGATGCTCGATGCTTTCGGAGTTCCAAAAGCTATGCTGCCCCGGATCTGTTCGAGCAGCGAAGTTTACGCGCAAGTGAAAGAACCTTCGTTGAAAGATGTGACCATTGCGGGAATCCTGGGCGATCAGCAAGCTGCCCTCGTGGGGCAAACCTGCTTCCGCCCCGGAGAAGCGAAGAACACTTACGGCACCGGATGTTTTCTGTTGATGAACACTGGCGACCTCCTGGTCCGCTCCAATTACGGCCTGCTCACGACGATGGCGTACAAGCTTGGTGACCAGCCTGCGCAGTATGCGCTCGAAGGAAGCATCGCGGTAACGGGCGCGCTTGTGCACTGGCTCCGCGACAACCTCGGTTTGATCGAGAAAAGCTCCGACGTCGAAGCGCTGGCGCGCTCGGTACCCGACAATGGCGGAGTCTATTTCGTTCCCGCCTTCTCGGGCCTATACGCTCCTTATTGGAAAGACAACGCCCGCGGGGTGGTCGCCGGGCTGACTCGCTATGCGAATAAGGGGCACATTGCCCGTGCAGTGCTCGAAGCGACTGCATTCCAGACGCGCGACGTTCTCGAGGCCATGGAAAAAGATTCCAACATCCGACTCGATGTGCTTCGCACCGACGGAGGCATGGTTGAGGATGAGCTGCTCATGCAATTCCAGTCCGACATTCTGAATCTGCCGATCGTTCGCCCGGTGACGCGTGATGCGACGACCGCGTTGGGCTCGGCCTATGCAGCCGGGCTCGCCGTCAAGTATTTCAAGGATCTCGATGACCTGCGTTCAAACTGGGCCGTCGATCACACCTGGAAGCCTGTCATGGACGATTCGAAGCGTAAGGAAATGTACCGCCTATGGAAGCGCGCCGTCAGCAAGTCTTTTGATTGGGTGATTCAAGAGAACTGTTAGGCAGAAATTAAGGAGGCTTTCGTGCTTCAAAAATGTATTGGCGAATTCATGGGCACGGCAATGCTGATTTTGCTCGGGAATGGTGTGGTTGCTACCGCCTTGCTCAAGCGCTCGAAAGGAGAGGGGGGAGGATGGATAGTCATCACCGCCGGTTGGTGTTTCGCCGTTATGGCGGGCATCTATGTTGCCAACGCTTGCGGCAGCCCGGATGCCCATATCAACCCAGCGATAACGTTTGGCTTTGGGGTTCAGACCGGAAACTTCGCAAAGCTCGTCCCCTACGTCATTGCGCAGATGGTGGGGGCTTTCGTTGGTGCAGTGCTGGTCTGGCTTCACTTCCTGCCGCATTGGAAGGAAACAGAAAACAAGGATCTCAAGCTGCTCTGCTTCTCCACCATGCCGGCGATTCGCAATTTCTCGGCGAACATGATCAGCGAAATCATCGGCACTTTCGTTCTGGTTTTTGTGATCGGCGCCATGTTCTCCAGAGCGGTTGCAGGGATTGGCTACACCCCAGGTCTGGGTGGATACCTGGTTTCCGCTCTGGTTTGGGGAATCGGACTCTCCCTCGGTGGAACGACCGGCTACGCGATTAATCCGGCTCGCGACCTCGGGCCACGCATCGCTCACGCGTTACTTCCGATTGCCGGGAAAGGGCAGTCCGGCTGGAGTTACGCGATGGTCCCGGTTGTTGGACCGCTCATCGGTGGTGGTTTGGCGGGAATGCTCCTGCGAGCGATGCGTCTCTAACGCCGCAACCACTCCTCAAATCATGCGCCCCCGCGTCGGCGATCTGCTTTCAAGTGTTGCCCAACTCGCCGCTTCGGGCCCTACCGTTAAGGATTATCTAAGTTCCGTTCCTGGGTTTGCTCATCGATTCTACGGATTGTTGCGCTAGCTAATTGGAGGTATCGGCACGGGCCGCGTCGGCCCGGTCTTCGGGAGCCCCTTTAGAGTCGTCCTCAATCAGAAGCCGCGCCAGCTCTTGGTCAAGCGCACCCGGATTTATTGGCTTCGACAAGTACCCATCGAAGCCAGAGTTCAAGACTTTCTCCCGGTCGCCCCTCATAGCATAGGCAGTGACTGCCAGAATGGGTAAGGAGTGGAGGCTCGGATCTTCCCGGATTTTGTGTACCGTCTCGAATCCATCCAGCACTGGCATGCCGAGGTCAAGGAGCAGAATGTCGGGCGGTGCTTCCGCCATCTTCTGTAGAGCTTCCTGCCCGTCGCAAGCTTCCACGACATTGTAGCCGCGCATTTCGAGCAACTCACGGAGCAGTTCACGATTGACTGCATTGTCTTCGGCGATGAGCACCCTTTTCATTTCTGGGCCGCCGCCTTCGCATGTTTGCCGCTCTTGAGGACTCGGGCGATCTCCACCAGGAGTTGTTGCTGCCAGCTGCCGTTCTTTGGAAAGAGAGCCTGGGTTTCGCGACTGATAAGGGCTATTTCTTCAGAGCTCAGATTTTTGCCGGTCATAACAAGAATCGGAAGGTCGCGCAGAGTTTCTTTTTCCCTGATGTGGCGAATGACTTGAAAACCATCCATCCCAGGCATCAACAAGTCGAGTAACACTGCGCCGACCAATTTCGAGGAGAGTATTTCCAGCGCCCCGGCTCCGGTTTGGACACTCTGGGTTTCGTATCCAGCCGAGCGGAGGGTTTCCTCCAATAACTCCAGAGTCTTGCCATCGTCATCCACGAGCAGAATAGCGGAGTCGTCATCCGCGCTTCGTGGCAGGTACTTGCCAATGGTTTCCAGCAGCAACGGTTTGCGAATTGGTTTGACCAGATAATCCGTCGCGCCTAAGGCGAAGCCCACCTCTTTCTGATCAACGATGGAGAGGATAATGATCGGAAGGTTGGCCGTTTCAGGCTGCTTTCGCAATGCCACCAGGGCTTCAAAGCCGTTGCTGGTTGCCATCAGCACATCGAGAATAATTGCATCCGGCCGCAACTGCTTTGCTTTTTCCACGCCTTCCGCACCGGATTCCGCCGTGGCAACACGATATATCGGGGACAGGTAGTTGGTAAGAAGCTCGCGAGCGGGAGATTCATCGTCTACGACCAAAATAAGTGGATTGCCTGAGCCTGTGCCCGTTGCGATGGCGCTAGCCCCCGAAACACCGATTGGCCGCGGTTGTGGCGACGTCTCCATTGCCAGAGGTAGAGTGACGGTAAAACGACTGCCCTTGCCCAACTCACTTTCTAGCGAGATTTCGCCTCTCTGTTGTTCAACGAGTCGCCTGGTAATGGCGAGTCCCAGCCCGGTACCTTGCATGTTTGCGCTGTCTCCTTCGACCTGCCGAAATTCTTCGAAGACAAGTTTTTGGTCTTCGGGTCGAATGCCAATGCCGGTATCGGCCACGGAAATACAAACTGCGTCTCCCTCTTGGTAACAGTCGATATCGATTCGACCGTCTTTCGGAGTGAACTTCACGGCGTTGCTAAGCAGGTTGTAGAGAATCTGTTTAAACCGCACGCGATCAGCATAGATGCTCAGACCGGCGTCAAGCTTGTGTTGGACCGTGATCTGCTTTGCCATGGCCAACGGACGAATGGTGGAAAGCACCTCCGGCAAAGCTTCATTGACCTGGAAACCTTCGCAATGAAGCTCAATCAACCCAGCTTCGATCTTTGAGAGGTCCAGAATGTCATTGATCAACTGCAAAAGGTGAGCCGAGCCTTGCTTGATGTGATTAACGAAACGTTTTTGTTTGTCGTTGAGTGGCCCGCCAGTCTGTTCTGCCAGGAGGTCGGAAAAACCCACAATAGCATTCAGCGGGGTCCGCAGCTCGTGGCTCATGCTGGCCAGGAACTTGCTCTTCAGCTGCGTTGCCCGTTCGACCTCGCGATTGCGAAGCTCGAGTTCCTGATTGGTGACAGCTAACCTGTCAACGAATTTGCGCTTTTCTTCTTCATCGCGCTTTCTCTGGGTCACGTCGACGGCCACCACGACTTCCGCCGGTCGGCCACCAAACTGCAATGCGAAAGATGTAAGTTCTACGTCTATGACGGTACCGTCGCTTTTCTTGTGACGCCAGGTTCCTAGCCTCTCAGTTCCGTCGCGGGCAGAAAGAACGGTCTCAAGCATGCGAGGAATATCCTCAGCTGGACGGATATCCTTTAACGTCATTGCGAGAAACTCATCGCGCGAGTAACCGTATTTGCGGATGGCTGCTCCGTTTACGTCCAAAAATCGCAGCGTCTCCCGGTCATAGACATAGGTGGGATGTGGATTGTTGTCGAACAACTTGCGGTGCCGCTCTTCACTTGCCTCTAATAGCTCATTCGCTTGCCGCAACGCTGTCTCAGCCCGCTTCCGCTCCGTGATATCCCGCGCGATGGCGTAAATGATCTCCTGCCCGGGCACGGCAACGGCATTCCACATCATCCACTTGTATGATCCGTCTTTGCACAAATACCGGTTCTCAAATGCAATCGATACTTCCCGGTTCCTAAGGCGGTTGTCCTCTGCCACGGTTGCCGCACGATCCTCCGGATGGATAAATTCCAAGTAGGGTTTAGCCAAGAGTTCTGCCGTCGTGAAACCGAGAGCGTTCTCAAAGGAAGGGTTCAGGGTCTTCAAGAATCCATCGAAACCTGCGGTGCAAAACATATCGATCGATAGGTCGAGGAAGCGATTGCCACAGTGGAGCTCGGAGTACAAGGACCCCATGAAGGTGCTTATGATCAGGCCGACCCCAAGAAATATCAGACCAAGAAACCAGATCCGCCCTTCGACAATCCAAATACCCTGGTGAACTGCGGTCGAGGTCCGTTCGGCCAGAACACTCCAGCCGTAGTGGGGCAGCGGTTCGTAGCTCACAAAAAACTCAGTGCCGTCGCGCACAAAGATTCCGTTGCCAGCCTGTCCGGTGCGGCTCTGCTTTACAGGTTCGTATCCGCTCAGGTCAACCGGGGGCGAGGAGGAGTTTATGTTCGGCCGGGCCGATAAGCGCCCGTTCTGGTCAACCATCGAGATCGTCCATCCCTCCTCGAGCTTGGTGTTCAATAACTGCCGGCTCAGCGTGTCAAGCGCAAAGGGAGCCATGAGAATGCCAATCGGTTTGCCGGCGTCGTCCGTCACCGGAACCACAACGGCCGTGACCAGTTGATAAGGAGGAAAGGCGGTCTGATATACCCCTGAGATGTATGGCTTCCATGGCCCCGCAATGCCCTTGTACCAATCCCGGAACTCGAACCTGCGATTGAGCAGGGCCGGCTGCGGCGGATAAATTCCTCGCATCGTACCGTCGATGTCGTACACACTGACAAACGCAAAATCAGGACGCAGGGCACTCGCTTGTCTCAGGTGCCATGCAACTAAGTCCAGATCCCCTTCTGCCCAAGCACTACGGAATGTCCGGCGACTTGCAACCGACTCCAGAAACGTAGTGCTCTCGCGAAAGTGTTCCTCAACCAAAGCAGCTGAGACGCGTGCCATCTGCGCGCTCTCGGTGATGGCTTGCGTTTCGACCTGGTGTTTGAGCACCTGTCCCACGGAATAGGCGAAAATCGCGATCGGAAAAATCATCAATAGGACGATTAGCGCATACAGACGCGCCGGGCTCTTGGACATCCACTTCGCGATGTTGGCGAGATCTACCATGCGAGCCTCTGAGATTCTTGGCCTGCCCGGTCGCCGCGGCTACCGTCCACTGGCCGCGCCTTTGGACA
>Ga0302325_10007842_pt1 | contig 23566 bp, 20 predicted proteins | sample Palsa_T0_2_FD_201948 | JGI IMG/M metagenome (GOLD analysis project Ga0302325, IMG submission 201948) | Peat permafrost microbial communities from Stordalen Mire near Abisko, Sweden - Palsa_T0_2 | ecosystem: Environmental > Terrestrial > Soil > Palsa > Peat permafrost | place: Sweden: Abisko... | reverse complement strand
AAACGGCGTCTCGTGGCGCGAGGAATTTCTCCCCCAGCAGCGACGCATTGGTGTAAGCTGGAGCGCTGGGTATGTCATGTACCAGAGCGCCATCCCCATTGTCTTTCGGAACATCGGCCCCAAGGCGGCAGGCAAGCTGGGCGCTACGCTGCAAATCTACAATGGCATCAACATCATCGCCTCGAGCTTCCTGAACGCCGCGGGGCCGAGGATGGGGATACTGGGCGCCAAGAGGGAGTATGCCAAGCTGCAGCAGCTGGTCCGCAGGACATGGCTGCAGTGCCTTTTCCTCTCGGCCGTGCTCGGCCTCGGCGCGGTTGCTGCCATAGCCGGCCTAAAGCATTGGGGATTTCCGCAAGGCGAGCGCTTCGCCGAATGGCCGGTCACCTTGATCTACATTGGCGTCGTCATAGCGCAGCAGCTCATGAACGCCGAGACGACAGCCGTTCGCTTCCAGAAGCTTGATCCGTTTGTGGGAAACAGCGTCCTTTGCGCGGCACTTGTCCTGCTCGGCAATGTCTTCCTGGGGCAGAGATTCGGCCTGATTGGAGTGGCCGTCGGGTTCGCTATCGTGACCGTCGTGGTTGCAATGCCGTGGTGCCACTATGTTTATAATGGCACAATCGCCTGCTTCCTGAAGAAGGGCTGCGAAAACGCTGCCAGCGGATAGCCGTTATTCAATGGCAACCAAAATGCTCCCAATTTATGCATAGTGCCCAGCCCACTGAATCCCCAACACGCGGGCATCGGTCCCGTATTGTCGATTGCTTTCGGGAAGCCCCACTTGTCATCGCAAAGCTGGGTTCCGGTGGAGACGATTTTTCCTTTATCCCTGCGCTCCTAAGGCCGGTAACGATTCTCATCACGCTTGACGCGGGTGGGGGCCCCCCCGAAGAAGCGCCTGGAGACTTTCTTCGGAGGATCCGTATTCGACATGTTGTCGCTGCCAACTCGAATCCCCGGCAGTTCATAGAGCGGGCCTTCTGGGGCTGTTCATCGCTGCTCGAGCTCCGCCCGGAGACCGTTTCGAGGTATGCCCTTGATGAGACCGTCAAAGAGCAAGCTCGCACAATGGTGTACCCAAAAACGTTCCCGGAAATTCTCACCGCAAATGGGGCCCCTCCCCCCGACCTGCTGATTACGGATCTGGAGGGACTCGACCTAGAGGTCATAAAGAGCTGCGAGTCATTTCTCCCGAAAATATTGCTTCTCCAGTGCGAACACAGATTCCAACCGTTCTACCAAGGGGAGCCGGAGTTCCACGAGACTGCCGCTTACCTAGCCAGCCAGGGCTTTGAGATCATCGGACTGCGACCTGAGTACTGGCGGCCCAGCTCCCGGAAAAGAGAATCCTACAGCGACGGGGTGATTGCCATGGCAGACTGCCTCTACATGAGACGGATTTCGGAGCAAGGCGAAGGCGCGCACAGTTTGGCGCTCGCCAAGCTCGTGACACTCCTGTCGCTGATGAACAAGAGAAGCATGGCGGCGCACCTCTTAGAACGGCACTCGGCGCAATTGGACCCAGGGCTTGCCTCGGAGCTTGAGGGCCTCATAGCGCCGATGCGGCCTCCGGCCAGAGTTTTTCGGTTGGTGCGCCGTCAATTGATGATGCTGAAGGCGGAACTTGCGCGCTTCCGGAGCTACGAGGCACTGCGGCGGTCACTTAGGCACATTCGGGGCAAGTACTTTGACGCTGGGCATCACTCTGGGAAGACAGAGAACCTCTGAGACACGGTCTTGCCATATCCGATACATCTGAGCTGCGCGTTCAACTCGAAGAAAATGATCTGCCGCATCTGTGATTCAACCGACCTTGTGCAGGCCATCGACCTTGGGATGCACCCCTGGTGCAACAATTTCCTAAGGCCGGAGGAGGTCGGGAAGGAGCCCTTCTATCCCCTGAGGGTCGTCTATTGCCGCGGGTGCGGGGCGGCCCAGCTGGACTACACGGTCAAGAAGGAGGTGATGTTCGGCGACCACACGTACCTTTCGGGCGTGACGGCGTCGCTCAGCGAGCATTTCGGCAGCGTCGCCAGCGAGGTCGACACGCGGTTCCACGGCGACGCCTCGGGACGGAGCGTGCTCGACATCGGCTCAAACGACGGGACCCAGCTGAAGCACTTCCAGAAGCTCGGCTACGACGTCCTGGGCGTCGAGTCCTCCAAGACCGCGGCAAAGATCGCCAATGACTACGGGGTGCCGACCCTGAACGCGTTCTTCAACCTCGAGACCGCCCGCTCAATAGGGAGGAAGTTCGACGCCATCAACGCGGCGGGGGTCTTCTTTCACCTCGAGGAGCTGCACTCGGTGACGGACGGGATCCGCGAGAGCCTCAAGCCCGAGGGCGTCTTTGTCGTCCAGTTCCTCTACATGAAGCGGATCGTGGAGAACCTGGCGTTCGACCAGATCTACCACGAGCATCTCCTCTACTATAATCTCCGGACTCTTGAGACCCTGCTCGCCCGGCACGGGCTGACGATCTTCGACGCCTACCTTTCGCCGATCCACGGCGGCTCGGTGATCGCGTTCGTGACCCACAAGGCGTCGGCGCCCAAGCCCACGGACCGCCTGGAGGCCATGCGTGCGGCCGAGGACCGCGACGGCAGCAACGAGCTGGCGACCTACCTGGAATTCGCCAAGCGCATCCTGCGCTTCAGGGAGGAGAACCTCGCCTACCTGCGGGCCGCGAAGGCGGCCGGCAAGCGCGTCTGGGGTTTCGGCGCACCCGTGAAGGGAAACACCATGCTGAACTATTTTGGCGTCGGGACGGACCTCGTCGAATGCCTGGTCGAGCGGAACGCGCTCCGAAAGGGGCTCTTCGCCCCCGGCTCGCACATCCCCGTCTTGATCGAGGACGAGCTGACCGGCCTGCCCGACATCTACTATGTCCTGGCATGGAACTTCAAGGAAGAGATCCTCCGGCGCAACCGGGCCCTGATCGACCGGGGCATCAAGTTCTTCTTTCCCGTGAACCCCCCGGCGAGCGCATCATGAAGATCCTTGTCACAGGCGCGACGGGCTTTCTTGGCACCACGTTGTGCAAGAAGCTGGCCCAGGACGGGCATTCGGTCACGGCGCTGGGATCCGCGGCCGCCGACCTCAGGGTCCAGGGGAGCCTCGACAGGTTCGCCGACGAATTCGACCAGATCTACCACCTGGCCGCGTGGACGCAGGCCGGCGACTTCTGCCTTCGGCACCCAGGCGAGCAGTGGGTCATCAACCAGCAGATGAACACCAACGTGCTCGACTGGTGGCAAAGGCGCCAGCCCCAGGCCAAGTTGGTCACGGTCGGCACCAGCTGCTCGTATGCCCCGGACCTTCCCATGACCGAAGCCAACTACCTCCAGGGGGAGCCGATCGAGAGCCTCTTCGCCTACGCCCACACCAAGCGGATGCTCCTCGTGGGCCAGATCGCCCTCGCGAGGCAGTTCGGCCTCAAATGGGTCACCCTGGTGCCATCAACGCTCTACGGGCCCGGCTACCACACCGACGGGCGCCAGATGCATTTTATCTTCGACCTTATCCGGAAGATCCTCGGGGCGGCGGAGGGCGGCGAGGCCGCGACCCTGTGGGGCGACGGCTTCCAGAAGAGGGAGCTGATCTACGTCGGCGACTTTGTCGCCTCGGCGATCCAGCTGGCCTCGAGGTGCGAGAACGAGCTCATCAACGTCGGGGACGGCGATGAGTTCACGATCCGCCAGTTCGCCGAGATGATCTGCCTTGAGGTCTGCTACGACCCCGCCAAGATCAAGTACGATGTCTCCCGCTATGTCGGTGCGAAGTCAAAGCGCCTCGCCATCGAGAAATTGGACGGCCTGTTGCCGGGGCGGTCGAGGACGCCCCTAACCGAAGGCCTGAGGCGCACGATCGAGTGGTTCCGGGTCGCATATCCGGGCCCCAAGAACTGAATCTCACGTGCCACGTCCCAAAACCATAGCGCCCGACGAGGAGGCATCCTCTGCCTGCGTGCGCATGGCCTCGAGGCCGAGTCACGGGTCCGGCATTCTGCGATGAGCTTCACCACCTGGATTCCATTCGCCCTGGTGGTGCTCGCCTCGTGGCTCGTCCTCAACCGCTGGGCGTTCAGGGACTTCATGTCGCCCTTCAACCTTCTGCTGCCCGCCTGGATCGTGCCGCTACTCCTGAAGGCGCTCCATCTCTCAACCAGGGAGCAGTCGTGGAGCACGGAAACGGTCCTGATGGTGACCTGGGTAACGCTCGCGCTGGCGGGCGTCTCCCTGTTTTCCGCCTTCCTCATCAGGCCGCGGGAGCGCTCGCGGCCGGCGGCCGTGTTCGAGGGGGCAAAGAACCTGGCCAGGACGAAGATTTTCCAGCAGCTGACCCTTTTCTGGTTCCTCGTGGGCATCATCTCATATTTCTATTTCGAGTTCATCACGAACCCGATCGGGATACCGATCCTGAGCTACCTGAAGAATCCCGACATTTCGAGGGAGCCGCTTTGGCAATGGGGCAAGGACATCAGGCTCTGGCCCCTGCCGGCCATGGCGCTCGTGAGCGTTCCCGTGCTGTATTTCATCTCGCTCTGCGAGACGGGCCGCACGAAGCGGGCGCTCTACTTCTGCCTCGCCCTTGTCTACCCACTCGCGTCCCTCGCGAAGATGTCGCGGATAGACGCCGTGACGGCGGTCACCTCTATGGTCCTCGTCCGCTACTATTTCAAAAGATACGAATCCACTGAGGGCAGCGGCTCCCAAGGCCGGCCCTCCTTCAAGAAGCGGATGACCTACAGGGTGGCCGTGGTCCTCGCCGTTGCGGGCGCGATCCTCGCGTCGTCCACGGTGTTCAGCACGATACGGGGTAACAGGACGATGGGCGACCTGGCCGGAAGGCTGGGGATCACGCTCGACATCCCCGAGCCCTCGCGCTCGGTCGTCGTCGAGACCTACGGGTATCTCGCGCTGCCCTTCGAGAATCTCTCGAACTTCGTGAACGAGTACCCGGGCGGCTGGAATCCCGGGGTGGGGGTGCTTCGCCCGGCCTATTCACTCCTGCAGATGGGCCAGATCCCGAAGGATGAGCTCGACAAGATTGATTTTCCCCTCCGGCTGCTGCCCATCAACACCGAGCCGTTCATCGCCGTCGTGTATGCCGAGTCGGGGTGGCTCGGGGTCCTTCTTGCCCCGCTGCTCTATGCAGGCCTCGTGAACCTCATCTACGTGCGCTTCCGGGAGAGGCCGACCTTTGTCGCGACCATGACCTATATCGCAACGCCCATGAGCTGGCTCTGGATGGCGATGAATGCGGGATTCACGGATATTAGGTCCTATTTCTATCTCCTTTATCCCTCGCTTCTTTTCATGCAGTACTTGGCCCTTCGAAACGGCCGCAAATCGGCGCAACTGAATCATGGGCCAGCTTAAGTTCTCCATCGTTACGGTCGTCCTCAACAGACGCATCTATATCCGCCAGGCGATCGAGAATGTTCTAAGCCAAAACTACGAGAATTTCGAGCACATCGTGATCGATGGCGGCTCGACCGATGGGACTGTCGGAGTCCTTCGCGAATACCCGCACCTAAAATGGATATCTGAAAAGGATGCTGGCTCCGTGTTCGCATTGAACAAGGGGCTTGCGCTCATGAGCGGGGACGTTTTTGGGTGGCTCAATTCCGACGAAACCTACCTTCCGAATACGTTCAGCAAGGCCGAACGGTACCTGGAGGCCCATCCCGACTGGGACATGATCTACGGAACGAGCATTTTTGTCGACGAATCCGGGAGGAAGCTGGGCAGCAATAGGCTGAGGCAATTCAACCTGAGACGCCAGATACTCGGACTCACCTCGATAGCCGCGCCATCAGCGATGTTTATGCGAATCCGAGCGCTGAATGCCCTGGGGGGCCGAGTGAATGAGCGTTGGCAGCACGCCTACGACCACGATCTATGGATACGCATGGGGATGAAATTCAACATCAAGGCGGTTCGCGAGTGCTTCTCGACATTCGGCATCCATGCCCAGAGCGGAATAAGTACGGCTCCCGAGCATGCCCAACGAGAGGCCAAGCTGATTCGTCGTCACTACGGAGGAGAACGGAGGCTGATGGACCGGTTGTTCTGGATACCGTATAGCGAGCTCTACGTGTCGTTTTACCGAAGGTTCAAATGGAGCCCAATGACAGCCCGTTCGCGATTGCCCGCCGCGGCAGGGCCTCCGATATGAAGGTTTGTGGCTCTGTATGTCTTTGGAGACGCCTGCATGCGAGTGAGTATTCGAGTTTGTCTGTTTGCTCGGTCTACTCGCCCCAGCAAATGGCCAAGGGATTGGGAGCCGCCAGTCAACGCGCCGGTGGATCGTGCAGAGGCAGCCCAGCCGCCCTTGGCCCGCGATTCGGAGATCGGCTGAGCTTCGGTTCGGTGCCAGAAACGCTCGCGTGCCCGGCATGACCAAATCCCTTCACGTGGTCCAGAGCCTGCATAACCCTCTTGGGGGATCCATTCATGCCGCGCTTGGGGTCTGCAAATACCTCACAAGGGCCGGCCACACGGCCGAGCTGGCCGCAACTCTGGAGCCCGGAGACGATGTCGCCTACGTCGCCGAGGTGTACCCCGAGGTCCATGTCAGGACGTTTCCCAGGAGCTTCCCGGCGAGGTATTCGAATTCGCGCGCATTCCTGCGATGGCTGTCGGGAAACCTGCACGAATATGACATCGTAGAGGTGCATTCGGTCTTCACGGGTATAGCGCTGCGGACGGCGCGCCTATGTCGAGAGAGGCGACGCCCGTATCTCGTTCGGCCTCACGGATCGCTGGACCCCTTCGACCTCCGGAAGCACGCGCTGCTGAAGAGGCTCATCGGCCCGGGAATCATCCGGCCGACCCTGGAGTCCGCAAGCGCGGTGCTGCTCACTTCCGAAATGGAGTCGCAGAAGTTGGTCACATACGGCGCGGCGGTGCGAAAGGTCGTGCTGCCGCTCCCGGTGTCGTTGCCGGAATCTTCCGGTGACGGCGGACGGTTCCGGCTTCGACATGGCATTCCCGATGGCGCGTTCGTCGTGCTGTTCATGTCGCGGATTGACTACAAGAAGGGCCTCGAATTCCTGATACCCGCGCTATCGCAGCTTCAGAGAGAATTTGAAAATCTCTGGTTCGTGCTGGCCGGCTCGGGAAAGCCAACGTTCACTCCGTCAGTTGACCGTTTGCTGGAGGAACAGGGGATAGGCGCCAGAACCAGCAGGGTCGGCTTCCTCGCAGGGCAGGAGAAGAGTGACGCCCTCGCGGCTGCCAAGATTCTGGCTCTTCCTTCCCTGAATGAGAACTTCGGAATTGTCCTTGTCGAAGCCATGCACGCAGGCGTGCCACTCTTGATATCCGACCAAGTCTACATCCACAAAGAGATTGCCGACCATGGAGCGGGCCTGGTGTGCCGTCCAGAGACTGCCTCCGTCGCCGCGACCCTCCGCCGGATGCTGGACGGGTCGGTCGATCTTGCGCAGATGGGCGGCCGGGGCCGACACCTCGTCGATCGCAGATATCGGCCGGAGGCTGCCACGGAACTGCTTGTAGCCGTTTACAACGATGTCTTGGCATGCCGGCCACGCCAATAGGAGACTCCGCCCGGAATGAAGGTCACAGCCGGGGATGTCAGCGGATTCACCGAATGGCGCTTCATTGTGAGGCTGCGAGTTGAAGTCCCGCCTATGCCGAATCGGGATGTCATATTGAGGCGCGACGGCACGCGACGCCATCAAGGGATGCAGTGTTCCGCTCTGGACAGGTTCTCGCCCCCCAAGCACGGTCGCTTGCTTGCGAACTATTCGACGAGAGTAACGGTGCGGTAAAATTGACCAACATCAAAAGATCAATGCATACAGCCGAACAGGTGATCCTCACCTGTGCGCCGCCTGAACATGCATTGATCGGCGACGGCCTCACGGCGAACTCCAGGCGGCAGCTATTCCAATAGAATTCAATGTTTCGGCGAGTACAGCTCATCCAGCAAAGCATCCGGAAAGGGACCACCGGCGGCGGGGTGGGCGATTGGCTGGCGAACTGCCTCAGCCCGCCGTGTGGGGTGCTGGCGCGCCACCAGATCACGCGCTCCGAGGTCGTTGGAGAGTTCCGCGCGATTGAGCTTAAGGGTGTCGACGGCGTTCTCTACGTGGATGCGGCAATCCCGTTGCACTCTGTCTTCATGACGATCGCGGAGCAGTGCTATGCCTGGCAGTGGCACTACTACCAGGTGGCTCAAACGAGGGTCGCAGAGGATGACTTCGTCATCGACTGCGGAAGCGCGGAGGGGCTTTTCCCGTTCCTGGTCCGGTCTGTGGCCAGCGGAATTGCATGCTTTGAACCCCTTCCGGAATTCATTCGCGGACTGCACCGGACCTTCGATAGTGACCCCAAGGTTCGGATTGTGCCTTCGGCCCTTGGGGCGAGCCCTGGATCCGCCTATCTACGGCGATCAGACATTTACTCGACCATAACGACCGATGTGACCGATACGCCCGTTGCGATGGACACCATCGACTCCTACTGCGAGAGAACGAGTTTCCCGCTAAGTTACCTAAAGGCCGACATGGAAGGTTATGAGATGAATCTTCTGCGGGGCGCGCGCCTCACGATCGCTAGGCGAAAGCCGAAGATCGCGATCACGACCTACCACGACCCCGGCCATGCCGACGAGATAGAGGCCTTTCTCAGGGGTCTCGTGCCCACATACACTTTTCTGCGGAAGGGCGTTGAGTCAAAGACCGGCGCACCGGTCATGCTGCACGCCTGGTAGGCGCCATGCGCCTTGGCATTCCTAGGAGCGGACCCGCCTGAGTCTTCTCTGGACCGAGATGGCAAAAAGAAAGAGGACCGGCTGCACGTAGAACAGGCCGACGAGGAGGGCGCCGCTGAGGCCGAAGGACATCCGGCTTTTCCCCGCCCTGAAGGCCTTCCCGACCGCCCGCGCAAGCCTGCTCGCCTTCCCTGACGGATTTCTCGGGTCGATCACTGTGCCGACGTAGACGACAAGCAGGCGCAGGTCCGGGCGCCTTTTCCTCGTCGTTTTCAAATAGGCCTCGTTGAGGCACTTCAGCGACGCGTAGACTGTGCGCCCGGGGCTCTTCACGAGGGTGAGCACCGTTGAGACGAATATCACCCCAGGAGCCTCAGCCTGCCTCTCCAGCAGGTGGTCGAGCAGCTCGATCTTGGATGTCAGGTCCGCGGCGAGGAGCCCCTGCAACTGGCCCGCTTCAATTTTGTCGTCCCTCGTTGCCGAGGCCGCCGAGGCGGCATCGACGATAAGGTCGATTCGCGGCCCCTCGACTGCCTGGAGCAATGAACCCACACCCGCGACCAGGTCCGCCGCGACGCTGGTGGCATGCAGGGCCCCAGCCCGCCGGCACGCATCTTCCGCTTCAGCCAGCCGCTCTCTATTGCGGCCCGCAAGGATCAGCGAGTTGCCGGGGGCAAATTCCGACGCAAGCGCCGACCCCACGGCGGAGGAGGCGCCAAGGATCAGGACTCGCATGCCGCTGCAGGGGGATTGAAAAACGCGGCGCCCGCGGTCCTCACGCGCGCTGGTCCCTCGGCGCGGTGCTCACCATGTGCATCGCATCCTCGACGGGAAGGGTTTTCTTGAACAGGAGGAGGCGCACCGTGTAGTAGGCGATGCGCATGTCGCACCATAGGATGTTGCTGCCCTTTGCCCGGTACATGTTCGTGTACATTCCCTCGAGCTCGAGTCTTCCCTGCGGTCCCTGGTTCATCTTCCCGACGACCTGCGAAAGCCCGGTGAGCCCTGCGGGGCTGCCAAAGCGCTGCTCCCAGCCCGTAAACTTTTGGAGGAGGACGACGTTCTCCCGCGGTAGCGGGCGGTTCCCTATGAGGCTCATGCCGTGGAGTAGGACGTTGAAGAGCTGGAGAATCTCCACGATCTGCGTCCTCTCGAGGAATCGGCCAATCGGGGTGTAGACCTCGCAGTCCAGCGGGATGTCGAGAAAGCCGTCCTTCATGAACCGCTCCCGCAGGCGGTACTTGGGCGCCGTGGCGTCCCTGGCCATCGTCCTGAACTTCAGGATCAGGACGCACTGGTCTAGCGAGATGTAGCGCTGCGAGATGTAAAAGACCGGGTAGCCTTCCAGGATGAAAATGACGAAGGATATGACAATGAGCGCCGGGAAAAGGAGGGTCAGCAGCGCGATGGAGAGCATGATGTCGACGAGCCGCTTGCAGAGGTTCGAGAACTTGAACTCGGGCTCGGGGAGGGGAGAGGCGCCCAGGGTCTCGGTGGGGTTCCGGGTGGACAGCGACTGGATTAGGAGGATGACCGCGAAGGTGCCTCCCACCAGCAGGACGAACCGGGTCAGGTAGTGCCAGATGCTGTGGTAGGTTAGCGCCGAGATCATCAGCTCGCGCATCCAGTACCCGGCCGTCGCCACGCCGGCCACGATCGCGGTGACCAGGAAGAGGCGAAGCAGTTTCTCTTTCATGGGTGCGGGATGCTTGGCGCGGGTTGAATGCGGCCACGAGGGGCCGCGGCGTAGGTCTCGGTCCTACGGATGTTCTCGCTGCGATTTCCACTGTCGAGCCAATTAGCGCCGGCGATGAAAACGACTGGCCTATAAGCCTTAACACCTCAATTCTGCCGGGGCCGGGAAGCGAAAGCTTTCCGAGCGCGTGCCCGGCGCGCCGCCGGGACAAGGCTCGTTGCCGGGCCTCCAAATCCACAAAACTCATTCTTATCCGATTGTCGAAACCTTCGCCACAACATGGACCTTGAGCTGCTAGGCCTCAGGCTTCGCAAGCTGGCGGTCGCACTCGGCCACACACGCTGCTGGCCGGCGCTGGCGCTGGGAGTAGCCCCGTCGGTGGAGCAGCTCGGGGTGCTGCGCTCGCTTTCGATCGACGGGGTCATCGACGTGGGGGCGAACCGTGGCCAGTTCACCTTGGCCTGCCGGCTGGTGCACCCCGGCGTGCCGGTAGTGGCCTTCGAGCCGATTCCAGCCGAAGCGGAGACGTTTCGGCGCGTGCACGGCGCGTCGCCGGATGTCGTCCTGGTTCAATGCGCCCTCGGGGATGCCGGCGGGTCGGCAACTCTGCATCTCAGCAAGAGCGCCGATAGCTCCTCGCTCCTGCCCATAGGCCGCAGGCAGACCGAGATTTTTGCGCACACGGCCGAGGTCGGCGAGATCACGGTGCCGGTCCAGCGCCTTGACGACCTTGCCGGCAACTGGCCCGGGCGCGCGAGACAGCTGCTCAAGTTAGATGTCCAGGGCTATGAGCTCAGCGTGCTTCGTGGGGCGACATCCACGCTGCGTTCGTGCGCCTATGTCTACGCCGAGTGCTCCGAGGAGGAGCTGTACGAGGGCCAGCCCTTGAGGGCCGACGTCGCCGCGTTCCTCACGGAGCACGGGTTTGGCGAACCCGCCCGATTCAACCCGCACTATCACGAGGGGAAGTTGATCCAGGCCGACTATCTCTTCCCCAAGGCGCCATGACCCCGGTCGACAACAGCCAGCAGAAAATGCGCGGCGAGACTCGACGGATCCTCGGAATCGATTTCTTTGTCGAGCCGCTCGACGTGGCAGTGGCCCAGGCGATGCAGGGTGGCCTCGTCCTCGCGCCCTCGGCGCCCGGCCTCGCCGCCGACCTGGTTAACTCGCAGGCCTATCGGGACGCGATGGCCGATGCGGACCTCGTGCTGGTTGACTCCAGCGCGCTGGTCCTCTTCTGGCGCCTGTTTTCCGGCGAGACGCTGCACCGGATTTCGGGACTCATGTTCCTGCGGGAGTTCCTTCGGCAGCAGGAGCTGAGGGCGCCGGGGACGGTTTTTTGGGTGATGCCCACGGCCGAGGAGGCAAGCCGGAACATCACGTGGCTCGAGGGCCAGGGAATCCGCAGCTCGGCTGAGGATTACTATGTTGCCCCGTTCTACGGCGAGGGCGCGATTGCCGACGAAGTCCTCTGCGGGAAAATTGAGGCCCGCAGGCCGCGGGTCGTGATCCTCGCGATTGGGGGCGGCGTCCAGGAGCGCCTGGGACATTTCCTGAAGCAGCGATTGCCCAACCGGCCCTGCATCCTCTGCCTTGGCGCAGCGATCGCCTTTCTGAGCGGCGGACAAGCCAGGATTCCCGCGTGGGCCGACTCGATGATGCTCGCATGGCTGGTGCGGGTCCTTCATTCCCCCAGGCGCTTCGCGGGACGATACTTGAAGGCTTGGGGGCTCTTCCCGCTCCTTTGGCGAAATCGCGAGAAGATGCCCCCGCTTCGGACCTAGCGCCCGCCTCGCCTCAAGGGCGAAAAACCAGGCGGGCGTACAAGTAGGCCGTTGTCTCGCTGACAATCTCGCGGATGCCCGCGCTCGATTTCCACCAGCTGCCGCCCTCGTAGCGGAGTTCCCGGGTCGAGATGATGCCGATGTCCATGCCGCCGCCAAACGCCTCTTGGAAGAGGAGGCGGCTGCGCCTTCCGTGGGCGCCCACGGTGACCAGGTTGAAGGCCCGGACGGAGGGCTCGTGCACGTCCATCCACTGCTTCAGCACCACCGCCGAGGCATAGGTCCGGTCGCGGACCACCCCGAGGCTTGGCACGGCAATGATGATCTTCGGGTCGATGCCTCGCTTCTCGAGGATCGCCTTTGCGAGGTCCGCATAGGTGGCAAACTCGCCGAGGAGTTCGCGCTTCGGCGTGGGCCCGCCGGTGACGAGGATCTGCTCGTAACGGCCCTCGTTGAATTCTCTCACCACGGGCTCGATGGTCGTGTAGTCGGGCAGCCAGCCTTCCACCACAAGGACTCTCGAGTTCACTCGGTCGGTAACGGCGAGGAACGGGTAGACCTCATGAATGGCACCCAGCCCCGCCGCTCCGGCGAGAAGGAGGAAGCAGAGCCAAGCCCAGATCGTGGGAATCCAGCAGTTGCTCCGCCTGATGAGGCCAATGCGGGCAAGAAATGGCCTCTCTAAATTTGTCATGGCGCGCGTTGAGCTTAGCTGAAATTGTTCAGTCCAAACAAGGATGCATCAGCCGCGATCCACCAGCAAATACTTGGCATGCCTGATTGAGCATGCCGGCGGTCGCCTCTGGCTCTCGTTCGGCCTGATGGTCGTGGTCGGTCTCCTGGAGGGCGTCGCCCTGCTGATACTGCCGGCGATGCTGCAGCTTATAGGAATCGGCAGCGTCGCGGGCCTCGGGGGGTTGGGCAGGGCCGCCGCTTCCCTCTTCCAGGCCACCCATATCCCCCTGACGCTTGTGTCTATCCTGTCTGTCTTTCTCCTCACGATGGGCGTCCAGGCATGGCTTCGCTTCAGCCTTGAGCACCTCAACACTAGGATCGAGGGCGACTTCACCTGCTTCCTCCGGGAACGCCTCTACAGGGCGATGGTCGGCGCGGACTGGCTCTTCTTTGCCCGGCGGCGCTCCTCGGACATGGTCCAGGTGTTCACGGAGGAGCTCCAGCGGGTCGGCGTCGGCACGCAGCAGCTGCTCTCGCTGATGGGCACGGCCGGCGTGGCGCTTGTCCAGGTCGCCATCGCCTTCGTCCTTTCCCCGACGCTGACCCTCCTCGCGGTCGCCTGCGGCGCAGCCGTGGCGCTCGCCCTCCGGCCCCTCGGGCGGAGGGTCCATGAGCTGGGGAGGACGGGCCAGCAGAAGCGCTCGGAGATGGCGGCTGCGGTCTCCGAGCACCTCGGCGGCATGAAGACCGCCAAAAGCCACGGCTGGGAGGCGCATCACCTGGCCGTCTTCAGCCGGGTCGTCCGCGACATCGCGTCGCACTGGCTGACGACCGCGCGCCTCCAGGCGCGGTCCCGGGCAGCCTACGAGCTCGGGGCGGTGCTGGCCCTGAGCGCGTTTCTCTACTGCGCCGTTGCCGTCGCCCACCTCAGCCCGGCGCAGGTCCTGCTGCTAGCCTTCATCTTCACGCGGCTGATTCCGCGCATGGTCGCGATGCAGGGGAACTGGCACCGCGTGGCCCAGACGCTGCCAAGCTTCGAGGCGGCCGAGCGCCTCCGCGAGGAGTTCATCGGCGCCCAGGAACCGGCGTGGCCGGCCAGCCCCTCGCGCCTCGTCCTCTCCTCGGATGTGACGTTCGAAGGGGTCAGGTTCCGGTACAACGACGGCGGCGCGCGAGAGGCCCTGGATTTTACGGGCATCGCCATACCCGCCGGGGGCGTCACGGCGCTCTGCGGCCCGTCCGGAGCGGGCAAGAGCACGTTTGCCGACCTGTTGCTCGGCCTGCTGCGGCCGGCGGAGGGGCGGATACTGATCGATGGCAAGCCCCTGGAGGGCGACCGTCTGCACGCATGGCGCCAGTCGGTCGGCTACGTGCCCCAGGAGACGTTCCTGTTTCACGACACCATCCGGGCGAATCTGGCAATGGCGCGCCCGGACGCATCGGAGGCGGACCTGGGCGCGGCCCTGCGCGCCGCGGCTGCGGCGGATTTCGTGAATCGCCTGCCCTTGGGCCTCGACACCGTCCTTGGGGACCGCGGAATCCGGCTTTCCGGCGGGGAACGCCAGCGGCTCGCCCTTGCGCGGGCGCTTTTGCGAAAGCCGACCATGCTCGTGCTTGACGAGGCCACGAGTTCGCTGGACAGCCAAAACGAGCAGCTCATCCAGGGGGCCCTGGAAAGGCTTCACGGCGAGATGACGGTCGTCATCATCGCCCACCGCCTTTCTTCCGTTCGCTTCGCCAACCAGATCGTCGTCCTGAAGGAGGGCAGCGTCGCCGAGATGGGCAAGTGGGAGGAGCTTTGCCAGCGGGAGGCCGGCCTCTTCCGCCAGATGGCGTCGGCCGGGGAGACCGCCTGAGAATGCCGACCCTTTCGACCGAGCCGATTGCGGGCATGGCGCCGTTTCCGGCTGCGCGGGTTCCCGGTGATTTCCCCACGGAGCTGCAGGCGCTGCTCTGGCTCCTGCGATGCGCCATCGGCAACGAGAAAGACGCCTGGGATCCGGGATGGGACAAGAGTATCGACTGGGCCAAGTTCTTAGCCTGCGCCGAGCGCCACCGCGTCGGGGCCTTCCTTCACTGGCGGCTGCCCGCGCGGGCCCGCGAGGCGCTCCCCAGCGCCGTCCTCGGGGAACTCGGCCGCACCGCCGAGCAGGGGACCCATAGGTCGCTCCAGCGGGCCTCCCAGCTCGTGCGAATCGCACGGCAATTTGCGGACTCAGGGATCCCCGTTGCGAGCGTGAAGGGCCCGCTGCTCGCCCTGTCCCTCTACGGCGAACTGGGCCAGCGACACGCGGGCGACATCGACCTCCTCGTGGCCCCGGATGACGTGGAACGGGCGGACGCGCTCCTGCGCGCCCAGGGGTACGAGCGAATGGAACCCGGCTTTGAACTGACGCCCGTCCAGTTCAGGCAGATTCGGCGCTTCAAGCGCGACGCCGTATACATAAGCCGCGACTCTGGCATCCGCATTGAGCTTGGCTGGCGGCTGTTCAACATAGCCGAGAGATGCAAGGCGGAGTTCGAATGGAGGGACTTTGCCGGCCAGAAGATCGCCGTGCTGCGGCCGGACGACAATATCCTGTACCTGTTCGCCCATGGCGCCCGGCACGGCTGGTTCCGACTCTTCTGGCTGGTCGACGTGGCGCTGTTGCTTGCCGACGACAGGACAGACTGGCCGGCGCTCGCACGGTCCGCGCGCGGGCTCGGCGTCGAGCGCTCGGTGTCGCAGGGCGCCGCCCTGGCAGGCGACCTCCTGGGCGCGCCGGTGCCAGCAGCCGTCGCCGAATTGTCGCGGAATGGCGGGGCGCTGCGGCCCTTGCTCGCTTATGCCAACCGCCAGATATCCAAGGACGTGGCGCCCGGCGCCCTGCAGGCCGAGCCTGTCTCCTACGCCATGCGGCTCCAATCGGCCTGGCGCGAGAGGTGGATCATTTTCCGGGGACGCTTCATGTATGCCGAGAACTGGCGAATTTTGCCCCTGTCGGACCGCTGGTTTGCGCTCCACTATGCGGCGGCACCCCTGCTGTGGCTATACCGGAGGATTGCGGGACGACGCCACCGTTCCACGTGACGGGCCGACTACATTCTTCATTCGGCCCGTGACGCTGATTCAAAAATTCCTGAGGCGAAGTTTGCCGGACCGCCTGATGCTGATTGAGGCGCTCCTTTGGCTCTGCTGGGCCAGGCTGCTCCTGGTCGCTGTGCCGTTCCGCTGGATAGCGCCACACCTGGGGCGCCAGGCTGCCGAAAGTCCGATGTCAACAAGCGAGCAGGAGCGCCCGGTCGTCCAGCGGATATCCTGGGCCGTTCAGGCCGTCGAGCGGCACGCTCCGCTCGCCTTTGTCTGCCTGCCGCAGGCAATGGCGGCGAAATGGATGCTTCGGCGCCGAGGGCTGCAAAGCACGCTCTACCTAGGACTGCGCCACGGTGAGAAGGCGGGCCTGGCCGCGCATGCTTGGCTCAGGGTGGGGGGCAGGATTCTTACTGGACGCGCCGAGGCCTTGGGGCATCAGGTTATCGCCACGTTCAGCGACTAGCGAGCCGAACGCCACCCGACCCGATGCCATCCCATTCCCCCCCAGGCCTGCACACGGTCTACGGTCTCACCGTCGAGACATGGGTGCCATTCCCGGAACTCCAACGGGCCCGGCGGGACGCGGCTGTGGACGCGGTGTTCCGGCTGGGCAACGTGCCCGCCGAGCTACCAGGCTGCGCCAAGAGGGGCGCACGGTTTCAAACCGCCCCCGGCCGGCTGCTCGTGTGGCTCGACAACGTCGCGCGGTACCTCATTGCCGACGGGAGGGAGATCGTCGTGCAGCCGGACGACGGCGCGACCGAGAGCGACCTGCGGCTGTTCCTGCTTTGCTCGCCGATGGGCGGCCTGCTTCTCCAGAGAGGCTGCCTCCCGCTGCATGCAAGCGCCGTCGCGACCGAGCGCGGGGCGGTCGTCTTCATGGGGCCTTCCGGCGCCGGCAAGTCCACCTTGGCGGCCTGTTTTCAGCGCAGGGGTCTCCGGCCCATGGCGGACGACATCAGCGTGATCCACTTTGCGCCGGACGGCGCGCCCTGGGTGATGCCGGGGCTGCCCCAGTTCAAGCTGTGGCCCGACGCGGTGGAGAGGCTCGGGTCCGCGGCCGATGACCTGGCCCGGCTCCGCCCGCAGATCGAGAAGCGGGCCTTCCCTCTCCGGGAGGGGTTTCATGCGGAGCCGATGCCGCTCGAGCGAATATATATACTTCGCATCGGCGGGAGGCGCGAGCTCGAGAGCCTGGCGGGAATGGACAAGCTGCCGCAGCTTCTCAGAAACACCTACCGCGCCCAGTTCGTGCCGGGCCTGGGGCTGGCGTCGTCGCATTTCGGGGCGGTGAGCCGCCTGTCGCAGGCGGCGGGGATGACCCTGGTCTCGCGGACCATGGACGAGGGGCCCGACAGCGTGGCGGACCGAATCGCGGCGGATTTGGGCGTATGAGCGGAATTGTCTGGCTGGCCAGCTTTCCGAAGTCGGGAAACACCTGGTTCCGGGCGTTCCTCGCCAATCTGCTCGCGAACCGCGAGGGGCCGGTCGACATCAACGAGCTGGACTACCCGAACTTTTCCTCCCGCCAGGTGTTCGACGCCGCCCTCGGGTGGGAGACCTCCGACCTGCCTATCGAGGCCGTGAACCGCCTTCGGCCGCAGGTGCAGGATATCCTGGCCCGGGAGGAAGGGGTCTTCTTCAAGGCACACGAGGCGTTCACCCATCCGGTGACCGGGGAGCCGCTCTTCTCGCCAGGCGCGACCCGGGCGGCCCTCTACTTCATACGCAACCCGCTCGATGTGGCTGTTTCCTACGGCGCCCACATCGGCAAGGGCGTCGATGCGGCGATAGAGCGCATGAACGACCGCGGCGCGCATCTCGCGAGTGGCGGAAGCGCGATGCATCCCCAGCTTGCGCAGCCGATAGGCGACTGGAGCTCGCACGTGCGGAGCTGGGTGGACGCGCCGGGGCTGCGGGTGCTTGTCGTCCGCTATGAGGATATGCTGGACCGGGCGCAGGAGGTCTTCACATCCGCCTGCCGGTTCGCAGGCCTTCCGGATGATCCTGTCCGGATCGCCCGGGCGCTCGCGAATTCGAGCTTTGAGGAGCTGCAGCGCCAGGAGAAGGCAAAGGGATTCCGCGAGGCCAGCCCGTCGGAAAGGCAGTTCTTCCGGAGCGGCCGCGCGGGAGGCTGGCGGAAAATCTTGTCGCCGGAACAAGTCGCCGGCCTTATCGACGCCCATGGAGAGACCATGCGCCGCTTCGGGTACCTGAGGCCCGACGGCTCGTGCCCCTGACATCCCACCATGCCCAAGGCCAACATAACCCTTCAGTCGCTGGTCGCCCACACGCCCGAGGTTGTCGGCAGCAGGATAGAGGACCGGATGGCCCTGATGAGCGTCAAAAACGGTGCCTACTACGGCATGGACCCGGTGGGCAGCCGCGTCTGGGAGCTCATCGGCAAGCCGACGCGGGTTTCCGCCGTCTGCGAGAGCCTGCTCGTGGAATTCAACGTGGAGAAGGCCGTTTGCGAACAGCAAGTGCTCGCCTTCCTGCAGCAGCTGGCGGATGCCGATCTCGTGCATATCGGGGATGATCCCCGTCGATGAGGTCGCGGTTCCCGGCGAGCGTGGCCTCCGGCGAATGACGCACCTTGGGCCCCGACTGTGAGCGCCATTGTCGGCCTGCTGCAGCTTGACGACGCTCCTGCCGATATACAGGTCATCAGGGCGATGGCCGCCCGGATTGCCCACCGTGGGCCGGACGGCTCAGGCGCATTCGCTTCCGGACCCGTGGCCCTCGGCCACCTGCTCCTTCAGATAGCGCCGGAATCCATCGGGGAGCGCCAGCCCCTCGCCAGCCCGGACGGGGCCAACGTCATTTCCTTCGACGGAAGGATCGACAACCGCGAGGATCTCTGGGAGGCGCTGTCCGTTCCGGCGTCCGAGCGCGGGAACCCGGACGCCGCGCTTGTCCTGGGCGCCTACCAGAAATGGGGAGGGGAGTGCCCCGAGCGGCTTCTGGGGGAGTTCGCCTTCGCCATCTGGGATGGCCGCAAGCGGGAGCTTTTCTGCGCGCGCGACGCATTTGGCGCCCGAAATTTCACCTATCACAAGGAGGCCCGCCGATTCGCCTTCTCGAGCGAGATCAATGCCGTGCTAGCCGTTCCCGGCGTTCCCAGGCGGCTGGATGAGCAGGCGCTGGCCTGCAGCCTGGGCATCTTGGGAGGCCTTGGGGAGAGGACGCTTTACGAGGGGGTCGTAAACCTTCCGCCCGCGCACTCGCTCTCGGTCAGCCAGGGGTCCGGGCTGGCGCTGCGCCGTTACTGGCAGCTGGCCATGGAGCCGGAGCTCCGCCTTCGCTCAAACGAGGAGTATGCCGAGGCCCTGAGGGAGATCATCACCAAGGCGGTCTCCTGTCGGCTGCGCTGCTCCCACCCGATCGCCTCGACGCTCAGCGGCGGCCTGGATTCCTCGGGCGTCACCTGCGTTGCGGCCCGCCAGCTGCAATCCCAGGGGCGGCGCCTCCTGACGGTCTCGAACACTCTTCCGCCGGAATTCAGGGGCCATGAGTGGCTGCGCGAGGAGCGTGAGTTCATCCAAAGGGTGAACTCCCAGGAGCCCAACATTGATCCGTGCCTGCTTCATGGTGAACGGTATCCGGCCATCGAATTCGGTGATCAGGCGCTCGAGCGACTTGGGCAGCCTGTCGTGGATCCCTTCGATTTTCGCACGCGGGAGCTGGTGGCGGCCGCGCTGGAGCGCGGATCCCGTCTGTTGCTGGGCGGCCTGGGGGGCGACATGGCCGCGTCTTTCAAGGGCACGGGATGGCTCGAAGAGCTCGCTCGCCGAGGACGCCTGCTCGAACTGGTGCGTCACTTGAGGCTAAGGGGCCGCGCGCAAGGCGTCCCGTCCCTGAGCATCCTGAAGCGCGAAGTGATTCATCCGCTGATCCCGCTCGGGGCGCGCCTGTGGCGCAACCGCCTCCGCGTGTCGGGCATCCCCGGGTGGAACGGGACCGCCGTCAATCCCCGCTTTGCCGCGAGGATGCGCCTCGACGACCAGCTCCGGGAACTCGAGCTGGACGAACCTCCCCAGGACAGAAGGCGGCTGCTTCTCAAGCTCACTTCCCGGGGGTGGGTCCCGCCCCAGAATTCATGGGTGGCGAGCCACGGCGACACGATCGAGGGCCCGCAGCCCCTCATGGACCGCCGCATATGGGAATTTGCCTACCGCGTGCCGCTGGAGCAGTTCTGCTCGGGCGGAATGCCCCGCAGCCTGTATCGCAGGGCTCTGACCGGAATCCTGCCGGAGAAAATCCTCCACCGGACCACCAAGGGCTGGTTTGCCCCAGATTACCGCCAGCGGATGCTCGCATGCCGGCCGCAGATGCGGGCGTTTCTGGATGCCCACAAGCCCGATGACCCCATCTGGGGGTATGTCGACCGACCGTCGGTCGAGATGGCCCTCCTTCACCTGGAGCGCCCCGGGCCGCCGAACCAAGCGAACATATTCCTCCAGTCGGCCCTGGGACTGGGCCTGCGCATGGCGCATTTCCTGTCATGGCTGCGGAGAACCGGCTAGTCTCCCGCCGAGCGGCCGATCTCGGCGCTTCAAGGATGGGGCGTTCGCAAGGAGAATTGGAATCCGCCAGCATGCGACCTGCCGGGCTGCCGCCAGTCGGTCAACGGACCCGCCACACGTAGATTTGCGAAACCGTGGTCAGACTCGTCCGGAGGATCTCCGTCATGTCCGGCGGCCAGCCCGGGAAGAAATAGTCGTGCGACACCACCCGCAGCCCGGGTTTTGCCTCGCGCAGGATTTTCTGGTGCATGGAGGGATAGAGCGGCGGCAGGAGGTAAAGGTACAGTATGGTCGCATCCGCCAGGTTGGTGTCGAATAATTCGCCGCAGGCGAAGGAAGCGCGGTCCGACACTCCCTCCTCCGCTGCCATGCGAACCGCCTCGGAAATTCTCACCGGGTCGCTGTCGACCCCGAAACCGCGCGCTCCGAACCGCTTCGCCGCCGCGACGATGACGCGCCCGTCGCCGCAGCCCAAGTCGTACACCAAGTCACCGGATCCGGCTCCCGCTAGCTCGAGCGTCCGCTCGACCACGATCGGCGGCGTGGGGAGGAAGGGCGAAGTGGGAAAGGTCGACGGCTGCTTGGCCCGGGGACGATCCGAGATCGGCCGGGCATCCGGGGCGAGAAGCCCGGCTAGGGAGCCCGGAAGCGGAACGTCCAATTCCCGGTGGCTGGCCGCGAGGTCGGAGCAAACCGACTGTGCGAGGCCGAAGCGCTCGGCCTCGGACATCACTGCTGGCCAGTCCCAATCGGAGCGCCTTTGCACAAACGCCACCAGACTCCAGGCGCCCCTCAGACTTGGCCGGGAGGTACCCCTCCGCCTGGCTACGAGGTGCAGGAGCCAGTGCACGGGCGCGAGCTGCAGGAGCGTCCGGCCGCCCATCTCTGAAGCCGTGGCCTGTGACCAGAGGCGTCCGGCATCGGGGTGCTCGGCGAGAACCTCGTTCAGGGCGACGGGGTGCTTGCCCATGGTGATGAGCTTGGAGGGGTCGTTCTTGCAGGGGTGGCCCGCCTCGAGGAGCATGGCCTCGGCGCGACACCTGTCGCGAGCGGGCACAAGGTAGCGGAGCGTCCCGCGCGCATCCTCCAAGTCCGGCCGCCCGTGGGACATTTGTTCGAACACCCACCGGTCGACCGGAATCGCCGGGACGTCGTGGCCGTCGAACAGGTCCTGCAGCCTGCAGGTCTCGCCGCCCCGACCCAGGGCCCGCATTTGGTTCACCTCCCGGAAGGCCGCGAGCTGGGGAAGAATTTTCGGCGGGCTCAGTCGCGCCCAGCGCGGGCGCCCCAGCACATCGTCGAGGACCAGCAGCGCCCTCTGCCCGTGCGCAAGCCACAGCACATGGTCCCAGTTCAACTGCGCGAGGAGGGGCGCAATGTCCACGCGGAGGCTTTCCTCCGGCAGGCAACTGCGGAAGCAGGCGCGCAGCAGCTGCATCTCCGCTGGCAACTCGCTCACGGTGGGCCCTTGGCGCCGGGCGAGGACGAAGTCGCGTCCCGGTCATGAATCAGACCGGAAGTGACCCCTCCCGGCCTTCCAGATGAGGCCGGAATCGGCATGATTTCGAAATGGATCATTCATCGCGGGCCAAGGGCCCGGCAGATCTGCCCGCTAACGCGCGGACCGCGCGCTCCCAAGCAAAAAAAATCGAGGCCCCTGGCCCCGCGAGCACGGAAGTTGGGGGCCAAACCCCCGTTTTGCGCGCCGTTTCAGGCCTTGAGGGCAAAAATTTCAGGGTTTGCAGTGGATGACGAGGTCCCGGCAGCCGGGCAGAATCCGCTGGGAATCCCGGCGACAATTCCGACGACAGCCGGGGAAAAATGCCCAAGGCAAATCATATGTAATCATGGCATAATCCCTGCTTTTTGCAGCCATTTGTGGGCCCGTTCAACTTTAGTAAAAAAAAAGTTTGTCAGGTGGCACCCTATCAGTTCACCGTCCCGACCTGCCCCCTTGGGCTTGTCCAGCCAGTCCAGATCTCAACGACTTTTTCAGGACGGAGTTTGCATTTTACCGACTACGGCATCCGAAGAATATTTAAAATGAAGACAATGACGAAGGCTTTCACCAAGATCGCAACAACCGTAGCCGCGCTCCTCATTTGCGGCTCAGCCCACGCGCAAACCAACACGTCGCTGGGCAACCAGTCGCTCAATTCCGTCACGACCGGCACCAACGACGTGGCTATCGGCAACCAGTCGCTCTTCTCGCTCACGTCGGGAAACAACGACGTCGGCCTCGGTGCGCAGTCCCTCTACAGCACCACGACGGGAAACAACAACGTCGGTATCGGCGGCCAGGCGCTCTATCTCAACACGACCGGCAAGCAGAACGTGGCCATCGGCTTCCAGACGATGTACCAAAATACCACAGGCGCCAACAACACGGCTGTCGGGTTTGGCGCGTTGCAGAGCAACTCGACGGGCAGCGGCGGTGCCGCGTTTGGCAACGGAGCGCTGGGGTTAAACACGAGCGGCACACAGAGCGCGGCCTACGGAACGGATGCGCTGTCCTCGAACACCACAGGCAATTTCAACACCGCCACCGGCTACAAGTCGCTCTACCTTAGCGTGGGCGCGTCCAACCTGACGGCGAACGGCTACAGGGCGCTTTACAGCAACGTCAGCGGCGGAAACAACACGGCGACCGGCTACGAGGCACTTTATACGAACACGGCTGGCACCGACAACACGGCGAACGGCTACAATGCCCTCCTTAACGCGACCGGATCCTTTGACATCGCCATTGGCAGCGGCGCCGGGTCCAACGTGACGACGGGCGGCAACAACATCGATATTTTTGATCCTGGCGCGACGGGTGACAACGGCGTCATCCGCATCGGCACGCAGGGAACACAGAACGTAGCCTACATCGCGGGCATTTTCGGGGAGACGCCCGGCGACGCCGGAAGCGAGCAGATTGTCGTGGTCGACGATCACGGAAACCTGGGTTCGGTTCTTACCACCAGCATCGTCGGGACGACTGGGGCCACGGGGGCAACGGGACCCGCTGGTGACACTGGAGATACTGGAGCGACGGGCGCGACCGGCCTGGCTGGTGCGA
>Ga0302325_10007841_pt1 | contig 23568 bp, 21 predicted proteins | sample Palsa_T0_2_FD_201948 | JGI IMG/M metagenome (GOLD analysis project Ga0302325, IMG submission 201948) | Peat permafrost microbial communities from Stordalen Mire near Abisko, Sweden - Palsa_T0_2 | ecosystem: Environmental > Terrestrial > Soil > Palsa > Peat permafrost | place: Sweden: Abisko... | reverse complement strand
TCCACCCAGTTACTCCACCCGGGCGACCTCTCCGACCCAAGAGCCGTCCCGGATGACCCGTGAGACGGCCTCGTATCTCTGTGCCATTTTGCGGAGTCCCCAAGCACCCGGCCACGTCCTTCCCCTGAGTCCAGCGGGAATGCAGGAGAGTGTCGAGCATCAACCGAACTCTGTCCGCATTACCCGGAGCTGGTCGACCTTGGCGCCGCAACGAACACGCCCTTCGTGCAGTTGCCCTCAAGATGGTGGGTCCCTAGGTTGGTTCCGATGACTCCGATGCGCGGGCGCACGGCCAGATTGCCACGGCGCCACTAAGTGGATTCCAAAGGGGAGATGTACGCCCCACCCCGGTTCATGAACTACATCTGGGCCGCGTTGATCCTCCTCCTCGTCGTCGAGGCCGTCGCTGAGATATCGGGTATCGGCGGACCGCGCTCGGTCTACGCGGGTTGGATCCAGAACGGCCTCTTCGCGGCATCGGCGGCTGTCATCCTGGCCCGTGCTCTTTACGTACCGACCGACCGAGCGGCCTGGCTCGCCATCGGATTGGCCACGGTATCCTGGCTGATCGGCTCCGTCGGCTGGTCGCTGGCCTACGGTGGCCGGGCCAATCCGCCCTTTCCGACCTTCGCCGACATCTTCTGGCTCCTGTGGTATCCCCTGATGGCTTTTGGCCTCTTCCGTCTCATCCAGAGTCGTCTACAGAAATTCAGCTGGCACCGATGGATGGATGGGGTCGCGGTCATGCTCGTTGTATTAACGGCGGGCGTCGCCCTGATCATTGAGCCGGCCGCGGATGCCGGTGTGCAGGGGCCGATGGCCAGCATCATCGACTTCAGTTATCCCGTGCTCGACGTCATCATGATCGGGGCCATCATCGGGGTCTACGGCTTGCTCGGGTGGCGGCCCGACCGCATGTGGATCCTTCTGGGCTCCGGGATCGTGCTCATGGCAATTGCGGATTCGGTGTACGCCGTCCAAGAGGTCGGTGGCGTTGCCGGCGATACGCGCTACTCCTTTCTGTGGACGACGGGCGCCGTGCTCATTGCCTACGCGGCGTGGGTCCGCGTCCCTGGGGTTCGTAATGCCCCCGTCGAAATCACCGGCCTCAGGGCGGTGGCGCTCCCGCTAATTGCCCAAGCATTGGCGGTGGCCATTCAGCTCTACGCCTTCTTCGGCGAAGTCGCTCGAGGTGAACGGCTCGTCACCGTGGCGGTCTTGGTGGTGTCGTCGATCCAGATCATCTTGACTCGACCTCGCCCGCATTCGACGGATTCGCGGGTGATGCCGGCCACGACCGAACGCGATCGGAAGGAGGAGCCATGAGTGCGTGCTGAACCAATTTCGGGGATTTCCACCGGCGCCCCGAGCGCCCCCGGCCGGCCGGATAGTGTCAGCGACGAATACCGCCAGGGGCCAACGAGGGGGAGACCATGTCCGGGGAGGCGCTGACCGGCGAGGCCAACAAGGCCATCGTCCGCCGCATTTACGAGGAGGGCTACAGCCGGGGGGACGTGTCCATCTACGACGAGCTCTACCAGCCCAACTTTGTGCACCACAGCAAGACGATCCACGACATCGAATCCGGCGCGGCCGGCGAGGCCGAGTCCATGACGCGGTTCCGCCAGGCGATCCCGGACGTGCAGTTCACAATCCTCGACCAGATCGCCGAGCGGGACCTCGTCGCCACTCGGCTCCGGATCCACGGCAACCCCACCGGGCAGTTCGGTGACGTCGGGCCGGAGGGCGGGGTGTTCGACGTCCAGGCCATGGTGCTGTTCCGGATCGAGGACGGGCGAGTCGCCGAAGAGTGGCTCTTCGTCAACGGTGGCACCGACCTCCGCACGGGCGACGCCCGATGACCAGAGGCACCCCGGCCAGGCCGGGCAGCGCCCAAGCTCGTTCGTAGTCTGGGCCCGAGATCGTTCTGAGTTGCGTCCTGGTCGCCGACGTGGGCCTGCAGCACCCGGTCATCGACCGCCAGCGATGCGTCGTTCCCGGCGAAGGCTGCATCGTTGCGCGAGAGGGCAAGGTCAGTCCGCCGGATCGCAGCCTCCGTTTCTAGTGGTTCCCCTGGTAGTGGGCGCTGAGGGACTCGAACCCCCGACCTGCTGGTTGTAAGCCAGCTGCTCTAACCAACTGAGCTAAGCGCCCGAAAAAGAGGACTCTAACTGGTCCTTTGTCATACTTGTCCCGATTCGATGCACGCCAATGCTCTCACAGCAGATAGGTGCCTTTGGTTTGAAGCGGGCAGGGGCACTACCAGTGGGTGACCAGCGAAGTTGCACGACGGAGGCCGAGATGATGATCACCAAGACGGGCGTGGGCGCAAAACGTGAGACCCTCGCCGAGCGCTTTGCGGCGTACCTGGAAACTGCCGCTGGTCCGGCAGATGTCGGGATCTTGGTCCGCAGCTTTGAACTCTCCCTTCGAGCGGCCAACAAATCGCCGAAGACCATCAAGAGCTATTCAGACACAGTGCGGGGATTCTGTTTATTTCTGGCCGAGCACGGCATGCCAACCGATGTTCGACGGCTCATGAGGGAGCCGTACCGGCGATTTAGCTCGACCAGTTGAACGCGGATTCCGGGACCGTTCGACACTCGGCATCTCCCAATGGATTGCTAACAAGTGACACCCTCACCGATCCCTCGCTATCGGGGGACGTGGTCCTTGACATCGGCCTAGTGACGTTTCTGGACTCGTCCGGCCTGGCCGTGTTCCTGACGGTTCACAAGAAACTGGACGCCGTTGGTCGCAAGTTGGTGATCTTCTCACCCACTCGGACGGCGCGCCGTCTATTTCAGATCACGGAACTGACTGAGTTCCTCTCTATAGAGCCGCCCGAGCGTACTCAGGGGCGCCCTCCCGATCTTGACGGCGTCGGGGGTTAGAGAACTCCCACCAGAGCCATGGCAGCTCTTGCACACAGTGCTCGACGGCGTCGGCGGTTGTCTGGTCGATCGCCTCAGCGGTCAGGAGCGCCTTTGTGCGGGCTTCCAGCGCCGTCAACGTGACGAGAGTCCGGCCCCCGCCGGATCTCCGCTGCCGGGAAGCTTTAGAATGCCTCTGACAGCCAACCCTGCAGCTGGTCGATGATCGGCACGCCCCCGGTCCGGGCATCTTCGTCTCCGGCTGCGATCGCGTCTTACGATCACGGTTCAGACCAAGCGAACTGGCAATCCGAACATCGACTCTGCCATTGAGAAGTTTGCGGTGGTTTTCCGAACTTCTCAAAGTAGGTAGCAATCTCCGCACTGCCACAGCTCGGACATGAGTCGTGCGCTACGTGTCTACTCATCGTCCCAGTCCGGCGACCATTCCACGATCCAATCACTCAGTCCCACGATGTCCAATACCTTGCGGACGTTCGCTCCTGGTCTTGCAAGAACTAACTCGCCCTGTCCGCTGGACATGATGCGCCTTCTGGCCACCACCAAAGCGCCGATGCCGCTGGAATCCATGAACGTGAGGTCCGATAGATCGACTACGAGAGTAGAGCCAGCGATCTCCACCAGCGCATCAGTCAGTCCCTCGGCGGTCACGAGGTCTAACTCGCCACGCAGTGCCACGATGTGGCGGTCGGGAAGATCACGCGTGGAGACGCTGAAATCGGGCGACACGATAGGCCCCATTCCGCCGAAAGTTGCAGGTGGCAATGTGCCAGGGGGCCGGTCAGCTCCATCTATGTTACTCCGCCGCCAGGTCCGGCAGGCGGCAGGTGCTAGCGGTCCCACAGCGCCATGCGGATCTCTTCACTGCACACGAGCCCATAGCTTGTGCTGTGCTGCTGTCTGAGCACCCGGCCTGAACCAGTGCCACCACACGCCGCCCGAACGCCCGAGCGCCACCGGGGCGCCTCAGCCGCCACCCGGTCAGGCGGCTGCATGAGTTCGAACGCTTCAGTCAACCCACCTTGCGGCTATGGCTGCGCTGTCCCTTGCCGTCAACGCCCTGCGCTGCTCGGTGGTCCGTGGGATGCCCAGCTCCGCTGCGATCTCGGCGTTCGCCGTCGTCATCGCGTCCCCTCTCACTGCGGTCGATCCGCAACGTCGGGGGCGTCGTGCGCCTTCTTGTCGGGTTTGGCAGGTACTTGTACATCCGGGACAGTTGCGGTCCCTAAAGCTGGGCAGCGCAGCGACCACCTGGTAGTTGGGTAGGTTGCCCTGCACCTTGTCCAGCAGATCGGTCCCTGGGACGGGGTTACGGCCAACCGATCAAACTCTGTCTGGTACTCGATCTTCCCCAACCCCGTCGTTGGCGAGTCACGGTCACGAAGTCCCACATGACAGAGTCGATGGCCCGAGAGCGGCTCGTAACTCTGCTGGTGCCGGCGGCCGGTCGGCCTCAGGGGGGCGATCCACAAGTTCACATCGGTCTCCGATCGGCCCTATGAGGCTCTCCCTTGACCAGCAGGTGTCGGATGTGCTCATGGGTGCTACCGTCCCGCATTGACAAACCGTTGTAGGGGGCCAATGTGCCGGTCGATTTCCACGAAAAGATCTAAGGTGCGGCTTTGGCGTACGCAGGCACGTCGGGCTTTTCCTCCATACAGCCCACGCAGTGCCCCTGATGTGACGGTTCCGTTGCCAAAAAGCCGCACGAGACATGACTGACGTGCGATTGACCCGCCTCAGCGGAGGAAATTCTCCATTTGTTGCTGGGACGAACTTTGACCTTACAACGGTCGGTTACGTCCAAGCCGAGTACGCATTGTCTGGCAGGGCATGCGCGTATGGGCGAACCCCAGGCGGGATTGCCGTCACCGAGGAGGCTGACTTCTCGACGCGCCTGCTCGTGTTCCGACCCGCCGAAGACTCGGCTTTCAACGGCACCGTGTGGGTCGAGTGGCTCAACGTGAGCGGGGGCCTAGACGCCGCACCAAGCTGGGTTTACTCGCATACAGAGGCCATTCGCCGCGGTGCGGCCTGGGTCGGTGTGTCGGCACAGCGAATAGGCGTGATGGGCGGCACCAGCGTCCTTGGTATGAGTGGCCTCGCTCTCGTCGAGATCGATCCGGCGCGCTACGGCGAATTGTCCCATCCGGGTGATCGCTTCTCCTATGACATCTATGCACAGGCCAGTAGTGCTGTTCGATTGACCACAGGCACGATTCTCGAGGGCCTCGCAGTCGAACGCGTACTGGCCATTGGCGAGTCACAGTCGGCCTTTCGTCTGACGACCTATGTCAACGACATTGATCCGATCGCTCCAGTACACGACGGGTTCCTCGTACATGCACGCGGCGGTAACTCCGCACCTCTTCACGATGACGGTGACCCGACTCATTCAGCACCGAGCGAGCCGGTGAAGTTCCGCTCCGACCTCAGGGTACCGGTCCTTTGCGTACAGTCCGAGACCGATCTCATGAGTCTCAACTACTTGGCCGCTCGCCAAGAGGACGATGATTCATTCGTGCTGTGGGAGATCGCCGGGGCGGCCCATGCTGACGTGTACACCTTCGTCGCCGGGGCGATCGACACTGGCTCGCCGCCCTTCGATGAGCTGGCTGTCGCCTGGAAGCCGGTACGTGACTGTGCCGGCATGCATTTCGACTTCCCGGTGAATGCCGGTCCACAGCATTACCTACTCAACGCGGCAGTGTGGCATCTTGACCGATGGGTACGCGATGGAACGAGACCTCCATCATCGCCTCGGCTTGTCGTACGTGACGGGGCCTTTGTGGTTGACGACTATGGAAACGTGCTGGGAGGCGCTCGCACTCCACACGTGGACGCCCCCACAGCCGTTCTTTCGGGTTTCGGCAATGGTGGGAACCCCGTCGCCTTCCTCGCCGGGAGTACCACGCCGTTCGAGCACGAGAAGGTTCGAGACCTTTACGGCACGAGGATCGGATATCTGGAACGATTCGCTGCCGCCACGGACGAGGCGGTCGCCGCTGGATTTGTCCTGACGGACGACGTCGCGGAGATCAATGCGATCGCGGAGATCAACTCGCCGCTGTGATGAAGGAGCTCCTGGCGCAGTGCCGAGGGCGCACCAACGCCACATCGGAAAGCAGGTCCCCGAGCTGGTCGCATCGATATGGCTCCATGGAGGGGAGAGTCGCTCGCTGAACCCTGAGTCGGGGTTGAGGCCCTGAGGAGTCATGTTCAAAGAAGCTTGAGCACCCTCCCGGCTCCGACGGCATTCGAGGCCCTCCCCGGGCTACTCGTGCTCACAGCGAGTTCAGTTGCGCCTGCTGGGCTGCGGTCAGCTGGACGACGTTCTTGGGGTTGCAGTTCCAGATGGACTGCGTGGGGTGGGTGAGAGCCTTGTCGTAGACGATCGCCTTAGCCGTCAGCCTGAGCATGGCGAAACACGGGGAGGGCTCCGGGTTCTCGTTGGAGAGGGTCAAGTGTGCAATGGGCGCCTCTATGCCACCAGCGTCCCAGTTCTTCGTCGCTGCGGCGTGGTTCAGCACGCAGGTCACTGTGAGGGTGACGCCGCAGGCCGAGGCCGACTGCGCCCACAGGAGCCACGACTCGGCCCCTTCCTCGTCGTCGAAGTCGATGGTGTCACCCTTGGCGTATTTGTGCATGGTGGTGACGAGCTCCTCGGTCGAGGGGTTCTGTGAGGCCTGCGGGAGTGGCCACCACGACGTCTCGACGTAGACCGGCGGCAGAGTGGGATTGGCGGCTACGGCTTTCTGCGTCTGAGAGTTGGCGAACTGGACCCCCAGCGCGATGAAAGCGGGGTGATAACCGGCGGTCGTCATCGCCTGGGCGAAGGGAGTGAAGTTGCCGCTGTCGGCGGGCCACAGGGCCTGGACTCCCTTTTGTTGGTACTGCTCGACGTAGGGCGCCCAGTTCTCCACCGTAGTCGGGGGCTCGGGGAAGTCGACGACTTTCCAACCCGCCGCCTCGGCGCCGAACTCGTACTTGGTTTCGGACTGGAGGATGGAGGGGCTGTCTTCTGCACCCATTCCGGCTTCCTTGACCGCCTTCGGGTAGGCCTTGGCCAGCACCCCGAACCATCCCGAAGGAGCCGTGTCCGTGTTGATGCCGCTCGGGTCGACCTGATCGGTAGCAAGATCGGACGCGTTCGAGACGACATAGCCGGTGATCTGTCCCAGCCCGCACTTCTCACGGATCGGGACGGACGGCTGGTCGAGGGCCATGCCGCCGCCGACCGCCATGAAGTCGCTCTGGCAAGCCGCGGTCGCCTGCTGTGCCGCGTTGAACAGCGCGGCGTCCCGGTTGTCGATCACTATCTTGCGCCCGTTGATGCCCCCGGCGGCGTTGCACCAGTCTGCGAACGCCGTGGCCTGCTGGGGGAACTCCGCCTCGAGTCCCGGGACAACGGTGTTGGAGGCGTCGTTGAACACGGCGATGTTGATGGTCTTGGCTCCCACACCACGCACCGTTGAAGCACCGCCGGGTCCCGGTTCGCAGATCTTGCCGACCCCCGGCCACACCCCGCTCGAACTGGATGCCAACGTCCCCGCGCCGGCGGTCGTTGACGTGAGCACGACAGACGTCCCCGCCAGAATTACTGTCGCCAATGCCAGCGGCAGCGCCGACTTTCGAAGCTGGATCAGCCCTTTGCAGAACATTCTGAACCCCCCCATTTCCCCATCACGCTTGCGTGACAGAGCCTACTAAGTCAACCCAGCGCCTACTAGGTCAACATAGCGCAACGCGTGATCGGTACGCTTCCTAAGCGTTGCTCCGTAAGCCGCGTCGAGACATGAAGCGGCCGGACGGTGCGCGACATGCGAATGTCTCTGCGAATCACCCGGCCGTCCTCTGTCCGTGTCTGGACCGGGAGCTCGCCCCGGGCGGCGTGAGTGGAGCGAACAATCATGTTCTTCCTCCCTTCTTTTTGTTGTGGGTTGAGCGGTGAGAGGTCTGATGCGCAGCAGCCGATCGGGCCAGGTGACCGGTGACAGTCCCGGCCTGCGTACTCCTGGCTTATGCTCGATTGTCTGCGGGCTCTCCCTCGGTGCCAACCAATTCGGTGGTCGGCTCCAGCACGGTTGGCACTGCGTTCAGCCCGTTTTGGTTGTAAGCCAGCTGCTCCAACCAACTGAGCTAAGCGCCCGAACAATGGAACTCTAGCTGGCCCTTTGTGAATACTCGTTTCGATTGCGCTGCCGCCTACCTCGTGAACAGCAGTTCAGTGTGCGCTTGTTTTCTGAAGCCGCTCGCGCCGCTGGTCCCGGGCCAGTTTGAAGGTCTTCCTACGAGCCACCAGGAAATGTCCGAAGACCATCAAGAGCTGCAGCGACTCTGCGAACGGACTCTGTCTATTGTCGATGGATCCCACCCGAAAGCCTGAGCGGCGAGAGCGGGGGTCGCGGTCGCAAGGTTGGAGAAGCCGGGGCGTACGCGATGGCCCGAGCAGTGCGGACCCCAGCCCCGTTCCCCCGCACGTCGAGACGAGGCCCGACAAAGCTCGACTGGCGTTGACGCATCGCGGGAACACGATGCAACGTCCTCATCGTGGGGAAAAAGCCGAGATGATTGTAAGGTCATTTCGTCTTGGCCATCAATTGACCTACCCACCGTTGAGCAGGCGCATCCCATGGGCCCACCGAACGTCCACGTTCCCAGGATTCGACCGACGCGGCCCCGACCGACGGGGCCCGCGGTCTAAACCCGCAGAAAGCGTTACGGCAACGTGCGATCAATCTCGACGTTGAGGTAATGGCCGAGCGCCCACCTGTTGCCGATCTTTTCGTTGTCGGTCGGGCTACTCGATACTGGCACACCGTCCTCAATGAGGACGGTGTCGCCGATGAGGCCATCGTGCTGTGCTTGGTCCCATGCCACCACTGGTCCTGCTCCCCAGAAACCATTGGGATTCAAGTCGTCCATGATCACGATGGTGTGAGCGGTGGCCAGTGGGCGGCAGTTGTCGATATCGGCCCGAGCCACGTCAACCAGATGGCCCCCATCGATGAATATCAGGTCGAATCGACGGTCGGGCTGAGCTTTCGTGAACGCGGGAATGGTCTGCCGGGAATCGCCGGTCACGAGCGTGTGGCGTCCCGGGAAGTGTTCATCGATGAGCCACTTGGCGAGATGGGTGTACTCGTGCTCGCCAAGGTCGAAGGACGTCACCTCGATATCAGGGCGGGTGTTCAGGAAGAGATAGCTCGAGTGACCGGCGTTGAAACCGATCTCGGCTACCGTGCGCACCCACGGTTCCCTGATGAGCAACTCTTGGAAATAGCGGGCTTGCGCCTTCTCGATGCGACCTTCGATCGGCATGAGCCGAAGATCGGCGGCGATATGAGCAGGCTTGCGGGCGAGAAACACCCAGGCGAGCCGACGATTGTAGGACCGGAGCGGGTCCCCAAAGTCAAGGAGTTCACGAGATCCGTGGCCGACCTTACGCAGGACCCGTTCCCCAGCCTTCAGCACACGCTCGGGGGACTTTGTCACGACATACGGTATCGTTCGAAGGCGAAACCGGTCAAAGGTCTTTCAGACCTACCAGGTCGTGCTGACGGAGTTCAGCCGTTTTGGTTTGTAAGCCGGCTGCTCTGACCAACTGAGCTACAGCTACACGGCCGGACAATGGATTGCCCGTGGCCAGGTCTCCTTGGTGAGCCGAGGGCGCCCATCAGCGGAACAGCAAGTCGGCGAACGTCGTGCTCCAAGGACGCGTCAGGGTCCGAAGCTCCGCGCAACCTTCCTCGCCCAAAGCGGCGTAAGGCGCGGCGGCCAGGATGTCGGTCTGATCTTCGATCTCCTGGCGCTGAGCGGCGCCCCACTCGGTGAACGCGACGTCGTCGCCCTCGGCCAGCCAGCCCCGCTCCTGGAGCGAGCTCACCGCAGCGCCCCACTGCTCACCGCTCCAGCCACGGGTGGAGCGCAGGATGTCGGAAGCCGCGTCGCCCGCGGCAACGTGAGTGACCAGGGCGTCAATCCCCGAGAGTCCATGCGTGAGGAGGAGCGCCACATGCCCGTCGCCCCTGTATTCGCGCAGGATCGACTGGGCATGCCAGAGCACCAGGTGCGATGGGTCGGGCCAGGGGAGGTCGGCGTGTGCCGCGCTCAGAGGTCTCCCCTCCATCTGGGTGCCGGCGGTCTCGGCCACGTTGCGCGCCAGTTCGGCCGCTCGGGCCATCGACCCGGACGCGAGCACATCGTTCCCGAGCACGCGGCGGAGTGCACCGTCGACTGCGGCAAGACGAGCGTTCACGAGCGCGTCGGGAGTGGTGATGCCCCACGCGCGAGGGATGGCGGCACGCACAAGATCCGGGTTGAAATTGAAGAATGTGGCCACGACGACTTCGGCGGTAACCGCGCCCATCGGCGCCGCCCGAGACGCGAAGTACCCGGCCCGGCCGGTGATGCCGAGGCTTGCATACGCCTCGGTCGCCTCGGGGACGAAGTAGATCATCCCGTGCAGCGGCTCGACCGTACGCCAGGTCTTGCGGGCCAGTAGTGCTCCGGAATCAGGGCTCACAGTTCGTCCTTTGCCAATAGTTGTTCCGCCAGGAGCGGCGTCGCCGCCACCAGGGGCCGTCGCGTCCCACCGTCGCGGACCACGACATCCGCGCCGTCCCGGTCCACCGTCACCGCTCCGCTCTCGCTGCAGATGAGCATGCCGGCCAGATAGTCCCATCCGAAAAGCGTGCTCCGCCCCACGACCGAATACGCATCGAGCACCCCCTCGGCCACTGCGCAGAACTCGAGAGCTGCCGCACCCAGGGCGCGGAACTGGGCCCAACCCGGGTGCGTCCCCGGGAATCCCGATATCCCCACTATGGCCGAGGACAGGTCGGTACAGCCCGAAGGGGTGATCGCCTCGCCGTCGCGCCGGGCCCCTCCCCCGCGGACCGCCTCGAAACAACTGCCGGTGGCCTGGTTCACCACCATCCCGGCCAGGGGCCCCTCGGCGTCGAGGACGCAGATGCTGGTGGCGTAGAACGGCACCCCCCGGTGCGCATTCGTCGAACCATCCACCGGGTCGATCACCGCCATGAATTCGGCTGCCGGATCCCCCGTCCTCCCCGACTCCTCGGACAGCACCCCGAGACCGGCGGCGTGAAGGATCGGCAATGCAGCCGCGTCCGCGGCCAGGTCAAGACGGTATTGGCCCGGGCGGGTCCCGGCCGGGCCCCACTCGTCGAGCCCGTCCAACGCGGCACGCACCGCGTGGGCGGCCTCGCCCAGAACCTGAAGTAAACGGACCTCATCCACGGGTCCCGCACCCTACTGGCAATCAGCCCCGGACTGGCCATTAGGCTCACCCCACTGTGGCAGCCATTGACGTCGCCGGATACGTTGCGGACCTGAAGGATCACTCTGTCGATCACGGGTTTCACGTACACGACGAGCGGCACTTCGTCGAGACCTACTCCCTTCGTCAGGTGTGGGAGGTCGACCTCCATCCCGAGGAAGGCTGCGGTGGCCCGCTGGATCTCCACCTGGCCCTCGATGTCGACCCGCGTGTCCTCCTTTCGTTCGAGGACGCCGTGGTGCTCCTCACCGAGGAGGAGGAGCCGCCCGACGAGTTCCACTTCCCCCTTACCTTCACCTGGGCGCTGCCTCCCCTCCCCAGCGGTCCTGATCTCCTCCGGTTGGCCATCGACCTGGCCGGCGTCGGGGGGATCGAGCTCCCCTTGGAGGTATCGGCGATCGACTCGTTCGCCAACGCCACTGACGGGTCGGAGAGAAGACTCAGCATCGTGGCACGCCATCCCGTCTCGCTGGCCCGAGTGCTCGGCGGAGAGGAACTCCTGTGCGACGTCTTTGACCGTGCCCTGGCCGTCAGCCGCTTCCTCCTCGAATCTGCCGACAGTTGGCTCGGCTGACGTGCGGCGACCGCTCCCCCGGGGTCGCCGCACGCTGATCGGGTTGGGTGCCACGGCGGTGGGCGCAGTGTTGTGTCTGAGTGCGTGCGGACAGCAGAGCGGACAGGCCCTGGCCCGGCAAGCGTGTACGCACGTGGACCGTTCGGTGCGCGACTACGAGCTCTCCACCAAGGCGAGCGTCTCGTCGTCTGAGGCAGCCCGGCTCCGGACGCAGGCAGACGCTGAGCTGCGCGCCGCCCTTCCCTTGGCGGCCGACGCCACGTCCGACGACGGCAACCTGAACGCCCTGATGACGACTATCTCCGAAGGCGCCACCATTGACGAGGCGCACCTCATCCCGGCGCTCAAGGGCCAGTGCAAGGCCATCACGACCAATGTGAACGTCAATCCCCAGGCGCCCGGCAACTTGCCGGGCGCCTAGAGCCCGGAAGCAGCGGCCTGGGCACGTCCTGCCGCCACGATCTGTGGCATCACGTAGGGTGCCAACATCACGCCGCCTTCCGGGCTGAAGTGGATCCCGTCCACGGTGCGAATGGTCGCACCGCCCTCGGTTGCCGAGTAACGGCCCCCCGGACAGGCGGCGGCGCCGAGGTCGACCACCGAGTCAACGTCGGGATGCTCGGCGGCCACCTCTTTGAGCAGCTCGTTGTACGCCGCCAGACGGGCCGGACTCTCTTCCGGCCAGGGTGCGCCGTCGGGCTGCACCCCTTCGTTGATGCACGGGGCGGTCAGGAAGACCAGCCGGGCCCCGGCGGCATTGACCATGCTCGAGGCCATTTCCAACTGGGCCTTCACATACGCGGCGAAGGCGGGTTGGAGAATATTGGTCCATCCCCCCTGGTACTCCCGGTTGAGTACTTCCCAGCGGCCCGCCAGAACCGCCACGACGTTGGGATGATCGACGGCGATATCGTGCTCCCACTGGACCGGCCAGGGCTGTTGGGCCAGGGGTGTGCCCGGCGCCGGAGTGGATCCGTCACAGGCTGGGGCCACCGAATCCTGCTCGCCCATGACTTCGACCTCAGGCCCCTCGGCCAGACCACAGCCCACGATGCCCGCGTCGAACAGGACGTAGTCGTACTGGCTCTCCGGTGCGGCTTCACCCAATCCCTCCCCCAGGGTGAGCGCGGTGGAGTCCCCGACGAGCAGCACCCGCACCTGGACGCCAGTGTTGGCCACGGCAGATCTCGCCAGGGAAGCCGAGGCCAAGGCCGAGCCCGGCCCGGTCGTGGCCGCCCGCGCGTCCGACAGCGATGCAGTAGGGGACCCCACAAAGGCGATGAGAGCGGCGGCGGCACCGATGGCGGTGGCCCCCCAGGCCCTCCGTTTGGCGGCGCGCCGACGCAACCTCGCCGCTCGACGAGTGCCAACCCCTCCTGGCGCGGACACCCCGCTCACCGTTCGGACCCCTCCGCCCATTCTCCCCGCCGTCTGTACGCCGCCCACTCGGACAGGGGGGCGTGCGACATTCTGGCAGACGTGCGGCGCCGTTAAAAAGTGGCTCCTGCTCACTACCCTGAAGTTCCCTGAGCCCCCCTCCGCCACCCTCCACCCGGACCGTGCCGCATCGGACGGTGCCCAGGCGACGGCGCCATCGTCTGCGGACGTTCTTCATTCTCGTCGGAGCGATCGCCGTGGCGGCGCTCCTCACCGACCACTTCGTGTCGTCGGTAAGCCCGCTGCGGGCCCGCATCGTGGCCATCGCCCGGAGCCAGCTGGGCTATCGCACCGACCCACCGACAACCTATTGCAACCGATTCAGCGCCTATTGGGACGCGGGGGCCGACGACTGCGGCAACGAGAACCGGGACGAACAGTGGTGTGCCGACTTCGCCGCATGGGTCTGGATGCAGGCTGGAGCCGAGGTCGACTACAAATTCGCGCCGGGCTACCTGAACTCCGACTCAGCCAGCTTCTACGTCTGGGGGGTCAACCACGGGACGTGGCACCCTGCCGGTTCCGGCTACACCCCGCAGCCCGGGGATGTGGCCGTCTATGGGCTCAATCTCTCTTCGGTCACCGCAGATCATGTCGCGATCGTCACCAGCGCCGCATCCCGACCGGACGCGCCCGACGTCATCAACGGGGACGGCGACCGCACCGGCTTCAGCGTCGTCGAGACCGGCACCGACCAGGAGTACGCCGACGTGCAGGGCGCGGGCGGACAACTCTCGGGTTACGTGTCCCCGCAAGCACCCGCACGCTCGTGATACCGCCGCCGACCTCGCCCACCCCTTCCCGGGCCGACGACGCCGACCCTCAGGTAGTCGGGGTGAAACCGGCAGGAAGCGAGATCGACTTCTTCTCGAGGAACGACTCAAGCCCTTCCGGGCCGAACTCCCGGCCCACGCCAGACTCTTTGTACCCGCCGAACGGCGTGGCGAAGTCGATCGGCGTCCCACCGTTGAGCATGTAGGTCCCGGTGCGCACCTGACGGGCGATCCCCAATCCTCGGTCGTTGTCCGCCGTCCACACCGAGCCACTCAGGCCATAGTTGGAGTCGTTGGCGATGTCCACCGCCTGCTCGTCGCCGTCGTAGGGGATGACCACGAGCACGGGACCGAATATCTCTTCCTGCGCAATCTTCATCTTGTTGTCGACATTGGAGAACACGGTGGGCTCGACGAACCAACCGGTGTCGAGCCCAGCCGGCCGGCCTCCGCCGAGGGCCACAGTCGCCCCTTCCTCGCGCCCGCTTTCGAGGTACCCCTCGATGCGCGCCCGTTGCCGCTCGGCCACCACCGGCCCGACCGCAGTAGCCGGGTCGAGCGGATCGCCCACGGGGAGGGCAGCCACGCCGGCCACCAATGCATCAACCACTTCGTCGTACCGCGACCGGGGCGCCAGAATTCTCGTCTGGGAAATGCAGGCCTGCCCGTTATTCATGATGGCGTTCGGCAGCAGGGTCGGGATGGCGGTGGAAATGTCGGCATCGTCGAGGATGATGGCGGCCGACTTCCCGCCGAGCTCGAGAGTGCAGCGCTTGAGGCGCTCGCCACACAGCCCGCCGATGCGCTTGCCCCCGACGCCAGAGCCGGTGAACGAGATTTTGTCCACACCCGGGTGCTTCACCAAGTGCTCGCTGACCTCGCGACCGGCCGGGATTACCGACAGGACGCCCTTGGGCAGCCCGGCCTCGGTGAAGATCTCGGCCAGCCGGAAGGCGTCGAAGGGAGTCTCGGGCGCCGGCTTGAAGACGACGGTGCACCCGGCCACCAAAGACGGGGCCAGCTTGGCGGCGGCGATGAACAGCGGCACGTTCCACGGCGCGATGGCGCCGACGACGCCGACCGGCTCCTTGGTCACCAGCACCTGAGGGTGCAACAACCCCGTCCGCACTTCATCGAAGGCAAAGGTCGAGGCCAGATCGGCGTAGTAGCTGAAGATCATGCTCGGTGCCAGGACCTGCGCCATGGTCGAAAAGGAGATCGGCGACCCCATCTCCAAGGTGATGATCTCCGCGATGTCGTTCATCTCCGCCATGACCTGCGCGCCTGCCTTGGCCACGATCGCGCCGCGCTCGGCCGGGCTCATACGGGGCCAGGGTCCCCGGTCGAAGGCGATGCGCGCTGCGGCGACTGCCTTGTCGATGTCCGCCTCGGTGCCATCGGGCACCCGACCCACGACTTCTTCAGTCATCGGCGAGATGACCGAGATCGTGTCGGTCCCTTCCGGCGTGACCCAGTCGCCGCCGATGAACAGACGGTCATAGTCCCGAATCGCCATGTGCCCTCCTCTGTGGGCGCCGAAGTGGCGCTGGCGCACGATTCCCGTGCAAGGGGTACAGGGTAACCAACGGCGGGCCCCCGACGAAAGCGCGGCAGCCGGCCAAGCTGCGCCCCGGCCACCGAGGTCGCTCAGCCCGATCCGGCTGGCCCGGCCCCCATGCTGGACGTATCCGCCCCGGCCCGACCCGGTCCTGGGCTCAAGCCGGGGGCGGGTCGATGTCTGCGACGGCGTCGGGCGTGGACTCTCCGGGGGTCGTGGCCACTCCGGCGGCGCGTAGGCGTTCGGCGAGCCACTCGGCCCCATTGGGGCCGGCCATGGCGTCCTGCCACCCGTCGAAGACCGTCTCGAGCTGGTCGTGGGTGTCGATCTGGGCCACCACGTGCACCGTCATCTTTCCCTCTTCACTCGCCCGCATGGAGAAATGGAGACCCCCGAAAGGGTCCTCGCGAATGTGCGGCACTGGCTCGCGCATGAGGTACAGCTCACCGGTGTCCTCCACCCAGTTGACCTCGTAGGTGGTGCCCTGGGCGTCGTGCCAATCGGTGCCCAACTCGATCTCTGCGGACGGACGACGTCGTGGATCGCCGTCGTAGAACTCCTCGATATCCATTGGGGGTGAGGTTATCCCGACCAGGGAGGTCAGCCCGCTGGCGCCCCCGAGGTGCTCCAGCGGACCGGTGGGGAGGGTTCGGGGGAGGCCCTCCGGAGATGGTGGGGGGCATGCCTCCTACGCCGCGACAAAGGATCCTTCCCATCGAACAGCTCAACACGGAGTGGCGCACCCTCGGCCGTTCGGCCAGGGCGGTGCGCGCCCTCCACCGGCTGGCCGAGCAGGACGCCGGCCTTTCACTACTGGTGCACGGACCCGGCCGTGGTTCGACTGCCACCCCCGCCGCGTGCCCCACTCCCTTCGACCTGATCGACCACATGCGCCTGGCCACCGGCTGCCGGGGCCGTGCGGAGGCGGCCGCCCTCATCCGGCTCATGCTCCGCGAGGCGCACCTGGACCCCCTGATCGTCCGGTGTCTCATCCAGGCCCTCCTCCCCGGCCTGCTCACGATCGCGGCCCGCCTGCGTTGGGGGCAGGGCGGCGATTGGGATGACGGCAGCGAGTTCTTCAGCGAGACCCTCTCGACGACGTGGATGGTGGTCACCGACTGGGCGGGCCAGGACCGCCCCTACGCCGTGCTCGATCTCCTTTCGGCCATCCGCTGCCGCATGCGCCGGCGGCTTTTCCGAGCTCGGGACCTGCGCCAGCAACAGGTGCCGATGACGTCAGGCGTGGCCGAGCCCAGGGCGAGGAATACGGAAACAGACCTCGAGGTCCTGGCGCGCACCCTTATCGATCTTCGCCGAGAGGGGATGCCAGCCGAAGATGTCGAAGTGCTCTACGCCCATCATGTCCTGGGTTTCTCCATCGCCGAGCTGGCACTCTTCACCGGGCGGGACCGCCGGTCGCTCTACGCACGCCGCGATCGGGGCCGCCGCCGGCTCTGCGCGTGACGTCGGAATTCCTCCCTTGCTGGCCGGCACCTAAGGTCACGCCGTGGTCGGGGACAATCCGGAGAGCGGGACGGGGGCGCCGCCGGCGCGGCGCATTCGGCCGCACTGGTGGGCGGTCCTGGCTGTGTCGGTCTCCCTTCTCGCCTTGGTCGCGGCCACCGCGGGGCATCCGAAGACCCCCGGGAACCGAGCGGCCGCGCCCCGCCGGCCGGCGCATCACGACCAGGCCAGGTCGACGGCGCCCGCTCCAGCCACCACCACGACGACCCTCCCGGGGCCCGGTCCGAGCACGGTGACCCCTCCGACCTCGTCATCGCTGCCCCCGGCGACCACGTCCACCAAGGGGGCCCGCGTCGTCGTCGTGCAGTCGAGCACCGCGACCACGACCACGACGACGACCACGTCTCCGGCCGTTCGAGCGTGGCGGCGGCGGTCCAGAGCGCTGCCCCGATCGTGATACCGGGAGATCTGCAGCAGCCCGACGACGCATCCGCCACCTACCCGTTCACCGGTGCCGGGCCGATGCAGGTCTCGGCCAGCTCGACGTCGTCCGTCCCCCTCTTGCTGACCGTGACATGCCCGGCGGGCACCGTGGACGAGGCAGGCTCCTCGTTCGTCTCCGTCGTGATCCCCAATGCCACTGGCCCATGTGACGCGGTGCTCAAGGAGACCGTGGTCCAATACGTCGCTGTCCCGTTCACCCTGACGATCGGGCCGGCGGGTGGCTGACCGAGGAGGTGCCAACTTCTCACGGCGGGCTCTCGACGTCATCGGCTCGATCCTCACGACGCTGCTGGTCTTCGGCGCCACGCCGGCGGTCCTTCTCAGCGTGGTCGGTGATCCCCTCGCGGGAGGAATGGGTCATCAATGGGGCCCAGAGGCGCGCCTCCTCATGTCTGCCTTGGCCCTGGTGGCCTGGGTGGCGTGGGGAGTGTGCTGCACGCAGCTCGCCCGGGCCGTGGTGGAACAGGTTCGCAGCGGCCACGTCGGCGCCCCGCCCGGCGCCCTCCTCACGGACAGGGTGGCCGCCCGTATCGCGGCCGGAGTCATCTCGCTGGTTGCGTTCGGGGCGCCGCTCACGCTGAGCACGGGAGCCGGTGCCTCCGGGCCGCACGGCGCCGTGACCGTAGAACGGGGTGCGCCCATCGCCCCCGCCGCCCTACCCCCGGTATCCTCTGCCGCCGCCAGGACGCCGGCCCCGAGTCCGGGCAGCTATGTGGTGCGCCCGGGGGACTCTTTGTGGTCCATCGCGGCGGCACTACTGGGAGACGGCGACGACTGGCCGGCCATCGCCGCCTTGAACCTCGGCCGCACCATGGCCGACGGCCTCCAGTTCGTCGATCCGAACACGATTCATGCCGGCTGGACTCTCGAGATACCCGACCAGGGCGCGCCGCTCGCGTCCGGCACCGATGTGAGTGCCATCCCCCTCGCCCCTCGCCCCGCCTCGCCCATCCCCTCGGAGCTGACTCTTCCGAGACAATGGCTGCCCGTCTCCGCACACGCCGGCGTTGCCCGCTCCGATGACCCTCCGGACCTGCCGCGGCGCGATGAGGCGTTGATGCTGGCCCACACCGGATCGCTCGAAGCGGCCGGACCCGCGCATCTCGACCTGCCCGAGTTGGCCGCTCTGGGGATCGGCGCGCTGGCCTGCGCTGCGCTGACCCGCCGCGCCCGCCGCGCCCGGCTCCTGCGTCAGGTCACGAGCGAGGAACCGGATTCGGAGTTCTGCCTTTCCCCGCCTGCCATCGACACCGGGATCATGTTGGCGCGCGGCTCGGCGCTCCCCGCACTGCAGGCCTTCGAGGCCGCCAACTACGGCTTGGCGGCCGTCCTGGCTGGTCGATCTGCCCCTGCGGTGACGATACGGGCCGTCTGCGTGGGGGCGGCAGGGGTCGACTTCTGGCTGTCCGAACCCGGGCGCCCGGCACCGGACGGTCTCACCATCTCCGCCGACGGCCACGTCTGGCATGCCCCGCACGGCACCTTCTCCTCGGTCCAGGCGGATCGGCCTCTGCTCCCGGTCGTCCTGCCGGTGGGAGAGGACCACCGCGGGACCTGGCTGGTCCCCGTCGGACCGGGGGGGACACTCCCCCTCCTGGGCGAGGGCGGCTCAGCCTTGTGGCGAGCCGCTCGCCCGGTTCAAGAGGCGTGGTCGTGGGCTGACATGGTCTTGGTCACCGAGGAGGCGGCCGTGGTCAGCGGCGAGGTGCTGCTATGGGGCAACGACGGAGAGCCAGGGGCCGACTCCATGCACGTCCTCTACTGCGGCGATCCGGCGGAGCTCCCTGACGAGGTGGCGCAGAGAGTCTCGATTGTGACCTTGGCGCACCGGCCGGCCAGCGATGTGGCCGTCTTCGTCGATCGGCGCGCCGCGTCCATCCATCCCCTCGGGCGGACGGTGCGCCCGCACCTCATGGGTGACGGCACATCCCGACTGATCGGCGAGCTGGTCGAACCACCCGTTCCTCCTGCCCCGGGCCCTCCTGCGCCGGGCCCTCCTGCCCCGGCCGACCACCGGGCGAGCGCCGTCGGCGAGGACCCCTCGCCCGGGGTCGGTGCTCGCGCTCGGGCACACGACCTGCGGCGGCTCCCGGTGCCGGCGACCTACTCGGCGTCGCACCCGGTACCCGACCCCGGAACCGTCGAGGTCAGGCTCCTGACGCCGACACCCAGGCTCGAAGGCCTGGCGACGGCGCTCCCCCCGAACCGGGCCCGTCGGGCCACAGAGCTCGTGGCCTACTTGGCAGTGCACGCAGGCGAGGAGGTCACCAGCGATCGATTGCGCACCCGGGTCCTAGGGTCCTCCGACGCCGACGCGGCATCAAAAACGTTGTTCAACATCGCCACGGCGGCGCGTCGCGCCATGGGGCCCGACGCCTCGGGTAGCCCGCTCTTTCCGCCCGGCACCAGGACCGGTCATTACCGCGTCGCCGAAGGGGTCACCACCGACGTGCACCGAGCGGAAAGCCTGGCCCTCGCCGGGCGCGCCACTGAGGACCCCGATACGGCGATAGGCCTGTTGCGCAGCGCCCTCAACCTCGTAGAGGGCGAGCCCATGTCGAACGCCCTCGCCGGGTACGCCTGGTGGCAGGTCGAAGGCCACAACGGCCGCATCGGTGCCGTGCTGGTCAACGCGGCCAGCGACCTCGCCGCCCTGGCGGTCGAGGCCGAGCTGTTCGAGCTGGCCCAGTGGGGCCTCGAGAAGGCTCGTCTGCTCGAGCCCTACAACGAAGCCATCTCACGGGCGGCCATGCAGGTTGCGGCCGCCGCCGGGGACGGGGACCGCCTGCGCCGCGAATGGGGCGAGTGCCAGCGCAGGATGGACGAGGTCGATGCGGGTGGCGCGCCGTCCGCCCGCACCGAGCGGCTCTACGGTGAGCTTTCGCGACTCGTCGTGATGGGTGCCCGCACCGACCGCCTCTGAGCGGGTCGGGCCGCCCCAGCGTTCCCGCCAGCGCGGCGCCGGTCAGGCCAGCTTCGCCGCGATGGACGATGCGCCCCGGAGCACGAGACCGTCGGCTCCCGAGGTGCTGTAGAAGAAGGTGGGTCGCGCCTTCGCCTCGGCGATCATGTCGGTCAGCAAGGTGGCGAACGGCAGGACGGGGTCGATCCACAGGTAGCGGGCCAACGAGCCCGGGATGGTGTTGATCTCGTTCACCAACAACTCGTCGCCGGCGGTCAGGAAGTCGATCCGGGCCACCCCGCGCACGAGCGCCAGATCCCCGATGCGGCGGGCGACCCGGCGTGCCTCGTCCGCCACGGCTGCGGGCAGGTCGGCCGGCAATTCGCGAGGCGCGCTGGCCATCCCTTCCCCACCCACGTACTTGTCGAGGTACCCGAGGATCTCGCCGCGGGCCCCACCGGCGGGCCCGGCCGACCGTAGTGGGCGCTCGATGGCCGATACCTGCGTCGCCGGCCAGCGGCGCAGGGCCACCTGGACGTCGTGGAGGTCGGGGCGAAATGGCTCCAGTACCGCGCCGGCCCGCAGGTGGACGCTTCCCTCGAGGAGCGCTCTGGCCGTGGCCAGATCCTCGACGACCTCGATGCCGATGGAAGAACCACCGAAACGAGGCTTGACGATATAAGGGCCGTCGAATCCCACATCGTCGGTCGTCTCGGTCAGGGCCAGGCGGGGCAAGGCCGCGATGCCGGCGGCGGCCATGATCCCGCCGAACGCCAGCTTGTCCATCCCGAGGGCGGCAGCCGCCACCCCCGGGCCGGTGTACGGGATCCCCGCACTGTCGAGCGCCGCCTGCAGCGTCCCATCCTCGCCGGGCCCACCGTGACAGCACACCACGGCGACCTCGAATTCGGCAGCCTTCTGTTTGGAGAACCGGCCGCCGGAGGATTCGAACCCGCCACCGGCGCCCAACACGAGACGCAGGGCCTGCGCTCCCTTGGGCATGCCGTCGAGAAATGCCGACGCCTCGAGTGCGGCATCGACGGCGAACCACTCGGCCGACTTGGACCAGTAGAGCGCCTGCACGGCGTGACCGGCCCCCTGGAGCTCGTGGGCTGCTTGCAGCCCGGTCAGGACACTGACGTCGTGCTCGGGAGAAGGCCCCCCGAAGATCACGGCGATATCAGACACGATTGATCCCTCGCTTCGGTGACAACTGGTGCGATGGCGGGCCGCACCGGCCGGTGGACCCGGGGTCGGGCGGCCTCAACGGTAGTGGTCCGGCAGGTCGTTCTCGTACAGCACGGCGTCGCCCGGCCCCAGGCTGGCGCGGACCCAGGTGACAGCCTCGGTCCGGGTGCGGACGCAGATCGGCCGCAGTGGGGAGGAACCGGCCTGCAGGGCCCGGCGGTTGGTGTGGCCCACGATCACCAGGTCGGTGGCACGGCGGGCGATGTCCTCGGCGAATGCCTTATTCGCCTCGAATTGGAGCGGGCCGAGTTCGACCATGCCCGGGGTCACCACGACGCGGCGGCCCTCGCCGCCCCGGGCCGCCAGTTCCGCCAGGGCCACCTGCGCCCCGGTCGGGTTGGAGTTGAACGTGTCGTCGATCACCCAGACGCCGGATGGCGCCTCGCCGGAGGCGAGCCGATTGGGTACCGCCGGGAGCCCGGCGATGCGAGAGATCGCCACCTCGACCGGTACATCGAGCGCCAGGACGACGGCCAGGGCGCAGGCCAGATTGGTCGGCTGCACCGATCCGGGCAGACCGATGTCCGACCCGACGACGGTCCCGCGCACGTGGACGGTCGCCACACCGCGGGCCGCCACGACACAGACGTCGGCCGCCGTGTCGACGGCGGAACAGCGCACCACCGACTTGGTGCCGGCGGCCGCCAGCCGGTCGGCCAGCGCGGCGAGGTGCGGGTTGTCGACGTTGAGCACCACGGTGTGCGCGGTCTCGGTGATCTCCGACTTGGCGGCGACGATAGCTTCCTCGCTCTTGAAGCGCTCGAGGTGCACCGGGCCGATGGCGGTGATCACCGCGATGGAAGGGGGGCACCAGCGACAGAGCTCGGCGATCTCACCCCGGCCGTAGGTGCCCATCTCCGCCACGAAGACATCGGTGCCCGGGAGCAGCTGCTCGTTGATGGCGCGCGCCAGTCCGGCCCGGTTGTTGAACGACGCCGGGCTGGCCACCACTGTGCGCGAGCCCGCCAGCAGGTGCGCCACATGTTGCTTGGTCGACGTCTTGCCGAACGACCCGGTTATCGCCACCACCGTGGGTGCCACTTGGGCCAGGCGCGACTGTGCCGCCGCCACGTACGGCGTGGCCAGCCGGCGCTCGATGGGGCTGAGGAGGCCGGCCGCGGCGTCGACCACCAAGGGCACGGCGCAGGCACCGAGCGCCGCCAACGCGGCCGCGTGGTGGACCAGTACCCCGATGCCGATCACGAGGGCCTGGAGCACCAGCCATACCGCGGCCAGCAGGCGCAACCGTCTCGTGAAGACCAGCGGTGCCGTGCGTCCGCGCACGCCCAGGGCCGGTGGTCCCACCACGACGACGGCCGCCGTGGCCAACGAGACGAGCGGATAGGCGAACGCGACGGCGGCCCCGGCCAGCGCCACCACGGCCAGGGCCGGAGCGGGAGGGCGCAGACCCCACCAGCGCCAGGCGAAGCGTGTCGTCGACCCCGGGAGATAGTGCTCACGCTGCGCCACGCGAAGCCAGCGGGCGCCGGCCGGAAACAGCGCCAGCGCACAGACGAGCGCGCCGACTAGCTCAGACATGACACGACGGTGGCTCGCAACGCAGCGGGTATGAGGAGTGGGGTCAGATGACCCACCCCGGGATGGACGGCCAGGTCGCCCTGTGCCAGCCGGGTGACCGCCCGCTCGGCCACCTCGAGGGGGGCCGCCGTGTCATCGCCACCCCAGACCAGGTGGACGGGACAGCGGACGGCGTCGAGCTGCGCCTCGTCGGTCTCGTTGACGGCCCGGACCAGTACCTCCCGCATGATGCCCTGGGCCGCCCGGTAGTCCGCCGAGCCGTAGCGCTGGCGCGCCGCTTCCATGGCCTCGTCGGACACCAGTCGCCACGTGTGCAGGCGCCGGGTCACTCGGTAGGCGAGCGCCACGCGCTGGGTGCGGCTCCGCGGGTGCA
>Ga0302325_10007839_pt1 | contig 23571 bp, 17 predicted proteins | sample Palsa_T0_2_FD_201948 | JGI IMG/M metagenome (GOLD analysis project Ga0302325, IMG submission 201948) | Peat permafrost microbial communities from Stordalen Mire near Abisko, Sweden - Palsa_T0_2 | ecosystem: Environmental > Terrestrial > Soil > Palsa > Peat permafrost | place: Sweden: Abisko... | reverse complement strand
GCTCCGCCAGGCCCTGCGCGCCATCGACCAGCACGTCGACGACTACATCAAACAGGCACGCCTCGGGAAAGCCGCGTGAAAACTTGACACAAACGTCCAGAAGCTAACGACCAAGGATCTCTAGCCTGTGGTTCGTATGACACTGCACTTACGCGACCAGCAAGCCAATCGGTTCGCTCGGCCGGCCGTGAACTACATGGAACCTGGTGAGGGGTGGGCGGCACCATGAAGGAAACCCACAGGATGGCCACGGGTTCCAGACCGTGGCCGGGTAGCGGCGCGGCTGGCCCGGGGGCGGGCTACCTTACCGGCGCGAAGAGGCGCGACTTACTGCAGACCATGGCGGCGCAGCGTCTCCCTAACATGCTGCGCTTGGGCTGGGCTGAGCTGCTGGTAGATGGCAAGGGCCCGATGGAAGGTAGCTGCGGCGCGGCCGCGATCGCCGCGGTGCAGGCTGCAATGTGCGAGTCCGTTAAGGGCGCGTGCTTGCTCGGGTAGCAGGTCGATCCGCTCGGCTATGACCTGCGCACGTTCGTGGCAAGCGCGGGCATCGGCTTCCCTGGCGTCGGCCAGGGCCAGTTCGCCCATGGTGTTCAGGACTTCGGCCTCGCCCTGCACGATCCCTAGTTGCTTGAACAGCGTCAAGGCCTGCTCGAGCAGTGACTTCCCGGCGTCGAAGTCTCCTCCCGCACCGGCCAGCGAGCCCATCCGGTTAAGGACATTGGCCTCGCCCATGCGGTATCCGAGTTCGCGGTACAAGTCCAAGGCGTGCTGCTGGCTTGTGGCAGCGGCGGTGAGATCCCCGGATCCCTGCTGCGCGCAGCCGATCCAGTGCAGTGCATTGGCCTCACCGAAGCGATTGCCGAGTTCGCGGTGCAGTGCGAGCGCCTGCTCCTGGTTGGCGGCTGCCGCTTGGTACTCGCCGAGGGAATCTTGCACGGCACCGAGGAAATTAAGTGCGTTGGCCTCGCCGTAGCGGTCGCCGAGTTCGCGGTGCAGTGCGAGCGCCTGCTCCTGGTTGGCGGCTGCCGCTTCGTACTGGCCGTTCGCGTGCTGGACGACGGCGATGTAGCCGAGAACGCCGGCTTCCTCTACCTGGTTGCCCAGTGCGCGAAAGCAGTCGAGGGCCAGGCTCAGGCTCGCGATGGCCGCAGACCGGTCGCCGGTCTCGTATTGCACAAAGCTGAGGAATCGGAGCGCCTCGGCCTCTGACAGCAGGATCCCAGCACGCCTGCTCAGTCGCAGCGACTGATTCAGGCTGGCTGCGGCAGCTGAGTAATTTCCAGTCATGTACTGCATGTCGCCAAGGTCGGTCAAGGCGCCGCACTCGCCGCGGATATCTTTTTCCTGGCGTGCCATCTTATGCGCTTTCGCATGCAATTCAAGACCGTGGTCCCAATGCCCTTGGGTTCGCAGAAAGCCATGCATCGCCGCCGGGATGGCTATGGCATAGCGTGGCATGCCCTCCGCTGCCGCGTATTCGACGACAGCAGCGAGATTGAGGCGCTCGGCGTTCATCCATCCCACGGCCGCACTCTGAGTAGCCAGGTCAGGAGTGTATTCGGGACTTTCTACAGCGAGCCCGCTCAAGGAGTATGGAGCGCGACGCGCTAGGTGGATATCAGCAGCTCGCGCGGTATGCAGGTAATAGTTGATGAGCCGGTTCAATCGGGCCGTCTGGTCGGGCAACGGGTCGGTAGCGTTCTGTGCACGCGAGAATTCACGAATTAGGTCATGCATCCGGTACCTGCCACGCTCAAATTCAATGAGCAAATAGAAGCTGTGGAGATTTTCCAGATTCGCGCGTGCCATATTAAGGTCGCTGCCATCCAGGGCGGCCGCAACATACGTATCTATCTCGGTGCCCGGATGAAGGCCAAGCTCGCGAAACAAGCGTTGCTGATCTTCGCCGAGCTCCGCATAGGACATTCTGAGCGCCGAGCTGGCCGGCAGATTATCGGACTCTATTAAGGTTAGCCGACCTCGCTCCTCCCTCAGCTCGCTGACCAGGTCGGCCAGCGTCCAGACCGGATGGTGGTGCAGGCGTCGTGCTTGAATACCAATTGTGAGTGGCAGGCATCCGCATAGCTGCACGATTTCCGCTGCCTGCGGAGATTCGGCCTCCAGGCCGTTCCGATCCGCCAGTCGCACGAACAACAACGCCGCCTCTCGCACCGAGAGCGTATTCAGGTTGATAGCGCGGGAATCTTCAAGGTCAATCAGTCGTCGTCGGCTTGTCACGATAATCAGGCTGCTTGAGGCGCCCGGCATCAGCGGCCTTACCTGCTCGCTGCTTACCGCGTCATCCAGGATCACCAGAAGCTTCTTTTCCGCGGTACGAGCCCGCCATAGGGCCGTACGTGCCGCGAGGTCCGCTGGAATGTCGACCGCACTAACTCCGGCGGCCAGCAGCAGGGTGCCTAGCGCGGCCTCTGTGGTCACTGGCTGCTGCCCTGCCGAATGCCCGTGCAGCGGCAAAAACAGCTGCCCGTCAGGAAAAAGCCCGGCTGCCTGGTAGGCCGCGTGCACCGCCAGGGCTGTCTTACCGACTCCCGCCATGCCACCTATCGCGTGAATTTCTACCAGGCCGTGAGCGTCGGCGGCCGCCTGCTGAAGTTGTCGCAGCTCTTCATCTCTGCCGGTAAAAGAAGTTGGGGCACGCGGCAAGGTCCGGACCATTGCGGCAGCGTGCGTACGCCCGAAAGCCGCAGCCTCGAAATCCTCGCGTCGGTCACCGGTCAGGTTAAGCGCATCAGCTATCCGCCGCGCGGTGTCCTTGCGCGCCGTAGCGTTGATGCCCCGCTCAAGATCGCTTACCGAGCGGGCGCTGATCCCCGCAGTCTCCGCCAGTTCCTCCTGCGTCAGCCGCGCTTCACGACGGAGCCGCCTCAACATCTCACCAAAGCTACTAATGACACCTTCCCCTCACGGTAAGGCCGTACGTATGAGGCCAACAGTCTTAAATAGCTCATTGCCGCTTAATTTACCTTGCGAGGGCATCGTATGTGCGGGCTTGGAGGGTGCCGCTGCTCCGCTGCGAGCTGGAGGACATAGCCGAAAACCTGTGCCAGCTGGGAAGATGCTCTAGGGATCGCGGTCGGTTCGGTCAGGTGGCTCGGCAGCGGCCGGGCCGGTCCAGGCTCGGCCGGAGGTGGGATGATCTTTCGGCTTGTGGGCTTGAAGCTGGTCTTCCTGCGATAACGAGCACAAACTCACTGAAGTGGGACGTCTTCGGTACCCAGGACGGTGGCCAGGTCTTCTCGCTTGTATCGGAGCAGGAAGATCTGTCAGGCCGGCTTGGCCCCGGCGGCCGTCCCGGGCCGCTGCGTGCCGGATAGGGCGGGTGGCCGGCGCTCCATCAGCCGCAGCACGAGCGGGGTCAGGATCAGCTGCATGGCGAGGGCCATCTTGCCGCCCGGGATCACAATGATGTTCGGCCGGGACATAAACGAGTCGTGCAACATGGACAGCAGGTAGGGGAAATCGATGCCGTGCGGGTTGGCGAAGCGGATGATGACGGAGCTTTCGTCCGCGGTGGGGATATCCCGGGCGATGAAGGGGTTGGAGGTGTCTACGGTCGGCACCCGCTGGAAGTTGATGTAGGTTCGGGAGAACTGCGGGCAGATGTAGTTGACGTAGTCGGGCATCCGCCGCAGGATCGTGTCCACCACGGCCTCGGCGGAGTAACCGCGCTCGTTCTTGTCCCGCCAGGCCTTCTGGATCCACTCCAGGTTGATGACCGGCACGACCCCCACCAGCAGGTCCGCGTGCCGGGCGACGTCCACGGTGGGAGTGACGACCGCCCCGTGCAGGCCTTCGTAGCACAGCAGGTCGGTGCCAGGTGGGACGTCCTGCCAGGGGGTGAAGGTGCCGCCCTTCTGGCCGTACGGCTCGGCTTCGGCTGCGTTGTGCAGGTATTTTCTGACCCGGCCGGTGCCGTTCTCGCCGTAGTCGCGGAACAGGACGGCGAGTTCTTCCAGCAGATTCGCTTCCGGGCTGAAATGACAGAAGTGGTGGTTGCCCGAGGCCTCCGCCTCCGCCGTGGCGTCCAGCATCGCCTGCCGGTCGTAACGGTGGAAGGAGTCCCCCTCGACGAACGCCGCGGCGATGTTCTCCCGCCGGAAGATGTGCTGCACGGCCCGGGTGACCGAGGTGGTGCCCGCGCCCGATGAGCCGGTGATGGCGATGACCGGATGCCTGACCGACATGACGGCCCTCCTTCGCGCTCAGCTGCGGAACAAAGATCGTGTGTTGAAAAGCGATGCGTCGTAGGCCTGCTCATGCGGCTCGAGGTGCTCGTGGTGATACTGCTCGATCCGCTCGACTTCCCGGCGGGAACCGAAGACGAAAGGTACCCGCTGGTGCAGCCCGTCGGGGGTCAGTCCCATCACCCGCTCGTAGCCGGTGCTCGCCAGGCCGCCGGCCTGCTCGATGAGGAACGCGACCGGGTTGACCTCGTACAGTAGCCGCAGCCGGCCGGTGCGGCCGGTGCGGCCGGGCTGCTTGCTGTCAGCCGGGTAGAGGAAGACGCCGCCGCTGGTCAGGATGCGGAAGGCCTCGGCCACCAGCGAGGCAATCCAGCGCATGTTGAAGTCCTTGCCCCGCGGTCCGGCCTTTCCGGCCAGGCACTCCTGGACGTAGCGGCGGACTGGGGGTTCCCAGTGCCGCTCGTTGGAGGAGTTGATCGCGAACTCGGTGGTCTCCTCCGGGATCCGCATCTGAGGATGGGTGAGGATGAAGGCGCCGATGTCACGGTCCAGGGTAAAGCCGTCCACGCCGCTGCCGGTGGTCAGCACGAGCATGGTAGCGGGACCGTGCAGGGCGAAGCCCGCGCAGACCTGCTCGGTGCCCGGCTGGAGGAAATCGTCGGCAACGGGGGCGGCGGCGGGACGCGGACTACGCAGGATGGAGAAGATCGTGCCCGCCGTGATGTTCACGTCCAGGTTGCTGGATCCGTCCAGCGGGTCGAACACCAGCAGGTACTTGCCGCGGCGGTAGGCGGCTGGGATCGGATGGACGCCGGGCATCTGCTCCGACACCATCCCGGCCAGGTGCCCGGTCCACTCGGTCTCGCTGATCATCACCGCGTTGCTGACGGCGTCGAGTTTCTTCTGCGCCTCGCCCGGCACGTTTACCGCGCCCGCATCGCCGGGCAGGCCGGCTAGAGCCCCCTTGCCGACCTGGTTGGCGATCACCTTGACCGCGGTGGCCACGGCGTTGAGCAGCCCGGAGAACTCGCCGGTCGGGTCCTTGTCTCGGTTCTCGTGCTCCTTCTCGATGGTGAAACGGGTCAGGGTCTTACGCGCCGTCCCGGCCGGATGAGTGCCCGCGCTCGCCTTATCCATCGGCACCAGCCCCTGTCCCGCGGGCGGCCTGGCTGGCCGCGCCCGCCCTGGCGCAGTTGGCCGCCGGGCCCTCGGTCAGCCGCTCGGACACGATGCCGATGCGCTCGTCCGCGGCCAGCACGCCCTTCCCGGGCGCGACCATGGACGCGGCGACCTCCAGCAGGGCAGCCATGCTAGCTTCTCGCCGCGAGGACGCGGGCGGTGGCGTTACTGTTCGCCGTGTTGCGCGGGATCCCCTGGATCTGGCTGGGAGAACACCCGGCTGGCGAGGAAGTCGGCGGGCTCGAGCCGCATGAGATCATCCTTGGTCACCTCTTTGTCGTCCAGGCTGAACAGGCGGTTGGCGTGCCGCAGCCGCGCTCGTTCCACGGCGTTGCGGACGCTGCGCGCGTTGGCGAACCGGGGCTGGCGGCTGCGGCGGGTCAGGTAGTCCAGGAACGTGTCCCGTCCCGCCTCGGACAGCTCGTACCCGGTTTCCCCGATCATCAGGTCCCCGATGGCCACCAGCTCGTCGATGGTGTAGTCGGGAAAGTCGATGTGGTGCGCGATCCGGGAACTCATCCCGGGATTGGACTGGAAGAAGGAATCCATCCGATCCTTGTATCCAGCCAGGATGACGACCAGGTCCTCGCGCTGGTTCTCCATCACCTGAAGCAGGATCTCGATCGATTCCTGGCCGTAGTCGCGCTCGTTCTCCGCGCGGTACAGGTAGTACGCCTCGTCGATGAACAGCACCCCGCCCATGGCCCGTTTCAGGACCTCTCTGGTCTTGGGCGCGGTGTGCCCGACGTACTGGCCGACCAGTTCTTCTCGGGTGACCGCGACCAGGTGGCCGCGGTGCAGGTAGCCGAGGCGCCGCAGCAGCTCTGCCATGCGCATCGCGACCGTGGTCTTCCCGGTGCCAGGGCCGCCGGTGAAGCACATGTGCAGGTTCGGCCTGACCGCGGTCAGGCCGAACCTGGCACGCTGGGAGTCGATCAGCAGCAGCGCGGCGATCTCCCGGATCCTGGTCTTCACCGGGACCAGCCCAACCAGCTCGGCGTCCAGCGCGGCCAGCATGTCGTCCACGCCGGACTGCTTGCGTGCCTCGCTCAGGTTCACGGTGCCGCCCTCGGGGACCGGCTCCGGGCCTTCCCGCTCGGGTGCCGCGGCCTCCGCCGACGGCCGCCGGGCACCGAACGGCGGCCGGGCGGGCGCATCTCCCGGGTTGTCGGTCATGGTGTGCCGTACCGGGCCCCCTCGGGCCGCCCGGTCGCGTAGGAATGGGTGGTGTACCGGATACGCCGGTCGGCCACCTCCTGCCGGTCGACCCGGAACCCGGGCTCGTCGGCGGGCCGGTTGACGATAAACGACAGCGCGGTCGTCTGCCGGCCCTTGGTCGCGTCGTAGGCGTTGACCCGGATGTAATGTTCCGGATGGGCCTTGCGGCACTCGTTGACCTCGTACTGCACGGCGCCCGCGTCGTGCAGGTCGAACATGGGCAGGCCCCACATCTCCCAGTAGGTGTTGCGCGGGTGCGGGTCGTCGGTGAACTCCACCGACAACGGCCAGCCCTGGTCCAGGGCGTACTGGATCTGAGCCCGGATCTCGTCGTCGGACAGGTCGGGCAGGTAAGAGAACGTACCCTGGGTGATCCGCATGATGATCCTCCTGGCGGTTACAAGCTCGTCGGCGTGGGGACGGCGTCGGGAACGTCGGTTGACTCGTAGTTGAATGCGATCTCGCCCCAGGTGGACAGGGCCATCTCGAGCTCGCGGCTGCGAGCGGCGGCGGCCTTGAGGATCGACTTGCCCTCGGCCATAAGCTCGCGGCCCTCGTTCCTGGCCTTGACCATCGCCTCCAGCGCCACCCGGTTCGCCGTCGCGCCGGCCGCGATACCCATCGGGTGACCGATCGTGCCGCCGCCGAACTGGAGCACCACGTCCTCGCCGAGGTAGTGCAGCAGCTGGTGCATCTGCCCGGCGTGGATCCCGCCCGAGGCCACCGGCATGGTGCCGGGCAGCGACGCCCAGTCCTGGTCGAAGTACAGGCCCTTGACCGGGTCCGCGGGCGTGTGGTTCAGCCGCAGGGTGTCGTAGTAACCGGCGGTGGCGTGCGGGTCGCCTTCCAGCTTCCCGACCACCGTGCCGGCGTGGATGTGGTCCACCCCCGCCAGCCGCATCCACTTGGCGATCACCCGGAAGTTCACCCCGTGGTTCTTCTGCCGCGTGTAGGTGCCGTGCCCGGCCCGGTGCAGGTGCAGGAGCACCCCATTGGCCCGGGCCCACTTCGCCATCGACTGGATCGCCGTGTACCCGACGGTTAGGTCGATCATGACGATCACGCTGCCCAGATCCTTGGCGAACTCGGCCCGCTCGTACATGTCCTCCATCGTCGCCGCGGTGACGTTCAGGTAGTGGCCCTTGATCTCGCCGGTGGCCGCCTGGGCCCGGTTGACGGCCTCCATCGTGAACAGGAAGCGGTCTCGCCAGCGCATGAACGGCTGGGAGTTGATGTTCTCGTCGTCCTTGGTGAAGTCCAGGCCGCCGCGCAGCGCCTCGTAGACGACCCGGCCGTAGTTGCGGGCCGACAGGCCCAGTTTCGGCTTGGTGGTCGCCCCGAGCAGCGGGCGGCCGTACTTGTTCAGGTACTCGCGCTCCATCACGATGCCGTGCGCCGGGCCCTGGAAGGTCTTGACGTAATGCGCCGGTATCCGCATGTCCTCCAGGCGCAGGGCCTTCAGCGCCTTGAAGCCAAACACGTTGCCGATGATCGAGGAGGTGAGGTTGGCGATCGACCCTTCCTCGAAAAGGTCCAGGTCGTAGGCGATCCGGGCGATGAACTGCTCCGGCTGCCCGGGCACCGGCTCTACCGAGTAGCACTTGGCCTGATAAGTCTCGTGCGCCGATAGCCGGTCCGTCCACACCACCGTCCAGGTCGCGGTGGAGGACTCCCCGGCCACGGCGGCGCCCGCCTCCTCCGGCGGGACACCGGGCTGCGGCGTTATCCGGAACGCGGCCAGCACGTCAGTGTCCTTCGGCTCGTAGTCCGGCTTCCAGTAACCCATCTCCGCATAGGGGATCACGCCGGCGTTCCAGCGTTCGCTCACAGTGCCTCCTCGCCATCGTGCCGCAATGGGTCCTCGCTAGGACCCGTGATCACCAGCGTGCTCGTTGAATATCGCATTGTCTATCAACTATTTTCGAGCAAAGTAAACCGTTAACTTGAGTGTGGAGGGCAGATGGCGACCGAGGCGCGACTGCGCGCGTTCCTCGCGGTGGCGGAGACTGGCTCGGTCCGGGCCGCCGCCGAGCGGCTCGTCGTGACCGAGTCGGCGGTGTCCGCAGCGGTGACCGCGCTCACCGCGGAGGTCGGCGTGCCGCTGGCCGAGCGGCACGGCCGAGGGCTGCGCCTTACCGCCGCTGGCCATACCTTCGCCGGGTACGCGCGGACCATCCTCGGCCTGCAGCAGGAGGCTCTCGCCGCCGCCCGCAGCCACGGCGATTCCGGGCACGGACGGCTGCGGGTCGCGGCAGTGACCACGGCGGGGGAGCACGTGCTGCCACCGCTGCTTGCCTCGTTCCTGCGCCGTTACCCGGACATCGACCTGGCCCTCGATGTGGGGACCAGGGAGCAGGTGTGGGCCATGCTCGCCGCCCACGAGGCCGACCTGGTCATCGCGGGCCGCCCGCCAAGATCGCTGGACGTGGTGGTCCGCGCGGTCCGCCGCAACGAGCTCATCGTGGTCGGCTCCCCTGATCTGCCGCTGCCCTCCGGCGTCCTGGGCGCCCGCTGGCTGATGCGAGAACCCGGCTCAGGCACCAGGGTCACCTGCGAGGCGTTGCTCGCCGAGCTCGACGTCGACCCCCCGTCGCTGACGTTGGGTTCGAACGGGGCGGTCGTCGCGGGCGCCGTCGCCGGGCTGGGCGTCACCCTAGTGTCCCGGGACGCTGTGCGCGGCCAGCTGAGCGCCGGCGAGCTGATCCCGATGACGGTCCCGCACACGCCGCTCGTCCGCCCGTGGCACGCTCTCACCTACCCGCACGCGGCGGCGGCGGCGGCGCTGCTGGTCAGCCACCTGCTCGATCAGGACGAGCCGACGGCGCGGTGGCGGGTTCCCCGCGGCCGCTCCCGGTCGGCCTGAGGGCTCCTACTGCCACCAGTGGCAAGCGAAGACCAGGCGCCACCGGCGAAAAAGCCGGCCTTCGCACCGACGCCCCTCGGACACCGGACGGGGGAGAGAGGAATAAGCCTTCCAGTGGATTCGCTATATCTGCGAAGAGCGCGGCTAGCGAGGCCTGGAAAAAGGTCATGCGCCCGCACGTCGGTGCCTTGCTGCGTCGGGTTACTTGGAAATGATGCGAAATTTTGGTGAACGGGTAACTCCGTCCCACCACTCGATGAACTCTGTTATCACGGTAAGCGTGTCCTGCCAACTCGTGACAGGGACGCATGGCACACCAGCGGCCAATACTGGATAATCATTCCCCACCTCGTCAAGCCGATCACCGACGAACAGCAGTTCCTCTGGAGCCGCATGAATCTGCATCATGAGCTTGCGAACTCCGTAGGCCTTGTCGATTCCCTTGCGCGTAACATCAATCGACGTTGAGCCACCCGCCCTCACCTCGAAGTCAGGCAGCAATGGTACGGCACGAGCCACGAGCAGGTTCTTCTTCGTTCCGCCAGGGTCCCACGCGGCTTTAGCATCGAGCGGGGCGACTTGTCCGAGGGCAGAGTAGGTAATCTGGCTGCCGCGGTCTTCAATGAGTTCGCCCCACGGATACTTTTCCCAGTACCCGAGAGCCCTTGACGTTTCTTCGAGGACCCGTATGATCCGAGCCTTCTCCTCCGCGGACAAGTCTTCGGAATACACCTGTGACCATGAACCCTGCTGTCGAGAGTAGTAACGCGTGCCGCATGTCGGCATCAGATGAAGCCGACTGAGGATTTGTTCCGGAGCGGTTAGCTGATCGAGGACCTGGGCTTGGAACTGCTCGAATCGGCCGCCCGAGATGATGCAGACGGGGAGGCGCTTGAGCAGGGACACCAGCGCCGTTGCCATCGAGGGGTCCAGAGGTGACTTGGAGGGCGCGAGCGTGTCATCGAGATCGAAGACAACTGCCTTCGTCCCGTGAGGCGTCTGATACATGATCGCGGCGCGGAGCGCCTACTCCTCACTGCGTATGCGGGCACAGGTCGATGCACAGCAGACTAGCCTCTCACCGATATCGAGGCCTCTGATACCCACACCCCGGTGCTGCCCGAGGTCACGCGGAAGGCCGCCGAAGACCGACCACGAACACCTGCGACACGTTTCCGCAGGTCGTAATTTCACCACTTCTTGAACATTCCGGTTTTCGCACGAAATGCTGTTCTCGTGATCAGCCCTCGTGGTCCGCTGGCGACACGCCGGATGACCGCTCACTGGGTGGTGCTCGCCGCCGCCGCGCTGACGACGCTTGTCGCGGCCACCGTGGCCGCCGCGCTCGCGGTCTTCACGGGCCAGGCCCTGCCGCAGGTGGTCCAGCACGACCTCGCCATTGCGCCGGGCACCGCACTGTCGATCACCACGCTGGTGAACGATCCCAGCCAGGCGGCCGAGGACAGCGCGGCGCTGCGGTCGCGGATCGCCGCGGCCATGCCGGGCATCCCGTTCAGCTTCCACGAGGCACTCTGGTCCGATCCGCTGGGGCTCGTCCCTGGGGCACTTCCGGCGTCGCCGCCGAGTGCGGGCCAGGGCAACACGGCGCTCCTCCAGGCCGCCTGGCTGAGCGGGATCGCGAGCCACGCTTCGCTCGCCGCCGGCCAGTGGCCGGCGGCCTCAGCCAGCAGCAGGCGGCAGGCGATCCCCGCCGCCTTGCCCGCCTCGGCGGCGGCACTGCTTCATGTCCGGCCAGGTGACGTGCTGCGGCTGCGCGACCGCACCACTAACGCGCTGGTGAGCTTCGATATCACCGGCGTGTTCACGGCGCGCCAAGGTGATTCGTACTGGAAGCTCAGCTACTTCCCCGCCAGCGGCAGGTCGGCCAGCTTCGGGTCTACCACGTATGGCCCTCTGGTCGTGAGCCAGGCGGCCCTCGGGCCGGCCCTCACGGTGTTGAGCGGGTCGTGGGTCGCGCAGCCGGACATGACGGCGTTCGGCGACGGGGACCTCAACTCGATGTCGGCCAGCGTCGCCAACCTCGCGAAGTCGCTGCCGAACTCGAGCGTCCTGAACGGCGCTCAGCTGGTCACGAGCCTGCCGTCGGTGCTCGCCGAGACAGCCACCAGCCTGGCCGTCGCCCGGTTGACGCTGGTGATCAGCGCCCTGGAACTTCTCGTCCTCGCCATCGCGGCGCTGCTCGCGGTGGCGCGGCTACTGGCGACCCAGCGCGAGGGAGAGACGGCGCTGCTGGTCGCGCGCGGCGCGACCAGGTCCCAGCTCACCTGGCTCACGGCGGCCGAGGTGATCCCGTTGTCGGCGCTGGTGTCCGTCGCCGGCGCACTCGCGGGCATCAGGCTCGCCAGCGTGCTGGTGACCGCCGGGCCGCTGGGCGGAGCCGGCATCCGGCTCGCGGGCCAGCCGGGAATCTGGCCCGACGCGCTCGGGGCGGCGACCGCCGTCACGGTCATAGCCGCGGCCTCGCTGCTCGCTCCTGGGCTCACTCTCAGTCCAGGTGCCGAGCGGACCCGGCGTGGCAGGCAGGCCATGATCGCGGGGGTGGCGCGGGCCGGCCTGGACATCGCCCTGGTGGTCCTCGCGGTGCTGGCCGGCTGGCAGCTGCGCCACTATTCCGCGGCGAGCGATGGCGGGACGGCGGGGATCGATCCGGTGCTCGCGCTGGCGCCCGCGCTCGCGCTGGCCGCCGGAAGCGTCGCCACGCTGCGCTTGCTTCCGCTGGCCGCCCGGACGGCGAACTGGCTGGCCGTCCGGGGCAGAAGGCTCACGGCCTCGCTGGCCTGCTGGCAGTTCAGCAGGATGCCGGTCCGCGAGGGTGGGGCGGCGCTGCTGCTTACCATGGCGGTCGCCACCGGGACGCTCGCGCTCGCGCAGCACGCGAGCTGGCTCAGGTCGGCTTCCGACCAGGCTGCCTTCGCTACCGGGGGCGACGTCCAAGTCGACCTGCCCGCGGCCCTCGCGCCGGGCGGTGCGGGCGCCGTCACCGCCGCGAGGGGCGTGACGCACGCGATGGCGGTGGCCGAGAACCAGGCGAGTCCCGGCGAGGTGGTCGCGGTCGACGCGGCCCGGGCACCCCAGGTCGTCCGGCTGCGCGGCGATGAGTCGCCGCTGCCGCCAGGCCGCCTGTTCGGCGCCATCACGCCCGCCGGCGGCCTGCCGGGGGCCGTGCTGCCGGCGCCTCAGCCCGGTGCGCGGGCCGGCCCGATCCAGCTCACGGCCACGCTCGGCCGGGCCGCGTCGGTGCCCACGGGACGGACAACCGGGCTGGCCGCTCCACTCGGGCCGGTCACCGTGACCCTGACCATCCTCGACCAGACGGGCGCCGCGTATCAGATCGTGGCCGGGACACTGGTCGCGGACGGCCGCCCCCACCTGCTCGTCGCGCCTCTTGGCGGCGACCAGGCGCGCTACCCGCTGCGGGTGGCCGCGATCACGGCCACGTTCGGCCTGCCGTCGCGCGGTGGTCCGGTCCTCGCCCTCACCCTGACCGGCCTGTCGCTGGCCGGCTGGACGCAGCAGGCCAGCTCGGCCGTCCCGGTCAACCTGCCGCCAGGTTCAGTCGCGCCGCCGGGTGACGGACCAACGCACACCACGACAGGCGCCGCGACGTTCACCTTTGCCCCAGGCCACGCGTCCGCACCCGGAGCGGGCACCACGGGGCCGGCACCGGTCACCGGGCAGCTGGTGCTACTTCCCCGGGCTACCCAGGTAGCGGCGATCCCGGCCATCGCCACGAGGGCATTCATGGATACGAACAGCATGGCGATCGGCTCCGTCGTGCCTGAGTTCCTGGGCGGGACGCAGGTCCCGCTGCGAATCGTGGCCGAAGTGGCCTCGTTCCCGACCGTCACGGTGCCGGGCGGCGCGCTCATCGCCGATCTCGGCCGCCTTCAGGAGTACCTGGCCCGGCAGTCCCTTCCCCCGCTGCCAGTCACCCAATGGTGGCTGGCCACGGCCGACGGAGGCGTCCCTCCGTCCTTGGCCGCCAGAGTTCCCGCCGGAACGGGCATCACCAGCGCACCGGCGCTGGCCACCGCCGCTGCGAGTGACACCCTGTCCGCCGCGCCGCAGCAGGCTCTGCTCGCGCTGGCCGCGGCCGCGGCGCTCCTGGCCATCACGGGGTTCTGGGTCTCGATCGCGGCCGACGTGCGCCGCCGCCGCGGCGAGGCGGCGCTGCTCGCGGCGCTCGGCGTGACGCGACGCGGGGCAGCCTTGCTGCTATGCCTGGAAAAACTGCTGCTCAGCCTGCCCTCCGCCGCTCTCGGTGTGCTGCTCGGCACGCTCGTCGCCTGGCTGCTCGTGCCCGCCATCACACTCACCCCGGCGGCCCAACTGCCGACGCCGCCCGCCGTCACGGTGGATGACCTGCCGCTGGCCATCGCGTTCGCGCTGGCCGTAGCGGTGCTGCCCGCGGTGACCGCCGCGCTCGCCGCTACCCGCCGGCCCGACCCCGCCGCCGAGCTTCGCGCCGCGGAAGAGGCGTGAGGAACGAATGAGCATGGGAGGCGGGAAGGGCATGAGCGTCCTGCGCCGGGTGACCGGCCTGGGGAGCGCGGGAAGTCTCGCGCTCGCGCTCCTGGCCGGAGGCGGCGTGCTGGCCGCCACGGCCGGACCCAGGCAGGCGCAGGCCACCGGGGCGCGAGCGCTGCAGCAGACGATGGACGGGGTGACGCCGCTCGACAAGACCATCGTGGTCGGGAGCAGTTGGGCTCGGGTCACCGATGCCATGGGGTCAGCTACCGGGAACACGTCTGACCAGAACCTGACCCGGGCCGACGCGGACGACGTCACCACCCAGTTGCGCCGTGACTTGGGCACCGGCCCGCTGCGCCTGACCCCGCCATCGACGGATTGGCTGGGCATGAACCCCGGCCTGTACAGCGTGCTCACGGCGCTGCCCAGCCTCGAGGGGATCCCCGCGAAGCTGGAGGTTGCCTACCGGTACCCGGTGGCCGGCCATCTGCGGCTGGTGGCCGGCCGGATGCCAGATACGGCCCCGCAGCCCACGTCGACCAGCTCCCAGGAGATTTACCGCCTCCAGGTCGTGGTCACCCCGCAAACGGCCAGGAGGTTCGCGCTGCGGCCTGGCTCTCAGCTGACCATCGGCGGTCCCTTGAACACAGCGATGCCGGGCAAGCTGACCGTGGTCCGCCTCGACGTCACCGGGATCGTCGCGCCCGCCGATCCCGGTTCTTCGTTCTGGAACGCCGACCCTCTCCTGCCGGCACCCGCCCTGGATCGCGTCGGCGGGGGCGAGAGCTGGGAGGGCGCGGTCATCGCGGATCCCGGCGAGATCGACATGGTGCAGCGGATCTTCGGCCCGGAGTTCCTGCTCTTGCAGTGGGAGCTTCCGGCCGACACCACCAGGCTGCACGGCCAGGCCCAAGCCCTGTACAACCAGGTGAACCAGCTCACGAACCGGACTCCCGCGCTGACCGGGCCGCTGGCTCCGATGGCGAACGCGCTGAGCGTGTCGTCCGGCCTGGTCCAGCCGCTGGCCGCCTTTGTCCAGGCCTCGAACGACGTAAACGTGCTGCTGTGGATCGTCTATGCGGGCCTGGCGGTGGCGGGCGTCGTGACGCTGCTCCTCGCGGCCCGGATGATCGCGGCCCGCCGGTCCGCGGAGCTGACCGTGCGCCGGGCCCGCGGAGCGTCACTGGCGCAGCTGTTCTCGCTCGGGACGCGCGGCGCCGCGGTGGTCTGCGTGCCAGCCGCCGTGCTGGCCTGGGCGGTCGCCGTGCTCCTGGTCCCGGGCGCCGCCCCGGCCGGCCCGGCCGCCTGGTGGCCGGGCCTCGCGACGCTGGCCTTCGTCGCGACGGGCCCAGGGGTGGCGGCGGCCTGGCAGCACCGCCTGCCACGCCGCAGGGCCGCGCGGCGGCGCTGGCCCTGGCTGCCCAGAGTGGTCTTCGAGGTGACCGCCTGCGCCGCGGCTATCGGCGGCATCACGGTCTTTCGCACGCAGACGGGCGCGACCGGCCTGTACGCGAGCGCGGCCCCGGTGCTCGTCGCGGTTCCGGCGGTGATCGTGGCCCTGCGGCTGTACGCGTTGCTGCTTCGCGGGCTGGCGCGGGCATCGGCTCAGCGACGAGGCGTCATCGGGTTCCTCGGCCTCACCCGTGCGGCGCAGGCCCCCGTCACGCTCGCGCTGCCGGCCATGACGCTCGTCCTCGCGCTCACCTTGGCGGCGTTCACCGGCATGGTCCGGGCCGCCGTGGTCCGCGGTGAGACGGTCGCGTCTTGGCAGGCGACCGGCGCCGACGTGGTCGTCGCCTCCGGTCAGCTCGGCATCAGCCCCCCGGCCGTGCGTGCGATCGCCGCGGTGCCAGGGGTCCAGCATGCCGCGTCCGCTCTCCTGGTGCCCTTGACCACCTCCGATGGCGGGCAGGTGGTGGCCGCCATCGTCGTCGACCCGGCCAGCTACGCGGCACTGGTCGCCTCGACGGAGGGGTTCTCTGGCGTCCGTCCCGCCCTGCTCACCCAAACCCGCGGTCAGGCCGCGATCCCGGTGCTGGCGTCCCCCCAGGCGGCCGCCTATCTCGGCGGGCCGGCAGGAAGCACCATCTTCGCGCAGGAGGGCCTGCCGGCGCTGCGAGTCCACGTCTCCGGCGAACTGCGGTCCACCCCGGCGCTGCCGGCCGGCGGCGCGTTCATCGTGCTGCCACGGTCAGCGATTCGCGGCGTCAGCGAGCCGCCGCCGGTGAACCTGATGCTTCTCACCGGACCATCAATCGACATGACCAGGCTTGATGCCGCGGTGCAGGCGACCATGCCGGGTCCCGAAGCCCCGACCATCACCACGAGGTCCCTCGCGCTGCAGGGGCTGACCGGGGCACCGCTCCAGCAGGGCACATTTCTTCTGTTCACCCTGGCCATCGCGTGCGCCGCCGCGCTGGCGCTCGCCGTGATGCTGCTCGAGCTGGCGCTCGGCGCGGCGGACCGGGAGCTGACCACGGCGCGGCTGGCCGCGATGGGGCTGACGGAAGGGCAGCGCGTCCGGCTCGTAGCGGTTGAGGTGATCCCCTCGATCGCCGCCGCGGCCGCCGCGGCGGCCGCGTGCGCCATCGCCCTGCCGCGGCTCGTGGCCCCGGCGCTTGACCTATCGGTGTTCACGCACTCCTCGGCTCCGGTACCGCTGCGACCAAACCTCGCGTCGTTCATCCTCCCGCTGGCAGTACTTCTCGCCATCACCATCATCGCGCTGGCCTACGAGATCAGATCCGGACGCGGGCGCGGCGTCGCGGTGACGATGCGGACCTGAGGAGGAAGGCTCGAGCGGCCTCGGCTGAGGAACTGCGCGCCGGGGTCTGCCAACCCGGTGTCAGTCGGTCCCGGGCAGGGGGACGTTCTCCCACTGGTTGTCCCACTCGACACCGCTGCGCTTGAACAGCTGGGTCACCGGGCAGCGCCGCTCGGTCTCGGCGACCAGCGTGGCGAACTGGTCGTCGGTCGCATCGGTCTCGACGGTGGCGCGCACGGTCACCCGGTCGAAGTTGGCGTTGCCGTCCGCGCCGGCCACCAGCACGCTGGTGTCCAGATCGCCCTGCACCTCGAAGCTCCAGGCGCCGAGCCTGATGCCCAGGTCCTTGGCCACCAGCGTGGCGGTGACCTGATTGCAGGAGGTCAGCGAGCCCAGGGCGTAGAACAGCGGGCTCGGCGCCGCGTCCTGACCGCCGAACGCGGGGTAGGCGTCGGCGCTGAACCGGTGCCCGGCGTCGCCGGCCGCGGTGAGGTGCTGGGCGGTCCCCGTTCCGGTCGCGGTGAGAACGAACGGCACGACCGATGTCTTGATAGCTGGCACGATGATCCTTTCTACAGAACCGGTTCCGCGTGAACCGGCAGGGGTTGGGTTCGTTGGTGAAGTTCGACCGGATGCGGCCCGGCGGGCGGCCGGCCGGCCGCCGGGCCGTCGGCGGCGTGCCGGACGAACTCGGCGATGGCCGCGGCCACCTCGCGGTGGACGGTCTCGTTCAGGATGTCGTGCCGGGCTCCGGCGAACTCGGCCAGGCGTGCCCCCGCCAGCCGGCCGGACCAGGCCCTGGCGTGGGCGGCCGGCACGACCGGGTCTTCCGAGCCGTGCACGAACAACACAGGCAGCGTCACCTGCCCGAAGGTGCCGGCCAGTTCGTCCCAGGCCGGGGGGAGCACGGTGGCCAGGGTGCGCGCGCCCGCGGCGCTGGTGAACGCCAGCGGGTCGTAGGCCAGTTCGTCTAGATAGAAGGGGTCGCCCGACAGGTCGGCCGGGTCCAGGTCCAGCCCGGCGGCCTCATCGTCACCGAGCGCGAGAACCCAGTCCAGCGGCGAGAGCGCGGCGCCCGACAGGATCAGCCCGGCATAGCGGCGGGGCTCGCGGACCGCTGCTACCGCGGCGGCGGCCGAGCCGAGCGAGTGGCCGGCTAGCCAGACCGGCCGGCCTGGTTCGACCGCCTCGGCGAGCGCCGCCAGCCGACGGCCGTTCTCAACGAGATCGTCGATGGATCCGATGACGGCCCGGTCACCTTCGGTGAGCCCGTGGCCGATCTCGTCGAGCGCCCAGAGCTCGACTCCCGCGTTGTTCAGCGCGTGACCAAGCCGGTGGTAAAGCCCCGAGTGCTCACCGAAGCCGTGCAGGAATACGACCGCCGCGGCCCTGGGGGCCGGTACTCGCCAGGCCTTGAAGTACACCCGCCCGGTGACCCCGTCGAAGGTAGGCATCGTCGCATTTCCTCCTTTTCCCATCGAAAATATCATAAAAAGCGTCACGCCGGGGTGGATGTCGATGTCACCGATGAGCATGGGTCTCCTCAGGTTGCGGGGCTCCCCTTGGCCAGGAGCGGCGGGCCAGGCCCGTTCGGAAGAATTGAAGTTCTTATATTCCGAACGGCGGTGATGCCCGTGCCCGGCCTGCCTTCACGGTTCGTAGTACAAACGTTTGAGTTTGATGAGTTGAACCGACGGATCGTGAAGGTGTGTGTTCGAGCGCCGCCACACCCGAGACGGTGACGGAGTGCTGGTCTCGATCCGGCGCTCAGGGCTGGACTGCGCTGACCAGGAAAGCCTCTGGTGCCGTTCCCGGGCCGGTCAGTCGGCTAGCACGACGGGTTCGTGCCTGACCGGGAAGTTCACCGAGCTGGCGATGAAGCACCTTTCGTGGGCGTCCCGATGCAGCACGGTCGCCTTCTCGACCATGTCAGGTGAAGTCACAGTGACCCGTGGCCTGAGCACGACCTCGACGAAGTGGCCTCCGCCGTCGGTGGTCTCGGTCATGGTGCCATGTGCCTCATCGGTGTACCCGGTGACCACGATGCCGGCGGCCGCGCAGGCGTGCAGGTAGGAAAGCATGTGGCACTGGGCGAGCGCCGCCGTCAGCAGCTGTTCGGGATTCCACCGGCCCGGGTCGCCGCGGAAGGTCGAGTCGGAACTGCCCGCGATGGGCTGCGGCCGGCCGGCGTCCCCGGCCTCCTTCCCGTCACCACCGCCGCTGACCGTCACTTCGTGATCGCGGTCGTACGTCCGGTATCCGCTGGTGCCGGTGCCCCGGTTGCCGGTCCAGGCGACGGTGACGTCATAGCTGTGCGTTCTGATCATGGTTGGCCTCCTCGGCTGCGTGATGCCAGGCTGCCACGAGGCGAGCGCGGTCACCACCCCCCGTTCCGGTCCATAGAGGTCCTGACCTTCGGGGTGGCGGTGACTCAAGCCGCCAGAACGAAGGCTCGGATAGGTTTTAGATCAACCGGTCCATAATCTTGAACGCCGCACTCTTTGCCCTGCGCGGAAGGACGAGACAGATGAGCACGGCACCGTTCCCAGCCCAGCAGGCAGGCACGTTCGACCTAGGCGGCGACCTAACGGTCCGCCGTCTCGGTTACGGAACCATGCAGCTGCCCGGCCCGGGCGTGTGGGGCCCGCCGCGAGACCATGATGAGGCGATCCGCGTGCTGCGCCGGGCGGTCGAGCTCGGGGTGAACTTCATCGACACCGCCGACTCCTACGGCCCGCACGTGGCGGAAGAGCTGATCGCCGAGGCGCTTTACCCTTACCCGGAGGGCCTGGTGATCGCGACCAAGGCCGGGCTCACCCGCTTCGGCCCGGTCACCCGCTCGGGCCCAAGCCAGTGGCCGCCGGTCGGCCGGCCCGAGTACCTGCGCCAGCAAGCGGAAATGAGCCTGCGCCGGATGAAGCTGGACCGCATCGACCTGTTCCAGTTGCACCGCATCGACCCGAAGGTGCCGCTCGAGGACCAGCTCGGCGCGCTGACGAGGCTGCAGGACGAGGGCAAGGTCCGGCACATCGGGCTGTCCGGGGTCTCGGTCGACCAGCTGGCGGCGGCGCAGCAGATCGCGGCCGTCGTTTCTGTGCAGAACCAGTTCAACCTCACCGACCGCACCGCCGAGCCCGTGCTCGACCACTGCGCCCGCCAGGGCATCGCGTTCATCCCCTACCGCCCGCTGACCACCGGCGGACTGGCCGCTGCGGGTAGCCCGCTGACCGAGCTGGCCGCCAAGCACGACGCGACGCCGGCCCAGCTGGCCCTGGCCTGGCTGCTCAGGCGCTCACCCGTGATGCTGCCGATCCCCGGCACCTCATCGGTGCGGCACCTTGAGGACAACATGCGCGGCGCCGGCATCACGCTGACCGGCGGCGAATTCGACGAACTCTCGGCCATCGCCTGACGGCGCACGAGCTCTCGCATGGCACGAACCGGCAGACCTCGCGAGTTCGATGTCGAGGAAGCGGGCATCGCCCAGTGAGCCGTTCCCACCTCGCGTAGGGCGCAGCCTCTGCGTGCGAAGATCGCAAGCAGGTATGGCCGGAGATGCGAACCGGACGGCTAGCATGGAGCCGATGCGACGCAATGCCTCCACCGTAGTAGTCCTGGCCGGTTCGGCGCCCGGTGAAGTTCTCGCCGCCGTCGGGCAGTCCATGAACGTGACCTTGATCCGGCCGGAGCATCCCGCGGACGCTGACGGCGACCAGATGGCGGCGGCCGCGGCGGCGCTGCAGCGGGCCGGGCGGACCACCTCATCCCTATGCGCTGGTCCTCGCCGACCCGCTGGCGGCGGTGGCCGTCGGCTGGCAGGCGATGTGGGACGTGTCCCGGCATCAAGGCCCGGCCGAGTTCGAGCTGGAGGCGGCGAAGGCCCTGGCGGCCTGGCGTTCCAGCCGGTTCGAGCTGCCCTGGGCGCGGCTGCTCCCTGACCGGTCCATTCGTGTGCCGGGTCGCTTGCGGATCGTGTGCATTTACCCCCCGCCGGATGGGGGGTAAATGCACACGATGACCATCCCGGCCCGCTTCAGGTGGGGCATTAGGTACATTTCGTCCTGGGTGTGTCGGCTGCGGGCGCGATCGCGCGCCGACGCTGCCGCTGTGGGGACAAGAACTGAGGAAGGATCGGCAGGTCCGTGGGGACGTGGCCGTCCTCAGGCGTGATGCGCGGCCAGGTGCGCCCCGAGGACGTCGTAGCCGAAGTCGGCTCCCGGGTCACGCCAGACCGAATGAGCGTGGTTCGCCTGGCGCTGGGTGTTGTCGTACTCGATGAGCAGCCGCGGACCCTGCAGGCGGTAGTAATGTGCCTGGCCGGGGTCGGTGGGGCCGGCCCAGGCCAGGTGGACGGCGTCCAGCGCGTCGTCGTCTTCGTAGTCCGCCTGCGGCGACAGGCCGTCCGGGACGCGCCCGAGGTAGGTGGCCAGCAAGGCGCGCAGCAGGTCGCGCTGCGCCGCGTCGAGCTCGGCGGCCGGCAGGCCCTTCGGCGCGTCGGTCAGCGCGACCCGCCGGTGATCCGCGGCGTCGTAGCCGGTCGCCCGCTCGTTGCCGGCGTCCATCCGGACTAGCCGGCCGTCCAGCCGCGGCTCGGTGAACCTGCCGCGCCACAGGTCGCGGAGGTGCATCATCTGGTCGCCGTCGGCCAGCCGCGCCCGGTTGCCGCCGACGATGTCGGCCGGCGCCCGGTCAAGCAGCGTCGCGCGGGCGGCCCGGCCGGGGTCGAGCGAGCGGACGAGCTCGCGGGCCAGGTCCTCCGCCCCGGCGAGCGGGCGCAACGGCACCGGCCCAAGCAACGGGGAGACCGCCGGGTCGGCGCCCAGGAAGCACGGCGTGACCGAACTGACCATGCCGTCGGCGACGAGATTGTTCAGCGAGATGTGGTGGCCGCCGAAGCGCCATCCCCACGGCGCGGCGCCGCCCGGCGCACCGAAGACCCGCAGATAGTAGAGCCCGGGGTCGCGGCCCCGTTCGCGGCCCCAGTCGACGGACCAGCCTTCGGCGCGGTCGAGCACGTTGTCCAGCCCGAGGATGGTGGCGACGGTGACGTACCCGGCGGTGGAAAGCCCGGTGGCGACGAGCTGGTGCGCCAGCTGCTGGCGGGCAGGCCGCTGGGCGCCCAGGGGCAGGCCGCCGTGGTCGGTGGGGGTGTAGTACCAGCGGCGGCGCTCCGCGTCTGACTCGGCGTCCGGGCTGGGCGCGGCGCCTGTGGCCAGCGCGCGCTGCCCGGGGTCGAGCGCGTCGAGCCAGGCGACCGCGGCGGCGGCCATCCGGGCCGCGGCTTCCCTGGCCGCCGTTTTCCGGGCCGCGACGTCCCCGGCCGCGGCTTGCCCGGAAGCCGCGACGTCCCCGGCCGCGGCTTGCCCGGAAGGCGTGGTGTTACCGCCGGTGTCCGGCCCGGTCGTGTTCACCCCAGTCGTCACCATCCCATCCTTCCCACCCGGGCGCGCCCTGGCAAGGACGGCTGACCGGTCAGGCGGGTATGACCGGCTCCCGGGCCGCTTCGGCGGCCTGGGCCCTGGTCTTCCGGCCCAGCCACCAGAAGAGCACGCCGACGACGATGAAGGCCAGCACCGGGATGAGCTCGGTCCACAGGTAGGTGTACCGCTCGGCGTAGGTCCAGTTCTCCGGGATGAAGTCGGCGCCGAACCACGAGCTGCCAAGCCCGGGGGCGATGAGCTGGACGGTGGCGATGGCCACCAAGACTATCAGGATGACGGTCAGCGGCCGGTAGGCGGGCATCTTGAAGGGACGCGGCGTGGCCGGGTGGCTGCGGCGCAGCTTCCACAGCGCCGGGTAGATGAGCAGGTAGCTGATCAGCGTGGTGGAGATGGTCACGCCGAGCACGGCGTTGAAATACTTGGCCGCGTCGCCGCTGCTGATCTGGTGCGCGAGCACGACGACGATGCTGGCCACGATGCCGCTGAAGACGTTGACGCGCACCGGCGTGCCGTACCGGGCGTTGATCACGCCGAGTCCCCGGGGTCCGGCCCCGTCGTAGCAGGACACGGCGAGGGCCCGGTCCGAGCCCATGATCCAGGTCGCGCCGGACGTGATCAGGCACAGGATGAACAAGATGGCGCAGCCGTCACCCAGGACGAGGCCGGCCCCGCTCAGCGTGGCCGCGCCGGTGCCGCTGACGTGGCCGCCGTAGACGGTGAAGACGGTCTGGATCGCGCTGACGAATCCGCTGAAGTTGGTGATGGCGCTGGCGGGCAGGACGATCAGGATGCCGATCACGGGCAGGGCGTAGAGCACCACGCTCGCCACGGTGGAGCGGGCGATGGCGAACGGCACGTCCCGCTGCGGGTTGGTCATCTCCTCGCCCGCGCTGCTTGGCAGCTCGAACCCGACGAAGTTGAACAGCAGCACGCCGACCAGGAGCACGAAGCCGCTTTCCGACGGCTTGTAGTCGCTCGCCCCCAGGCCGTGCGCGCCGTGCTTGAGGGCGTAGCTGATGACCGAGATCGTGAACAGCCCGAGAACGACGAAACGGGCGATGGCACCCGCGGTCGGCAGCCATTTACCCACGCTGAAGGAGGTGATCGCGGCGACGATCGACAGCCAGACGAAGACCAGCGCGATGAGGAACCACACCGCTGTGGACACGCTGGCGCCGTGGTTGAAGAACACCTCGACGGCGGTGATGCAGGTGATGGTGAGCGAGCCGCCGATCCATACCGGGTTGGTGATCCAGTACAGGAAGTTGTTCACCGCCCCCGCCAGGTGCCCGAAGGCCAGCCTGGTCCAGAAGTAGGGGCCGCCTTCCTGCGGGAAGGCCGAGCCAAGCTCGGCGAACAGCAGCGCCTGCGGGACGAAGAACACGACGGCGAAGACCATCATCCAGG
>Ga0302325_10007838_pt1 | contig 23573 bp, 18 predicted proteins | sample Palsa_T0_2_FD_201948 | JGI IMG/M metagenome (GOLD analysis project Ga0302325, IMG submission 201948) | Peat permafrost microbial communities from Stordalen Mire near Abisko, Sweden - Palsa_T0_2 | ecosystem: Environmental > Terrestrial > Soil > Palsa > Peat permafrost | place: Sweden: Abisko... | reverse complement strand
CCAACGGAGAGATGAGTCGAGAACACCTTCCTCGATCAGCTTCCGAATGTGGGCAATGCGTTTGAAGCGCGGTCCCTCGAAGTCTTCGAGAACGAGACCGATCTTCTTGTAGGTTTCGTGCAGTTCAACGGCGCCCTTGCGAGCATCCCAGACGGGCTGGAATTCAGGGAGCACCTTGCGGATCTTGCTGCAATCCACACGGTAGCAACGCTTGTCCGGTCCGGCGTCGGCCGCGTACTCAATCACTGTATTCGGCACCGTCTCCTTGACGATGTCGGCCAGCTCATAAATACGGTAGTTGTCTTCGTTGCGCCCGACGTTGAACGCTTCGTTGTGCACCAGGTCGATCGGGGCATGCATCGCGGCAATAAAGGCGCGCGAGATGTCGGCGATGTGGACAATGGGTCTCCAGGGAGTTCCATCGCTCTTGATGTACACCCGGCCAGTGGCATAAGCCCAGGCCACGAGGTTGTTCAGCACCAGGTCAAAGCGCAACCGGGGCGAAACACCGAAGGCAGTGGCATTGCGGAGAAACGTTGGGCTGAAGTGGTTATCCGCCAGCTTGGCAACGTCCTGCTCCACCATGACCTTGGAGGTTCCGTAAGGGGTCACGGGGTTAAAGGCAGAGTGCTCATCCAGCAGGTCGTCGCCACCGGCGCCGTAGTTGCTGCAGGAAGAGGAGAAGATGAATCTCTGCACGCCGGCCTGCTTGGCCAACTTGGCCAGCTTGACCGATGCCGCATGGTTGATCTCGAAGGTCAGACCCGGATTCAGGTCGCCCAGGGGATCGTTCGAAAGTCCGGCAAGATGGAGAATGGCATCGAAGCCCTTCACATCCTGCAGGGTTGCATCGCGAACGTCTTTGCGGATCTCAGGGATCTCGGCGATCCCATCGCTGAAGGTGCTGCGCTCGAAAAGATCAGTATCGAGCCCAACTACTTCATGCCCTGCCTGCAAGAGCATTGGCACCAAAACCGTTCCGATGTACCCCGCGTGCCCCGTTACTAATACTCGCATTCGATTCCTCCCAAGTTTGCCAAGGTGCGTTACCGCTTTCCCAATACGTTTCCAGGATCTTCTTCTCGCGAATAGTATCCATACACTGCCAAAAGCCGGTGTGTCGATACGCCATTAGTTGGCCCTCACCCGCCAGGCGCTCAAGTGGCTCCTTCTCGAAGTGGGTGTTATCACCGTCGATGAAGTCAAAGATCTCCGGCTCAAGCACAAAGAACGCTCCGTTGATCCAACCTTCCTTGGTTTGCGGCTTCTCAGAGAATTCAGTGATCTGATTGCCATCCATCTCCAGGTGGCCAAAGCGCGCCGTCGGACGGACTGCAGTCAGCGTGGCCAGCTTGCCATGGGAGCGGTGAAACGCGAGCAGGTCGTTCAGGTCGATGTCGGATACGCCATCACCCCAGGTGAGCATGAAGGTTTCATTGCCCAGATAAGGCGCGAGCCGCTTGATACGGCCGCCGGTCTGGGTCTTCATGCCAGTGTCAACCAGGTCCACATTCCAGTCGGGAACGACGCCGCCGTTCATCTTGACTTTGCCGGTCTTGAGCGACACGCTCAGATCGCGGTTTAGGGAGCAGTAGTCGAGCATGTACTTCTTAATGACTTCGCCCTTGTAGCCGAGCGCGATGGCGAACTCGTTAAGGCCGTAGTGGGCGTAGTGCATCATGATGTGCCAGAGAATTGGCTTGCCGCCAATTTCGACCATCGGTTTAGGCTTAAGTTCCGTCTCTTCGGCGAGACGCGAGCCTAGCCCCCCTGCAAGAATTGCAACCTTCATAAAACCTCACCTCCGTGATTTGTCATTTGGGGGGAATATTTCGTTACGAGGCAGCATCAAGTGATGTTGCGCTCTCCATAGAAACCTTGGTGCGCGGCATCTGCAACCTGAAGAGAATCTGATCAGCCGCAATCAACAGGTCCTTACCCATACGCCGAAAATGCCTAACCAGCCAGGGCAGCAACAGCAGGTAGCAGTGCAGGCGCTGTCCGGTGGCAAGTGGAGCCTGCCTGATGCTGAGGAAGTATTCGCGGAACATGCGCCATTCCGGAAACGTGATGCTGGTGGTCTTGTTCGGATCCCACCACTCGGGGCCGGGCAAGGTGCCGTGACGGTTGGTGAGGCGAAAGCGTGGAGCTTTGAGACGAACCGGTTTCGCCACAGAGGATTGCTTGCTATGGCGGGTGCTGATAAACAGGAACTCCGGCGTTTCGTGAAAGCGCCCGATCAAGCCCATCTGGGCGAGCAGAACTCCGTCGCTGTTGACGTAGCTGCCTTGTGGAGGAAGCGACTGGAGAGCACTCAGGCGCATCACACCAAATATCTGGTAGCACATGTGATCGTGGAGCAGCAGATCTTTAAAACGGACGACAGGGTCCGGAGACTCCGTCCTGAGCGGCCATTCGTAGTTCTCGACAAACTGTCCATGCTCGTCGATGACCCGGGTGAAGGTGTGGGCAACCACCAGCGAGTCGTCGGCTTCCAATGCATCAACACACAAACGCAGGAAGTCGGGCTGAATCATGTCGTCGTGGGCGGCCCATTTGAAGTATTTGCCAGTGGCCTTGAAGTAAACATTTCTCAGGTTCCACCCCGCGCCCATGTTGCGGTCGGCACGGTAGTAGCGAATGCGATCATCCTGCGCGGCATACTTCCGGCAAATCTCCTCACTGCGATCGGTGGAGCAATTGTCGGAGATGATGAGCTCGAAATCCTGGAATGTCTGGTTCAGGATGGACTCGATGGCGGCAGCAAGGAAACGATCCCCGTTGTAAAGAAAGAGCCCGATGCTGACAAGTGGGTTAGTACTCATGCGTATTTGCTCCGTTCTGGATGCTGTGGCGGCGCCGGGGGAACGCCGCGAAAATGACAGATGGGGTGAGGTGGCAAGGACTACAGTCACGACATTTTTTTCAAACGAGCGACGAACTGTTTGAGCCAGCTTTGCCGGATCAACAAGTTGACGCAAAAATCGAAAATCGGTAGCGGCAGGTAGATCGAGATTTTCCAGAACCATAAATGTCTGGCGCCCGGCCCAACGAGCGAAGCGATGAAGCGATCGTAGTGCGCACGCACGTTGGGGTCTTTGGCTAACCGGGCGTGCAAGTAAGTGATCTGAGCGGTGTACCCGTTGTTGCTGAGCGGCTGAAAGTCTTCCGCAAGGCGGCGGTCGATGGCCGCGAGAAAGCGTTTCTGCGCGGCCCATAAAGCCTCGGAGAACACCATCTGGCGCTTGAACGACTCGGCGGTCACGCGGTCCGGACCGTAATTGTTGTTGCCGTGGAGACGGTACGCCGAGAGAGCTTCGTCTTCGCGGGTCACGTTGGTAAGAAACGGAGCCAGGCGGCAAAGTAATTGATCGGGACAGCTGACCAGCGGCTCTTCGAGCGGCAGAGGGAAGAGGCGCTCGGCCACTTCGCGACGGAGGCTCAATCCCGAAGTCGGAGGGGTATAGGGCAACACACCGCCATCGCGCAACAGGCTGGCGCCATACCATCCGCTGGGTAATGGGTCCGACATCGGCCACACGCCCTGGCGACGGAGATCCACGCTCATTCGGATAATACGGTGCACGCCAAAACCGGCGTCGGGGTGGGCCTGAAAACCCGCCACGACGCGCTCCAGCTTGTTGGGTAGAAAAATGTCGTCCGAGTCAAGCAGGGCAACGATCTCGCCCCGGCTGGCGGCAAAGGCCGCATTGAAGCCGGATGCCTGGCCGCCATTCTCCTTGCGAATCAGGCGCAGGCGCGAATCCTTGCGCGCAAATTCTTCTACGATGCGGACGGAGTCGTCGGTGGACCCATCGTCGCAGATGACGAGTTCAAAATTGGAATATGTCTGGTCCAGGGCACTCTGGATCGAGTCCGCGATGAAGCGGCCATAATTATAATTGGAGACCAGAATCGAGACTAACGGCTGCGCCGGCAAAGGGCGCAGATTCATGGGGCTTAATTCTGTCACAGTTTCAGATTGCACAGTGGCCATAAGGGAACTCGGGTAGAAGGGGCTCGCAGTAAAAAAGGTCAAAAGAGCAATGATGCGTTCAGTAGGCTCCTACACCCTTCACCACCAAGCCGGGTGTCGCCAGAATGATTTTGATGTCCAGCAGCAGCGACCACTCCCGAATGTATTGCAGGTCGAGCCGCACCATCTCTTCAAATGGGAGCTCGCTGCGGCCATTCACCTGCCAGAGTCCGGTGATACCGGGATAGACGGCAGCCCGGCCCTCGGACCAATCCGCGAATTCGCGGCTCATTCCGTCCGGACCCATGTCACCCGCCGGCAACGGCCTGGGACCTACCAGGCTCATCTCGCCGCGCAGCACATTGATCAGTTGTGGTAACTCATCCAGGCTGTAGCGGCGAATGAATCGCCCGATCGGGGTAACACGCGGATCTTGTTTCATCTTGAAGATGTGGCCTTTTTTTTCGTTCGCGTGGGCCACGTGAGAGCGATCCATGTTGGTGTACATGGAGCGAAACTTCAAGAACATGAAGTGACGGCCACCCCGACCGACTCGCGGCGCCTTATAAAGAACAGGACCCTTCGAGGTGAACTTCACCAGAGTCGCGATCGCCAGCATAGCGGGAGCGAGAAGAAGAAGAGCGAACACGGAGGCAACGATGTCAAAGGCCCGCTTGACGAACTCCTGCCCCTTGGTAAAGGACAGCGGCCGAAGCTCGACCAGCGGCAAACCGTATTGGTTCACGACATTGATTCGTCCCGGCTCCGGGGCAAAGTCCACGGTGCAATTGACGATGACACCCATGCGCTTGAACACCTTGTTGCATTCGTCCAACTCGCCCCGTGAGATGGAACCGTTCAGCACAATGATGCGGTTGAGGTGTTCGCGATTAATCACTTCGGCCAGCTCTGCAGTCGACCCCAGAATTGGCATCGGCAGGGACAGGCCTTCCGCGGTGTGACCCTGGGGGACAATCAAGCCCTTGATTACATTCGCCACATTGGCTGTGTTCATCAGGGCGACTAGGCGGCTGGCGTGGGAACCATCTCCCAGGAGTGCTGCCCGAATGGGTGAAGGCCAGTGGCGCTCAGCCACCATGGCTGCGACTACGCTTACACACCGGGCCGAGCCTAAGCTGAAGAAGCTGAGAGGCGCAAAGATCATGAAGAACGAACGCGAAACACCGGTACCCAATTGGCGCGAGAAGAAAGTTACGATGACAATGATGCAGCTCGCCAGCAGTGCACCTTCGGCTGCGTTGATGATGCTGTTCCAGAACCGGATACGACCCTCAACACGATAGAACCCGAGGCGCCAGGCCATGACGATCCACAACACCAGGACGATCATCAAAGAGGGCGCCCAAATGGAAGCATAGGTCCAACTGACTCGTTGGCTTGCCAGAGGATTCAGCAGCACCCGCATCTGGATGGTGCAACTCCAGGCAACCGAGACTGCCAGAAGGTCCAGAACGAATTGCATCGTCTGGTAGAAGCGTAAATTGCGGACATGCATGAGAGCGGTTCTCCCCATACGCCGCCCCGGCAGTGGCCAGGGAAACGTTCTTAATACGAAAGCAGTCAAAGCCTTTCTCCTGGCGGTGTGAAACGGTCGACAGGGGCCGCGGCCACCGTCACAGGAGAGATGCAATAGAAGAGGAACGATGTGAAGACGCTCTTTTAAAGTCGGAAAGCCTGATGCTGCTGTGTGCTTTCGTCGGCGTTCATTGTTCCCTAGTTGCGAACAGTTGGTCTGGGTAGCCGATGTGCGGTGGGGGGATCTCCGCGGGTGGGCTCCTTACGATGGTGATCGTAAGCCAACTTTAGTTACAGTTCGTTATCGTCGTAGTGACTGTTAGCGACTAGCCGCGTGCAGCACCGGCGTAGCTGTTGTAGTGGTTGACGTACGACGGATCTTCAATGCGAAGATCGCAGCCATTCAGGATGGTGCCAATCACCGGGGTGCCATCATCGGCCAAGCGCTCTCTGGCTTCTCCCAATTGCTCCGGGCTGGTCTCGCCGGCACGACTGATCAGAATGACGCCATCGGCATTACGGCTCAGAAGGCGCGCATCGGCCATGCCCATCATTGGAGGAGAGTCGATGAGCACGAAGTCATACTGTGACCGGGCAAGCTCGATCAAGCTATCGAGATGAGTAGAGTGAAGCAGTTTGGAGATGTTGGCCGGCTCGGAGCCACCAGGCAATACATGCAGCCCGGGCACGGTGCTGGGACGGACCACGGAGTCGAGGGTAATGGTTCCGCTATCCTCGGCCAGCAGTGCATCGCTCAAGCCAGTTGCAAACTGCAGGCCGAAGAGCTTACCCAGCCGAGGGCGGCGGAGGTCACCATCGATCAGCAGCACACGGCGTCCAATTTCCGCCAGGCTGATGCCGAGATTCGCTACCGTGGTGGTCTTGCCTGCCTTGGGGCGGGGGCTGGTCACCAGGATAACCCGGGGACTGACTCCGTTGACGCGGCTCAAGAGGATCGAAGTGATCGCGGACCGATAGGCATCCGCCATCATGGTTTCATCCTGGCACCACTGCACCATCTCCTTGTCGACAGCCGCGGAGCTGGCGGCTAACAAGCCGTTCTTGACCTCGAGTGCGGTGCCGTTGGCTCCATTCAGATTGCGCAGCGTGAGCGGGATGCGCTCGCTGTTGCCGATGCGCGCCGAAGGGATCACAGCCAACTCCGGCACGTTGAGGTGCTTGACGCTTTGGCCGGGGCTCCGGAGGCTGGCGTCATTGCGCTCACGCAGTAAGGTGTAGCAAGCGGCGAAGACCAGACCGACGAGCGCTCCCAACCCGAGGTTAAGGGCCAAGCTGGGCCGGTAAGTGGATCCAGCCGGGGTCGCAGGACTCACCACGCGCACGTCACTCGCCTTCAGAGCAGCGACAATGCTCGCCTGCTTCACCCGCTGCATCATGGATTGGTAAAGATCGCGGTTCGCATCCACTTCCTTCTTCAGGATGTTGTAACGAACTTCTTTCACTGACTGATCGGAGACCACGCCCAACTGTTGCTGATAGGCCTTAGCCAACAAGTCCTTACGGCGCGAAGTCTCAGAGTTCTGCACGCCAAGGCGGCGAATGATGTTGGTGCGGTGTTGGGCAGACTGCTGTTCGAGATCAGCGATCTGGGCGTTCAACTGTTGGATTTTGTAGTTTTGCGGCGTGAGCGTGACGCTCAGATCGGAAAGCTGACGGCGAAGGTCAGCCAGCCGGGCGCGGTCGTCGCGCAGAGTCGCATCATCCAGAACCTGGGGCATGGACTCGGCCGGGGCGGTTTTCGAAGTATCTACCTGCGCCCTGGTGTCGGCCTCATCCGTTTCCGCTTTGGCTAGATCGGTTTGGATCTGCCGCAATTTGTCGGCCGCAACGCTCTCCTGGGTTTCGCTGGGGATGACGATACCGGTCTGCCGCGCGTATTCCTGCAGGGCGTTTTCCGCATCCAGGAGTTTCTTGCGGGCGTCATTGAGCTGCGTCGTCAGGAACTTGTTGGTGTTCCCGGAGGCAAAGCCACGGGCATCCTGAGCTTGTTGGGTGAACTGATCGATCAATGTATTCGCGGTGTCCGCGGTGAGTTGGGGCTCGGGACCGAGCACCGTCACGGTGATCAGATCGGACGTTCCATCCACCTTGACCTTGGCGTCGCCGAGCATGTCGAACACCACGGCTTCGCCTTCAGCCGGAGTGGCTGCAGGGACGTCGCCGAAGATTCCGCGGATCGCGCCAAAGATTCCCTGTTTGGCCGCGATCGCGCCGGGGACCTTGGGACCCATCACGACCGCGGTCCGTTGAACCACGGGCGGGCTCTTCAAGAGCTTGGTTTGGGTCTCGATATATTCGTCGCCGGTGATCTGATTGTTGGTTGGATCGACCTCTTTGCTGCTCATGAAGTCATTGTTGATGCCGGTGACTTCCAGAATCACTTCCGACTTGTAGACCTTGTGGGCAACCAAGGTATAAAGGGCGCTCAGCAGAAGCGAACCGCCCATGATCAGGGCGATGGCGCCGCGATGGCGGCGAAGCAATGCAGCGTAGTTCACGGTTGCTTCAGGCTGGGGCCGATTGCTTCCCCCGGGGCGCGAAAGCTCAATAGCAGTGGAGCGACCGGAGTTCCGGCCTTCGGGCATGCGAGGTCCAGGAATGATCTGCTGGGTCGGAGTCATCTTTTTGAAGTCCTTTCGGATTAATCGAGTTCTCTAGAGCGGTTTCAGTCGCTCAGAGGAACCCGATCGCTTTCATGGTGCAGTTCGCTTTTGGACAAAGTACGGCCCCCCGTCAAGCCGGGGGTCTCGCATGGGGCCATTCTCAAGAATGTGAGTGTAGTCAGGAGTGCTCTATTTCCAGATAAGGAGACCGGTACCGATTCCAATCGCTGTTTCAATGCCAAGGGCACCGACCTGCTTGGTCAAACTGTTGGGGACATAAAGGATGTCATCAGGCTGCATCTGCAAATCAGGTGCTTTGTTTTCCATGATCTTCTTGACGTTTGCGGGAATCTGTTCCCGCGTTGAGCCGCCATCGGCGCGGAGAATCCTTGCCGAACCCAAGGCAGCCATTTTGTCCCATCCCCCCGCCAAGGCAATGGCCTGGGTGAGCGACATGGTTTCGTTTTCTGTCAGGACGTAGCCGCCCGGCCTGCCGACGTTGCCCAACACGTAGATCAGGCGCGCGCGGGGAACCGTAATCACATCGTGCGGCTTGATCAGGATATTTGCTTCGGGATCCTTGCCGTTCATGATGGAACGTATATTGATGTGCGCGACGGAGTACTTGCCTGTGGAATCGGTGAAGGCGCCGTCCACGGGGATCGGGCCTTGGCTCAGGTTACGGGTGATCAGTACACTGTCACCGGCATCGGCCCGCAGGCCGCCGGCCTGGCCGATCACTTCCATCAGGTTGCGATTTCCACGCAGCTGCACCACGCCCGGGTTGGTCACATTGCCCGCAACAGACACGGGTTGGCTGCGGAAATCGTTCACCTGCACGGTGACTTGCGGATCCTTGAAGTACTTCTTGTAAGCGATCACCAGGTTGGCCTGCAATTGCTCGACGGTCAAACCAGCGGCATGCACCTGCCCGATCATGGGCAGGGTCACCGTGCCATCATTGTCGATCTGCGCCGGCTTGTCGGGAATGTCATCCGCGGCAAAGACCCGTACGGTGATCTGATCTTCCGCTCCCAGGATGTAGCTGGTCACATTCGTCGGGGCGGCTGACGGCACGGCTGCTGCCGCTTCGCCAGTTGTCGACGGTATGGGAGCGTTCATCGGAACACCCACGCGGCCATCTGCAGGGACTACGGCTTGGGCCAATACCGGACCCAACGTCAGGCCCTGAAAGCAGAGGGACAACAGAATCAGTTTAGCTGGAGACTTGTGCATAAATTCACTCACCATTGGATGTACCTGGGATCCGCCGAGAAATACCTCCGGCGGGGACGTGCTCGGGAAAGAGCGCTTAAGAGACAGATATCGAGTCAAAAGCATAGGGTGCCAACCAATCAAGCCGGCAAGGGGGACGCACGAAGGCACTTGCGTACGTTACTTCGGGAGAACCAGAAAACGGGATAGACAGAAATTATTCAAAGTTTTTGCAGTGCTACATTTAGGCCATCAACCGCTCGGCAGCTGCTGGAGCGTACGGTGAGACCCAATCAGGATGTACTTCGACCAAAACCGACCGGCGCAAAAGGTTTACTGAGAGAATCAGACGTTGTGAGCGTCGGACCTCAACCAAGATCCCGGTCAAGCCTGCCAGGGGACCACGTAAGATGGAAAACGAACCCGACGCACCGACTTCGGTGTAGGGCCAGGCTTCCAGCGGAACATCGACGCTCACGGTCTGTTGCAGCGCTTCGATTTCCGCTTTGTCGGCGGGCAAAGGATTCGTACCCGCCCGCACCACGTCGATCACACCGCTGGTCATGAGGACCGGCACAATCGAAGATCGAACGGTGGAGCAAAAGATGTAACCAGGAAAGAGGGGCATTTCTACAACTTTGGTTCGGTCCGCCCATTGCCTTTTGGATTTATAAAGGGGCAAGAACTCAGTGAACCCTTTTTCGCGTAAGGCAAGCGAAACCTGCTTTTCGTGCCGTGGCCGGACGCGGAAGGCAAACCATTCGTTCGATTCGTTTGACCCTGGATCGCGATACATGAGTATCTCCGTTACAAGAGTGAGTTGCTGCTATTCCCGATGGGATTCTCACTTCGCTTCGAGGGGGGGACGATGCGAATCTTCGATTTTGTAAATCAAGACCGGCTCTTTACCTGATAGACGAGCTACCGCCATCTGGGTTACAGAGCCTGAATTCAGGCTTTCGCCTGGTACCGCCATGCTTACTTCAGTCCAGAGTAGAAATTTCCTCTACTCTGCACTGATTTCTTACTCAGTTCTCAAATGGTGCTATAGACCAGACTACGTGTCAATACAATCTGTGCCCTAGACAGCGACAAGTTACGACACTTTCATCCTCGTACCCTTTTTGAAATTACCTTGGTTACCTTAGGTAACCAATCTGACAGCTTCACCATCTCAGAGCTTCGCCATCTCAGTCACATTGACCGTTCCAGTGCAAAGATGCTTTTCTGCGAACCTTAAGACCGCCACTAGGGGGTATAACGGCAGTTCAACGAAATCGGATATGGCCCATTCGTTGTGGTCTTGCAGCCTGTACAACCCGTAATCTAGTGGCGCAGGGCACCGGTGTCAACACTTCTTGCGCCTGTGGACAACGCCTTTGGGTGTTACTAATGGCCAGCTGTGCTCCAACACCCTTCTGCGGTAGCACCCATCGAATCGCACCAATACAAGTGCATGCGAGGGACTCCTGGCATGCGGCCAATGCTATTCGACAGGATCTTGCGTAAGGAGTGGATATTGCTCTGGACCTAGCTTCGCCATCTCAGTCACATCGACCGCAAAACGAAAAGCCAAATCAAGGGTAGGAAAAGCCGCTGCAAGGGGGGTACAGGGCGTTTCGACGGTCTGGGCGGTCAACGCCGCATCCGTCACATACTTGCTCACTGCCTACTTTCCGTAATCTAGCGGGTATGCCATCTAGTGTCAACCATTTGGGTGAGTTGCAACGAGCCGATGGGCTCCATTGCTGGTTACCTGGCGTGGGTACCTTCGATGCGCGGAGAGCCGGCTTCCCAGACCTGAATGAATTGCGGCGAAGCGAGGATTGTGCGTATGCCCAACAAAGCGGCTATCGCAGAAAACCTTTTATTCTGTCCGGCATAGACATAGGCGACGCCATCGTGAGAGATTCATCGAACCGTCCGCTTTCGATGTCAGGGCGTACTTGCCCGCCGGGCCCTGTACCCGTTAACCTGCTGCCCCAGAAACTCCGGGCCCTGCTATTGCAATCAACCACCTCACATCGAACCAAGGAGACCCTATGAGTTTTCTCGCAGGAATCGGCGATCTGCTCAAACAGTATTCGGCTGGCGGCGCCACTGCAGCCAACAGTCCCGCAGTGGAACAGCACTTCGACCAGGTAGCACAGGCGGTGCCCGCTTCTACGCTCGCCGGGGGTTTGGCTGAAGCATTTCGCTCCGGACAAACCGCACCTTTTCCGCAAATGGCCGCGCAGCTGTTCGGCAGTGGGAATAGCCAGCAACAGGCGGGCGTGTTGAACAGCCTAGTGGCCGCTCTTGGACCCGCGATGATTTCTAAATTTGCCGGCAGTGCTCCCAACTCGCCTCTGGCGTCGCTGCTGCAATCCGGTTCGATAACGCCTGCGCAGGCAGCGACCGTAAGCCCAGCAGACGTGGAAGCTCTTACCTCGCACGCTCAAACGCAAGACCCTTCGATCATCGATCGCGTAAGCGCAGTGTATGCTCAGCACCCAGTGCTGATAAAAAGTCTGGGCGCGGCTGCCTTGACGATTGCGATGAAGAAGATCGCGGATTCGCACGCGATGTAAACTTTTCCCTCAGCTATTGGTTGTGGAAATAAATCAACGTTCTAAACGCAAGGAGAAAACGTATGGCAGATCTCGATCAGTTGAAGCAGAAGTATTCGCCCGTGATCCAGACCATTGAGGGCTTTGGCGACTTGGGCGCGACGCTCGACGCGGTGAGCCTGGATGGTGAAAAGCTGTATTTGAAGGGTTCCGTGCCCTCACAAGTGATCGCGAATCGCGTGTGGGACGTAATCAAGCAAGTTGACCCGCAATACTCCGACCTGCACCACGAAATCGCTACCACCGGCGGACCCAATCAAAGCTACAGTGTCAAGAGCGGTGACAACCTGTCGAAGATCAGCAACCGCTTCTATGGGTCGCCCAATCACTATTCCAACATTGCCGCTGCGAGCAACATTTCTGACCCTAATAAAATCCAGGTTGGTCAGCAAATCACTGTACCCGTACTCACATAAATCTTGATTGTTATGCCTGCTGTGTGTGCTTCCCTTTTGGGAACAGCGCACGGCAGGCATGATGCCTGGTTGGTTCTTTATTCGCCTCGACCGCCTCTGTCCCGCCACAGTCGGCCTCATCAGGTCCCCTGCTCTTGGTAACGTCATTTGAAAGCGAACAGTCCTGGGCTCGCCGGCGGAATGCCAAGTGACCGCGACCGAGGAAGGTGACCGAGCGACTCACAGCTCTTCCCAAACGCTTTTTCCAAAGATGATCGCCAAAGAACGATAATTAGATCAATGAGCGAGTGTACGGCTAAGACTGAGCAGAAAATTTATGAAATTTCCGGGATGGATGAATGCATCGGGAAAAGGCCCAGATCGTGACTCCCGCGGCACGGTGCATGGTGGTCGTTCCCTGCTATAACGAAGAAGCACGATTGAGACCCCGCCAGTTCTCAGAGTTCCTGGCGGAAGACAATGGGGTCAATTTCCTGTTTGTGAACGACGGCAGCACAGACGGCACCTTGAGCATCCTGGAAACTCTACGCGCAAAACATCCAGATCGTATTGATGTATTCGACAAGCAGACGAATGGCGGTAAGGCGGAAGCAGTACGCAGCGGGATGTTGCATGCGATCGCTCTCGGTGGGTTCGCATACACCGGTTTCTGGGACGCGGACTTGGCTACGCCGTTGGATGTGGTTCCACAGTTACTGGCCAAATTCTTTGAAAATCCTAAGCTGGACATGGTTTTCGGCTCCCGGGTGCGTCTTCTCGGCCACGCGATCCATAGAAGACCCCTCCGACATTACCTCGGGCGCTGCTTTGCCACCGCCGTCTCGATTGTTTTGCAGCTACCAATTTACGATACTCAGTGCGGAGCAAAGCTTTTCCGGATCACACCCGTGTTACGGTCGATTCTCGCCTCACCCTTCCAGTCACGTTGGATCTTTGACGTCGAGATCATAGCGCGCTTTCTTGCAGTACATAACCAGGATGCGTCCTTTGCCTTCGATGCGATTTACGAAAGCCCCTTACCACGCTGGGAAGACGTCGCCGGCTCTAAGGTGCGACCCAGTGATTTCCTCGTCGCCTTTTACGAGCTCTTGAAGGTTCGCAAGACATTTCGGCGCGAAACACACCAGGACCATGCTTAAGAGAGGCTCGCAGGTGAGCGACAACGACTGTGTGGACTCGCGGCCTGATATGTTTACCGTTCTGCTGCGCTCCTGTGATAGTTTGACCACATGAAATCGGTAGCATCCGGGGCTACAAACCTGAGAGCGCCTATCTTCACTGCTTGTCTGGGGATTGGGGTTCTGATTGTCCGAGCTATCACCAGCGGTCCGGCTTATTTTGCCGATGCCTTCCGGCACCTGGACGCCATCGCTAAGCACACGTATATAATCCAGCCGCCGGGATATTGGCTTTTCAATCGCATCGGGGGGTTGTTTCCGAATGCAGAGCACGGCCTTCTCATCATGAACTGGTGCTTTTCGGCGCTAGGCTGCATGGTGTTTTATGCCTGCGCCCGACAATTGGTGCGTTCTCCGCTCGCGGAGTTGGGCGCGTTGCTCTATGCCACGGTGTTCTTTGCCTGGTTCTCTGGAAACGTCCACAGCACATACGCCTCGCAACTACTCTTTCCGCCACTGACGTTTTATCTGATGCTTCGCTACCGCGAAGACAAGCGTACAGTGTGGGTGTGCGCGGTGGCAGTGTCGTTTGCTGTTGGAGCTGGATTTCGGCAATCGGATGGTGTTTTTATGGTGCCGCTGTTACTGTTGTTTTTTCTGCGGTTGCCCCGCAGACAGCAGGTCATTTTGGTGCTACTGGCGGTCGTCGTTTGCGCGTCATGGTTGATTCCAGGCGAAATCGCCCGACGCCGCTACTATCCCGATAGCCCTCAAGCAATGTTGGGTCGGGTCGCGATGGGTGCGATCCTGCTGGGAAAGGTCAATCTTTATACGGTTTCCAATGCGCTTCGCTTCTTCCTCCCCTTGGCAGTTGCTCTCGGTCCTTCCGCGGTGTACATGTTCCGCACGCGAAACGTCATAGCGCTATGGTTATGGGCATGGGTGATCCCAGGCTCCCTGTTCTTTCTACTGCTTTTCATTTCGGACGCGCCTTATCTGGACTGCCTGTTGGGCGGATTTATTCTGCTTTGTCTAACCGGAATGGCACGCAGCGAGAATCACCGGGTGGCTGTGGCCGTACTCACTTGTTCCATCCTGATCAATGTTTTGTTTTACGTGGGATTCCGACCACACCCACCTCGGAACAACCTGTACGCGATCGTGGAGAAGGATTTGGGCGATTACTCCCTCTATGGGGTGAAGCACCAGTTCTTTGTTCCGCGGCTTGCCATAAAGCCTTGAAGAACCGGCCGGCGTCCGTGCGGTCAGAGAATTGTCTACCGCTGTTCGATCGGAGCGCGCCAGCTAGTCTGATACCTTGCTGGTCACCGATCGCCATAGGCGTTCGCGATTCCAGTTGGGCAACTTATCATTACGACTGAGGAGCCAATGCTGAGAAAGTTTTCTGCGCTTTTCTTGTTCATTGTTGCGGTCAGTCTCACAATGCCGGGCTGGGCTCGCAGCTGGAATGCCAAAACGGATTGGGGAGCGACCGGCAACGGAAAGACTGACGACTACCGTGCGATCCAGCGAGGCGTAGCGGCAATGGCTTCAGGGGATACCGTCGTTTTTCCCAGCCCAGGCAGCTATTACATGGGATCGACGGTTTTTTTCAAGGCGACTGGAATCAGGGTGAAATGCCAGCCAGGAGCCAGGCTCGTCGGACCAAACCGTGGCACTGATATCTTCGCTAATCTCCAGTCGAACACGGCAATCGGCGGCTCAGCCACGACCGGGTGCATCTTCAATGGCGGCGGAGTTCAGGCCAATGGAAGAGGCGATGATAGTGGGCAAACGCGTGCCCAGGCGGTTACCAACCTCACTTTCACCTACAACACCTTCGAGAACATGACCTATGGCCCGAATGATAACTTTCGGACCAACGGAGGCATTTTTGTCGGGGGCGGGTCCAGTAATGTGGTCATCCGCCATAACACGTTTTCCAACATCATCCCGTACGACAATGGCTACAACGCAGCGGGTAAGGGCTACATGGAACAGGTGGAACCGGACGGAGAAGCACCGCGGGCGGCAATATGGTTTTACGGCGCACTGAGCATCGAGATCGACCACAACACTTTTCTGCACGATTATCAGAACATCAAGGCTTGCCAGGCGCAGCAGGATCCAGTCGAGAAGATCCTGATCCACCACAACTATTCCGACTCCCACCACAGGATGTTCTTCGAGATCCAAGAAGGGAACGGATGCGGCCATCCAAACGAGCACCCCCCCGGGATAGTTAGTTTTCAGGTCTACGACAATTTCGATAACAACGCCGGAGGCCCCCATCCGGAGCATAACAGCTTCGGTTTTTCGGCCCCTTTTTCGGGCCAGCCGACTGGCAACGTGGCGTGGTACAACAACCTTTTCAAGGGACTCGTCGTTAACGAGATGAACACGGGGATCGGTATGGAAATCGGCGCCGAGAATATGAATGTTTACAACAACACATTCATGACCCAATGGCCGTGCGCGGGCTGCGCCTTCGGTGGTTCGAAGGGTGGGTACATGCAGAACAATTACGCATGCATCATCACCCCAGCCCGTTACCCTGCCTCCACCTTTCAAGAGGAGCACGGACCAAAGACAACGACGGTTACGTTCAGAGGGAATATCACTCCTGGCGCCTGCCCTGCGGGACTGCGTTCGTTGGCGATTTCCTTAGGGCCAGTAACGAACACGGGCGGCACTCTCACCGCGACAGCCACAATAACCACGGTCGAGTATGGGATGCAAGGAGTGGTGTTTGCCATCGATGGCCACTACGTGAGCGCAGTTATGGGTGGTGGGCCGTACAAACTTAACTACGGTGCCGCAGGCCTCCCGGCCGGTTCACACACGGTTACAGCAACGGTGGTAGACGCGGTCGGCGTGCTTGCGGTTTCCGGGAAGCAAAGTGTCTCGACGACCGGCAAGGTTGGGCCCAACGGCCCGCTGGCGCCGAATGTCGATCCTTCGCGCCAGGACTTCGACATCGCCGGCAACGCCAACGACCCAATCAATGGGCGGCCCTAATTTCGAATCAGGAAGCACGCGGCTGAAGGACGCGTGCGCCGGCATTCTCTGTCAGAGGAAGCGAAAGCAACCGATAGGTCAGGCAACAAAACGTAGCCGGAACGACAGCGTAGCTATAAACGTTGTAAGGGACTTCTCGCCCGAACGTTGCATAGGCGGAGAGACCCAAGGCCACCAGAAAAACTGGTAAGAGTTCGCGAACAAAGACGCGCCAGCCGTGGGGATGCCGGTAAAGCAAGCTCACTGCGCCTAATGTGAAGACAGCTTCGAGTATGAGCAAGAGCCCACGTGCCGATAAGAGATTTTGGAGCGGGTCCCGGCCGGCCTTCAGCGCTATCTGGAAGGCCATGTGCTGATGAAATAGTTGCAGATGATGGAACACGTAAATGCTTTGCAGGGCAATTGCGGCCGCGACTGAAGCCACAATCAGGATGGTTAGGATCCGCGCTCCCAGAGAACTTGGCCCTTGGTCCGAACTGGCAGCCGGCGCCATCGATCCAGCGCCAAGCCTGCTCCTCGAGTACCAGGGAAGCACCAAATCCGCCCCGAAGATGGCAACCGCATAAAGAGTTGCCCCAAGCAAAAGCGCAGGGTGCACAACAACCCCGAGAAAGAACATAGCGGCGGCCGCCAGGCGTCGCTCATAGCTGTGGAGGAGGAGAGCCGTTGCAAAAATCAACAGCATGAGCGACTCCATGCGAACGATGTTTGCGGTGAAAATCATGCCGGGGGAAACCAGCACTGCCGCGCAGAGCAATGCGAAGCCGCGGGAGCCACAAATACGCGAATAAGCTATGACGAGCAGCACGGCTGCTGTGGCCGTTGTCAACTGACAAACCGTGCGAGCCACCTCGATCGTGGGTCCGAAGATACGCAAAAAAAGAGCCAGCCAAACGAACACACCGTGCGGCATCCAGAAGATTCCGTCAGGCGCGTTCAACTCAGGAACGCGAAGTGTGCCGTGAACGGCAAGGCTCCACGCGGGCAAAAAGAAGCTATTATCGTCCTCGTTAGGCAGGGGGAGGGTAAAAACATTGGCGCGAGCCACCAAGACGATGGTCAAGAAGAGCAACGACAAACTCAGCCCGAAGAAGATTGGAGAAGCATCCCAACCCGACTGGACTATAGGCTCATCCATCAGCGGACCGGTACGGGTCTTCATCTCGTCTCACCCGCGGCTGTATTAGCGTTAGAGCAACCTTTCGCCTGTAGAAGCGTGAAGCCAAATTGTCCGCCGTCTGATTCCCAGGTGCTCACCGGCGCCACTTTTCCTTGAAGAGGACCAAGAGCCGGCACATACGGACCCGGATGCCAGGCGTCTGGCCTTCTTTCAAATACGACCTCAGCCGAGCATGCGAGTTCACGCGCCGTCACATTCATCGTCACAGGAGTTTCCCGCGCTATCTCACAACCTGGAGTGGCCTCGACTTGATTTACAACATAGGCAGCCATCACATCATCGAGGGAAAAGAAAATATTGTGAACGCCGTGTTGCGTACATTGGGAAACCGTCTGTTGGCGCAGCGCCGAGATCATACCGAGGAACTGACGTTCTTCGTCACGATGGCTGAAGGTACTCGATGCGCCGCCAGGGTGCCGGCCGAAAACCCATTGCACCGGAATGTAGAGCAGCATGAGAATACAGAGTACGCGCACAAAAAAACGCGACCCTAGGAAGCCGGATTCCGCTGCGTTGGGCAATAGGTCTCCGCGAGTGAGTTGATCGGAAAAGGGAGAGCGGCGCTTGTTGGCAGAACCGCGGAATACGTTCAATTTCTGCGCGGCTCCGCAGTTTGTCGCCGGGAACAATCTCCAGGCACGTAAGCCTGGAAAAGAGCCGACCGTCGCGCTGGTCGAGACAAGCGGACGCCGGCATGGGGTGGAAAATACCGCTCCCAATTCCAATCACGCTATCGTCCCACGGTCTTAAAGAATTCCCAGCTGAAATGTACCCAATCATAATTTGATTGTCAAACCCGAAACACGCCTACGTTGTCAAACCCGGTACGTCTGCGTGCCACCACGAAACCCGGCATCCTGCCATCTATTGGGGATTTGACACGCCACCGTCACAGTTTGAGAATCCTCGCTGAGGAGCCCAGCCGGAGCCTCCTTGCTTTTGATCTGTAGTCGATTCGTCCGCAGCCCCCGTTGTTATATCAAACCATCTAGAGTACCGGTGGTACAAGAACGGGAACATCATTCCCCAATAGAGGCAGCTTAGATTGAGTGGGTTCGGTCTACAATGCAACTATCAACTCATCGGAATGAAGGTGATTAGGGGTTCATGCAGAAAATAAAGAAGATTGTCATTATCGGCGGCTGCGGCCATGTTGGCCTTCCCCTGGGCATCGTCTTCGCGGATTGCGGACTCGATGTCGTTCTACTCGATCTCGATCAATCCAAGATTGACGCGGTCAACGCGGGCCAGATGCCATTTATGGAAACCAATGCCCAGGAAGTGCTGGGGCGCGTTGTGGGTAAGAAATTGTTCGCCACCTCCGATGCTTCCTGTCTGCGCGATGCGGATGCCGCTATCGCGGTTCTCGGGACGCCGGTCGACGCGCATCTGAATCCAACCGTGTCCGATCTGTATCACAGCATAGATGAGGTGATCGCTCGCATGCCGGAGAACGCCCTTCTGGTTCTGCGCAGCACCGTCTATCCAGGGGTCACCAAGCTGATCTCCGAACGCCTGGAGGCATCCGGGCGTAAGATTCTGTTGTCCTTTTGCCCGGAGAGAATTGCAGAGGGCAAGGCCATGGAAGAGATCCGGACTCTGCCGCAGATCATCTCCGCGTTCGACCCTGACTCTATGGCGCGCGTGCGCGAGTTGTTTTCCGTTATCAATGACGATCTGATCGAGCTCTCCCCTCTGGAGGCAGAGTTGGCCAAGCTGTTCACGAACAGCTGGCGCTATATGAATTTCGCCATTTCGAATCAGTTCTACATTCTCGCGGAGACCTATGGGCTCGACTTCCAGCGCATATACACCGCGGTAACCCACCGTTACCCGCGCATGAGAAGTTTTGCCAAGGCGGGATTTGCGGCCGGACCTTGCCTGTTGAAGGATACGCTCCAGCTATCCGCGTTCTCGGGCAACAATTTCTTCCTGGGACACTCGGCCATGCTGGTCAACGAGGGTTTGCCTAACTTCATCGTGAACCAATTAAGGCAACAGCAGAAACTGCGCGATAAGGTTGTAGCGGTGCTGGGCATGGCATTCAAATCCGAATCGGACGACAAGCGCGAGAGTCTTTCCTATAAGCTTCGAAAGTTGCTTCTGGTGGAGGCGAAAGAAGTGCTTTGCACCGACCCCTATGTTCTGGACCCTAAGCTGGTCTCGCTAGAGGACGCCTTGCATCATGCAGAGGTCATCATATTGGGCGCCCCTCACGCTGCTTACCGCGACCTTTGTTTTTCAGACGACAAGGTTGTTGTCGACGTATGGGGCTTCTGGCCGACTCACCAACAAACCGCAGTAGGGGGGGTTCTCGTATCGTGAAAGTACTGGTTACTGGCGCTTCCGGCTTCATTTGTGGATATCTGATCCAGGAGTTACTGGATAACGGATACGAAGTGGTGGGTGTTGACAACTTCAGCAAGTACGGGCGGCTGCAGAAGTCGTACGATTCCCATCCCCGTTACAGGCTGGTCGAAGGAAATGCGAAGGACGTCGAGTTGATGAAGGATCTCCTCTCCGACTGCGACCACTTCATCGCGGCGGCAGCCATGATTGGCGGCATTTCCTACTTCCACGAGTTTGCCTACGACCTGCTGGCAGAAAACGAGCGCATCATCGCTTCATCCTTTGACGCGGCTATCTGGGCCCACAAGGAGCGCAAACTCAAAAAGATCGTGGTGCTGTCTTCAAGCATGGTCTTCGAGAGCACCACGGAATACCCCACACCCGAGGGCGCGGAGCGGCGTAGCCCACCGCCTCGCTCTACCTACGGATTCCAGAAGCTCGCAGTCGAGTATTTCGTTCAAGGAGCCTTCGAACAGTACAAGCTTCCTTACACGGTTGTGCGCCCCTTCAACTGTGTCGGGATCGGGGAAAAGCGTGCCGTGAGCGACCGCGACATCATGAGCGGGAACGTACGCTTAGCCATGTCTCACGTGGTTCCCGACCTGGTACAGAAGCTGATCAAGGGGCAGGATCCGCTGCACATTTTGGGAGACGGCAAACAAGTGCGCCACTACACTTATGGCGGCGACCTTGCGCGTGGAATCCGCGTTTGCGTCGAGCACCCGGCCGCCCTAAACCAGGATTTCAACCTCTCTACCCCAGTCCGTACCACGGTTCTGGAATTGGCCGAGTTGATCTGGAGAAAGATTCACGGTTCTTCCAAGCCGTTCCGCTACGTAAGCGACCCAGCTTACGAGTACGATGTTCAGGAGAGGGCGCCGGATGTAAACAAGGCGCGGGAGCTGCTTGGGTTTGAGGCAGCGACTCCTCTCTCAAAAATCCTGGACGAGGTGATCCCGTGGATCGCGGAGCAAGTGGAAATAGGCCAGATGTAAACGAACTCGTCACCCAGGAGACGTAAATGGACAGGCCGTTAACCATTGTCATTCCGGTTTACAACGAGGGGGCGAATTTCCCCGCGCTCTGGTCAGAGATGACGGAGCACCTGGACTTTCCCTTTACTGCGTTTGTGGCATACGACTTTGACGGAGATAACACCCTTCCGGTGGCACAGGAGATTATTGCCCAGGGTGAAACCCGATTGAAGTTGGTCAAGAATAGCTACGGTCGCGGAGTGGTGGGCGCCATTCGAAGCGGGTTCGATGCGGCGCCTGCCGGACCGGTGCTGGTGCTGATGGCCGACCTGTCGGATGACCTGGGGCAGGTTGGGAAGATGCTCGAACTTTATCGGAAGGGCAGCCACATCGTTGTCGGCAGCCGGTATATGAAGGGTGGCCGGCTTATCGGGGGTCCCTGGTTCAAACAACTTCTTTCACGCCTGTCCGGCCTTAGCCTGTGCTGGCTCCGTGGCCTGCCAACGCACGATGCAACCAACGCGTTCAAAATCTATGATCGCGCCATGTTAGGGGCCATCCGCATCGAGAGCAAGGGCGGATTTGAATTGAGCCTGGAGATCACAGTCAAGGCTTTTCTTGGGGGCTATACGATCACCGAGATACCCTCTACATGGCGGGACCGGACCGCGGGAACATCCCGCTTCAAGCTGTGGAAGTGGCTGCCTCACTATCTCAAATGGTATTTCATGGCCTTTCAGCCAAAGTCCAGGAATCGCGGCTCAACGGAGGAACTTCGTCCCACGTGAGTTCCGGCCATCGATCACGTTCAGAGAGTCAGCCGCGAGCAGAGGAGCCAGGAATATTCGCGAGAATGTGGTTGTGCGCGGCTAATCAGGTCCGCTGAATCTGTACGTTCAGGATGGTCAAGGTACCCCCAGTCCGGGGGTCATCAATTTCGTAAAGAGAGTGCGTGACGGTGGCTACGCCGGCGAACTCTTTCGCCATGTCTGTCTTTTGTCCGGCACTGGATGCAATCGTAAACGAACCACCCTCTACTCCAAAGTTCCACTGGTGAAGGCCGCCATATCCTTCTCGGGCGCCTTCGTTAAGAATGTGCTCGAGAAATACGTGGCCGCCAGGCCTGACAACGCGAGCTGCTGCTTTGATCGCCGCAACCGGATCATGCGCGTGATCGAGAGAGTTAGCCGCGTGCACCAAGTCAAACGAAGCGTCCGCATACATCTCCGCAACTTGCTCGGCTTCTCCAAATTTTGTCCGTACCGGCGGGGTTATACCATTCTTCTCAAGCAGCATATCGTACACTGACGCCAAAGGATCGATAGCAAGTAAGTCTATCCTGGAGCCATCACACACCTTCCCAACCGTCGTGAGAGGTCCGGCGCCGATATCGAGGATTCGATAGGGCCGTCCATTCGCTTGCGGGAGCAGCTTCTTGAGATGGTCCTGGAGAGGCTGATCAGGTGCGATGCGGCGAGCAAAATCTCCGGGATCGGCCATCCCACGGGTGCGCAGCCAGATGTCCCAATGGCCAACTTCGGTGGGAAGGCGCCATCGCCAAGCTAGTCTGCGGAATCCGAATCGATCAAGCGTCGTCGTCAGTTGATGCCACACTAACCTGACCCATCGATATACCGGCTTCGGCATCCAGGCTTTCACGCCGTTGACAGCCCGACCGAAGAGTAACTGTAGCTTTCGTCCAAGTTCCTTAATCATCACTGTCCTTCCAGCGCATAAGGTTCTCCTTCGGTCCTGCTCCGGTTCGAAGGGAGGTCTTAGCCGTTCCGTCGAGCACACCTTAGCATACCCCGAAAACTATGAAGACACACTGCTCGGCGTGGACCGTTGAACCTGGCCCGGTAAGTCCACGTCTCATCAATCATTGACCCTTTGGTGGGATATGCGTTCAACGTTCAAGTCGACGTGTAGAGACGTACGAAAATATTCGACATTTTTCTGCTTGCCCTGACGGTCGTTACCTTGCCGGCGCAACGATTGTTACACATTCCAGAGCGTACTTTCCTTTCACGCACTGCGATCCGCGAGTGCCGTGAAAATTCGACACAACAGGGCCCCGAAATACTCGATTGCCAGGCAAAAAATTCACCATCAACTCCTTTATAATCAGTGGTTTACAAACTTACGTAATAGCTCATCGGTGTGATTGCCGTGAACCCGTCCGCACGCGGATAGTAGCACCAATAGGACAACAAATTTCGCTTGCGGCACGACGTATCTGAAGGATGCGAAAGCCCGTTCGCGCCTTTGAAATGGCCTTCTTCCCCAGGCCGCGTTGCTTCGAATCTCCAATTGACGAGGCAATCAATGCGTATTTCCCCCACGCTACAGGTATGTTCCGGGCTCCTGAGCGGATTGTTAATAGTGTTAGCAGGATGTGGTAATCCCTCGTCCCAGACCCTCGATTCTCTCACGGTCACAGCAACTCCTTCCTCGATACCGGTAGGTGGCGCGGCAGTTCTGAAAGCCGTGGCACATCTGAGCGATGGCACAACTCAGGATGTAACTGCAGGCACCCAATGGACCCTCTCAAACGGCAC
>Ga0302325_10007836_pt1 | contig 23574 bp, 24 predicted proteins | sample Palsa_T0_2_FD_201948 | JGI IMG/M metagenome (GOLD analysis project Ga0302325, IMG submission 201948) | Peat permafrost microbial communities from Stordalen Mire near Abisko, Sweden - Palsa_T0_2 | ecosystem: Environmental > Terrestrial > Soil > Palsa > Peat permafrost | place: Sweden: Abisko... | reverse complement strand
TGCGAGCCATGGGTCATGGAGTGTACTGCTCTGGATGCGCTTTGTGGTTGTCGGATTTTCCCGCACCGCGGGCGTCAAGCCGACGGGCACAAAGGCGTACGACGGTGAGTACGGCGTATGCGGGGGTGCTCAATGAAGGCGCAACTCGTTAGCAGAGAGCAGGTAGCGGGGCTGAGGTTAGTTCCAAAACTGGTACGGCAGGCCGGGCAGCAGCAGGTAATCCGCGAGGGAAGTACGGGACGGGTGGTGGCGACGCTAACCAATGCCCTGAAGCTTCGGCGAGTGTGGGCGGTTGCAGAGAAAGCTGCTGCCTCACCTCAGGAGGTCATACCGGAAATAGATGAAAAGCCCAAGGTGGAGCTGGCGTTTTATAGGAAGTACACGGAAGCGATGCTTAGGCGGTATTTACGCATATCGATCCAGAGTGGCCGGGTGCCGTCCTTGCTTGGGAGAGAGTTGTTCCGCGGGAATGTGACGAGCTATCGCGTTCACAGCTTCGAGGATGGAGTGATTTTCTGTTTTGATGTGGAGAAACGCCTGAGCAGATTGACGGTGATGGAGCAGCAGTTGATCAAGCGGATGGGTCTGCAGGAGTACACGCAGGGTGAGGCCGCAGGGATGCTCGGGCTGAGCCTGCGAAACTGTATTCGTCAGTACGGATATGCGCTGGATGTGCTGACGGAGATGTTTCTGGAGGCCGGAATGTTGGAACCGCTGAAAAGCTGTCAAGGGGGTCACGGCGACGAAATCGACCGAAGCGCCTCATTCTAAAGCAAATAATAAATTCAAAAAGTTGGCATAGTTACCCTACTCAACTTGGTATTCTAGTTAAGTAGAGATAAAGCGGGAGGCCCTTCGGGGTCTCCCGTTTTGCGTTTGGGAAAAGAGCTGAGATGACGGGGAGCAAGGAGCTTGATCGGGTGAAGGAAGAGTTGGTTGAGGAGAAGGCGAAGTACCTGCGGCCGAGCGAATGTCGCAACCGCATGAGGCGGACGCTGGCGAAGGAGTTTGACGCGATTATTGACGGGTTCGTAGAGGCCGCGAAAAAGGGTAGCTGTCCGCATGTGAAGCTAGCGACAGAATTACTCAAGCCGATACGGAAGCCGACTTCGCGGAAGAAGGGATCGGCGACGGAGTACTGGGAGATGCTGCAGCGAGAAGAACGAGAAGAACGAGAAGAACGAGAAAAAGAGCAGCTCGCGGCTGGCCAGGAGTTGCAGGGAACGGGCCGCAGCGGATTTTGAGAAAGAGACTTTAGAGAAATAGGCGGAGGAATCCGCAGGGGAGAGATCGATGAGTGTTTTCAGCAATGTAATCAAAGATTTGAAATCATTTTCGGCCAAGGTTGAGGCGGCGTTCAAGAAATTGTTTGGGGACGCGCCTTCATGGATTGCGATTGCGCAGGGGGTGCTGACGTACCTAGGGCCGGTCGTGGTAACCATTTTGACGATCGGTGGAGGCTCGGCGCTGGGGAATGAGGCGAACGAGATTATTGGAACGATCAAGACGGATCTTGCGACCGCGTTGGCGACTGTGACAACGGTGAATGCAGCGAACAGCCTGCCTAATTTGCTGGCGGATATTCAGACGCAGCTTCCTGCGTTGCTGGCGGCAGTGAAGGTGAGCAATCCGTCGGTTGTGGCGAGCATTGAGAACTACACGAACATTATCGATACGGAAATCACGGCGTTGTTGACTGCACTACCGGCGGCTGCCTGAGATGAGCCAGGCGAAGACTTATCCGCTCCTGGATCCGGCCGCCATTGCCGCGAAGGTGAAGGCGGCTGGCGGGCCGGCGCTTGACCCGACTCAGGCTACGGGCCAGGCGAGCGCTGATGGAGTGACGTTGAGTTGGAGCATTAGCCAGGGGCAGATTCTGATCACGATCATTCGAAAGCCATGGATGATCGCATATAGCGCTATCTGGAGCCATGTGGATGCGGTTCTTGGCTAGTGCTTGATTTGCCACGCGTCGCGAAACAGGGGAAGGAACCGAGAAATTTAAGATCGGCGAGCAATGGGCGAAGAGGCATTCGTGCAATGTGGTTATGAGACTGAGAGTCCTAATTCTGCATCAGAACTGCATCCTAGAGGGTACGACGGGAGTCGATATACTCAGTACTTGCAATTAATGAAGAATTTGAGAGCGTTGTCGGTGATGTTGGTGGCGATGACAGGCGGGTTAACCGGCTGTTTTTCGACGACTCGTCTTGTTCTCAAGTCGGAGGCTCCTACGGTTTATCAGACTGCCACTGTGGAGCAGGTGGAGAAGGATGTCTCGGATCGGGATGCTGCGGTAAAGACGCTCAATGCGCAGGTACAGATTACAGCGACGACGGGTGGGTCGAAGGAAGGGAAGCTGAAGGAGTACACGTCGTTTACCGGGTACATCTTTGTGCAGAAGCCGGCTGACCTGAGGGTAATTCTGCAGTTGCCTCTGATTGGGTCCCGGGCGCTCGACATGGTGAGCACAGGCGACACATTTACGTTGGTGCGTGCGTCGTCACACGGGAATGTTTGGATACAGGGAACGGGCAAGGTAACGACGCCGTCGAAGAACGGGTTGGAAAACCTTAGGCCGTCGGTGTTTTTAGACTCGCTTCTGGTGCCGGGCGTGGATCCGAATGAGTGGGTCACGATGACGGAGTCGTCGCGAGTGATTCATCAGGATCTTCATCATAAGACGGAGACGGTTGAGCCGGACTACAACCTGACGGTGCTGAAGACGACCAGCGGAAACATTCTGCATGTGCAGCGAGTGATTCGCATCAACCGCGTGACTATGCTGCCCTATCAGCAGGATATTTACAACGACAACGGCGAGATTGTGACGCAGGCGACATATGACAACTACCAGACGCATGGTGGCCAGCAGTTTCCTGCGGAGATCACGATCAGCAGGCCATTGGACGAGTACTCGTTGAAGATCGATGTGACGAAGCTGACGCTGAATGAGGCGTTTGAGGCGGACCAGTTTGAGCTGACGATTCCGCCGGGAACGACGGTACAGAAGCTGCAATAGGCGCTTAGAACGCGGAGCGACTAGAGAAGGCCGGCGCGGTGGGCGTGCGCGGCGATCTGGTCATTGATGGAGAGAGCGAGTGCAAGAGCTTCGCGGCCCGCCTGAGCGGGAACGCGGGGTTGTGTGCGCGTGCGAACAGCGTTTAGGAAATCTTCGAGCTCGAGGCGAAGGGGTTCGCCTTTGGGGATGTCCGCCTTGGTGAGGGAGAGGCCTGCGGTGGGGTGGTCGGCGTGGGCGGACGGGGATGGAGGGGTGGTGGGGGCGGCCGCGGTGGGTACAGGGAGGGGAGAAGAACCTGTAGCGGGCGTCGCGGCGGATGCGGCAGCGATTGCGGCTGCGACGACGGTTGGATCGACGCTGATGGTGAGGAGTTCCTGGCGGGCGAAGTCGAGGGAGAGATATTGGTGGGGTTGGAAGAGGCGCAGCTTGCGAACCTGCTCGGTAGAGACGCGGCTGGCGGTGAAGTTGGCGACGCAGCCGGAGTCGAATTCAACGCGGACATTGGCGATGTCAGTTTTGGGTGAGAGGATCGGCAGGCCGACGGCGCGGACTTCGCGAACGGGTGAGTTGGTGAGGCTGAGAACGATGTCGAGGTCATGGATCATGAGATCGAGCACGACGTCGACGTCGAGAGAGCGTGGTGTGAAGACGCTGAGTCGATGCGACTCGAAGAACATGGGTTGATGGAGCGCCGCGAGGGTCGCGGCGACTGCCGGATTGAAGCGCTCGAGATGACCGACGGCTACTATGCGGCCCTGTGCCTGTGAGAGGGCCATGATGTGGTCCGCCTGGGCGAGGGTCGCGGCGAAGGGCTTTTCGATGAGGACGTCGAGGCCGGCGAGAAGAAGCTGCTCTGCGACCGCGGCGTGATGGCTGGTGGGAACACAGATGGACGCGGCGTCGAGTGACGGGTTGACGGCGAGCAACTCGGTAACGGTTGCGAAGGCTGGGATGTTGTAGGTAGAGGCGAAGGATGAGCGGCGCTCGGTGACTGGATCCACGAGACCGACGAGCTGGACGAGTTCAGGATGAGCGAGTTCGAGTTCGCGATAGACGCGAAGGTGATTGCGCCCGAAGGCACCAGTGCCGACGACGGCGACGCGAAGAGGTGGCACGGTTATTTTTGCGCTGCGGCGCCTGGCAGCGGAGATTCAACCGCGCTGCGGCAGCGGGTGTAGAGCTCGAAAAGCTGGGTTAGCTGATCTTCGGGCCTGGGAGTAGAGGGAAGGCCGAAGCCGGTCGAAGAGGCGCCTTTGGTGCCGAGATTGGTGTGTGCGGCAACGAATTTGAGGAGATCGAGAGCGATGTCTTCAGAGCGGCGAGGTGCGGAGTTGATATTGCTGGATTCCATAAGAGCCTTTCAGAGCATGTTGCTAAAGGTGATGGTAGCGGTTTGGCGGAGATGGTTGCAACGTATGGCTGGCCGTGAACTTTAGGAGCCGGCAGAAAAGTACACCGGCAGAGGATGTTTCGACTGAAAGCGGGGTCGGAATCAGAGAATTTGTGATTGCGAGAGTTAGAGAGGCCGGTAAGGCCGAGGAGAACGATATGAACAGAATGGAACTGCAGAGGATTCTTGGTTTCCTGAACATCGGATTGGCGATCGCCCACGATAGTGGGGTGTCGATTGGACACTTTGGAAGCGGCGATTTTATACAGCTTGCGCAGACGGCTAATGGCATGTTGCTGCATTCGATTGAGCCAGGCGGAGTTGTTGCTGCCGGGCCTGCTGCGGAAATCGGAACCAGTACTGCACCTGCGGGCGCTGCGTTGGTTGTCTAAAAGACAGAGGCGATTTAGCGCGGTGAATGCCCGAGTGGAGATTAAAGCAGCGGTAGAGGCGGAGGAACGATGAGCGAAACAAAACGAGTGTTGATGCTGCTGGTGGTACTGGTGGCGATGATAGCCGGGTGCGTGAGCATGGCAGCGGCCCAGGTACCAACGACGACAGTATTGGATACGGTATACAGCGCCAACGGAACACCGGCGGGCGGCACGGTCCTGGTGAGCTGGAGCTCATTTACGACGGCAGGCGGGCAGACAGTTCCGGCTGGAACTACGTCTGTGACGATCGGCGCAGGGGGCCAGTTGTCGATTGCTCTAACGCCGAATGCGGGCGCTTCGCCAATGGGCAGTTATTACACGGCGATCTTTCACCTGAGCGACGGGACGACAAGCCGCGAGTACTGGGTGGTCCCGGTGATGGTGCCGGGGGGAGGGCCCGCGACGCTTGCGGAGATCAAAAATCAGGTGTTGCCGGTGAGTGTTGCGATGCAGACTGTGTCGAAGCAGTATGTGGACGACGCGATCGCTGCGGCTGCGACCGGCTTTCCTTTGGACTCGTCGCCTTATGTGCAGAAGGGTGGCGATACGATGACGGGGCCGCTGGTTTTGCCGGCGGATCCTGTGAGCCCGAATCAGGCGGCTGACAAGAACTATGTAGATGAGAATATGGCTGCCGTGATCGGAGGAACGGGGCAGAAGGTTAGCTTGCTGCCGACCGCGAGCCAGACGGTGGCGCAACCAAGTGGGACAAGCTTAACGATCAATGGCATGTCTGCGAGCGAGACCTTTTCGGGGAGTGGTGTCACGTCGCAAAATACGATTACATCGGGCAATACAGCATTGAACCCAAATACGGGTGAATATGCTCTTCTGACCAATCTGAGCAACTGCTTTGAATCGGGATATGACCTGGGTAATAACGGAACGGCTGCGCAAGGATGGAGCATCTGCGATCTGGGAGCCGACGTACTGGAGTCTGCAACCCGAGGTATTTCCCAGTTGCACGCTGGAAACTTCAGCCACTTTGCCCAAGGTGATACAGCGGCGTTTTATACCTATCTGACGTCGTTCGGCGGGAATGTTGCGTCCTCTGACGAGGCGATTACCCATACAGTGGAGCACACGAATCAGGTTGGCTATTTTTCGGGCGTGGTCGCGATCGGGGGCACAACAGGATCGAATCTTCTGACAACGACTTCGTTCGGATGCCATGGTTTCTGTGGCACGCTGGACAACGCGCAATTTGCAGATGGCGGAATCCTGCTGGACACCTCCAAGGGAGGGAGCACGGCAACGCTGGCGACGGAAGGCAATGCGATGAACAGTATGTTCTACACGCTTGCCTCAGGCACGGTGCCGGTTTCCACAGCGTGGGGCAACATTATTCCGAGCTCCTGCACGAACAACGGGAATGGCGAGTGGCAGAACTACACGTCGACGACTTGCAATGTAACGTTGGGCACGGCGCCGGCCAGCCCGGGCAACTTCGCCACGGGAACGGACGCGTGTCTCGCTGGGCCATTCCAGGAGGAGGCCGCGGTTACGGCTGTGGGCGCTGCGTCCGCGGGGGTGCAATCGATTACATTCAGCACGCGCTATGCGTGGAACAGCGGGAATGCGGCCCTGGTGATGCAAGGCGGAGCATGTGGTGAATCGCTGGTAGCGACCAACACCGCGAGCTCGTGGCCGATAGCGTATGCGGTGGTCGGTGCGACTTCGCCGACACAGGTGTTCTTCAGCAATTGCCTGACGGGAGGCTGCAACACGGGCGGCAACATTCTTCCTGCAGCGGTTGCGAGCGCAACGGCTATCGTCGGCAACTATGGGACGAGCGTCGTGCGGAACGGAAACGTTGTGACGCTGAATCTTGGTACATCGGGTGGTAGTACGAACTCTTTTCCACTAGGCTCAACGATTATTGTTTCAGGGGCGACGCCGTCGGACTTAGACGGCACGTTCACGGTGGCAACGAACACCCTCGATAACATGAATCCGGTGATGACATGGGCGCAGACGGGGGCTAACGAATCTGCGGCAGGAATGCTATCAATCTCCTCACCTCCACTGAATGTCACGTTCTATCCCTCTGCATTTATCACGGGAACCAATAACGGCGTATCGGGCAACGTGCAACTAGCCAGCAATCGGGTGCCATTCGCGCCAGGAGACACGGTTGTCGGTGCCCCAACATCGCAGTTCCAGAATTCGGGTCTAAATATTTACATCGGTCAAACGACGCAGGCGAGCGGCGGAAATGCTTCCAGCGGCGTAAACGTAGCCGACGAAGGGCCCGCCGATCTGAATTGGGCATTCAGTGCCTCCAATAAGATCGCAAATGGCGCAGCACAAGAGGCGTTCAACATCACCGGGTCTTATTACAACGTGTTCAGGATAGGATATCGGCCGGCGTATAACGGCGCGCTGCTGTTTGTACAAGGTGGAGAGCCGGTGTCGGCAAATGCGAAGCCCTACTACATTTTTGAAGACGGGCAAACGGAAACCGGGAAGCTACAATTCAGTCCAGCTGCCGGAACCTTCACCTATAGCGGAACTGTAGTTGCGCCATCGATCGCTGCAACTGTGTCGGCGAGCGCGTTTGCATCGGGAACGACGATTGGCGGAATTCTTCCCTGCCTGCAGAACGGAACGAATTGTCCAACAGGAAATGGGAGTGGGCCCGGGGGCGTGACAAGTGTGGCGACTGGAACGTGGCCGAGCTGGCTTACGCCGTCGGTAATGAATGCCACGACGACACCCAGCCTCGCTGTGGTGGCGAGTGCAATTCCGAATACGGCGCTGGCAAACAGTGCGACGACGATCAACGGTCAGACGTGCACGCTGGGAGCCTCGTGCAGTGTCACGCTTTCGTTCACACAAGTGACTGGAACGTTGGGCGCGAGTCAACTGCCAGCGGCGAGTCCATCGACGCAGGGAGCGGTACAACTACCCAGCGGTGCAGTGACGAACGTGTTGGGCGCGGCCGCGTTGCTGCCAGCATCGACGACCGTCAATGGAACTAACTGCGCTTTGGGTGGAAGTTGCACCATTGCTACCGGAAGCAGCACACCTCCGCTGACGTATAACTATTTTCCTGCGGCGGTTTCAGATGGAGGAGTTGCGTTTGCGGGTGCATTTACGAGGTACAACAACAATGGACCAGGGGCGGGATCCGTGGCATCAGCGTCCAGCGCGCTGGGGTATCTGCTCTTCCAGGCGTCGCCTTCGCAGCCTCAATATGCAGAGTTGACGACGACGGCACCGCCCTATTGGACGAGTACCGGAATATACCTCAACTTCTACTCATCGGCGACGGCGGGAAATGCTGTGCTTGATGTAGAGACGGCATGTATCACGACGGGGCAGGTGATCGGATCGCCTACGTTTTCGACGGCTGTGGTGACGAGTACAACCGTCAGCTCGACGGCGAATGGCATGGTAAGGACTGCCATGATATCGGGGATTGCTACTCCCGGAGTGAATGGCTGTCCGGCTGCAGGAATGACTACACCCACTACGCTAACGGTCCGTGTCTTTGCGGACGCGACATCGGCCGTACCCGTGTACTTCATGGGTGCAACGTTGGTGACAGGACGGAGCCAATAATGAGAAAGACCCTACTATCGGCATTACTGCTCCTGGCGGCGACGTTCTCATATGGGCAGGCGACCAACCCACAGGCGACGCTCGCCAATGCTGTGGACGTCAGCAGCCCTTCACTGTGGCTGAACTTCAACGACGCTACAAGTTCGTTCAAAGACTCCGTTTCCGGTATGAGCTTCTATCCCAGGGTGAATATCGCGGAGCCCGCTACGTATACCGCGGGAACCTCAACGCCGCAAACTACGGTGATGCCGATTGCTCTTCCAGCAGGAAATATCGCCAGCTTTACCATCAAATGTTCCACGGCTACGACTGGGACGGTTGAATTGTTGCTGCTTAGCTTCTCTGGTATGAGTGGGACGGTGCAGGCATCTGCGTTGGTCACGACGGCCGCGACTACATTTCCCCAAACCTTCTACTCGGGGACAAACTTTACTCCCATAACGGCTACCGCGGGGGAGTATGCAGGAGTTTATGGTCCAAGTGGATGCGCCGTCTCGTACGCCACTGGCACCTCCTACAACATCTACTATCTTTCCGGTGCACTGCCCGGCGGAGCTTCGACCTATGCAAACTACACAGGCGGGGCACTCTCCTTGTCGGTTAGTGTTGTGGCGACTGGTGGAACGATCACTGCTCAACAGCCGGGCTTCGACAATACCAACAACACGAATTACTCGGCAGAGTTTGTATACAACGCATACAACCCAGCACCTAACAACACCCTTGGTTCCACGATGGAATGGAATACCCCGTGGACGATGATGCTCCAAATCAATAAGCTCAATTGGGACCACTCAGCAAACAAGTTAGTCCTGGCGAGTAAGGGAGACAGCAGCGGGTACGCCAGTAACGTTTGGTGGCAGTTGTACGTTCAGCAGAACGCTGGAAACGGATATGCATCCCAGTTGTGTTTTGCGCGATCCGGCCCAGCTCCCTATACAGCATTGTCTGGCGCGGCATTTGTAACCACCCAGACGTGGTGTTCGGTCACGAATGCCGATGCCATGCCCAACACGTTCAACTACAACGTCATCGTGGAGGATAACGGCAGCGGAGGATCGGCAGCAATCGGTTTGTGGATCAATGGACTTGCACAAACCATCACCGCGTACACAATGACTGGTAACGGGTTTGGTGGCATAACCGCAGCAGTGGCAAGTGGAGGCACTGGGTACATCGCACCACCTACTCTTAGCTCGACTGGTGGTGGGACAAATTGCAACATCAATGGTTCGACGGCTACCGTTTCTGGTGGGGCCGTAACGGGCACTTCTATTTACTCTTACGGCTGTACGTCCGCTCCAACTATCCTAGTTACTGCGGGCGGCATGTCGGGAATAAACCCACCCCCCACTGCTGCTTTGGGAGTTGGGACCGCTGGGGTCACAAACTACCCGCTTGCGGCGGGCAGCGTAACGTCCATTACTGTTCAGACTTACACTGCGGCCGCCGGAGTACTTCAGGTTGGAGCATGTACCCATACGGGGGGAGCGGTATTTACAAATTCAGCCAGCGTGAATCTTACCCTGGCCGCCACTACCTCACCCCAGACATTCACTGCTCCAACTAACTTCACAGCGTTCACCGTCTCGCAAGGGCAGTACCCGTGTTTTGCTAGTGCGTCGGGAAACTCCCCAGCCCTGGGTGCGTCTGGTGCTGGCTACTGGATTGTGAGTGGCAGCGCGATCCCCGGCGGAGTCACATATACTGCGGTATCTGGCGGCGTCAGCCTTTCATTTTCAGTGTCGAATCCAGGCACGGGGGCAGCAATCACAGCCACCTCGTACCCTATGTCGATGAACTCGACAGTACAGCCCCTAATGGTTCCAGGCTTTGTGAATAACAGCACTTATTACGGTCCGGGAGGAACAGACACTGGCGAAAACCCTCTATATGTGGATGAGTTCGCGATATTTCCCGGCAATCTTTCTTTCGGCCAGATCACAAACATTTTCTACCAGACGAAGTTCTACCAGAACCTTGTCTATCCCGGCCTGACGGCTAATCCTCCCTTAGTAATTTTCAACGATTACGGCTGTGGTCCTGATTTCAGTGGTGACCAGACCGTGGCAATGGTAATCGGAGCGCACAAGGCGGGATTGATTCGGCTTATCGGGTTCAATGATGACGACGGCCAGCCGAACGGCAGCAATTCCGTTGGATGGTTCCGGCAGATGTTGGATCAAGCTGGGTTGGCGGATGTACCCGTCTCTGTAGGGGCAGGCTCTCCGCTGCCAAACCTCGGCGGATGCCCGGCGGGGAATATCACAACGTACAACGCGAACACCGACCAGAATCCGGCACACTATGAGTCGGCGCTGACGATGTACCGAACCCTGTTTGCAAAGTATCCGACCACGCCGATTTATGTGCTGATGACGCAGACGGCGAACGGCTACAGTAGTTTTGAATTGAGCCCGCCAGATGGCATCTCCTCTCTCACCGGGTTGCAACTCGAATCGCAGAACTATGCCAACGGCGGGTGGGTGAACGCGTTCGAGGGTAATTTTTACACCACGCCGTCGTCCTACTTGAGTCTTTTGAATACCATCGGAAGCCACCCAATCTACTTTGAAGGTGGAAACCCTGCGGCTGGTGGTCCAGGCATCCGCGCCTCGCGCACGGCAAATGATCCGCTGTATATGACCTCGATTGCGACACTCACGGACACCATCACCGGGTGGACGAACGAGAATCTCGCACAGGTAATAAGCCCCTACTTTCTCGGTGGTGTGCAGATCACGGCCAGCGGTGGAACAGGGTACGCAGCTTTCACCGGATTCACTTCGGTGGGAGGAGGGCCAAATTGCAGCGTAGCAGGTCTGATGCTTTCTAACAGCGGCGTGCCGTCTAGTTTCGATACTCCGTGGTACACCTCTATACCCTCGACCTATGACGGACTCGGCTACGGATGCACACCTGCTGTGTTCACGGCGACAGGAAGCGGCAAAAATCTCACAGTCTCCGCCATTAGTCTAGGCACCATCACAATTGGAGACACAATCTCTGGTACAGGGATTCCAACCGGAACGACAATTGTGTCGCAGACTAGTGGCACGACAGGGGGGGTAGGGGTCTACGTAACCAGCGCGGCAACGACCGCATCGGCAACTAGTGTCACGCGCACACCGACGATTGTGTTGACGGCTCCGACTGGAACCGGTGTAACGCTCACTGTGTTGAATGGAATCTTCATCAAGCCTTATGAAGGATCGGCAACGGCGTCCTATGCTGTCTGGCCTAATGTGTGGGGTTATTCGCAAGTATTTACATGGTTCCAAAGCAGCCTAATGGATGCTCCGACGACGGGAGCTCCACGGCCTTATTGAGAGCAACGCTACTGAGGAAGAGAATGGGGTGTCGATTTTTCATGGCTGCGCGACGCGCAGGAGGAGGATCGGCACCGGGGTGGGTGGGATGTGAAGAGTAATACAGAGAGCCTATTGGAGATCGCGTGTTGCATGGAGCACAAGCCGGCTCTGGCGATACGGGCCGCGGCGGATTGGTTGCGGGTTCGCGATCGGGACGGGTGTGTAAGGGCCTTGGTAGCAAACGCGGCTCAGCGGAGGTTTGAAGAACGGCGGGGAAGACAGAACATCGTGTTGAAGGCGCGACAGATGGGAATCACGACCTGGGTAGCGGGGAGGTTTTTCCTGCGGACGATCAGCAGGCCTGGGACTCTCACCCTGCAAGTAGCACACACGCGTGAAGCGGCGGAGTCGATGTTTCGCATCGTGCAGAGGATGTGGGATGAGCTTCCAGAGGACCTGCAGAAGGGGCCGCTGGTCCGGAGTCGAGCGAATGTGGGTCAGATGATCTTTCCGGAACTCGATTGTGAGTACCGTGTGGCGAGTGCTTGTGATGTGGGAGCAGGGCGGGGACTGAGCTTGCAGAATCTTCATTGCAGCGAGGTGAGTCGCTGGCCGGGAGATGCGGCGGCAGCGCTGGCAGGATTAAGGGCGGGTCTGGCGCCTGACGGCGAATTGGTGTTGGAGAGTACGCCGAGTGGGGCGTACGGAGCATTCTACGAGGAATGGTGCCGGGGCGTGGATGAGTGTGCGGATGAAGGGTCGATGGTGCGGCATTTTCTGCCGTGGTGGCTGGAGCGATCGTACGCACGGGGGCGGGTGGCGGCGGCAGCGATGAACGATGAAGAAGCGATGCTGGTTGAGCGGTATGGGCTGAGTGGAGAGCAAATTGGATATCGCAGAGAGCTGGAGCGGAGCTACGGAGGGTTGCGACCGCAAGAGTTTGCTGAAGATGCCGAGACCTGTTTCCGGGCGACTGGTTCATGCTTCTTCAATGTCGAAGCGATTGAACAGCGGATGGCGGAACTTGAGCCGGCGCCGATCGAACTACGAGCGGGGGCGTTGAGGATATGGTTTGCGCCTAGAGTTGGATGCCAATATATCGTCGCGGTGGATTCGGCAGGCGGGGGTGATGAAGGAGATTTCGCAGCGGTCCAGGTAATTGATTGTGAGACGGGGCTGCAATGTGCGGAGTTGCAGGAACGATTGCGGCCATCCGAGCTGGCGAAGGTTGCAGTGGAGCTGGCGAAGGAGTATCAGGGCGCGTTGCTTGCGGTGGAGAGAAATAACCATGGGGCAGCGGTCCTCGCTTACATCGATAAGAGTGAGCATTACACAAACTTGTACTTACAGGGTCGCGAGGCTGGATGGTTGACGACAGCGATCTCAAAGCCGGAGATGACGGCACGGCTTGGGTGCCTGCTCGACCAACGGGCTGACATGTTTCGAAGCAAGAGGCTGCTGAGCGAATGCAGGACATTTATAGGAAGAGAGCGCGGGAAGACTGGTGCGGCCAATGGAGCACACGACGACCTTGTGATGGCAATGGGTGTGGCGCAGGCGGTCAGGGCGGAGATGTTGATGGGCAGCAGCCATGGAATTCGGGCAAATGCGGTAAGGTGAACGTGTAGGAGTTGCGTTGGCAGTCACGGCGGTGCAGGCAATCCGGCGGATGCGCGGCGGAGCACAAAGTCAGTTGATGCTTGGTGCGGATGGAAACCTGTGGGTGGTGAAGTTCAAGAACAATCCACAACATTTGCGTGTGCTGGCGAATGAGCTGATCGCGACGAGAATTGCTGAGGCTGTTGGTCTGTCCGTACCGAAGACTGACGTGATCGAGGTCAGCGAGTGGCTGATTAAGAATAGTGCCGAGATGGTGGTTGATCTAGGGCCCGGGGTCCGCGAGCGATGTGCCGGCGGTCTACAGTTCGGGAGCCGGTTTGTCGGAGGTTTGATGCCTGGTCAAGTTGTGGACTATTTGCCAGAGCCTCAGATGGATGAGGTTCGAAACCTGGCGGAGTTTGCTGGAATGCTGGCCGTGGATAAGTGGACGGGTAACTGCAATGGCCGGCAAGCAGTGTTCGACCGTCGACCAAAGGAGCGGAAGTATCGGGCGACATTTATAGACCAAGGATACTGTTTCAATGCGGGCGACTGGACGTTTCCAGATGCTCCGCTGCGAGGTGTGTTCGCTCGCAATCAAGTCTATGCGCGTGTTCGAGGGTGGGAGAGTTTCGAGCCTTGGTTGAGCAGGGTTGAGGAGTTCTCGGGAGATATCTTGTGGAAGGTTGCGGAGGAGATTCCTCCGGAGTGGTACGGTGGAGATCCTGGGGTGATTGAACGCTTGATGGAGTTGTTGCTACAGCGAAGGTCGCGCGTAAGAGAATTGATTGGGCAGTTTCGGGAGTCAGATCGGGAACCATTCCCACTATGGGGAATGGCGAAGAATATCGTAATTCCGAGAGGGTTCGAGATGACAATTAACCCTGGAAAATTTGTAATGTAGAGTGGGCGGTTGAACTGCTCACGAGATTGTGGAGGTTATATTGCGCGACCGGCTACAGTGCGAATTTTCCCTTATTCGGTACGTCCCGGATGTGGTGAAGGGAGAATTCACGAACATTGGCGTAGTGCTGCGCGAGGCCGGGCGGGATGAGACGGCGGCGGTGAGATTTACGCGTGACTGGAGCAGGGTGCGGTGCATGGATCCAGAGGCTGATGTGGACCTGCTCGAGTCGTTGGAGTCAGAAATTGGGTTGCGGTTGCAGGCTGGGGTAGAGTTGAAGGTAAACGCGAAGCCAATGTTGGATACGCTTGAGGACTCGCTATCGAACAGCATCCAGCTGACGGAGATGAAGGGAACCTTGGCGGAGAGTTTTCCCACGGAGATGGAACAGCTGTTGCGGATGTATGTGGAGCCGTTGAAAGTTCCGTCAACGCGGAGGAAGGCCAGTGGGCGCGGGGCGATCGTTTCTACGATGCGCACTGCATTTGAGCAGGCAGGTGTGTGGCGGTTGATGCGCAAGAAGATTGTGGCTTCGGCCTACACGCAGGCTGGGGATCCGTTGAAGATCGACTGTGGCTATCGCAATGGAAAGGTGCGGATGTTTCACGCGGTGTCGCTGGAGACTGATGTTGAAGGTGCGAAGAGCATGGCATACTCGGCGGACGCTTTGCGCGCGGGTGTATTGAACAGCGAAGGTGCCGAATTGGAGCTAACTGCTGTTGTGGAGAGGATCGCGTCGATTACGGACCAGGAGCAATATGAATTCGGTGTAAGCGTCTTGGAACGAGAGGCGATACGCGTCTTGACGGTTGCGGACATGGGAAGGGTCGCGGATACGGCGAAGCGAGAGTTAAGGACGTAGCTCCACAATAACCGGGCGAAATTATGTAGACGAGGCGTGACCCTAATGGTCGCGCTCTTTGCGTTTAAGAGGGAGATTGGAATGGGTTTAGGAACGGCAGTTAGAGATATGTGGGAACGAGTTGCCGGTGTGACAGCATCGGCGGACAGCGTGGGCGAGCGGAAGACAGCCGTAACTCCCCTAGGGATGAGTTCGATCTTCGCTCCTTTCAGGACGACGGGAGTGCAGAACACACTTCCCAAGCCGACGGCAGCGAACCTGCGCAGATTTGCAGAGACACCTGTGGCCCGGCGCGCGATCAATTGCATTAAGGATCGGATTGCATGCATGGACTGGCAGATTGAGGTGCGGCGCGGCGCGGGCGAGGACGTGGAAGGCGATCGCGTGCAGCGCGTAGCGGCCCTTAGCAGGGCGCTCGACACGCCGAATGAGTGTGACAGTTTTCGAACCATGATCGAGCAGGTGATCGAAGACACGCTGGTAGGCGGGTTTGGCGCAGCTGAGGTTGAGACAGGGGACGCGGACCTACCCGTTCGCTTGTATCCGGTGGACGGAGCATCCATCCAGGTGAATGCGAACTGGAAGGGCGATCCGAACGATCCCCGTTATGCCCAAATTACAGGCAAGTTAGGGAAGGATTCTCTGCTGCCGCTGCGTGACGACGAGTTGATGTATGTCCGTTTGAACTCGCGCAGTCACACGCCGTTTGGATTAGGCAAAGTGGAAGTCGCGTTTGAATCGATTTCTCATTTTCTGCAGGCCCATCGATATGCAGGCAGGTTGGCCTCGAACAGCGTAGTGCAGTATGCGCTGTGGCTGAACGAGCGAACACCAGAGCAGCATGAACGGCTGACTCGGTGGTGGCAGGATGAGGTTGAGGGGTCGGGCAGAGTTCCTGTGTTGAGCTCGGAGCAGAAGCCCGAGGTGCTGAAGTTTGCCGCTGGAACTGATGCCGATCTACGGCTGGAGTGGCAGCAATTTCTGCTGACAATGATTGCGAATGCATTCGATCTGCCCGCGATGATGTTGGGCGTGGCGCAGGACGTGAATCAGTCGACTGCAAGCGAACTGGCAGATGAGGCGTTCCAAAACGCAATCGTTCCGTTAGCTAAGCTCATTGCCGATCACATCACGCGCGATGTCATCGTGAAGCGTCTTGGTTGGGGAGACCTGAGGTTCGCATGGACGGATCTGGAAAGCCGCGACGAGATGGTGGAGGTGGACATTCAAACGAAGTTGTTGGCTGCGGGAGTTCTGTCGGTTGCTGAGGTGAGGGCGATGCGTGGTCTGGCACCAGCAGAGTTGGCAAATCCCCTGGTTGAGTCGCAAGAGGCGTAAACGTGCTTCGTGGGGGTCGACTCAAGGGAAGAATACGAGGAGGTACACGTGGAAAGAGTAGTGCATTTGCGTCGCGCAGGGCGGCGACATTATGGTGGACGCGAACTGCGGGCGATGGCAGTGGATTTCCCAGAGGTGGTTGGGCATCCTAATCGGCTGCCATTCCAAGGGTGTTTGACGCTGGTTGATATACCGAGCGACAAAGCGCCGAGCGGGGCGCGTGGACATCGCGTGGTGCTAACGAAGGCGGCGGCTGAGATGGCACTTCCCAGTTTGTTGGGAATGGCAGTGGACTACAAAGCTGGATGGGATGGGCACGATGCACGACAGAAGTGCGGCATTATTACTTCGGCGCATCTGGAGGGCACCCGATTGATGGTGGGCGGCTTCTTGTTTGCACGGGACTATCCGGAGATGGAGGCCAGGGTTGGTGGGCTGACTGCTGGAATGGATACTGCGATGGGAATGAGCTACGAACTGGCGGACGCGCATGTCGCGGATATGAGGGATACGGTTTGGCGGCTCACGCGGGCTACGTTTACGGGAGCGGCCATTCTATTGCGTGAGAAAGCTGCTTACCGGGCCACTTCGTTTCATGTGAAGCGCGTGAGTGAGTGCCGGCAGACACGAGTCGTAGCAACGAAGTGAGGCGTCCCCAAAGGGCGTCAGAGAGACGGAGGAAGGTAATGGAAGATAGCAACGTGATGGATCTGATGGAAGCAACAGAGCGTTTGGAAGCCGTGGCGACGGCACTGGAGCAGGCCGCATCGCGACTGGCGGAACGGCAGGTGGCACTTGCTGCCGAGGCAGAAGAGCATGTGGGCCGCATCGTGGCTACTGTAGAGACGGCACGAGAGGCGGAACTGGAGCGGCGGCTGGTGGAAGCCGAGGAAAAGATTGCAGAGCTCACCGCAGCGGCGGCGCCCAACGCACAGGGGCGGAAGACCTTGCCCGCGGGGATGGCGACCATGCTCGCAAAACAAGGAGTGACCCTGGAGTTGGGTGCTTCGGGTAGGTCTATTGACACTTCGGTGCTGGATAGCGCAATGGGAAGCCTCGCGATCGAGCAGCGTATCGCTGTGAAAACCGAGCTGAGACGCGCAGGCTTGCTGGGATAGAAACGGTCCGCTCCGGTCGAACTGACCGTGCGTGGGTAGATGGAAAGCAGGGCGAAGGCCGGACGAGAGTCCGGCCTTTTCTTTTACAGAAATATCAGGAGATAAGAATGAACGCGAAGTTTACGAATATCAATGCAACAGCAGATTACATTGGACCGGGTTCTATCGAAGTTCCCATTTACCAGACTGAGATTCTGGACCTGGTGCGGCGGCGTGGAGTCTTCGGTCAGCGCATCAAGCAGGTTCCGGCTACGGGTCATCCGTCGCGATATTTTGAGGAGACTGCGATTCCTGTGGCTTCTGCCTCGTCGGCGTTTGTGAATCCACGGGCCATTGTTCCGGCGATCGTGCAGCCGACGCGGATCGAGAACAGCGTACCGCTGAAGGCGTTGGTCGCACAGATCAACTACAACCTTTTCGATCTCGAATTAGGCAAGCAGCAGAGCCAGTTTGCTTATTTGCAAGCGAAGGATCTGACTGACACTGTGGATGGCGTTCTGCGCACGCATGATATCGCGCTGTGGAATGGCACTGACACGAGTCTAAACACTCCTACGACTGCGCAATATTTTGGAGCGGTCGGACAGATCGTAGCGGGCGGAAACACAACCAGCATCAGTACGAATCAGAGCATCGTAGATGGTCTAAAGTCGACGATCGCCCAGATGCTGGCGAACTCTAACTTCGGTGTGCGGCCGACGGCAATCTACGCTAATCCAGTGTTGCTGGATCTCATTGATCGCGAGATGAAGACTGAATTCAACGTGGTCTTGAACACCAGGAACATTGAGGGCGGCCTCACGGTGAAGACACTGAGCACGCAGGCGGGCGACATCCCACTGATTCCTGAATGGACCCTGCCGTACACCGGCGTTCCGGGATCTGGCTCGGCGGTGCTGCCTGCCTACATCGTGACTGAGGACCTGATCGAGTATCACTGGCTGGGAGAGCAGAACCCACGCGTGTTCCAGTTGGGCATGCAGGGTTCCCTGGCGAGCCAGTATGCCGTGGTGAAGTTCGGAGCCGTTGTGGTCAAGGGCGCGAGCTATGCACATTACCAGGTGCTGGTCGATCGCTAGGAGCAAGGGGGCCGGAGCGCGGTGGGCGCTCCGGCTTCGTGCCAGATACATGTGCTAGTAGAGAGGGAGAAGATCGATGGGATATTTGTTGCCAGCAGACTATGTGGCGTATGGATTGTCGGCAGAGACGGCCGATGCGTGGGTGACGACTGCCTCTGCGATGATCGAAGCTTACTGTCGGCGACCGTCGCTGATGTCGGCCAGTTATACCGAGCGGATGAAGGTACCGATCAAAGTGCAGACGGTGCGCCTTAGTTATGGTCCGCTGATCAGCGTGGATGCGGTGCAGGCGCAGTATGCGCGACCTGGATTCGGGGAGGACTTCTCGGGAGATTTCGCCTTTCAGACGGGATTCGCCGCGACGTTTGCGCTGCCGGGCCAGTGGGTGGCCGTGGATCCAACCACGCTCTTTGTGAGTGTGCCTACGGGTGAATTTCGTTTCGTATGGAACGTAATGGGAATGCGCTACAGTGAAGCCGAAGTTACGTATACGGCAGGTTTCACGGTAGTGCCGAACGCTGTTCAGGTAGCTTGCGCACAGATTGTGCGCAATGCACAGACGACCCCTGGATTGAACGTGAAATCGAGCAAGATGGACACGCTGCAGATCCAGTACTTCAGTGATTCGCTGATCGACAGCCAGGTGCAGGCCTTACTTCGGCCTTACGTGGCAGAGAGGCTCGGTTAGCGATGGGCGAGCTGCTGCAATCGAGTGATGGTGCGATCCGCCTTGCGGACGCGGTGATGCGATCCGCCGGTGGTCGCATGGTGTTGTTGCGTCTTGCGGCTCCGGCTGTGCCGAATGCTGACGCAGAGCAGTTGGGCCTAGCGACTCCGGCATACCAGGATGTGGCACTGGGTCCGGCGACCTTTCACAAGGCAAATAGCGTGATCAAGCTGTTGATTTCGGCGAGCGCCGTGCATGAGGTCGTTGGATCTCTTGGGTTTGATTCAGCCAACGTTTTGTTCGAGACAGCTGTGGGTTTGTTTGTCGACGATCTGCTCTACAAGATCACGAACAGTTATTCGTCGCAGGCGATGGGCATGCCTTATTGCTACTGGCTGACGCTGGAACCGCCGGTTCGATAGCGAGGAACGCTACCGCATAAATCCAAGGAGGTAATTGTGCAGAACGCGAAGGATACGTTCTATGAAGTATTGCGAAGCGGGTTGGTCGCGCTGAATTCGGAGCGAACGATTGTGCTGCGCGGCGTGGTGAGACCCGGTGTCCTGGTGGAGGAGAATGAGCTGCTCTCGGCCGTGGCGATTCCTGATTGCTTTCGGCTGCGATGGTCTGTGGCGCAGGTGGACGCCAACGGGGCGATGCCGTTGGCGATGCTGGAATGCTCCGTTGAGTACGAAACGGCCGGCACGGGAATGAATGGTGGCATGGACCGCGGGAGAGCGCTGGCAGCCATGGACGCCGAGTTGCAGGGGGCGGTGAATGCTTTGCCGAGGAACGTGCTCAAGATGAACTATTCGGGCTTGGCGAACGGTGCTGCGGCGGTCGCAATGCAAACGAGCGTCTGGTGGAGCGAGGTTGCCTTTGGCGAGACGGTGACGAAGGATGACAGGTTAGCTCGAACAGCTACTGTCCAGTTGATGAGTTACCAGGAAGCAGGTGAGCTGTGAGTGACGTGATGGACACGATGTCGCCGATGATGGGACGTGTATGCGCATATTTTGCGCCAGTCAATCGCACGGCGCAGCAAGCGACTATCTTTGATGCGGCCCAGAATGGGGGATTTGCGCTGAATGATCCACCTTCTCCCTGGATCAGCCTAGGCTGGATCGCTGGATTCACGCGCAAGTGCGGGACCAAGATTGAGCCGGTACGCACCGGATCTCCTGCGGTCGCGCAGATGCAGTCCCGCACGGAGATCGAGGCGACGGTGAGTTTCGCATTTGAGAGCTGGGGGAAACTGCAGCTGGCGCTCTCATCCGGCACACAACAGATGAATCTGCTCACGGTAGCGTCAGGATCACTCGACGAAGGCTCTGGTGGCACGGCAATTTCTGCGGTGCCGTTACAGTCCGGATCAACAGCCGGCGTGTTGCAGGTGGGTACTACCGCTGCGAGTGGCTTCAATGTTGGCGAGCTGATCGCGGTCGATGTGGATTATGGAACACAAACCGGATTTGTCGGCAGTGGCGTGAGCGGGGCGTACTTGCAAGCCACGCTAACGGATGTGGATTACATACGCCGGGTGACGTTAAATGTTGGGCGTATTACGGCCATCAACGTCGCAACAGGTGCGCTGACGCTGCAGTGGCCGTTGCTTGCCGGGGTTCCGACCGCAACGATGAAGGTGAGCGGCGTGGTTGGATTTTGCGATCGAGAGGGGTCGAGCTTCTTCCAGGAGTGGTCTGCGGTGTTCGTTGGAGAAGGGCAGCAAGGCGAGCGCGTGATCTGGCACTATCCGCGGTTGCAGGCGATGAGTGGTGCGGCCGAGGCGAGTGTGATTGCCGGCGGTGGATACGAAAAAATTCAGCTGAGTGCGGCGTTGCGGGCGCTGCCAGTCAGGGATCCAGTCGACGGTGAGACGGTTGTTTGTTTCCGTAGTTATGTAGCTGGTTAGGAACGCATGAAGGAGAGAATGTGCACATTACGGTCGACAATCTTGATGGACTAGGCGCGATCGATTACACGGGGGCGGTCGCGGTAGAAGGGCCGATCACGGTGCAGCGCGCTCTTAATGAGCCTTCGCGCTGCACGGCAGAGATCGTCCTGAGCGTCGGGGGACTTGCGATGCCTGTACGGCGCGGAAAGGTAACGGTCTTAGCGGCGGATACAACAGTGCTGTTCACCGGGTACCTCGCCACTGAGCCGATCAGGATGTACGCGGGGAATGGGTCTACGGGTCCCGTCTATCGCGCTCGAGTTACGGCGGTTAGCGATGAATGGCTTCTCGATAATCTTGGTTCGGGTGCGGGTTTGAGAGATGCGGAATCGCTTGGCCTCGGAGGCACCGCATTAGTGGCGCAGATGGTGTTGCGCGCGCAGGCGGGAGGATCTGCGGGCGTAACCGTTGGCGGGTCCGAGACGGTTGCTACGACCGGCGTATTCGCGGCGCGCGCCTCGTCGCCCTTCAGTGTCAATGCTGCGAATGCGGCGAGTTCTGCCTATGCAGCGTATCGCGCGTTGAATGGGCAGATCCTTATGCAGCCTGCAGGGAATGTGACCCATGCGTTCAGCGATGCCAATGGCACCCTGTCCGTTTCAGAGTTGCAGACAAATGCCGTACGTGAACTCGCGAATGATGTGACACTTACCGGTGCCGAGGAACCAGCGGCATACATCCAAGAAAACTTCTTCGGAGACGGCACGACCACTGTTTTCGACTTCAGCGAATCCGCCTACCGCGATACGAATGGCACTTTAGTTCTGGATAACTTCAATGAGGGCGCGTTCAATCCAGCACAGTGGATCATGACCGATCCGGGCAGTCACCTCTCCCTGACTTCTGCGGGTCTGACGATGAATGGTGGCAATGGTTCTGATGGTCAGACCACACTCACGGCAATTGATGCAATTGAGATGGGTGGATCCGTTGTTGTGCAGTTGAGTGGGGTTTCGCTCTCCGCTGCTTGCAATGGAATGCTCGCGGGCATGTACCAGGGGCTTCCGGTGCTCGCAGAGTGCTTCGCGGGCTTTCGCGTGAGGCAGAGCGTGACGGGTACCGGCGGTGTGACCGTTATTGTGCCGGTGGTCAACGGCATCGAGACGGGCGTGGTGTTTACTCCGATTGCCGGCCACTTGTATACGCTGCGTCTGCGTCTGCATTGTGTTGAGATGCAGCGCGTGTTGCAACCTTACTACTGCATGGTGGATGGCCTTATCCAGTGCTTCGGAGATCCTAGTGGCGTGGCCGCTCCGGTGGACATGGTGTTTGAGTTGGTGGATGAAGGTACTGCATCGAACACGCAGGCGACGGTGCTCTACGACAGTAGGTATGCAGGGGCGACGGTCAGCAACTCACCTGCGACTTGCTGTTTCGTCCTTGCCAACGCGACGCAGATGTTCGGTTCGATTGGCTCGGTGAGTGTAACGCGTACCGGCAGCATCTGGATTGTCAGTACATTGCCTAGTGGAACGTTACAAACGCGGTTGATTGGACTTGCAGGGCAAGGCGTCGATTGCACAGTTAGCTATGGGACGGCTGCTGGCGCGCCTGGCAAAGTAACATTCCTTGCTGGACGCGTTCCCGTGGCAGGAGAGCGGGTGACGGTGAGCTATCGCAATCGGCAGAGATCGGTTGCGAGGCTTGTAGACGCTGCGAGCGTTGCGTCGGAGGCGGTGAACGGTGCGCCAGGGACATGTCGTTGGCTGGGCGCGGTCACTCTGCCGGTAGCGCGCAGCAGCGTAGATTGCGAGAGTGCGACGCAGGCGGTGCTGGCGTTTGCTACGAGCCGGACGGCTGCCATCGCTGGAACTTACTCGCTGGTGAATCCGGCTGCGGACATCTGGCCGGGTGATGTGCTGGCAATTACCAGTGCAGGAGTTACATCGTCCTTGCTGGTGCGCAGCGTGGTGGTGCAGGATGGCAGCGCGGTACCGGAGGTGCGGCGATACAAGGTTAGCTTTGCGAATGACTGGGCAGCCGAGTGGGCTGCGGGGATTGGGTTGAAATTAAGTGAAGAGATTGCGGCGGACGCTTATCTGCCGCAGACAGCGTCGAGCGCGCCTGGTCAGGTGCTTGCAAACCTGCAGCAAATGACTGTGACGAGTTTGACGGATACTGCCATGCAAGTGGATGCCGGAACGGCTCCGCCTGCAGGCGGTGGGTTTGAGGTGCGACTGAAAGATTGGGAGTTTGGAGTGGGGGTGGATGCAGCCGATCTGGTATTGCGGAGCCCGGTGCGGAGCTTTTCCGTTCCTATTGCGGCACAGTTACAGCGTGTCTTTGTGCGCATGTACGACGCGAGCAAGCCGCCCCTCTACTCACGGTTTTC
>Ga0302325_10007835_pt1 | contig 23574 bp, 18 predicted proteins | sample Palsa_T0_2_FD_201948 | JGI IMG/M metagenome (GOLD analysis project Ga0302325, IMG submission 201948) | Peat permafrost microbial communities from Stordalen Mire near Abisko, Sweden - Palsa_T0_2 | ecosystem: Environmental > Terrestrial > Soil > Palsa > Peat permafrost | place: Sweden: Abisko... | reverse complement strand
TGGGGCGCTTGTGGACCTACGTGCGCGATGATCGGCCGTGGGGAAGCAACGTACCTGCTGCAGTCTTCTTTAAATACTCTCCTGATCGCAAGGGCGAACGCCCGTTCGAGCACTTGCGTGACTTCACAGGCATCTTGCAGGCCGATGCCTATGCAGGCTTCAACCGCCTCTACGAGACGGGGCGCGTACAAGAAGCGGCGTGTTGGGCGCACGTGCGCAGGCCGTTCTTTGAGATCGATGCGGCCGGCGACTCGCCCATCGCGCGCGAGGCGCTCGAGCGCATCGGCGCGTTGTTCGCTATCGAGACCGAGATCCGCGGCCGCTCAGCGGAGGAGCGTCAGAGCGCGCGCCAGGCGCGCGCAGGTCCGCTTCTTGAAGAGCTGCATCGCTGGTTGCAGGCGACTCTTGCGAAGCTCTCAAGGAAGTCACCACTCGCGGTCGCGATCCGTTACGCGCTCTCGCGCTGGGTGGCGCTGACGCGGTATCGCGATGACGGGCATCTGGAGATGGACAACAATGCGGCGGAACGCGCACTGCGCGCCGTCGCCTTAGGGCGTAAAAACTACCTTTTTGTCGGTGCGGACTCCGGCGGCGAACGCGCCGAGACGATCTACACGCTCATCGGATCCGCCAAACTCAACAACCTCGATCCGCAAGCCTATCTGCGCTACGTCCTCGAACGCATCGCTGACCACCCCATCAATCGCGTCAGCGAGCTTCTCCCCTGGAACCTTGCCGCACAGCTGCAATCCGCCCAACTGGCCGCCTGATCCGCACACTTAAGCGATGAGAACAAGGTGGCCAGCAATGGACGCTTACGATCGATATGGCCAGGGGTGGAATTGAACCACCGACACGCGGATTTTCAGTCAGATATTGGTGGTTCCAGGGGCTTATGAATCAATCGCTTGCAACGCTTGCCAGCCCCGATCCCCCGCGTACCACGGCACAATTACGGCACACCCAATCTGAGCTTGGCACATTCCCGGCACAGCGCCCTCTCGGCGCCGTGGGGGGATGCTAGGGCTGCTTGGCCACTTCCTTTCCGTTCTCCCACACATAAATCGGCGTGCCGTGAGCGCGTGCCACCTTCCGTGCGGCGCGCGCAGCGAGACGTAACCCGCGGCCGACGCCAGCGGCAAAATTATCCGGCTTCTTAAGTCCGCACCTCCGCACCGATTTCCATGGCCATCGCTCCAGCAGCTTGGCTGATTTGCCTGAATTGTCGTACACCGCCCATTCATCTGCCAGCAGCCGGAGGATGCGGACAAAATGCTCCCATCCGCGCTCGAATCTCCTGAGTACATCAAATGGCAGCAGAAGATCGCTGCTCACCTGCCGTCGGAGTATCGCTTTCAGCTTCTGGGCGCTCACTTTCCGCGACGGATGCATATCGCTCGACTTGCGCCGGATCACCTGCGGCGGGACCGCGCCTTCGCTAATGTGCTCGCGGTGCACTGCAGCAGTTGTCTGACGTCTTGCAATCTGCAGATGGTGCAAACTTGAGCAAGGTGACGCCGAACGTCTTTGGGTACAAACATGGAATCCGTACCGAAACCAGATACCTTTGGTCTGCCGGCAAGGCTGCGTGTGCCGATCGCGGCGCGGGATATTGCAGCCATCGAACGACACGTGGGCGAGGCGGAGGAAGTGATACGCGGGCGATTACGCCCGGTGAACGCAATCAAGGTGCGAACACAATTTATTCCCGTGAATCCGACCGACGCGCCGCTGTGGAGCGAAGCCAATAGCGCGGCCTTCTTCGAGCTGCTCTTTCCCACGTATCAGTCATGGGTGCATGTGGACTTTCATGCGTACCGGCGTCCGTGGACGCGGCTTGGAATGCCGGCGTTGCCGCTCGATTTCGTGCTCGATCATGTTGCCAATCGGCGAGCCACGCGAGCGCGTGGAATGGTGCACCCGTTCATCCGCCTGTGCCCAATCTCAAAGCGGACTAACTCCATTTCGGGGCATCGGCGCGGCGGCAGGCTTCGCTACAGAGATCGTCTACGCCGATCCCGCCGATTTAACTAAAATGCTTGATGTGGCGCCCGGCACGGAGACTTTAGATGGGGTGCGCGATTTCCAGCCGCTTTTTTTCGGCGCCTAAGTAATTTCACTGGAAGTAGGATCTACGTGCAGCCGAAACTCATATCCGCAATAATTCTGTTCTTGGGATCCTATTTCCCGCTAAGCCTCATATTGCTCATTCAAGACATTAAGAACGAGGAATGGAGTGAGCCATTCTGTTGGCCAAGTGAATGGCAGAATGGTTGTTATATCCCTCATCTCGAAGATCCGCTTCGATCGATTGGGTTTTTCGGCGTTTGCCTAGTGTGCTTGACGCTTCTGTTCGTATTGCTAAGGAACCTGCGTCCAATGCACGTCTTGAAAGTGGGAGCATACAAGGCGATCCCGACCGACCTAGTTAACTACGTCTTTCCCTATGTAGCCGCGTTTATGGCGCTCGAGCTCAACAAAACAGGAAGTTGGGTCGGATTCCTGGTATTCCTGGCATGGATGTTCGTCATTACCTATCGTTCCGGGCAACTGCTAATGAACCCCCTGTTGATTGTTGCAGGTTGGAAGATCTACGAAATTGAGGCGATTATTGATGGCAACAAGGTAAATGTCCGCGCGATGTCCCGCTTCGAACCAGGTAACGATAAATCGTACGGGTACTTTGGATTGCAGGATATCCGTGTATTACTCAAGGAAGATACCGATGGCAAAACCATTCAAGCCTGAGGCCGCGTTTCGGCGCCTTAAGGACTTCGATTTCGCACGCGCGCGCGTATCGCTTAGGGTATTCAGGAAGCGATCGTCAACCGGCAATGCGCTTGTGTTTTCGGCCGTTTGGGTCGATATATCCAAGAATCTTGCCGATGAGCTAAAGGCAATCGCAATAGCAACCCGAGACTCATTTACCGAGGCGGGCGGTTATGGGCTGCTTGAGCAACCCAATGAGTCCGAGTTGCTAGTCCTTCGTAGTGAGGGTACCAGCTTTGCTGGATTAGAGTTGGCCACTGCGGGTCGTGAAGAGGCCAATCGAGCTAAGGACCTGAAATCGCTTAGCAACGCGGCGGGCTACGTGGTCAAGATTAAGGCTGGTCCTTCAACGCTGTCGTGCTACCGAAAGGCAACGAGCGACTGGAAGGCGAAGAAGTCTCACAGCTTACTGAACTTGGTATTCGTGGAACAGCAATTGGATATTGCAGAGGATCCGGTCTTCCGTATTGCGCGAAGCTTCGATTTCTTTGGGATTGACGAATATCTCTTGGTCGCAGACAAGCGAGCGTTTGAATCGGTGCTTAACTACAAGACCACGTATGAGAATTCCTTTACCGAACTAAGGGGCGAGCAACCCTTTATCGATCTCTTTTCGGATTTGACGCCGCTGCAGGAATACGTAGGAACTAATGCGATGCACCTGCGACGTATGGCTGTGGTCCGTGATAAGGGCTATTACAAAGATCAGAAGTACATCGCGCGATTAAAGACGGTAAACGGTCAGAGAGGGTGGGGAATCCAGTTTGACGGCAATGGGCGCATTATGCCTACCGCTGAAACGGCGCGGGTGATAATGCAGGTGCTACTCAACCATCGATTGTATTCGGAGCTGTCACTGACGACGTATGATGTACCGTCGACGACGCCGGTATAAGGGTCATGAAAGGTGGCACTTGGAAATACGGACAAGTGCAGTGTGAGAATCGATCCATTGCTGTCGAATTTGTCGCCAACAACGGTGGAGTCCCAGGATGGGCGCTGTCGACTAACGTGATTACCAAGGCAAGTTTTTCACGACAGAAGTGCGTCGACTAGGTATCACAGCCGCGACTGCGCGGGCTCTGTTCCAAGATAGCTCGTTCGGAGGTGACCCCTTAGATCGCCCGTTCGCGGCACCTTCAGTGTGACGGATCGCTGTCCGGCGCGCCTATTCGATTGTTAGGACTTGGCATGGTCGTTCGCTACTTTTGTCGATGCTTAACCTGCGGTCACGCTCACACGCTACGCATTTCCATGGGGCATGGTCCTACACAGCAACATACTTTTGCGTGCGGTAAATGTGCGCAGGATATGTCCATTGAGGTAGTTCAGCAGCCCGAAATCGCTAGCTGCGAAATCAAATGCACAACGAACTGCAGGGATGGCACCGAAGAAGGTTTAATCGTCAATCTCCATCCGGATTTTCCTATTCCCGAAGATCAACTCCACGTTGACCAAGCGTTTCCCTGGCTCAGCCGTGTAGCTGCCGTCGGTAAGCGCCAAGAATCGCTCGGCCTCAGAGGACCGCAGCCCTCGTCTGTCCAAGACATGCAGAAGTGGCGCTCGGAGATTCAGACCCACCCACAACAATGGGCCATTCTTCGCAAGAGTTGGTCGTTAGCACGCAGCGGGAAGGAGGACCTAGCGCTAACAGAACTCAATCGGTACAAGTTCCACCGTCCAGACGCCTCACACCGACTCGCGGATGCCCTTTTCGATTTCTGTGGTACGTTGCTTCAATCAAAGGTAATGCTCTATGTGGGTGCGGAGGAAACGATGCGCGCTTGCTCTAGACAATACCCGCAAGAGTTTGCACGTCTAAAACAGTGGTACTCAAGCGCTTGCGCGTCTGATCATCTCGACCGTTATTTCGATATTTTCTCCCAGTTTTTTCAGGATTTTGCCGAATTCAGCCAGACGTTGCTGTTGTATCAGTATGGACTGCCGCTCAGCGCCAGCGATGTCGCCTCATCACAAGCGTTTGCGCGCGCCAAGATGTTTTACGGTAACTCATTCGAGGCACTCACGAGCAACTTTGTATTGCTGGCCGCTCTCAACAATGTCTTCTCGACGAGAGCCTTCGACCAATTCGAAAAAATGGACATGAAGAAATACGTAACCATCAATAAAGCCCGCAGAGGCGAAGCATTTTCCGAGACAGCACCTTTCGCAGCATTTGCCGAAGGACTCGATAGCGGACTAAGAAACGCTTCGCACCACGGAGCGATTAAACTGGATCCCACTCGCAGACACATATTGATTCGGAGCGGAGGAACCGGCGCGGATCGGAGGATGCGTTACATCGAATATCTCTTTCTCTGTTGCGATATCTTTATTAAGCTTGCGGCTCTGTTCATGTTAGAGCTGCTTCTTGTCTGGCAATAGAGTCCGCCGCTATTACCACTGCTCGGGTATCTGGCAGCCACAGGCCTTCCCTCAGTCCCGCACCCGCGCACTTACGGACAACCGTCGATCGCGTGCGGCCTCTCGAATAGCTTATTTCATAATGGAAAGGGAGGGACTCGAACCCTCAACCCCGGCATTATGAGAGCGGTAGATCGAAAAAATCAGTAGTAATCATCTGCCAAGGGGCGCCCGTTGCAATTGGCACCACGAAGCACAACTGAGCACGACTGAGTCCCGCAAAAGTCCCGCAGACTTTTGGTGACTGCAGCAAGGATCTGTCATGCCAAGTGCAGGGAGTCGTACCGCTCAAGTGTCGCTTGCGGTTCGACTCTCGCCGGCTGTCACCCGTCGCTTCGCCGCAGCGAACGTTGCGTCTACACGAGCCCGATCAGGCTCAGCCACTCGAAATACCTCGCAAATGCCCTCGACCATCCCAGATAACGCGTCATGCGCCTGCATTAATCCCGCTTCGACAAAGCCATGGTCGTCTCCATAGACAGTGAGCCGCACGACACCCGCGTCGTCCTCTTTGATATGGCGGCTGATCAACGCGCGAGCGTCGTTGTGCGCTTCGGCACATAGAAAATTGTAGACTGAATAGTACAGGTCCTGCATACCCGCTCGGGCAAATCGTTCTTTGGTAGTCAACTTCGATGGGCAGTCTGGTTTCTGTCATGGTGTATTTCGCCGCCAATGTCCGTTGTTGCAAGCCATCCTGTGTTCCGCGTAGTGCTCGCTCAACTTGCAGCAAACTCGTGCGGCTGGAAGGTCCGTCGTCAAAAGACCGAGCGTATACTGTTGCTATGAGCTCCGACCAAAGGCCGCCCCCGTTATTTTCAGCGGGGAATGCATTATCCCAGGCATATAAAAATCTACGTGACGCCAATGCATCGGACGCCGCGGCCGGGAAGGCGTTTGTTGAGCAATTATGGGATCGGTACTTTCCGTACTCCGACGCGCACTTTCTGGAGGAGGTGCGTCGCGACTTTCACGCACGATTCTGGGAAATGTATCTGACCTGCGCGCTTCTCGAGGCCGGCCCGAAGCACGACTATCGCGTCCAATGCCCCAAACCAGGGCCTGACATTCTTATTGAGCACAAGGGGCGCCGCGTCTGGGTCGAGGCGGTGACGGCGACCCCCGGGGACCCTTCCAAGCCCGATAGCTTGGTGGAGCGAATAGACGGCCAGATGTCCCTCGTGCCGACCGATAGGATTGTTCTACGATATTCAAACGCCATCGCCGCGAAACATGCAAAGTATCTTGACTATCTGGCCGCCGGCATCGTGAGTGGCGCGGACTCCTACGTTGTGGCCGTGAACAGCTGGTCACTTGGCTGCAGCTGGACTTCGGGGGAGATGCCGAGGTTCTTGAAGGCGGTCTTTCCAATGGGGGCATTGGGGTATGCGATTGACGCGGCCACGCGCCAGATTGTGGACAGAAAGCATCAGTTCAGACCAATCATCCAGAAGAACAATCGGGCAGGGGTCTCAACAGAGATCTTCGTTAACGACGAATACCGGGGCCTCAGTGCCATACTGCATTCGCACGCCCACGCCTTCATGAACCGACCACTCGGCACGGACTTTGAAATTGCGCATCATCCATTGGCGGCGCAGCCCGTACCGGCCGGGCTTATTCCGGCGCGGCGGGAGTGGCATGCAACCCCGAATGAGGAGCGCGGTGGCTACGAATTGACGTGTTACGACGGTCAGTCGTTCGTCGCACCCTCGTGAGGGTCGGACGCAAGGAGGTTTAGTCACGTAATTTGCTCAATCGTTTTAACTACGCGTCCGACGACGCGCCGCGTCATTGATCTGCTGTCCCGCCGCCAGCCAGTGATGCCGTTAGCTCGCACTGAAGCACGCAATGTTGGTCACGCCGAGGGCAAGCGGTACAACTGAAAATGAACGTCCAACCATGCCGCGGAATCATCAAAATAGTTCGCAATTTCAATGGCTTGTCAGGTTGCTTGCATGTTAACGACCTGCAGGGCGGGGGCGCGTACAGTGTGAATGCCGCAGGCCCTAGTTCTGCGTAGCGCATTAGCATTCGGGCGCCAGAATGGCGCTGTTCATATCAAGCGTAAAATAGCGCTCCATGCGCACCGTCGATACGGCTTTGCAAACTCTGATCGACGTATTGGAGCAGTCACGTTCGTGCGTAGTCCTCGGCGCTGGCGCGTCTGTCCCACTGGTGCCGCTTGGTGAGCAGTTCGGTCGCTGTGTTCGACACCGTCTACTCTCGTGCGGCAGTTTCCCGGCAGTACCAACCCGTCGAGATGCCATCGCAGATCGAATCCTCGGCCCCCGGGCTAGGCACTTCCCGATGTGGGACACCAGCGCTCAGATTGAAGAGGAACTGGCCGCCGAGCATCTCTCCCCTGCCGCCGTGCAGGCCGCAGCCATCGCGCTGCTGTGGCCGCAGCCTTACGAACAGGCTCCGCCTCAGTACGAGGTATTCAACCGTGCGACACACCAGCTTGGGCTTGTCAACTATAACAACGACGGTCTAGCAAACGAGCATTGTGGACGCCATACGATCGTGAACGTCCACGGTACGAGTCTTAGCGCGGACGCGCGCGAAAAGCTCGACTGGGAATGGTGGATAGACGCACTGCAAGATTTCCATCCGTTGGCCGCTCCTGCGGTGCCCGGGCTGTTCTTGCCCCAGCGCGAATCCTTTGCGTTAGCATCGAGCCCGATCTATGCTCAGGCTAGGACTTTACTGTGGCGCGCGCGCCGACTCGCACTCATTGGCTACTCATTCGGCGACGGCGATGACGTGGTTGCATACGCATGCGTACTGAGGGTGCTCACGGAGCACCTAATCCCCGCCGTCGTCGTCAAGCCGAACGCGCGCGAACTTGCCGGGCAAATCGCGGAGGAAGCGCGCAGTAAGTTCATTAGTGGATTGCCTAGGTATTGGGACACCTTGGCTTGTGCCATTCTCGCTTCGCAGTCGCGTCCGCGGCATCGCAACTGCGACCATAGTCGGCTCTGCGCGCGGTGCATCAGCTACCTCTATGAGGCATTCCTCGACAGCGGTCGCGACTGGATCGCCTTGAGCCGACGCTTGCACCTAACGACGCCCCTCCGTTTTGACGCCTGCGCCCGCTCGCGCTAACGCGACCGACCCATGTCAACTAGGGGCGTTCATTCAAACCGCGGAGACGGTTATCAGACAACAATCGCAGCTGGATGGGCGATCGCTGCGCTGCATGAATCCATAGATTGGATTGAACTGGATTCGACCTCACTGGATCTGTCTGGCAATCCCATCGCCGTCGACGACGTCGTGATCGGATACAAAGATCAACCCACGCAATATTGCCAATGCAAGAAGAATCAACCGCAGTTTGCCAGTTGGACCGCGGCAGGTCTGAAGGATGATCTCACCAAAGCAGGTGCCCAGCTCGCCCGCGATCGCCATTGTTTGGTCCGATTCTATTCGCGTAATAACTTTGGTGAACTCTCATGGCTGCGAGAACACGCCCTCACGCAGTCCGACTCGGCCGCGTTCATTCATACAATCCCGGCTGGGCGCAATGCATGCCTCGAAACACTGGAAGAATACTGGGGCCCCGCTTTGGTGCAGGCGAAGTCCACCGTATTCGAATTTATAAAGCGAATTCACTTTGAAGTAACAGGTGATATTGAAGACCTTCAAAAGCAACAGATCGGCCTCCTACGGCAATATGTTACTCAAGCAGACGATGTCTACGAAATCCTCTTTGCGCGGCTGGACTCGATCGCCCGGCGTTTCTCGGGCGGTCACCCTTATTCGTCTACAGTAGATACGCACCGTTTCACGCAAGATGACCTCTCGAAGCTGCTCGCGAATGCGGGCTCGACGAGAACGCTACGGCGGTCCGAGGGTGAGCTCACCAATCACATACGCCAGATAAGTGCAGTTGGACGCCATTGGCGGCGAGCCGTTGGCGGCATACGGCTTTCGCGTTCTCTACTGCAACGCAAAGTAATGGATACAGTCGCCGACAAGCCAAAGACCGTATTGATCCATGACGCACCGGGGTATGGCAAGACCTGCGTTTTGCTGAACTTGGTGGAGACGCTCGAAAGCTCGTCTGCGCAATTTGTGCTATTCATTCAGGGTCGCGAGTATGCCCAGTGCAAGTCCGACGCCGAGCGAACCGCAATCGGCCTTGTGCCCGACGTTATCGGCATTATCGCTCGAGCCGCGGAACTGCGACATACGGTGGTCATCATCGACTCCCTTGATGTCTTGTCGCTTGCGCGTGATCACTCCGTTCTAGGGTACTTCCTCTCAATGATCGATCGTCTGGCGCTAGTTCCAAACGTGACGGTTGTAGCTGCCTGCCGAAGCTTTGACCTGAAGTACGACGACCGCCTAGCGCATCGCGACTGGGCCAGAGAGGTATGTCTGGGCGCTCTTGATTGGCAAGCCGAGGTGGCGCCATTTCTTGCCGATTGGGGTGTACGGGAAGACGTCCTAAATGAGTCCCTCAAACGATTACTCGGAAACCCGAGAATGCTCGCTCTGTTTGAGGAGGCCCACCAACACGAGGGTTTCACGCAAATACACACGGAACAGGAATTGTCGGAACGGTACTTGGAAGTAGTGGTTTTGCGCGATCCGCTGCTTGGGACAACGGCTATGGATCACATTGCGCGTTTGGCAGCCACGATGCTGGCTCAGCGTCGACTTGAAGTACCACGAGCGCGAGCGAATCTACCAATTGAAATCGAGAAGGCGCTTCTAAGCGCTGAGGTTCTCATCGAAGTCGCGCCCGGACAGCTAACCTTTGAACATCAAACGTTGTTCGATGTGCTGGCTGTGCGGCATGCACAGCAGATAGGGGACACGCTTCTCCAGTTTATATTGAAGCAATCCCAAACACCATTCGTTAGGCCGAGTATCCGCGCTTTCTTCTTCAATCTTCGGGCACGCGAGCCAATGCAGTTCTCAAAACAGGTCCGAGCTGCTCTGAGCGCCGACACCGTCGCGTTCCATCTCAAACGATTAATTGCTGAGTCGATCGCCGAAATATTGCCGATCGACGAGGACTGGTTCCTTGTCAACTACTTGCTTCAGTCAAATGCCGCGTTATTCGCACAACTTCTGCTTCGCATCCGAACCCCCTCATGGTTTGAGCTGCTGGAGGTCCATTGGCTACCAGATCTACTGGCAAATCGCGATGAGGCCCAAATCCTGCAATTTGCAGAGCGCATTTCGCTGCTAAAGCACATCGCGCCGGCGGTCACTGTCGCGTTCTGGCATCGGGCGATCGCCCTTCCGTGGGTTGACGTTCGACGGTTGCGCTGGATCATCGCACTCGAGTTACGGGACTTTGCCGCGGGCACCATGCCCGGCGTTCGTAGTCTGCTCGAATGGATCGTCGATACCGCCCCGATCGATCACGATCTTGCAGCGGCCGGTTTGTGCAAGTTCGTTGAGGCGACCGACAGCGGTGACGATTTGCTATGGCGCTACATAGTCTCGGAAACCGGAGAATTGAAACCGCACTCGCACTTGGTCAAGCCAAAGCTTCGCTGCGACGCTCAGTTCGCGCCTATTCCAGAATTCCTGCCTCAACGGATGCTGCGATCGGACACGCTGTTGAACCTAGCAGTGGCATCGGTGGAGAACTGGGGCTCAAAAAACGTCCAGTCGTTTCAGGACCGGCGCATATGGGACGACCACTTCCTAGCCTCGACCTCCTGGGCGCAGAGGCACAGATCCCATCTTTCGTCCTATATCGAACCGTCAACCGCCTTGTTCCGGGCACTCGAGGCCGCGTGCTTGGCGCGCGCAGCGAACCAATCTGCCTGGTGGGTGCAAAACGAGTCGCGCTTACGCAATAGCACGGATGGTGCATTACGTTACATTGCGCTTCGCGCGTACGCTGACGACCCGGAAGCTAACATTGCCGCCATCGAGCAGGTTCTGCACGATGATGCCATGCTTGAAGCGCCGGCCTTGCGTGACGAGATGGGCGAATTGATTCACGGAGCCTTTGCGCTACTCAGTGATGCCGATCAGGCATGTCTTCAGGATAAGATAATTGAGCTGGGTGAGGCCCACTTGGATCTGAATCCGGACGAGGTGGTTCAGTGGCGCCGAAATCATCTAGCGTCCATTCCCGCCTTCTTGCGCACACGGGCTACTCAAGCGTATCTCGACGAGGCTCGACGCTTGTTCCCTTATGGCGAACGTACTTTGCACGTTGAATCATGGGGTGGGTTTGTCGCACCCGCCATCTCTGATAATGAAATCGCGGCGCTTTCCGATGAGGCTTTGCTTCAGCTTCTCAATTACCTGAGCACCGAACGCGCGGGTCGGTCGCAATATGCGTTTTCATCGCTCGGCTTGGACTCCGTTTCTCCCCAGATATCAAATGCAGTATCTTTTGATCCGGAGCGCTACCTGAAATTCCTGCGAACCAAATGGACGTCAATCCCACACCGATTTCGCGCACCAATCCTTGAGGGCGTTGCAAATCATTTGAGATATCGGTTCGGTAATTTAACACCAAGCGGAACTTGGGTACCACTGAAGACGCCAGATGGAGCGCAGCTCTCGGGGATGCTTTTGACCGAGCTAGAGATACATTGGTACGTCTGGCGCGAGAGATCTCAGGGCGCCGACGCACTCAAAGCTTGTGCATACGTAATGCCCCTGGAGAGCGATAAGGAGCGTTTTGCATTTCTGCTCGTGGGTCTATGGGGCGCAGCCGAGCCCGGGTCGGGAAAGCGTGCGGAGAGTGGCGGTTTAATCGAGGTGGCGCTCAGCAGCGCCCGAGGCGTGGCGGCCGAGGCAGCTGGGATTCTCGCGAGTCGAATCGGATCAGCGGGCGTTGCCTTGCCAGGCCTTTTGGAATCGAGCCTAGTCTACCTCTCGAAGGATGATCATCCAGCAGTGCGTGCGATACTTGTTCACTATTTGCCGGTTGTTCAGGCGCATTTTCCGTTTCTCGGTTGGAAGTGCTTTGCGAGGGCGGTCACTAATGCACCTCCCGCTTTGTGGCTCGAAGCCGAGAGATGCTTGTACTACGCCTATGATCGTTCGTTCGATCGTGTTGCACAGTATTTGAACGCAATTGAATTCGATATGGCGGAGGGAGTTGGCGCGGTGTGGGGTCGCATTAGCGCACTCGCTGTTTTGTCCGGTCATATTGACCCGGACACACTCCTTACTAAGTTGCGGGCTAATGTAAATAGCGACGCATGGAGGGGCGCCGCAAGTGTATTTGCGGCTAACGCGTCTAAACGCGAATTCTTCGAGATTTGCATTGTCGGACTCCTCAACGCGCTCGATGACGGGACAGGGATCCAGGCCGCCACAATTGAGATGACAACACTGTTTAGAGCGGACCCGCCGGTTGCCATACCCGACTCACTGCTACGGCGTTACTTCGAGGTTCTTCGGACGACGGACCGGAATCAGGGCACTCCGGTGCACGATTTTCAGCTGTGGTTGGCACGCCGGGTGCAGTCTTCACCAGACGACGGTTTGACAGCGGTAGAACTAGCCCTTCAGCGTGGCCCCGATCACGCGCTACACATATGGGATCACGATCTGTACCCTGCTCTCTTGACTCGATTATTCCGGGAAGCCGAGGATCGCGAAGAGTCGGACGAGGGAATATTTCTTGCGAGAGTGATCAAAGTGCAGGACTCATTCCTGAAACTCGGAACGCATGTCATAGACCAATGGCTTAGAGACGCGGAGAGACCTTGACCTTACGACTGGGGACAGTTTTCAGGTGCTCAATAGGCGCATTGCCGGCGGCCTGATATTGAGTACAGCAACCTGCAGCCTGTCGCCGATCTAATCGCACGCTTGAGCGAATCGATCTCAGCGGCGAGCGGAAGTGACTGATTCAATCAGTGGAAAGGGAGGGACTCAAACCCTCGATCCCGGCATTATGAGAGCGGTAGATCGAACAAATCAGTCGTAATTTCAATCACCTGCCAAAGGACGCCCGCTGCAATTGGCACCACGAAGCTCAAGTGAGCACGATCGAGTCCCGCAATAGTCCCGCGCCGCATACGAGTCCATTCAATATCCTCATAGCTTGCGATTCTCACTTTCATTTCCAGAGTCGAAGGAACACTATGTCGGTAGTCAGCTCCTTCCCGCTCGCCTTATTGTCTTTGACAACGGTTACCTTCAAAAATTTCGCAAGCTCTGCGACTCCGCACACGCGCTTCTTGCCCAATTTCCAGGACTTCGACTCGCTGACCCCAATCAGCAACAGAATCGCGTGGGAGGCCTTTCTGTCCCGCTGGTATTTCCCGATCAGCTGCTTCTTGAACGCATTGCGCAATTCGGAACCGGACCACGCATCCGCGACCTTCAATTCAACCGCAATCCGGACGTTTAAACTTGTACGTTGGACCACGATATCCGGCTTCTTACCCGCTTTAACTTCTGATTCCCTAGTAATGGAATAAAGTCCACGGGATCTTAGATCCAGCTGTCCCGCCATCCATATCTGGTAGTGCTTCTCCTTCTTTTTACACAACATTAGGAGTTCGCTTTGGCTAAAATCGCCGTCCTCCAAGTCTTCCCTGATTTCATTTAGGCGCCTCAAAACTAGCTGGAATAGCTCCCGAGCATTGAGAGGCTCCTTGGCGCTCTCCTGCTCGAATTGCAGAACTTCGGCAGGCTTCCACGGGCTCTCTGAGTCCTCGAGCGCCCTATTGAATGCCGCTCTTCGCAACCCTGCGGAGATGCTCCGCAGGTAGGGTTTTCCGGCCAGACGAATGAGTGCATCGTGGGTCGCCGGACCCGGTATTTCTGACAGCAGCTTTACGACGTAGTTGCGACCGCTTTCGGCATTGTCGCGTCGCCCTGGTGAATAGACACCGTCGTGCCGAATGTCCTCCTCGTATCGGATGTGCCGGTAGGCGACCTCTATGAGCCGCTCCAAGGTCGTCACTGAGTCCTTAATAGAGAACTGGATCGGATCACGTCGGATTTCGCCGGATAGCTGTGCAAAAACCTCAGCGACTATCCGATCCTTAACCTCCGCAGATTTCCCATGAATAAGGGCGAATAGGGCGTCCGTTGCACCATCTGCGTCCAATGCAAACCAAGCGGCCAAGTAGCCTACTTTGTGTGTCTCTGTCTCGCTATCAAGCGATAGCCTTTCTCGATAAAGGCTCTCGCAGTCCTCCTTTCTCGAGTGACCAGCCTTCATGAGAATGTCTATTGCGTATCCAAATGCACGATCGTTGACCGCCTGATTATCCCTTAATGCCCTCGTAATTCCCTCAACCAAGCGTGGCCATTTCACAGCGTCTTGTTGCGGAAGTCTGGACAGAATACTGGGATGTACGCCTTGATCGGAATCACGCAATTCTGAGCGCACTTCCTTCTCAATCATTGCGGTGACCGTACTTGGATGTGCGGTTACAACCGCCGCTTGAAGCCAAGACGGAAAACCGTTTATCTCCCGGAATGCGTGGCGCACGGCCAATCGCACTTCTTTCGTGGATAGAGATGTACTCCAGTCATCACGCTCTGCAGCTTCGACGGCTAAGCCGGTCAAAGATAAGATTGTCGCGTATGGCGTCTGGTTTCGTTCTATCCCCTTGAGTGCGGATGGAAGCTTGGATGTATATGAGCGCCAGAAGCTCTTGAATCCAAGAGTGGCCGCCTCGACGACATCCTGCCCGAATTCAGGAGCGAGATCCTTAAGATTGGATATCGCGAAAATATTCCGACGTCCCTTCGTGCGCTGAGGCTGTGTCAGCCATCCGTAGAGATTCCGAAGTGCATTGAACCGCGCATTGGCATTTGCTGGAGAGTCATCTGTCAGTCGGCCTGGATTCGCTTTCAGATCCTCGCGGAATTGGACCCAGCTTTCCTCGATTTGCCTCTTTTGCACCTCGTGTTCCTGAGCCATTTGCCGGCTATGCTCACGCGCCTCACGTAGCTCCGCCGACTCTGTCGTATCCGCGGCCTGTTCGATCAAGAGAAGCAGGTTCGGATCAGCACTTGCCGCCTTTTTTATTCGCTGCAGTATTTCGTCTGGCTTGCCTTCAACCAGCCACACTCTCAACGCTGCCCGGATTGCGGCCTCCATATTCGGCTTGGCGGTAGCGCTTAGCGTCCAAGCCAGGTCCGGCTCCCGTAAGCCCATCCAGTAGAAGAGGAGATTTACCTTCACCGCCGTTTCGGCAGAGAGTCTAGAGTACGGGTGCCACTTATCGAAGTTTTCGAATAGCGTCCAGAAAGCCCTTTCGCGGCCGATATGATTCAGGAGAGCGTTGTGAACTGGGCGGCCCTCCTTCTTGTGGATGTAGTCGTCTGAGTACTTGACGGATGCAGATATGGCAAGAATCTGCTCGTCAGACAGTGCCGCCGACTTGTCCTCTTTCAAGATCTTGTGGGTGAGCTTGAGGATCGCAGGAACTATCCACCGTTTAGCCGAACTGTCCGGGTGAACTCGGGTTTCATCATCAGCAACTGGCCCGGTGTTGAACCATCGCGCGGTCAGCTCATTCAGTAGTCGGATCCTTTGGGTGCTTGTATCAGCAGCTTCGATTACCCCGGAAAGGGTGTGTTCCGGCTCTATGTCGATTGAGGCGTCCGCCTTCTGGTGCAAATCGATCAACATCAAGGCCTGGGAGGCCGTCAGATGCGTCGGGTAAAGGTCCTGAATGACACCAAGTACAAGCTGGCGCTCAAGCGTGGCCACATTCGATAAGAGGTGGCTTACAAACTTCTTGATGTCCGCTGCCACTTCAAGGGAGACCATGGCTCGGACCGCAAAAATGACACCAAGCCAAGAACTGCTCTTTTGCGAGGCGTACTTGGAGACCATTGGAGCAAGGGCTTTAATTTCGCCGAGTTGGATTAGCTTCAGCAAGAGAATGTGTGCATCTTCTCGATGCCGCGGCTCGTGGCTGGAGGACTTCCTGGATGCGGTCGACCAGAGTTTTCGAATGAGATCGGTAAGATCCGGAGTAGCCAGTGCCCGAAGCATTCGGGAATCGCGTGCATAGATTCGAGAGCCCTTCTTAAGCACCGCCGAGACCAAGTGTTCCAGAAGTGCTGCTTTGCCGACCAGTGTCAATTGCTCCGGATCTCCGTGCTCCAGAAGCGTTTCTGGAGATCGAACGAGAAGTTCTGACCGAATGCCCTCATCACGGACGGCAACCCAGGCGGCAATGGGTCCCATCGATGGCATAAGTATTGATTCCCCGTAAATGTCGCTGAAGAAAAGCCTCTGTAGGTCGGACTTAGACAGCCCGAAATCATTCTGGATCTGGATTGCCCACTGTGCCGCCAGATATTCCTTCACGGTACGGTTCTGAAAGTGGACCAGCCCGAAGCTTCGGGGCTCAAACAGGTTAGTTCTTAGGACCGCATCCAGTTGACTCGCCTGCCAATCGGTGAAGGCGTCGTCCGCGCGGATGACGGACTTTGGCTGGCCCGTGACGTCTTCATCATCGACTCTGAATGCTATTCCACGAGCCAACGCCATTGTCGCGGCTAGCCGTCTGGCACCGACTTTATACTGCTCAACTGAAAGCTCTGCCTTTGCATCAGGCAGAGTCCTCAATTCTTCTAGACTGGTCTTGATTGTTGATCGAATGATTTCTTCGTAGTTCCGGAAAGCACCATGTTCCTTCCAAAGGGCGACTATTCCCTTCAGGTCTCCAGGGTTGCTAGCGAGCGAAATGGCGTCCTGCCGCAGCAGTGCGGACTCAAGCTTTTCAGTATCGATAACCCCAAGGTGGGCTGCTAGTCTCAAAATCCGGTTTTTATCGAGGGGAATCATCTGGACAACCAGAAAATTCTCCGCGTCGAGGGTATTTCCCGGCGTATCGACCTCCTCAAAATCCTCGATTTCGTTTAGAGGTACCGGCCCGGGTGTTTTGTCGTTGACGTCGACGTCAATGCTTGGGGCTGGAAGTAGTTGCTTGAAGTCCTGCAAATCCAAAAGTGATTTCCAGTCGGTCGGACGGGACGTGATTAGAATTCTTGCACGAGATGCAGCTCCTCCAAGTCCACTGCTAAGGTTTGCCAACGCGTTGTAGAGCTGTTTTCCGGTAACCGCCAACTCGTCCCTCGCATCTAGGAAGAACCAGCCTGGGGCGGTGCCCTTGAGCCAGTTCTCCAAATCAGATCGTTGTCGCATGCAGGCAAATGCGAGTGTCGAACCGGACAGCTCATTGAGGCGAATAAAGAAGACCGATTTGCCGTCGGATTTAAGCCTGTCTACCTGGAATAGAAGTTCGCTTGTTTTGCCGGCTCGAGCGCCGGCCAAGAGCACGACGCGAGGATGTTGCAGCAACTCTGGCCATCCTAAGGAATTTCCGTCGGCCAGTAGATAAGAATGATCATCCTCAGTTGGGTCTGCAGTAAGCCTTCGAAAGCGCCGATCAAGGTCTATAAGGGTCAAGGCAGTATCCTTCTTATTCGATTTGGTCCGTTTCCAGAGTGGCCCCGCCCCGACTGGTTGCACGCAATCAACAACAAAGTCCTCTTAGAATCGCTAAAGGAAGGCGAGATGCCGCCAACACCTGGGCCCTGATTTCTGATGACAGCTAGGTGAGTTCAGTGGAGGTATCCAGGTAATTGATCTTTCCTCTTACCACGAAGCGAGGCTGGGACGTCAGTTTCGCGCCAAGCCCCAGGATCTCATTAGTCATGACAAACACCCGGATCGGCTTCTCGCCAAGAAACACTCGAACGATCACAGTTTCGCCGCTCTCAAAGAGCTCGCGCTCGACATCCGAGTTAAAGATGAGCCGGTCGAGCAAATGGCTCGGGCGCCTATAAACTCCGGTGTGCGCTTTGAGCTCCACCTTTCTTGGGGATTCGTCGATGCAGAACATCCAAAGATCGAAGCCTTTATCGGTCGTCCCCTTCTGTTTGAACGAATAGCGCGGGAGCATGTATTTAGTCAGTAGGTGCGTTTTCGCCTCGTCTTCGATTTTGCGGCTCACGACGATTCCTCGTGCAACACGCTCAACCGCGGCGTTCGATTTCGATACCGGACTCGGCGAGCTTTCCCGCAGCGGCCATAGACACACTCGTCGCCGGCCACCCCGCATGCGCAGCGCGACGGTTAATTTCGCGCCCTAAAAAGCGCGGCCAGACGCTGTGGCGGACGTTGGCTTCATACATCGCGTGCCTCGTGCAGCATTTCAAGACCGAAAGCCCGCTGTTGGACGGGCGTCATCGCCGTGATTCCCGGAAATACTGCCGCTGCGTCCCTAACGAAGTCCTTATCATCTCCTAGATCGCGTTGGTGCTTGGCGAAGTACCAAGAACGGAATGCCTGTTGCCAATAAGAGTTGCCGTCGAGTTGACCGCCATTTAGCACAGCGACAAGCAATATCGCCTCCGTGTCAGGCATCGGCCATGTCATGATCGCATCCGCATCTCTGCGGGCATGTTTAAGGAAATTCTGACCCCTGCGCAGAATCGTAAAATATTGCTGTTCCGTCAGCTCATTGGTTTGTTGCGCGTGTCGATCCCATGAGTCTTGTGGAAGGCGCAGGGCGACCAAATCGGAAAACACCGCAGATGCATTCCCGGCCAAAGCGAGAACGCCAAGTGGGTCGTGTTCTGAGAACAGCAGCCAGATTGCCGCATTCAATTGTCGGTGCGCAGCCTGCAGTTTGTTCACAGTGAAACTCAATCCTCCCTCGTCGAGGCCCATGTTTGGCACGTTAACTGGATGCGAATTATTCATGTGTTTGATTCTCTTATACCCGGATTGTACGCCGGCACATTGCACTGTGCAGGCTAGAACGCTCTCCTTGCAGATAGACCAGATATGAGCCTTCCGGCAGCGGCGGAGCGCGCGGTGATGCCGGGCTTACCTGAGCGGCTGGGCCCATGTCCTCGTATACGTCAGTGGGGGCGGCGCAACAGCGAGCAAACTCGAAGGGTCTTGTCGCGCCAGGCAGCACTGAAGCGCATACGGAAGCTGTGATCTTAGGTCGCCGATCGGTAAGAGACGCGACTCACGAACTGTTATTCTTGTGCCCATGGCGCACGGCATTTTCTTCTCTTGGCAGGCCGATAGACCCACGGAGTTCAACAGAAACTTCATAGAGCGCGCCCTGAGTCTAGCCAAGGATAAATTGGCCGGGGATCTTACCGTTGAACCGTCACTGCGGGATGCACGTTTTTTCGTCGATCGTGACACAGAGGACGTGGCTGGAAGCCCTCCGATTGTCGAAACCATCTTCAACAAGATTGACGCTGCCTGCGCGTTTGTCGCTGATCTTACGTTTGTCGGTAAGAGAGAAGATGGGAGGCCAACCCCAAATCCGAATGTATTGGTTGAATACGGTTGGGCGCTCAAATCGCGAGGATATTCTCGAATTATACTCGTGATGAATACTGCATACGGGAGGCCGAGCGACGAGACGTTGCCGTTCAATTTGAAGCACGTTCGACACCCGATTACTTACCATCTTCCCGAAGGCGCTGACGAGGCAACCAAACAGAAGGCTCGGGCAGTTCTAATCAGTATTCTCAAAGACGCGCTCATCGCCATAATCAATAGCGCAGATTTCAAAGCCTCGATTCCCAAGCCTCCAGAAGTGCCGAAATTCGTCGAGGCCGAGCCGATTGACGGTCCAGCGCGCTTCCGAAAGAGAGGCGAACCCATCGGGGTCGTTGATGACCCCTTAGGCATCAGCACTCGCCGTGAGGTTGTACTATCTGACGGCCCTGCGCTTTGGCTGCGCGTTATGCCGGATCAGCAGCAGTCGCGGCTGTGGACAATCTCAGAACTGCGTGCTGCTATGGACACGGCTGGACGAATTATCCTTCCAATCGGAAGTTTTCAGGGTTGGTGGTCAATCCGTACGGCCGAGGGCTACGGAAAAATACCAGCGATGCAGAATGACCTGGACCCGGTACCGGCTGTGATTGTGGCGTTTAAGTCCAGCGAGGTTTGGAGCGTATACGCCGGTCCGACATCACGGAACCAACAAATGCCTAACGTCGAATCGCTATACGTCGATTGCTTCGTGCGCTGCGTTCCTTTTCTCCGCGACGGCCTCAGAATCTCGCCGCCTTATCGTTGGATCGCAGGCATTGAGGGGCTGAAGGGAAAGAAAATGCAGCGGTTTGCGGCACCAGGGTACAGCTACTTTAACCCCATGACCGGCGAGTGTCTTGTGGAGACAGTCATCGATATAGGACTCTTTCGCGCTACAGACAAACCGCAGTTGGCTCTTAAGCCCTTCTTCGAGAAGCTTCATGAAGCTTTCGGCTCGGAGCGGCTGGATCACTACGATGCTACTCTCTTGAGGCAATTTCCGGACTGAAGTAGCGCTGCGGCCGCGGACTCGACACATCCGCGTCGGAGGTTTCGCGAATGAAACGCAAAATGAGGAAAGCTGACAAGCCGCGAGTCGTTGCAGTTCGATTCACCAAAGTACAATTCATGGTGCTGTCGCTGGCTGAGCGTGAGCTACTGATCCGTGTCGGCCTCGCGCAAAATGACCTATTGCTGATGCAGCGCCTATGGGGCGCGCACTACTACCGCACACCGAGAACGACTCTCACGCGAAGTATGCAGGCGGTGCACTCGGTCGCACTACTACTTATCCTCATCGGAAAGCTCTTTGAGGGTCTGCTGATATTTGAGAAGTTGTTCCATAAGCAACGTTTTCATCCGGCCTATCTGAATCAGTTCACGCAAAAGCAGAGGACTGCTGTCACGACGCTGAAGAGTCTTCTCGGGACCGGCTCACTGCTCGCGAAGATTCGCAACCAATTCGCGTTCCACTATCCGCACGCTAATCTCAGCGAAATGATGGACGAATGGGCCAACAATAAGATACTGATTATATACTTCGGCGACCCGGACGCGAATACCCTCAATGCTTACGCCGCAGAGGCATTCCTGGGATCGCTAATGAAATTGACAAACCGCGCGACGCCCAATGACACGCTGCGCCACATTCAAAACGAGGCACTTGCGGCTCTCGTAGCCTATAACTCATTCGTGGCTGGCGTACAGATGGTAGCTATTCGGCGAATGTGCGGCACTCGCATCAAGACAGAGATGTGCACGATTCGCGCGACGCAATTTCTCCCGCACGACGAATTTGCCCTCCCCTTCCTGATGGGCACTCCTTCCAGCTACCATCCGCCCGCGGATCGCCGTCGACCAGGACGGGGTTAGCAGAAGTACTTGCCGCACTCGAGTAAGCAATTGAACACGTAATTTGCGGGTGTCGTTGCTGCTTTGGCGATTTCGAGCAAGTTGTAAATTTCGACAGGGTCAAACTTCCCTTGTAAAGTAGGTTTCCCGGCACAGTCTAATACGTGCTTAAGGCTACCGCGTTCACCGTCGCCGGCTAGTGGACCTGAACGATCACCTTCTGCGCCTGAAGTTCTAATAGCTCACGCTAACTGCAATCGGCGATATGGGCCCTGGAACAGCGAGCGGATGGAATTCTCATCGTGTTATCGGCCGATCCGCGGCGCGCTGCTGGAGAGCGCGCTGTTTCAATTGGGCAGCGATCTGTTCATTCTCTGTTCGTGGCAATGGCATTTCGGCGACGAACCGTCTGATATCGGCGGCAAGGTCTCGTTGCCCTTCTGCGATAAGAATATTGCTGACGGCTCGCCAACCGCGTTCAACTTCTTGGCGCGTTCTGAGAAGGCTCGACTTGCCACGTTCGGAGCGCAAGCCGTCCTTTTTCATTTCTCTAGCCACCGCAACCACCCGTTGCTTCATATGCGTCGATTGACCGCGACGTGCTGCCCGGTAAATGTCATCTAACGTCTGCGGATGGATCTGCCCACGCACGGCACGTTCTGTGGCATTAGCAGCCACACCCAACGCCCGCAAGTGTCGCGCGAATTCCCGACGCCATTCGCGGAGACAGGCTTTCCTGATGTGCATTCGGACTCCTTGCTCGCTGACCGCCTTCACGATCATGTGGACGTGCGGATGTGGCGCATCCGTATGCAACACCATCGCATAGCGACGCTTGAGTCCGAATTCCTCCCGGGCAAAGTTCTTCACCGCCGCCAGCACTTTCTCCGGCGGCGTCCCGGCCGGCATTGAGAACATCAACTTGTGAACCAGCTTCGGAGACAAGCTTCGCCGAGCGTCGAGATCCGCCCGACGCCGATGCTCCTCGAGGTCGAGATCCCAATCCTCTAGCAGTTCCTTCGAGACCGCCTCCCCCGAAAGCCGCTGGCCGTCGTCGGTCTCAAGCTCGAGCTCCCCAGTATCCCGGAGACGCATGTAGTCAAAGTGACGACGTACCGCGCCAAGGTCCTGGCCGCCTCGACTCAGCACTTTGACCATGACTTCCGGCGTGTGTCGGACCGTCCGCGCGATCTGCTGAACTTCCGCCGGCGACAGCCGGTCCCGATGGCCGGGTCCTCGTCGCGCATACGACGCGATGTCCAGGAGCGGTACGCCCGCTCGAGTATCAATGAGCTGTTTCGGCAAATCCCTGGTTCCAACTCTTTGCATTTCCCGCCAGCCACGCCTTCACGTGATCGCGCAGTGCGCTCCCGACCTGCAACATGGCCCGCAGCTCCTCGCGACCGGGACCCGCTACCCGCTGACCCTGGTTCATCGCCCGGGCGATCTGGTTCAAATTGCGCCCAATCGCCCCGAGCTCTGCCACGGCAATCTTCAACGCCAGCAGCTCCTGTTTCGGCAGCGGCGCCAGGTTTCGCAGGTGGGAGCGCACCAACACGGCGACGTACGTGGCCGAGGGCATCGCACGTGCTGCCGCTCGCTCATTCAGCATCAGCCGATCGTCTGGGTCCAACCTTACGTAAAGCCGCATGTCACGAGGGGATCTTGGCGGCTCCAGTCTGGACAACCCCACGGCAGCCGACGAGCGCAGAACCACTTCCAGAAGCTGCTTGATGAACGCCGACTCGGTGATCTGGTCACGTCGCGCAAGCGCTCGAACGAGTGTTTTGATTTCCGGTGTGACCCGACATTGAATGAATGCGCCTGCCGCCATGGCAGCAATCGTGTGACAAAAGCCGCCGCAAGGCTATCCTGCGTTTCACTCAAAATAACGCCGAAACCTCACAGAACTTTCGCATTGTCGGCGCTCTTTAATTCGTGGACCGGTTTCTTTATTCTGGATTGGTGCTCCAATTCGTGGTCTGACATGGAACGCCAACCCTCCGAAAGGTTGCGCAATCGCGCGATGATTTCCGGTCCAAAGTCATGCGGACTCGGACTCCCCGGTCGCCCCTTCCAGCGCCGCAGGACATGATGAGATAGGCGGTTGCGCCGGCGACTCAGGCAAATTGGACGTGCCCTTGTCGCGCTCCTGCGGGACAACACCATTGGCCGTGAGCTGTGGCAGTAGCCGCGAAATCGCCTGCGGTCGGTTCCTTGCGAGTGGCCCCAATACGCGAAGTATCCGCATAGGAAAAGCACCAGCT
>Ga0302325_10007834_pt1 | contig 23578 bp, 25 predicted proteins | sample Palsa_T0_2_FD_201948 | JGI IMG/M metagenome (GOLD analysis project Ga0302325, IMG submission 201948) | Peat permafrost microbial communities from Stordalen Mire near Abisko, Sweden - Palsa_T0_2 | ecosystem: Environmental > Terrestrial > Soil > Palsa > Peat permafrost | place: Sweden: Abisko... | reverse complement strand
ACGAGAGCTTGGGATGATAACGATACCCGAAAGTGGTACCGAAAAATTCCGGGTCTTGGGAATTTCATTTATCGCGTGCCTGAACTAACCTAAACATGTCGCGCAAGAGCGATCTGGAATTGGAGGAGACATGAAAACGCAAAATCACACCGCCCTGGTGGAATCTCAGGAGCGCAGCTCGAATCCCGCCGACGCGGTGGTTGAGATCTCGGCCGTACTTCGCGAAATGCTCGCCGATGTGTTCGCCCTGTATCTCAAGACCAAGAACTTTCACTGGCACATGAGCGGTCCGCATTTTCGCGACTATCATTTGCTGCTCGACGAACAAGCCGAGCAAATCTTCGACATGACGGATGAGATTGCCGAGCGGGCCCGCAAGCTCGGCGGGGCCACAATCCGTTCCATCGGCGATATCGCACGGCATCAGCGTCTCAAGGACAACAATGAGGAGTTCGTCGCTCCGACGGCGATGTTAGCGGAGCTCGGAGCCGATAACGATCATCTCTTGCGCTCATTGCGCGCGGTTCACGAAATTTGCGAGGGGTATAAAGATGTCGCCACCGCCAGTCTGATTGAGAACTGGATCGATCAGACCGAGCGTCGCATCTGGTTCTTGGCAGAAACACAGCGCTAATCGACAGTCGTCCAAGGAGGAACATCATGATTTTCGGTATTTCGACGGAAGCGTTTACGATCATCCACGTGATCATCAGCCTGGTCGCGATCGGCTCAGGTTTCGTATTTCTCTACGGCCTGCTTGCGGGAAAGAAGTTCGATGGTTGGACTGGACTCTTTCTCGCCACCACCGTGGCGACCAGCGTGACGGGGTTCGCCTTCCCGTTCCACGGGGCGACGCCAGGCATCATTGTCGGAATTATCTCGATGATTGTCTTGGCGATTGCGATCCTGGCGCTGTACTCGTTCCATTTAGCGGGCGCCTGGCGTTCGATCTTCGTCGTAAGCTCGCTGCTGGCTTTCTATTTCAACGTGTTCGTTCTGGTGGTGCAATCGTTCCAGAAGACGCCCGCTTTGAAAGCGCTGGCGCCAACGCAAACCGAGCCGCCATTCCTGGTGGCGCAACTAGCCGTCCTCGCGCTGTTTGTGTTAGTCACCATTCGCGCGGTCAAGAGGTTTGGGATGGATCTGTTGCACGCGGCTTAGCTGCTGCTGAGGAGCCCTCGAAAGAGCTCCGTGTTCGGCGACACGTTTCCCGAGTAGAAGCATCTAGTGGACAATAGTAGTGGCTAATCGAAATGAACAATCTGAGTGAGACTGGTAGCTTTGTCATCGGAAATGATCTTCGCGTCACGCGCCTGGGATTCGGCGCGATGCGGATCACGGGCAAAGGAATTTGGGGTGAGCCGGCGGATCGGGCGGAGGCCATTCGCGTATTGCGCCGCGCCGTGGAATTGGGAATCAACTTCATCGACACGGCCGACTCCTACGGCCCCCGCGTGAGCGAAGAAATCATCGCCGAGGCTTTGTATCCCTACCCTGCCGGATTGGTGATCGCCACCAAGGGTGGCTTCGAACGGCCAGGCCCCGATAAATGGGTCGAGAACGGAAGGCCGGAATATCTGAAGTCGGCCTGCGAAGCAAGCTTACGCCGGTTGCGTCTGGAGCGCATCGATGTGTACCAATTGCATCGGATCGATCCGAAGGTACCTGCCGATGACCAGCTGGGCGCTCTGAAGGAACTGCAGGCGCAGGGCAAGATCAAGCACATCGGCCTATCGGAAGTGAACGTACGGCAGATTCAACACGCGCAATCGATCGTGCCGATCGTCAGCGTCCAGAATCGTTACAGCCTGTCCGACCGGGGCTCGGAAGCCGTGCTGGAATACTGCGAACAGAAACGAATGGCTTTCATCCCGTGGTTTCCGCTCGCGGCCGGCAAACTTTCCGGCCCGGACAGTCCTGTTGGTCGAGTGGCTGCGCGCTCGAAAGCGACCCCATCACAAATAGCTTTGGCGTGGCTGCTGGCGCGGTCCCCGGTTATTCTTCCGATCCCAGGTACGTCCAGCGTCAAGCACCTTGAAGAGAACGTTGCCGCCGCCGGTTTGCGAATGAACGAAAGCACAATGCAGGAACTCGGCGAGATGGCACACGCAAGCTAAGATTTAGCGGCTCTGCGCCGAGCGAGCGTTACTTCTTCGGCGCGTAGGGTCCGACCTCGGGCTTGCCCTGCGTGTCCTTCAAAGGCCCAAGTTCGGCCGCAACACCGCGGGCAATCGCGGCCGTCTCGCTGGCATTCTGGAAGCAGGTGAAGTCAGGCCGGTCGCGCCATGCGAACGGGCCACATAACCGTTTGCCCGCGCCCAGCGCCGCGTCGTGCACGATGTTGATCAGCCGCTCGTAGTCGGGTGTGCCTTGTTTGTAGCCGGAGAAATTGCCCAGATCCCCGCTGGCCGCAAAGATCGCGGTCACGCCCTGGATACCGGCGATTTCTCGCGCGTCTTTCGCGCCGTCGAGCGTCTCAATCATCTCGACCAGCACGACGTTATCGTTGATTGTATTGCGATACCCGCCCGGGACGCCGCCCCACATGTCGGGATCAAAGGCTTGGCCTCCGCCCAAACTGCGTTTTCCGAGCGGCGGGAACATCGTCCAGTCCCTTGCGGCTTTTCCCTCTTCCACCGACCGGACGGTGGGGATCACAATCACCAGCGCCCCGAGATCCATCGCGTGTTGGATTTCCCGCTCATCGGTGTAGGCCACTCGGACGCCGGGAACCGCTTTGGCGTGCGGACACGCCTTCCACATGCGGCCCACCGCTTCCCAGTCCCGCGAATCGTGCTGCATCTCGGTCCAGATGAAGTCGTAGCCGGCATTGGCCATCGCGCAATAGGTTTCCGGACTGTCGGAGCTGAATACCGTCCCGCCGGTCACTTTCTCGCCTCTCATCATTTTGAGCATCACCGGATTCCAGATCTTGGAATCGGGCGACGCGTCGAATGCCGGCCCGTATTTCCATTTGGCCGGATCGAGCATCCCCTGATTGACAGCGCCGGGAGGCGCGACGGTGATTGCACGGGAGTCCTTGCCGGCGGGGGCCGCGAGGGGGAACTGCGTCTTGCCAGCGTCCGGATTATTCGCGTAGGGATCCGCGGTCGGCGGAGGCGTTTGCCCCTGCGCCTGAAACACAACTAATCCGAGCGCTGCAGTAAGCGACACAATTGGAAATCGACAATTCATCTCGAACTCCCTTCCGGCGTCTTCGTGGGCGGACTGGCTTGACCAACAATTCGCCCAGTTCGATATTATATCTTGGTACGATATGCCCGCCGCGGCGATGTCGGTCCGTCGGGTTACGTAGGGTGACAAATCGGCCTGAGAATCGCGCTAATGTAGAAGGACCCTAGACTCCAGCGAAGGATCACATCCAAATGCGGCGCACGAAAAACTCAAACAAAGCGGGCGTACTTCGGATCTTCCTAATCGTCCTCTGGACCGCGGCCGCAGCGGCGGCGGCAGAGCCTGCGAGCCCGCTTTTGAGTCCAACGAATATTTTCGCGCCGATGTCCACGCCGGCGCGGTCGATCTTCGACCTGTCTGTGTTCGTGCTGGCGGTTTCGGCGGCCATCTTTGTAGTAGTCTTCGGATTGCTCGCCTACGCCGTCGTGAAATTCAGAAAAAAGGATTCGGAGGAAGCGCGCGAGCCAGCTCAGGTTTACGGTAGCGTTCAGTTGGAACTGGCTTGGACGGTTATTCCGATTCTTATCGTGGTGGTGCTGTTTCTGGCGACTGCTCGCGTAATCGCCAGCATCCAGAATGCCGACCAGCCAAGCAATGCTATCCAAGTCACCGTGATCGGGCACCAATTCTGGTGGGAATACCGATATCCGGCGTTGAACGTGGTGACCGCGAATGAGCTCCATATCCCGGTCAGTGACCGTGCGCATCCGACGCCGACCTTTCTCACGCTGCTTTCCGCGGATACCGATCACAGCTACTGGGTGCCGCGCCTGGCAGGGAAGACGGACCTGATCCCCAACCACCCAAATAGTACGTGGATGGACCCTACCGAGACCGGGCTCTATTTGGGACAATGCGCGCAGTATTGCGGAACGCAACATGCCAAAATGCTGTTGCGAGTTTATGTGCAGACGCGCGAGGAGTTCGACCGCTGGATTCGGGAGCAAAGCCAGCCGGCGCACGTGAGCGACACCGTTTCCGAGGGGCGTCGGATCTTCGAGCGGACGGCCTGTGTCAACTGCCACGCGGTGGCGGGCACAACCGCGAAGGGGCGCTTCGGCCCCGATCTAACCCACTTGATGAGCCGCGATACAATCGCATCCGGCGCCGCGCCCAACACCCCGGAAAATCTGCGCCAATGGATTAAGGATCCCGATACCTTCAAGCCTGGATCCAAGATGCCGGCGATGGGGTTGGCCGATCCCGAACTGAACCAAGTGACCGCTTATCTGGAGACTCTTCGCTAATGTCGACCGAATCCATCGCTTGGCCCGCGCCGGAGGCTGCGCCCCGCCCGCTAGTGGACGCGTTGCACGAGTGGGTATCCACTGTAGATCACAAACGCCTGGGCATCCTGTACATCGTCTATGCGCTGGTGTTCCTCGTGATCGGCGGAGTGGAAGCGACCATCATGCGGATTCAGCTGATTCGTCCGCATAACGATTTCGTGTCGCCGCAGGTCTTCAACCAGATGTTCACGATGCATGGCACCACCATGATTTTCTTCGTGGCCATGCCGGTCGTGTTCGGGTTCGCGAACTATTTAGTCCCCTTGATGATCGGCGCGCGGGATATGGCGTTTCCACGCCTGAACGCATTCAGCTTCTGGATGACGGCCTTCGGTGGATTGTTGCTGTACTATAGCTTCATCGGCGGCGACGGTCTGTATGGGGCGGGCAACGCTCCCGACGTAGGATGGTTCGCCTACGCTCCCCTGACCGCGCAGACATTTTCGCCCGGACACAGCACGGATTTCTGGACCTTGTCGCTGCTGGTTTCCGGCATCGGAAGCGTGGGAACGGCGATCAACATCATCGCTACCATCCTCTGTATGCGCTGCCCGGGAATGACGCTGGGAAGGATGCCGCTGCTGGCCTGGCTGAATCTCACCATGGCGGCCCTGGTGATTCTGGCTGTTAGTCCGTTGACGGCCGCGCAGGTCATGCTGCTGATCGACCGCTACCTGGGCGCGCACTTCTTCGACACCCAGGCCGGGGGATCGGCGGTGATCTGGATGCACTTCTTCTGGGTCTTCGGCCATCCTGAAGTTTATGTGCTGGTGATTCCCGCCTTTGCTTTCGCTTCCGAAATCATTCCCGTCTTCTCGCGCAAGGCGATTTTCGGGTACCCGGTCATGGTGGCGGCCACCGTCAGTATCGCGTTTATCGGCATGAGCGTCTGGGCCCACCACATGTTCACGGTCGGCATGAGCTCCGCCGCAAACACTTTTTTCGTGCTTTCGACCATGGCCATCGCCGTTCCCACCGGAATCAAGATCTTCAACTGGCTCGCCACTATGTGGGGAGGACAGATTCACTTCAAGACCCCGATGCTGTTTTGCGTCGCCTTTCTGTTTCAGTTCTTAATCGCCGGCCTGACCGGGGTCATGATGAGCGTGGCGCCCTTTGATTGGCAGCTCGGAAATTCGTACTTCGTCATCGCGCACTTTCACTATGTCATCGTGGGAGGCATTCTCTTCACGCTGTTCGGGGCCTTCTACTATTGGTTCCCCAAGATGTCCGGCAAGATGTACGACGAGCCGCTCGGCAAACTGCACTTCTGGCTTTTCTTTATCGGATTCCACCTCACCTTCGATTTCATGCACGTGCCCGGCATTCTCGGGATGCCTCGCCGCATTTATACCTACGAGCCGGGGCGCGGCTGGGACATCTGGAATCTCATCGTGTCGATAGGCGTATTCTTTCAGGCGGCGGGCGTGTTGGTTTTCGTTTTCAACCTGCTTCGCTCCTACTTCCGTGGCGAGATTGCCGGGAGCGATCCATGGGACGCTTGGACGCTGGAATGGTCCACTGCTTCACCGCCGCCGTCGTACAATTTCGCGACTATCCCGGAGGTCAAGAGCCGGCGGCCGCTGTGGGATCTCAAGCATCCGGAAGATCCCGACTGGCATTACGAGTGAGGATGTCCTGAATGAGCGCAACGTCCATACCCATGCACGGACGCCAGACCGGGTGGAGTCTTCCCGATCGCGGCACCGTGGGAATGTATTGCCTGATCGCGGCCGAAAGCGCGATCTTCACGATCTTCGTGGTCGCCTACATTTTCTACATCGGGAAGAGCGTCTCCGGCCCGCAGCCCAAAGATGTTCTGCACGTCCCCATTTTCTATACGGTTTGTTTGCTGTCGAGCAGCCTGACGATTCACTTTGCCGTCCGGGGGCTGAGAAACGGGAGCAAGGGCGCTTTCGGCCTCTGGTGGCTTCTCACAATCGTCCTGGGCGCGATCTTCCTCGGGGGCACGGCGGCGGAGTGGCGGCACCTGATCTACGACGAAGGCTTGACCCTCCAAACCAATTTGTTCGGTACCACCTACTACTCGCTGGTCGGTCTGCATGCGTTTCACGTAACGGTTGGCCTGCTTGCTCTCGCAACGGTCTCGATCTTCACGCTCCTTGGTTATGTGAAGCAGGAACACGCCGAACGAACCGAGGTTTTGTCGCTGTATTGGCATTTTGTGGATGTAGTGTGGGTTGTGGTTTTCACAGTCGTGTACATTATCGGGCGCTAAGGGAGGGAGCGAAATGGCTGTCGAACTACACAACGAAACCGACGAGAGCGCTACGAACAGTGTTCGGATGCCGGCGCCCACTTCGTGGCCCATCGTTTTTGCGTTCGGAATGACGCTGGTGTTCGCCGGAATGGTGACCAGCGGTGCCGTGAGCGTGCTCGGCGGAATTCTTGCTCTAGCCGGCGTCGTGGGCTGGTTTCGCGACGTTCTGCCTCATGAGGCGCACGAATCGGTGCAGGTGGAGCGGCCAGTCGCGGAGATTACCTCGGTGCGGCGTGAAGTAGAACGCGCCGAGATCGGCGAGGACATGCGGCGAGCATTTCTGCCGCTCGAGATCCATCCCGTGTCCGCGGGAATCAAGGGCGGACTGGCGGGCAGCGTCGCCATGGCGGTGCTCGCTATGCTCTACGGCATCGTGAGCCAGCACAGCATTTGGTATCCGATCAATCTGCTGGCTGCCGGATTCATGCCCGCCTCCATGACCGAGACCACGGCCCAACTGGAAGCGTTTCACCTAAACATTTTACTGATCGCCATTCCCATTCACCTGATCACGTCGCTGCTGGTCGGATTGCTGTACGGCGCAATGCTGCCCATGCTCCCCCGCCAGCCGATTTTGCTGGGCGGCTTCATCGCGCCCATGATGTGGTCCGGTCTGATCTATGGCATTCTCGGCATCGTGAATCCGGTGCTCAACCTGCGCATTAGTTGGGTGTGGTTCGTCCTCTCTCAGATGGGATTTGGAATTGTCGCGGGCATTATCGTCTCCCGCACCCAAAAAATCCGGACGTGGCAGGCCATGCCGTTCGGTCTTCGCTTGGGCATGGAATCGCCCGGCATGATGGAGAAACATCACCGAGAGGACGAAAAGTGATGAGTTGCCGCGCAATACTGCTCGCGGCGGCGCTCGCGGCCACCATGGCTTGCGGCACACGCGAGACGCCGGTGGAATCGCCTGTGACGCGTCCGAGCAAGATCCTGGACTTCAATGTTCTTTATGCCAAGAACTGCGCCGGCTGCCATGGACGGGACGGTAAAGGAGGCGCTGCGATACCGCTCGCCGATCCGGTTTACCTCGCCATCGCCGACGACGCCACCATCACTCGCGTCACAGCCGACGGAGTTCCGAGAACCTCAATGCCGGCCTTTGCACAGCACTCGGGTGGCATGTTGACCGACGACCAGATCCGCGTCATCGTCGCCGGAATCCGAGTCCACTGGGCCAAGCCGGATGCTGTGCGCGATGCGAGTCCTCCACCCTACAAGGCGGAGAATCCGGGCGATGCGACGCGCGGCGCGGAAGTATACGGCACTTATTGTTCGTCCTGTCACGGCGCGGGCGGCAAGGGCGGCCAGAAAGCGAGTTCCATTGTGGACGGTTCCTATCTCACGCTGGCCAGCGATCAGGGGCTTCGCACCACGGTCATTATGGGAAGGCCCGACATGGGCGCTCCCGATTGGCGGGGTAACGTGGCTGGAAAGCCGATGTCGCCCCAGGATGTCTCCGATGTCGTGGCCTGGCTCGCCGCGCAGCGGCCGGAAGGAGTGGCTCGATGAGTCAATCGGATGATGTTTCCAGGCGCGGCATGTTGGGGAAGCTCGGATTGCTATTTAACGGGGCCGTCGGATTGATCTTGGCGGTGCCGATCGTGCGCTACCTCCTTTCTCCCGTGATTCACGAACGGAGCGCCGCAGCCGAAGCCTGGCTCTCGCTTGGTTCGCTCGCTCAGTTTCCGGAGGGCCAGACGCGCCTGGCCACCTATCGGCATCCACAGGTAAATCCATCGGATGGAGAAACCGCGAATATCCCCTGCTGGGTGCGTCGCGTGGACGGCGAGAAGTTCCAGGTGTTCGCCATCAACTGCGCTCATCTGGGATGTCCGGTTCGCTGGTTCCCGCAATCCGGCCTGTTCATGTGCCCGTGCCATGGCGGAGTTTATTATTCGGACGGCGCCCGCGCGTCCGGACCGCCGGAGCGTGGCTTGTTTGAATACAAATATAGAGTGGAGCAGGGGAATCTTCTGATCGAGACCGGCGAGATGCCCACGCCCGGCGCCACAGCGGCGAGCCTGATCAACATCTCATCCAAGAAGACTCCATGCGCTTAATCCAAAAGATCGGTGATTGGTTCGAGGAACGCCTTCAGCTCGCCCCCGCGATCCGCGAGACGATGGAGCATCCGGTCCCGCGCCGAACCGCGAGCTGGGCGTACGTTTTCGGCAGCGCCGCGCTCACCGTATTCATTCTCCAGATTGTCACCGGTATCCTTCTCGCCCTGCTTTATGTGCCCTCCGCCGGAGAAGCATGGAACAGCCTGCAAGTTCTCAATCACCAGGTGGCGCTCGGCTGGTTCATCCGAGCCCTGCACGGCTGGGGATCGAATTTCATGCTGGCGATCGTCGTTATTCACATGATCCAGGTGTTCCTCTTCGGCGCCTACAAATTTCCCAGGGAGCTGACCTGGGTGGTCGGGATTCTTCTGCTGCTTTTCACGCTCGGGATGGCCTTCACCGGCCAGGTGCTTCGATTCGATCAGGACGCGTACTGGGGATTGGGCATCGGAGCTTCCATTTCTAGTCGCGTGCCGGTTCTGGGGCCGTTCATCGTGAATCTCTTGTTGGGAGGCCCGATCATCGCGAGCGCGACGCTTTCGAGGTTCTTCGCGCTGCACGTGTTCGTGATTCCGGGATTGCTGATTGCGTTCGTCGGCCTGCATCTGCTCCTGGTGTTGAAGCTGGGAATCAACGAATGGCCGATGCCCGGACGAATTGTTCGCCGCGCGACGTATCTGAAGGAATATCACGAGCTGACACATAAAGATGGCATTCCGTTTGTGCCTGGCGCGGTGTCGAAAGACCTGTTCTTCTCGGGCTCTATCCTCTTAGCGATTGCCGCTTGCGCCTTATTGCTCGGCCCGTTCGGACCGAGCGGCCAACCGGATCCAACGATCATTCAGACCGTGCCGAAGCCCGATTACTTTTTCCTGTGGCTTTATGCGGTGTTGTCGCTGCTGCCTCCGTCGATGGAAACGCCGGCGTTGCTGATCGGGCCGGTGATCGCGCTGGGCGTGCTGTTCGCGTTGCCGTTTTTCTCCGGAGAAGGCGAGAAAAGCTGGAAGCGACGTCCCATCGCTGTTCTTACGATTCTGCTGGCGGCGGTCTCGCTCGGGACGTTCACGCATCTGTCCGGCTATGCACCCTGGAGTCCAGTGATGGATGCCTGGAGCGGCGAACCGATTCCAGCGCAATACCTGAAGGGACGCACGGCGCTCGAGCGGCAAGGGGCGCTCGTATTTCAAGTGAAGCAGTGCCACAACTGCCACGCTTTGGGCGGCGCCGGCGGAGATCGCGGGCCGGAGTTGGATCGAATCGCGGTCGAGTTGACGCCGGATCAACTCGTCCGCCAGGTGATCCAGGGCGGCGGTAACATGCCGGCCTACGGGAAGAACTTGAGCCCGGCGGAGACCACGGCGCTGGTCGCGTTTCTCGAAACGCTGCGCCCGGCGGGATCCGCGCCCGCGCGAGACGCTTCCCGCGCCGCCGAATCGGCCAAACAACCGTAGGCGCTTATGTTTTCTGAAGTCCACGGCGATCCGCCAATCTTCGTCACGTTGGCTCTGATTGCCGCGGTCCTGGTCTACTTGCGGGGCTGGTATCGGCTTCGGAGCGATCTTCCCAATGTTCTACCCAGGTGGCGGCTTGCGGCGTTTATGGGCGGCCTGTTCTCACTGTGGGTTGCCGTAGGATCGCCCCTTGCAACGCTGGACCACCAGTTGCTCACAGCCCATATGGCGCAGCATCTAATCCTGATGACGGTGGCCGCTCCATTGATTCTGTTGGGAGCGCCGGCGATCACGTTGCTGCATGGCCTGCCGCAACGCTTCGCTGGTAGAGTTTTGGGCCCGCTTCTGCGATCCCCGCTGGCAAAAGGGTTTGGACGCGTTATTAGTCACCCCGTGTTTTGCTGGATCGCCGCCACGGCCACGGTCATCGGATGGCACGGCCCCGCGCTGTTCGATATGGCGATGCGCTCGGAACGGTGGCATGCTGTGGAACATGCGTGGTTTTTCGCGGCCGGCATTCTATTTTGGTGGCCCGTGGTCCAGCCCTGGCCGAGTCTCGCTAGGTGGCCTCGGTGGTCCGTCCCCTTGTACCTTTTCCTCGCTACGTTACCGTGCGACGCGCTCTCGGCATTCCTCGCTTTTTGTGGCCGCGTGGTCTACCCGCACTACCTGTCCGCGCATCGGCTCTTCGACATTTCGCCGCTCGCCGACCAGGAGTGCGCGGGCGCGCTGATGTGGGTTTGGGTAACGTTCGCGTATCTGGGACCCGCGGCCTTCGTCACAGTCCAATTGCTCTCGCCGCAGAGGCGCGCGTTCGACGTCGAGGTGGTCTGACTAGCGGCAACAGCCGAGTCGCGTTTCGCACCCTGGTAGAATGCTGGTTAATGAAGTATCGCGTTTACCTGGAACAGGACGAAGACGGTGTCTTCGTGGCGACGTGTCCCGCTCTTCCCGGCTGCGTTTCGCAGGGCCGAACACGGGCCGAAGCGACCGAGAATGTTCGGGAGGCAATCGAAGGCTACATCAAGAGTCTGAAGAAGCACGGCGAAGCCATACCCCCAGGCATATTCGAAGAGTTCATTGAGGTTGCTAGCGGATGAAGTTGCCAGTCGTCTCTGGCAGCGAGGCCGTCAAGGCATTCCGGAAACTGGGTACGAATTCGATGAGCAGCACGGGAGCCACATTATTCTCCGACATGCCAACCCGCCCCACAGACGATTATCCGTTCCCAACCATAAGGAACTCGCCAGAGGAACTCTTCGGGCGCTAATTCGAGAGGCAGGACTTACAGTCGAGGAGTTTGCGCGATTTCTTTAGGGGACCCGATCCAGCGTCTTCGTGCGGCTGAGAAGACCGCCCGGTCAAGGCAGCTCCGTCCCGACGAATTGGTTCAGCATGACGTTGCCCTTGTACTCCATTTCCTGGTGAATCCCGATACTCGATGTGTAGTAGGCGTGCACAGTAGCGCGTTTTAGCTCTACGAAAAACTTCTCCGCGGGACTCTTCGGTTCATCCTCATTTTGAGCCATGCGCCCGACCACAGCTTCGCGCTCGGCCGGAGAGCTATCTAGAAACGCCTTCCCGTGCATCTGATGGCTGGCCTGACTCACCAGTTCGACACCCTTGCGCCACAACTCCTTCTTCTCCGTGTCCAGCGATTCGGCGAACCGCGCATCAATATAAGCCGCGACTCCCGCTGCGCGCGCGCCCGGCGAGTGATCGTCGGTCGGAATGATGATTTCGGTCAACTCATGGACGACGAGGAACTCTTGCGGCGTGAAGAATCGTTGCGGCTCTTGCGCGACGCCGAACTTGGCCGCGTAAGCCGTAGCGGCCGCGATCTTGAACAATTCCCGTCGTTCGATATCGCTCGACATTTCAAACCTCCCCTTTTCGCACCTGATCGGCCAGGTGGTCGCAAGACCGCCAGCACAGCGCCATGATGGTCCAAGTCGGATTCTGGCAGGACGCGCTCACGTGGCTGCTGCCGTCCACCACCAGCAGATTGGGCACGTCGTGCGATTGCTGAAACTGGTTCAGCACCGACGTCTTTGGATCGCTGCCCATGCGCGCGGTCCCCAGCTCGTGAATCGACCAGCCTTCCGTAAGGATCTCGCGGTCGACGCCGACGATCTCGATCCCCGCCGTTTCAAACATCTCGCGCGCGGAGTCCGCCATGTCGGCCGCCATTTTCTTCTCGTTGTCGCTGAAGTGGTAGTGGAAACGCAGCACCGGGATGCCCCAGCGGTCTTTCACGTTGGGGTCGATGTCCATGTAGTTTTCGTAGCGCGGCAGCACCTCGCCGAACGCGCCCATGCTGATGAACGCGCCGGCGTAATCCCGCACCTTCTTCTTATACGCCGCCCCGAACCCGGGCGTGGAATCCGCGTGTCCCGGAAACATGTGCGTTCCGCTATCGCCCTCGAAGCCGTAACCGCGGATGAAGTTCGATTGGCGCTCGGCCAAGTTGCGAAAGCGCGGGACGTAGAAGCCGGCGGGGCGGCCGTCGTCTAGCGTGCGCGGCTTGCCCACCAGTTCCTTCACCAGGCCCGTGACGGAAGGCCCCATGACGTGCTCGCAGAAATTGTGGCCGACGTGGCCGCTCGAATTGCCGATGCCGTTCGGATGCATGCGCGATTTGGAAAGCAGCATCAGGCGCGCGGATTCGAGAGTCGAAGCGCCCAGTATCACCACCTTCGCCTTAGCCTCGTAACTCTTGCCTGTCCGGGAATCGACGAACGCGACGCCACGCGCTTTGCCGGTGTTCTGGTCGACCAGCACTTCGTGAACGGTGGAGTTCGTGCGCAGCGTCAGGTTGCCGGTGTCCATGGCCGGATAAATCAGGCCGGTCGGCGAATCGAAAGCGGCGTGTATGTCGCATCCGCCGGTGTGCCGGTCGCACGCGCCGCGCCCAAAACATCGGCTGCGGTATTTGTTGTGCTTCAGGCCGTCGGTGGTCACTCCGGCGCGATACGGCGTCAGAACGCGGCCCATTCCCGCCAGGCTCTCGCGTAGTTTCACTTCGGCCGAGTTGAGGCGCGTGGATCGTTGGAAGAGGCTATCGGGCAAATATGGAAGGTTCTCTTTGTGGCCAGCGATGCCGAGGTAGAGATCGACCTTGTCGTAGTAGGGCGCGATGTCGGCGTAGGAAATGGGCCAGTCCTCGCCGTAGCCGTCGCGAGAGGCGGCTTTGAAATCGTAATCGGACAGCCGCAGCGCCAGGCGCCCCCAGATGTTGGTCTTGCCGCCCAGGCAGCGCGCGCGCACCCAGGCGTAATTCGATCCGGTGTAGGGATTGTCCTTCTCCTCCACGACAATGTTCTTGCTGTAGTCGGCGCCGGTCCAACCTTCCACGTAGGAGTAAACGTGTTTGTTCGGCAGCCCTTTGGCGTAGGGCGGCTTGCGGAACGTGTATTCGTTCCGGCTGAGCGCGTGAGAATCCGGCGGCAGGCCGCCGCGCCGGGGATGGTCGTACGGCCACTCCATCGATTTGAGTTCTTTCTCGATGTCCAGCTTCTTGCCGGCCTCGAGCAGCAGTACTTTCATGCCGTGCGACGTGAGAACATGCGCGGCCATTCCGCCCGCGGCGCCGGAGCCGACGATCACGGCGTCGTAGGTTTGATTGAGGTCGACTTCTTGTTCCGCGGGTGCAGGCATAGCTAGTCCTATTATCGCGGCCTAGCGGCCATTCACCGAAAACGCCAGCAGAACGTTGCCCGGCATGCCACCGTTGAATCCGTAGCCGGAGTTCACGTACAACCTTCCGCCCACGATCACCGGACCGGGCCCATCCATGGCGCCGCCGTTCGCTTTCACTCCGTCCACGGTGTCGAAGTCGCGAGCCGTTTCCACTTCCCATAGAATGGATCCATTTTGGGTCGAGTACGCGTGCAGGCGGCCTCCTAAATCGCCGGAGAAGACCACGCCGGGAATCACGGTCACCGCCGCGGATTGGGCCGGACTGCAACCTTTCCGGTCTCCACAGGGCGGTGGCGGTGTCTGCCAAACGCGTTCGCCGGTCGACGCACTCAGGGCGAACATGCCCCCGCCCGCAACCGGATCGTACTCGGCGTGGCCGCCGAAAATCGTTTTGTTGCCAGGTGTGCCCGCGTCCGGCCGATGATGGCCCACATCCGACAAAGCGACATACACGTTCCGATCGTCGGCCGCCGTTCCCCACTCCACTCCGCCTGCCACGCCGCCCTTGCCGATACGCGTCTGCCACAGCACCTCGCCTTGCTGGTCCGGATCCACGGCGTGCACCACGCCCGACTTTTGCCCGGCGATCAGAGCGCGCTTGCCGTTGGCGAGGTTCACCAACATGGGCGAGGAGCCGAAGTCCACATCCGGTCCTTTTGCCTCCGGACAATTTCCGCCGCTGGGACCGCCACAGGCGGCATTGAACGCGTCGCCCTGGGTCATTTGCCGGGACCACAGCATGCGGCCCGAATCGAGATCGAACGCGACAAAGGCGTCGCTGGTGCGCGCGACAGGATCGGAATAGGAATCGCCGGTGGTGACATAAATCGCGCGGCGTTTGGGATCGACGGTGGGCGCCGACCAGACTCCCGCGCCCGACGGTCCCCACTGTTGCACGTCGTGGCCGGTTTTACGAACCTGGCGCGGCTCTTCCGGAATCGTGTAGCTTTTCCAGATCACTTTGCCGGTGGCTGCGTCGAGCGCCGAGAGACTCCCGCGAAACTTGCAGCACTCATAACCGGGGACCGCTCCCAAAATTTCCTCGCCGGAAGATACCGGCACGTAGAGACGACCTTCATATAACGCAGGCGCGCCGGTAATCAAAGCGCCCGGATACCCTTCCACTCGCGTCTTCCAGATCAATTCGCCGGTAGCGGCGTCGACGGCGTATGCCTGGCCGCTCTGGTCGCCGAAGAACGCGGCCCAGCGTGCGCCCGCGCGTCCGACGCTGATCGCTGTGCGGACACTGCTGTCCACGTTAAACATCCAAAGCACACAGCCGCTGGCGGCATCCAGGGAGAACACCCTGCGAATTCCGGTGCCGATGAAAACTCGCCCGCCGGCCACGGTTGGTTGCCCGTATGCCCGCAGCGTGCCGGGAATCCCGAACGCCCAAGCCAGTTTCAGTTTTGGCACATCCTCGGCCGTTAACCCGGCCATCGCGGCGGGCTGAAAACGGTGATTATCCGCGCCCGCTCCCCATCCATTCCAATACGCGGAAGCAAGCGGGTCCGCCGGCCATGTTTTCGTGCCGGCGCAGAACGCTTGTCTTGGCAGCGCATCACCGCCGAACGCCTTGGCGGTCACGAACTCGGCCACCGAGCGAATTTCCGCGTTGGTCATGGTGATGCCCTGAATCATCATCATGCCGTTGGTAAGCGCGCCCTCGACGTTCTCCGGCGACATCAGCATCAAAGCTTCGGGCCGTGGCGCGCGGCCTACGCCGACGTCGTGGCAGCCGGCGCAGCGCTGCTTGTATACGACCGCGCCGTCTTCGCCGAACGCGGCGCCAATCAACAACAACAGGACCAGTGAGCGCAATGTAGACTTCTCCCTGGACACAGATTGTATCGGAGATCGCGTATTCGCGCAGGAGCCGCTGAAAGGTAAAGTAGGCTGTGGGGGTGTGCATGATCGGGGATGAATTGGTAGTGACGCGCCGTTCGGCGCTGAAAGCCGCGGCCGGTGGGCTTGGGATGGCTGCGCTGGCGCAAAGTGCGCCGGGAAAGATTCCCCTATCGCTGATTGTCGATGATGGATCGCCCGTGGATCCGCTGTTCTACGAAATCCCCGGATACGAGACGCCGTTTCTGGTTCCGCCGGAGTTCGTCGCGCGCGTGGCCGACACCTTTGAGCGATTGGAGCTGCGGGGAAAGATCACCGTCATCCCGATGCCGAGTTGCCTGGGCCGCATCGACCAATCCCTGAAGCGCGTGCCGCAAGATCATTTGCAAGCTTTCTTGAAGATCATGCGCGAGCGGATCGCGCCGCGCTTCGACATCACGCCGGAGTTCCTCACCCATTTGAAGGCCTACGATCTCAAGAAGGGCGATTACCAGCACATCTTTGAGGACGCATGGATGACGAAGGCGCCGCTGGAGGAAGTGACCGATTACTTCACGCTGGCCTTCCAGATTCTGCAGAACGTCGGGCTGCCAGCCACCGGCATCACTTCCCCCTGGGATTCCGGCATCGACGTGGAGCAGAAATACGCGCAAGCGCTTGCCGATGCGCAGTGGAAGGTATTTCAACGCAAACTGACATGGTATTTTCTTTACAGCAACGGTTTTGGAACGCCCCGCAAGCTGTCGATTGAATACCGCGCGCCCGGTCGCGATCAGACCGTGGTGAGCGTGCCCGCGAACGCTCCCGATGTTCTCTGGAGCCAGTATCAGCCCACGGGCGAACGGCGTCAGTTCCTGCAGAACAACCTTGACCGGATGCTGTCGGCGGATGGACGCACGGGCCGCATTCGCGAATTGATCGAATCGGGCCATCCCGTAATTCTTCTGACTCACTGGCAGTCGCTTTACACGCAGGGCACGGGCCTGGGTCTGGAAGGGCTGAGCGCATTGGTGGACCGTATCCGGAAGGTTTTCGGTAACGGTGTGGAATGGGTGTCGTGCTCCGAGCGCGCGCGGCGGTTCGTGAACGGCTGAGGCGCTCGTCACTTGCCGTGGAAATTTGCGGCTCTCCGCTCCCGAAAACTCGCCAATCCTTCGCGGAAATCGTCGCTCGCGAGAATCGCAGGCAGGTCGTCCCGGATTCGCGCCGCCGCTGTCGCTTCGCCTTCCACGACGGCCAGGCGCGCCGAACGAAGCGTCGCCTGAACGCCTAGGGGAGCCTGCGCGGCGATCCGTTCGGCGATGGCAGCCGCTCGCTCCAATTGACGCCCCGGTTCGACCACTTCCTGTACCAGGCCCATTTGCAGCGCTTCCGCCGGGCCGAACTCATCCGCCGTGAGCAGGTAGCGCATCGCGTTTCCCCACCCGGCTTCGCGAACCAGCCGGAACGTCGCGCCGCCGAGCGGGTATAGTCCGCGAGCGATCTCCAGTTGCGTGAAGCGTGCGTCCGAGGCCGCGATGCGGATGTCCGCGGCCAGCAACATCTCGATGCCGATGGTGAACGTAATGCCGTGGACGGCCATCACCAGAGGCTTCGATAGATGGCTGCGCATGCCGAACGGATCGATCTGACCGGCTTCCTGCGTGAACGGGTCCTCCCGCGCGAACAGGGGTGCGAACTGCGCCAGGTCTATGCCCCCCGTGAAGTGCGGTCCGTGAGCGAACACCACTGCGCACCAAAGATCGGGATCGGCTTCGTACGAGCCGTACGCGCGCGCCAGATCGTGGAACATCGGCGGGTCGAAGGCGTTGCGTTTCGACACGCGATTCAAGCCGATCAGGAACACGGGGCCGCGCCGTTCGGTAGTGATGCTGGAGATGGCAGAATTCGGAGTCATAGGATCGCCACGGCGCGCGTGAAGCCCGCGGACGCGCTCTTAATCTTGAACGGAAAACACGATACGAGGAAACCGCTGGCCGGCAACTGTTCCAGGTTCGCCAGCTTTTCGATATGGCAATACCCGATTTCCAGGCTCGCCTTGTGGCCTTCCCAAATGATCGACGAATCGCGCGATTCCAGAAATCGGCGGCGCGTGAACGAGAACGGAGCGTCCCAGCTCCACGCGTCGGTTCCCATAACCCGCACGCCGCGCTCGAGCAACCAAAGCGTAGCCTCGCGCCCGAATCCGCAGCCGGAATCGACGTAAGCCGGAGTGCCGTACGCCGCCCCCGCCCGCGTGTTCATCAGCACGACGTCCAGCGGATTCAACTCGCGTCCCGTCGCCCCAACGCTCTCGGCAACTTCCGCCGCCGTGACGACATGCCCATCCGGCAAATCGCGGAAATCGAGCTTGACGCCGGGACGATAGAACCAATCGAGCGGAACCTCGTCGATGGTCCAGGCGCGCTCGCCCTCGTTCATCGAAGAAGCAAAATGCCAGGGCGCGTCGACATGGGTTCCGTTGTGCGTGCTGATGGTGAGCAGTTCCACGGCCCAAGCCTCGCCCGCCGGCAACTGACCCGCTTCGAGTCCCGGAAACATCGCCAGCATTCCGGGCAGCGACTGCTTGTGATCGGAGTACTCGATACGCGGCCCAAGCCCGGGCGGGTCGGCGGGCACCGCGTTTTCGAGCGGCCGGGAAAGGTCAACCAGTCTCATGCCTGAACCAGGGCCCCTTGAATTACTTCAAGGGTGAGAAGTCCGTCGGGTCCAGGAACCAGTTGTCCACCTTTTCGACGATCTTGCCGTCGGCTTCCGAAGTCTTTTGGATGGTCTTCCAGTCCGGATCCGCGCCGAAACCGGCCCAGTTCTTCTTGGCTGCTTCCCGGCTCTCGTGCGCCAGCAGGTAAATGAAAAGGTTCTCGTGGTTCGGAGCGTCTTGCGGGACCCAAGCGCCCATGAAGTTCATGTGATTCTTTTCGAATACCTGCACCTCGCCGTTGCGGAAGCGCGTCACAAGCGGCGTCAGGCGGCCAGGGTAAGTGTGGTAGAAGCGAAGCTCGTAAACGCGATTGCTCGCCGCTCGAGCCTCTTGGATCTTCATCAAGCGAGCCGTGAGCAGCGATCCGGCCGCGAACGCTCCAATCAAAACCGCACAAAATCGAAGTTTGTTGATCGTCATGGTTTCCAAGCATATCAGCATTTTGACGCCTGGTGCCGGGAAAGCGCGGGCCGCACAGAGTTTAGAGCACTGTGGAATAATCGTTGCTGATGATGCCTCATCCGATTACGCGTCGCGCCTGGTTGCGGGCGGGAGCAGCCGCCGTGGGCGCGGCGGGACTTGGATCAGCGGCTGGAAATTTCCACCATCCGCTAGGCTTGCAGCTTTACACGTTGCGCAACATCCTCGCGGGCCATGAGGACGAAACGTTGCGCCAAGTGGCGGAAGCCGGATACACGCAAGTCGAAACGGCCGGCGGTTCCATGGATACGCTGGCGCCGATTCTTAAGAAGTACAAACTGAAGGCGGTCAGCAGCCATCTGGACGAATTGTCGATTTCGGCCAAGTCGCCAGACGAATATAAAGGCCCGCCCCTCGATCAGTTGATCGCGACCGCTAAGCGGCACGGCGTCGAGTACGTCGTTTTCCCTTATCTGCCGCCCGATCAGCGCGACGGCGTGGAGGGCTACAAACGCCTGGCGGAAAAACTGAACCGTGCCGGCGAGCAGGTTCATGCGGCGGGGCTGACGTTCTGCTACCACAATCACGCGTTTGAGTTCGGAGGGCCGATAGGGCAGCGTCCGATCGACGTATACAAAACCGATCTCGATAAGAAGCTAGTGAATTTCGAGATCGACGTGTTTTGGGTCAGCGTGGCCGGGAACGACCCAGTGGCGATTCTGCAGGAGTTTGCGGGCCGGGTTCCGCTGGTCCATCTGAAGGACAAAGCTGCCGGAACGCCGGTTCAATACAACGAGCGAGTGCCGAAAGAGAGCTTCCAGGAAGTGGGATCGGGAGTGCTCGATTTTCCCGCGATTCTGCGCGCCGCCGCGGCCGCCGGCGCCAAGCATTACTTCGTCGAACAGGATTACACGGCGGGCGATCCGATTGCGAGCATCCGAAAGAGCTTTCAGTTCTTGAGCGGCGTGAAGGTATAGCTGGGCCTGCTTCGCCATTCGTTTTCTGGAAATGCCGTAAACGATTTCGTCGTCGCGCAAATTCGGAAAGTTCTCGAATTTGGTGCATTTCAAACTGGATCGCGAAGTGTTCCTCAAGACGAAGAATGCACTGTTTGAGGCTGCAACTTCGGAAGTCGCCAGCTTCGGACCGCTCTTGGTCGACGTCCTCGACAACGTCAAAAAGGAACTCCCAACCCGCTTCCATGAGCTTAGCCTTCAAAACCAGTTTCGATTCGAGCCGACAGATGAAGGACAGCGTACTTGAGATGGGAGTCCTCCTCGATTGTGGATCGGTGTCTAAGCCCGGACACGATAAAATCGAGTCCATTTTCAAGCAGGCCACTCGCATGCGTTCGATGACAGGTAGCCGATTTGGATACAATCAGTCGGCGATGGCATGGCGAATCTCGTGGACCAGTTTCGATTTACAGCCTTTTGGCTCGAAGGGGCCGCAATTCGGTCGCGCTCGCCCGGCGCGAAGCGAAATGACCGCCTGACGTAGAATTGGCCAGTGGTGATCTCCTTCCAGGGCCATTCGCATGCCGGGGCCTTTAGAAATTCTAGCTACACAAGTGAGAGGAGAGCCGTTCATGGCAACGCTGGGTACAATTGGATCGCCTGTTTCCAGAGGCGCTCTCCCCTGAGCCCGTTATGCAACACTATGGCGCCTATTCATTGCTGCCAGGGCTGCCACTCAAGCATCCTGGAATCGCTTAGCGCTTTTCGCGAGAACTCCAGCCAGTTCGCGCTTGCCGCGCTCCCATTGTGCTAATGCGGGAGGGACCACTCGATCAAGGATTAGGCCGAGGATATGCTCCGGCGGGCACACTGGGATTCGAGCGGCGTTTTTGCGCCTCGGCCCAGGATTTCTGCGCCTCCTCAGGGAAACTCGGGAGCAGCGAGTTGATTCTGCGCTGCATTTCGGCGACGATTTGCGGATTCTGCGGCGCGACGTCGTAACTTTCATCCGCGTCGGATGCGAGGTTGTAAAGCTCAGGCCGTGCGAGCGAGTAGTTTAGGCGTCCTTCGGGCGGCGACGGCGTGTAAGCGGCGGTGTTGTGCCGCGCTACGTGCAATTTCCAATTCATCCAGCGCGCGCATTGCAGATCCCAGCCATCGAAATACAGTAGGACCTCCCGATCGATGGATGCTTTCTGTCCCGTCAACAGGGGCCATATATCAATGCCGTCGAGCGGTTTCGCGGGCAGCGCGGCTCCACACAGCCGCGTGATCGTCGGAAACATATCGAGCATCGACGCCAGGCCGTCGCACACGCGATTGGCGCGAATCTTGCCCGGCCACGCGGCGATGAACGGCTCGCGCACGCCGCCTTCGTAAGTAGTGTTCTTGCGTCCGCGCAGTTTTCCGGGACTGCCCTGATACCAGGGGCCGTTGTCGCTTGTAAAAATGACGAACGTGTTCTGTTCAAGGCCGTTTTCCTTGAGCGTGCGGCGGATCTCTCCGACGCTCCAGTCGATTTCCTGGACTACGTCGCCGTACAGGCCTTCCGACGATTTGCCACGGAAGCGCTCGGAAGCGCCCAGCGGAATGTGCGGGTAGGTCTGCGGCAAAAAAAGAAACATCGGCGCGCCCCGATTTTCGCGAATGAATCGGATGGCCTGCTCGGTATAGCGCGGCGTCAGCGTCGAGAGATCGGTCTCTTGTTCGATGACCTCGGTGTTGTGCATCAGCACACGCGGGTTCATGTCGTTGCTATAGGGGATGCCGAAGTATTCGTCAAAACCGCGGCTGGTGGGCAGGTACTCGACCGGACGCCCCAGGTGCCACTTGCCGATACAAATGGTCCGGTAGCCGCGATTCTTGAGCACATTGGCGAGCGTCACTTCATCCAGATTCATGCCGCCTTTATCCTGCGGAAAAAACACGTGAGGAACGCCCACGCGGGTTGGATAGCGGCCGGTGAGCAGAGCCGCACGCGATGGCGAGCAGACCGGATCGGCGGAAGAGAAATTGGTAAATCGCACGCCGGCGGCGGCCATGCGATCGAGATTGGGGGTGGAAATCCTCGAGCCGTAGCAGCCCAGATCGCCGTAACCCAGATCGTCGCAAAGAATGAAGACGATATTGGGTGGTTGCGACGGAGCAGCGTCCAGGCGCGCTGCCAGTGTGGACGCCAGGGAGGCGAGAAAGGAACGGCGATCCATCATTCGTCGAATCATTATACTGACGGACGTGGCGCATCCGGAAGCTATCTCGTACCAGCGTTGGTCAACGAGATGCTGGTGCTGCTCGATGCGGATGCGAAGTTGACAGTTTCAGAATATTGGGTAAATCCAGGTTGCCCTCGTGGCAGGCGTACTCAAAGGGCGGGTTTAAGACCCGGGTCATGGTGAGTTCGCCCTTCCAGGGCTGCGTGTAGGCGGTAGCATCCTCCACTTCAAAGCGGTAGAGAATGGTATTGGCGTCGAGCAAACTGAAGCGTTCCACAACGCGCATGTTGTGGTCCCAGCCATACATTCCCCCGGCGTCCCCGTAGAAGCCGCCGGCATCGTTGAAGTTGGTGGTCTCCACCACAAGCGTAGCGCCTTCCCAGTGCCCCACCGAATCGCCCAGCCATTGCCTGATATTAGACGGTAGATGCGAGCTGCGATCGAGCCGGATTATTCTCGCATCGTGGATCATTTCCGCCTGCACCATGACCGCATCTCCGGTCTGGACGATTTGATAGTTGCTGTTGTAGCGGTAGGGAATCATGGGCGGCACGGAGGTTGGGAAGAGCAGGCACCGATCCTGGAGCCCCATATCTATCGCCGCGGCCGGATTGTGAAGCCGTTTCAAGCGATCCCGCCTGGCGGCGGTCGCCGAGGGGGTGAGGCTGGGAAGCAAGCCATCGGGAGGATCGGTGATGATGGAGGTCCGGAGGCTGGGCAGCATCAGCGAACCGGTCTCCAACCGGCTCAGCGGATCGTCATCCGCCCCGCCTGTCTTTCTTTGCAATTGGGCCGCTTGTTCCGGGGTGTAGAACGGTTGGTTCTTGAGCCGCGCGGGGCGCTCGAGTGGAATGGCGGTAGCGGAACTCCAGGCGCCGTCAAAGTCTGGATGTACACTCGCAGATTGCGGCGTTTGCGCGACGACGCTCAGCGCTGCAGAAAAAGCCACAATCCGGAAGAAACCCGCTGCGCTCCGGAGGCTCGATGATATGATGCCCACACCCTATTATGCCGTGAGCGAAGCGCTTTTTCGAGCGGCGCGCAGTGCAGTGTGAGTTGGCCGCGCAGGCCCCGTTTAATTCGTACTATCGGCAGCTATCCCGGGCTCGTTACTACTTCGAGTAACCCTGCCAAACATATTCAAGAGCCAAGGGTAGGGTTTGTTCCTTGACGCCGCGGTCGCAGTGCCCGGCGTTTTTCGCAAAAACAAACTGGTAAGGATAGCCCGCGGCAGCGAGCACCCTAGCCATGTTTTCATTGGCAAGAACCCAGTCGTGATAGTTGTCGCGGGGGATGAGAAGATCCCTATCGCCAACTTGCATCCAGATGCGCAAAGGCTTCTTCGGACTGTTGGGAATCAGGGTCTCATGGAAGTTCCAGGCGCCGTGCGTGTTTCGGAGTTGTATGGCCACTGCTGGTACACGAACGTGCCGGAGTAGCTTTTAACCCTGTGGTAGAG
>Ga0302325_10007833_pt1 | contig 23579 bp, 16 predicted proteins | sample Palsa_T0_2_FD_201948 | JGI IMG/M metagenome (GOLD analysis project Ga0302325, IMG submission 201948) | Peat permafrost microbial communities from Stordalen Mire near Abisko, Sweden - Palsa_T0_2 | ecosystem: Environmental > Terrestrial > Soil > Palsa > Peat permafrost | place: Sweden: Abisko... | reverse complement strand
TCTGTGCGCTCCGCTTCACGATCCAGTTCATTCAACCGGGTCCCCGCATAAAGCACGATTTCTTCGAGCCACTCTATTTCGCCACTGAGCAGTGTTCTTCTGTTCCCCGCAAGCGACACCACCAGGCCTAACCCGTCTTGAAACGAAATCGGAATGGAAAAACTCTTGTGCATGCCGTCTCGATGCTGGTCGTCCTGCACGGTTACCTCATCGCGTCTCATGCCAAGCACCTCGCACGCCAGGGCCTCGGTTGCGAGCAGAACCGCGGATTTGGCCTCCAGAAGTCCCAGGCGATCGCGAAACTCCTTTAGAGCAAGGTTGCTGTCCCGCTTGCCAAAGATTCCCCGCTCCACCATGACGTCGCTCCACCTGCGCAAGCGCGTAAAGAGCAGCATGGCGCAGCCGGTAATGGCTGCCGCACAGAGGACCTCGGCAGCCAGGGGAGATACCGTCGTGTGCGCGATCGACAGAACCGGGCCAAAGACCAGAAGAGCTCCCACCATGGCCAGCGCCGCGCCGAGCAATAACCGAACCGCTTGTTTCGCAAACAAGTCCGCCGCACGAAAGCGAGAGAAGTAAAACAGGCTGCCAATGACCACTAGAACGATGCTTTGAAATCTGGCGATTCTGATGACGCGAGCCAGGCCCATGGGCAGAGAGACGTAGGCATCCAGGATGGCGCTGGCGGAGCTCAGAGAGAGTCCGACAATCATAAGCGACACCGCGACGCGGTCCGTCACGTTGTCCAGCGTACCCGGCAACAGAAAAATCGCGCCCAGCACGATCACCAGCAATCCGTTATAGATCGTCAGGTTTCCGGCGAAGTCCTGTTTTGCCAGTGTCCCTGTTCCCAGCGCCAGGACTGCGCCAATCAGCAATCCACTTGAGCCAGCATAGACGACAAGAGCGTCACCGATCCTCCGCCGAAGGCGGGAAACGGCGTTGTTCCGCCAGATGATCACGAGGCTCAACGGCAGCATCGCTGCCGCGATAAAACCGGCGGACTTTATCTGCCACACCGCGGCAGATTGCAGAGGAACGCCCCATTCCAGCGCAACATTCTTCGCCAATCCCGAACCATTCGCGATCAGGATGCAGGCTGCAAACAGAAAGCGCGGACGCCGGTCTGTGCCACCCGAACGCCAGACCAGCACCAACAGCAGCGCAGCCAACGCTGTTCCCACCGCAAACCCGTAAGTTTGCCCGATCAATTCGGCTGCTGACAGTTGCTGCATCGCGCCCATAAGTCAATCACTCAACAACAGTGTCTTATCAATCTCAAGCCGGCAACATCGAAAACGTGCCAACGCGGTGATTTAAGCAGTAAACGCAGTCCGATCCTGCCTTCGGGCGCCCAGCAAGATTCTAAGGCAACGCTCGTTGCCTCACTGCACGCGTTCACCGCAAAACTATCCGCGTCCACTCGTTACACCTCACCTGCGGTGTCTTTCCGGGTGAAACTGCGACTGTCGCCGCGAGGGATTTATGGTCACCCTTCAATATCGCTCCATAGTAGCCGCTCTGCTGATGGCCACAAGCGCGGCTGCCCATTCACAATCAACTTCATCACCGCAACCGGCGCCTGCCGCTGTACCCGGATACGTGGCGAACCCGGCCGCATATACCTTTCCTGATAGCCACCAGCAATTTCGCAACTACCTGTACAGCACTTTCGGTCCGCCCGCGTTCATCTCCTCCGCGGTTGGAGCAGGGCTAGACCAGCGTAAACCGGCCCCGCCCGAGTGGGACTCCGGCGCTCAGGGTTACGCCGAGCGCTACGGATGGAGATTCGGAATGCAGCTGGTGACCCAGACGACCGCATATTCGCTGGGTGCGCTCATTCATGAGGATGTCGCCTATCACCGCTGCGCATGCGCCGGCCTTCTTCCCCGAACCACCCACGCGTTCGTCTCTACCCTCACCGCGAGAACCAGCAGCGGCAGAACGGTTTTTTCTGTTCCGGCACTGGTGTCGCCGTATGCGGGATCATTTACCGCGGTGAATGCCTGGTATCCAGCCCGCTACGAACCTGCCGACGCATTGCGCATTGGCAGCATGTCGTTCGTGTTCAAAGCAGCGGGCAACCTGGTCGGCGAATTCTTCGCCCCACCCCGCTAAATCCGACTGAAGCATAAGGAGCGTTTTATGGCTGAATGGAATCGCAGAGCAATGTTAGGTTTGGCGGCCGCGGCCGCGGCAGGGTCTTTTGCCGCGTGCTCCGAAGCATCGTCTTCCGTGGCGGCATCGTCAACAACGAAACGGCGCTTCGAAAACAAGGTCATCGTGATCACCGGGGCGACCTCGGGCATAGGACGTGCCGCTGCTCTGGCCTTCGCTGCGGAAGGGGGCAGGGTCGGCTTCTGCGGCCGCCGCGAACTTCTCGGGCGCCAGGTCGAACAGGAGGTTCGCTCCCACGGCGGGGATGCCTTCTACATCAAAGCCGACGTTCGCACGGAGGCAGAAGTCAAATCATTTGTCGACCAGGTTGCTCAGCGTTACGGCCGGCTGGATGTCGCCTTTAACAACGCCGGCATAACCCTGGAGAAGCCGCTGCACGAGTACACCTCGCAGGAATGGGATGACGTGCTCAATACCAACCTGCGCGGGGTCTTTCTCGCCATGAAGTATCAGATCCCATACATGCTCGCCGCCGGCGGTGGAAACATAGTTGTCACCTCTTCTTCGAATGCGATCGCCACCACGGAACACCGTTCCGCCTACAGTGCCAGCAAGCGCGGACTCGTGGGTCTGGTTCAGTCTGCTGCTCTCGACTACGCCCCAAAACGGATTCGCATCAACGCGTTGATCCCGGGAACGACAGATACCGATCTTGTGCGGCGTGCTGCCGGCATGGAAAGCGCACCAGATGCGATCTGGGAAATCGCTGCCCGGCAATGGGCAAAGTCCCATGTCCCGGGCCTGCAAAGAATGGCGACCCCGCAGGAGATCGCGGCATTCGCCCTGGTGCTGGCTTCCGACGATCACCCCTACATGACCGGTGCGCAGATGGTGCTCGACGGTGGCAAAACCGCCCACGCAGGTTGAACTCGCCTTCTTTGGCAGACTCTTCCCTGACCCCGAGAGGCTGGGCAAGAGACTGTCGAACGAAGGGCACAGCTTCAGCCGTGCGTAAATGGTCTGCACCAAACACTACCCCTCTCGCGCGGAGGATGAATGAGATATTAATTCTCTTAATCCTTGTAACCAAACAACGGCAAACCGCTCAGACGCAGTGCAGATACATTCCGCACCAGGGGATGGGTCTGCAATTTGTTTGCGAGGTCAAAATCATGCAAAAAAATGCTCTGATGTTGGGGCTAGCGGTATTTACATTCGTGGGTTCCTGTTCCATCGCTCAGGCGGCCGATGGTGGGGAGTACGTCTACGTTGAAAGCAACACCAGCGCGCCAAATAGCAATTCCATCTATGCGTTTCGCCGTGGTAGCACAGGCAGCCTTACGCCGCTTCCTGGCTCCCCTTTCTTAACCGGAGGCGCAGGGGTGCAGTACAACGGATCTAACCTCGGTCCGTTTGATTCAGATTCCGAAGTGATCGTGAATCCAGATCAAACGCTGTTATTTGCAGTGAATGCCGGCAGTGACAGTGTGGCGGTCTTTTCCGTCAAGGAAGATGGCACCCTGGTGACCGTCCCCGGTTCGCCCTTTCCCTCCGGCGGCAACGATCCAGTTAGCCTCGCCCTCGATGGAAATGTGTTGATCGTGGCCAACCAGAGCGGCGACTTCGCCCGCCCTTCCACCATTCTTCCCAATTACACCACCCTGCGTGTCGGGTCGAACGGGACCCTCATTCCCTTTGGCACAACCACCAACGACACCTCAAACGCGTCGCAAAATACCGTAAGTGTTGCCGCCGGAACTTCACCTTCGCAGGCGTTACTCCCCGCTGGCACCAACCTTCTATTCGGCGCGGACTTTCTTGGCGGTCTCCTCCAGCACTTTCGCCTCGACGGGGAAGGGGAGCTGCACCCACTCTCTCCGATTGCGCTGCCTGCTTCCGAATTCGCTGCAACCATCCCACGCTTTCCACTCGGTCTTTGGAGTAACCCGAAAGCTCCTATCCTCTATGTTGGATATGTAACTGCCAACAAGATGGGCGTCTACCGCTATAACGAGCAAGGCGGCCTTAGGTTTCTACGCACAGTGCCCAATGCCGGTCAGGGTATCTGCTGGATTCGCTCGAACCAAAGCGGCACGCGGCTCTACACCACGGATACCACTACCAATCAGGTGAGCGTATACGACTCAACAGACGCTGAATATCCAATCGAAATACAAACGCCGACGCTTTCAGGGGTTGGTAATGCTTTTCAGCTCTCCCTGTCTAATAATGGAAAATCGTTGTACGTACTCTCGCAGCGCGCCGCAACCTCGATTCCCGAAGGCCAGGGGAACGTCTTGCACAGCCTTTCCATCCAAGACGACGGCACCCTGCAAGAGATAGGTTCGGGCATTGTCTTCAATCTTCCTTCAGGCACTCGGCCTCAGGGTGTTGCTGTTGTTGACCAAGAATAGGTAAAACAGTAAGGATGCGTGGGGTGGAAGCCGGCTGGTTCCCACCCCACGTCACTTTAGGCCACGTTGTCCTATGCACCACCTGGGTTCAACCCCCGTCCTATTGCCGACTCCTACCCCTCACCACAAATTGGGCGACTTTTAACGCAGCAAAGGGCCTGAAACGGTCGATACTCCGGGCAGATGCGCGACCGGTCCCAGCAGCAATCACCTTCGGAAGTGGTAGCGGCCCTGTCCGATTTAGTCCTGCATCCGGCGCAAACCTTTTACCCTAGCTGGAACTGGAAATCCGCTCTACTGAGTGCGATGCTGCGCGCCGATGCAGTCATTGCTGCATCCTCGGCGCTGGCCCAGACGTTCTTCCGCGCCGTGGTGGGCTTCGGTCTCCAGAGTCCAGGCTCGAAAATCCCATCTCCCCGTTACGTGCACATGGTGCCATCCGTAACCGGAAGGGAAGAGAAATCAGCAGTCACTTTGCATCCTAGAAGGGCAGACTAAATGCAGTCGAACAATACTCTGCCCCCGATATGGCCGCGAGAACTGGTTTTCCTGCAAGAAAGCCACGGAAGGACCTGTACCTTGGGTCCTACACCAATCGTAAAACGCAGGGGAGGATCCAATGCATGTAACCGGCCGGCAGAGTAAACAGATCCAGAACCGTGCATTGCGGTATGGGGTACGCGCTAACTTCTGCCTGTCGGCGATCGCGCTGGCGGTATGGGTATGCGCGCCTGCAGCCTGGCCGCAGGCTGATCCAGTTCTGCCTGTCCTGAGTGCAGACCAGGTGGTGCAGCGTCTCGTGGAGAAGAACCAGGAGCGCGCCGCGGCCCTGCAGCATTATGTAGGCAAGCGTTCCTATCGCCTTGAATATCACGGTTTCCCTGCCTCCACGGAGGCAACCATGGACGTCGAAGTGAATTTCGACGCCCCGGCGTCCAAACACTTCACTGTTGTGAACGCCACCGGGTCGAAGCTCATCCAAAATCGCGTCTTCCACCGGCTATTGGAAAGTGAAGAGCAGGCCGGAGACGCAAGTAACCGGAAGCACACTGAGCTTGGTCCGGACAACTACACCTTCACCCTTGCCGGCGTCGAAGGCACAAACTACGTGCTTAAAGTTGAGCCCAGGGAGGAAAGCAAGTTTCTGTATAGGGGAAAGATCTGGATAGATGCACACGACTTCGCAGTCACCCGCATCGAGGCTCAGCCCGCCCGCAATCCTTCGTTCTGGACCACCAAATCCCTGATCCAGCACACCTATCAGAAAGTGGACAATCGATTCTATCTGCCCAAAGAGAATAAGACGGTCACCAATGTTCGGCTGGGAGGGGTGGCGACCCTAACCATCGAATACCAGTCGTATCAGGTGACTGCCGCCAAGCCTGTTGTCTGGGCAAGAAAGCCGCTCCAATCCGGTGGAGCGTTCGGATGGCCCGACGGCGGAATCAACTCGGAAGTAGCTAATTTCATTTCATCGCGAAAATGATCCGTTCACGGCTGCTCGTCGGAGATTTACCCATCCTTTTGAGGGGGGTGCGGCTCGCGCACGGGGAGTAGAATCTGCCCCGAGGGGTCATTATGGCTAGCCAGCGCATGATCCGGGTGCTTGCGGTAGACGATCATCCACTCTTGAGGGGTGGAATCTCGGGAGCGATCAACGCCCAGCCCGACATGACCGTAGTCGCTGAGGCAACAGATGGCGACGAGGCGGTCGCCTGTTTCCGAGTCCACCAACCCGACATCACGCTCATGGATCTGCGCATGCCCAAGGCGAACGGAATTGACGCGATCACAGCGATTCGCAAGGAGTGGCCGACGGCTCGCATCATTGTCCTGACCACTTACGGCGGAGACGTACAGGCCTTGCGGGCCTTCAAGGCCGGAGCTTCCGGGTATCTTCTCAAGAGTATGTTGCGTACCGAGTTGGTGGACACCATACGGCTCGTTCACGCAGGCCATCGTCGCATTCCTCAGGAAATCGCCGTGGAAATGGCCCAGCACGTTGCTGACGACGCACTCACCAGCCGGGAGCTGGAAACCCTTCGCGGTGTTGCCAGCGGCAGTTCCAACAAGATCATTGCTGAGCATCTTGGCATCTCTGAGCACACCGTCAAGGGCCACCTCAAGAGCATTCTCTCCAAGCTCGACGCCAGTGATCGTACCCACGCAGTGATGATCGCGTTGAAGCGTGGTTTCCTGGACATGTGAAGGTTGTGGACCCAGAGACGCGAATTCGCCGCGCGCATACTTTCGATGAAATAGCGGAGTTATACGATCGAGGGCGGCGGGCGCCTCCCGATCACATTTTCGATGACCTTTTTGCCCAGGCCGGGCTCGCCCCATCCAGCGCAAGAATATTGGAAATTGGTTGCGGCACCGGACAAGCGACGCTACCGCTGGCGCGCCGTGGCTGCGGTATCGTGTGTGTCGAGATGGGCGCAAACCTGGCGCGCATCGCGCGTCGTAACCTGGCCGCCTTCCCGCGGGTAAGAGTCGACACTGCGTGCTTCGAGGACTGGGAGCCGGGCAGTCTGTCCTTCGACATCGTTTTCGCCGCGACGTCCTGGCACTGGCTGGACCCGCAGCTCCGCTACGCCAAGGCGGCCCAGGTGCTGCGCTCGGCGGGCCTGCTTGCCTTTACCACGGGTGGCCATGTGTTTCCTCCCGGCTTCGATCCATTCTTTGCCGAGATGCAAACCTGCTACGAAGCGATTGGCGAAGCCCGGCTGAAGTGGCCTCCGCCGCCACCGGAGGAAGTCCGCGACGCCCGCGAAGAGATCGAGCAGAGCGGCTATTTCGAGAACGTGCGCGTGACCCGCCGCATCTGGGTCGACGAGTTTACTGCAGACGAATACGTAGCCATGATGAGCACTGCATCCGATAATCGATTGATGCAGCCTGCAAAGCGCGAGCATTTGCTTGCCGAGATGCGCCGTCTTATTAGCGCCCGGCCTGGAGGCCGCATTCGGAAGCACAACCTGAGCATCCTGCACCTCGCCCAGAAGAGGGCCTAGACACGGACCTAATCCGTCTCCGCGGCAATCGGTTGATTACTCACTGGCATGGTTTCGAGAACCTGAAGGTCGGCCTGAACCCGGGCCCAATCTTTTGGCTTCTTCTTGGTGTAAATCGGCGCATTCGGATCGGCGTAATAGTTCTGGATGTCCGTCTTAAGGCCGGGCGGAATCGTATGGTGAGGATCGGCAACCAGCAGATGGAGCAGCTTGGCATAGGTTTCATCCGTCAGGCGATAGCCTCCAGGACGAACCCGCGTCCCGGTATCCAGATCGCGGTTGGGAAGCGTCTGGTGCGGCGTACGAAAACGGACCAACGTGGAGCCGAGAAGATCCGTAGACTGGTTAACGCTGCGAGCGTATTCCTCTTCGGTATCGTGGTTCGGAGCCTTGATCGCTACGAACTTCAGCGGACCTATTTTGGGCAGAATAAAGATAAATCCGGCGAGCGCATAAGTCCCTATGCCCGCCTTCTTGCGGTACTTGTCCCAGTTGTTCTCGACGGCGACCTGTGCTACCTCAGTCGAAAGCTTCTGCATAGCAGGGGTCACCGGGTCGGGCGGCATTTGGCTGCGATGCAGAAGAGTCACCGCATAGGCGATGCGTGGAATAAAGTTTCGCACCGCGAAACGATAGCCTCCCACGTTCACCCGCCGGGCTCTTGCTCTCAGACCGTATGTATCGTAAAAAGCCGCGGCCAGTTGTTGCGTCGGCACGTTGAGTCCAACGTGCCGAAGATAGTGAACCGGCGCTAATCGGTGGTGCGCAATCTCGTTGATGTCGAAGCCAAACTCCGTCCTCACGTGCGCAGATGGGTCTTCGCCAAAAGCAACCACCGGTCCATATTTCGCTGCAAGCTTGGGAAAATCCTCAGCCACCGCGCGATTGGTGGCCTGCGAGTGGCCGATGTTATCGCCCACGTAGTGGGAGAGCGCCCCAACGGCAAAAGCAAGCTGGTTCGCATCCTTGGCGTCGCGAAAAAGGTGAACGATGAAGTCGCCAGTCCGAACGTAATGCGTCAGATCGGATAAGAGAGGGTCGCCGAAGGGATAGTACCCCACGTCCTGAATCACGCAACCCGCATACGCGTACGACCGGGCCTCCTCCAGCTGTTCATCAGTGATCCTGGGGTAGCGGCCGCGCAGCAACGGCACAATCGAGCTCTGCCACGTCAGGTCTATCAACTGCTCGTGGGTCAGCAGTGAGTACGCTCCTGCAGGCTGGCACGCCAAAAGCACACACAATCCAAGGGCGCAGACCCTGAAGAAATTACCCATCCTCCCAGTATCGCAGAGCCACCTAAAAATTAAACTTCAGCGCCCCCTGCAGGATACGTGGCGCCGCGGCGCTGATGGCGTTGCCAAAAGTCGAGCTGCCGATGTTCCCGTCCACGGAGCTGGGGCCATTGAATTGCGTGTGGTTGAAGACGTTGAATCCCTCCACCCGGAACAGCAACGACTTTGATTCGGTGAGGGCCAACCTCTTCGCGACCGCCATATCAAAGTTGTCCGCACCCGGACCGTAGAAGAACCGCCTCTTGGCGTTGCCTGGGCTGCCGATCGCATTCATGGGGAAGACGGCGGTGTCGAAATAATTGTTCCCATTTTTTCGGGGATTCCCGCTCAGGTGAAGCGGACCGCCGGTGTAGTCGGGCTCATCGATGCTGCTGTTGTTGATCCCGTTTGGATTGGTCCCGATCAGTGAATTGTCTCCATTGTTCACCATGGTTACCGGGAAGCCGCTGGAGAAGCGTGTGATTCCGGCCAGGGACCAGCCACTGGTCAGCCGGTTGGGACGAAAGAACTGATCGAACGGCAGCTGATATTCGTAGCTGACCACAAAGTTATTTTTCACATCGAACGATGAGATGGCATAGCTGAGCGCGGGGTTGAAGGGGTTCACTTCCTCCGCCGGGTTCGATGACTGATCCATGGACTTGCTGTAGGTGTAAGCGGCAGAAAACTCAAGCCGGCCGCTGGTGTGACGAGCACTCAGTTCCAACGCGGTGTAGTTGGCGTGGCCAATCGTGGATTGCAGCGCGTTGCTGCCGAAGTTGGAGCCCAGCGGCCCGCGTGTGCCATTCACCTGTCCACCGGCAATCGGATAATAGACCGTGTCCTCGCCGTTGGGGCCGCAGGTAAGCGTTCCCGGTTGTACTTCGCTGGTTTGGCTGAGGCTCAGGCAGAGCGACGGACTTCCCGGGTTCGGCTCAATGAGCACCCGCTGCCGATGGCTCGACGTCCCAATATAACTCGCGCTGAAGACGGTGTTCGGGCCGGCCTGCCGTTCAATCGAGAGCATCCATTCGGCGGTGTAGGGCGTGCGGCCGTGAATGTCATATCCTGGGATACCTTCGATCGGCTCGTAGGTGCCCCAGTCGATGTTGGGATCGGGATTGCGCCGCGAAGAATCGAGCGCTGCAAACGTGTATGGAAAGGGCTGCCCATTGTTCTGTCCGTTGGCGGCGGTAATGAAGGGCGTCGCGAAGAGCGGAGGCGCGGGGCTGGTATAGGTAGTGCCATAGGGCGCGTTCGCAGCCAGCACCCCAATCGATAGCGCATCGATCGCGGTGTAGAAATTGCCAAAGCTTGTTCGAACGCTGGTGCTGCCGGGCGCACCCAGGATCTTGCCTAGTAGAGTGCCGCTCTCTGCCTGCGGCGACCAGGCCAGGCCAACCCGCGGCGAAAAGCTACGGTTACTGATAGGTGCGAGCGTATTCGGTATGCCTTGACCGTTGACCCGATCGCCTGGATACAGGATGCCCGGAGGTGCACCGGGAAACACCACTGACTGCGCTCCGGCGACGAAGGTAGATATCTGGTTGTACTTTTCCGACCAGGGCGCAATACGATCCCAGCGCAGGCCGTAGTTCAACGTCAGGTTAGGGAGAACGTGCCAGCTATCCTGCGCGAAAAGACCGATGTACTTGTTCCGGGCATAGAACGGATTCAGTTGGCTTTGATTGTATTGGCTGGGCACGCCGATCAGAAAGTTGGCAAAGTCCACGCCGGTTTCTGTTCCGGAGGAGAAAACGAAGCTGCCATTGAACTGCGCGATGGGGTGGGCATTGACCTGGTCGGCATGGAACTCTGCGCCGTACTTCATGGTGTGGCTGCCCAGCACCTTCGACACCGCGTCGGTTACCTGGTAAGTGTTGTTGACCTGGGTGAGCTGGTTGGCGGCGGCGCCGGTAGAGTATCCGTCGAAGTTCAGGTTCTCGACGCTCTGTCCCTTGGGGTCGAGGGCAACAATGCTGGGGCTTCCGTCAGCATTTTCGAAGCCTTGCGAAGTGAGACTCACGCCGGTACCGCCCACCGGCTGACCCAGGTCGGTGTTGTTGCGTGCGTAGCTGACGTGTAGTTCGTTGACCATCGTGGTGCTGAAAGTCTTGGTGTGACCCAGGGCAAAGAGCTGTGCCCGTCCGCTGGTGATGGCGTCGAAGCCAGGAACGCTGGCGCCGCTCTGCACGACTGGGTACGGATTATCGAGATCGAAGTCGTCGATGAAGTAGTAACCGGAGAACAGCCCGATGCGCGAATTAGCATCCATGCGAACCGCTCCCTTATCGTCGCGCACCGTCTGGTTAAAGCCGGAGGTGGCGTAGCCGTTGGGACCATTGGGAGCCGGGATGTATTGCAGCATGCGTTGTGCCGGAACCGACCAGGCCTTCTGGGGGATGGTGGCGTTGGGAAAAACGCACTGGGTGGAGTTAACGCATCCCGCCACGTAGTACGACTCGCCCGAGGTTACACCGTAACCAAGTTTCTGGGTGAGCAGGCTGGCGAAATAAGGGCCGCCCACCACACCGCTAAGGCCGCTCGACAGATCGGTCAGATTGCCCGCACGATCCGCGTTCGATGGCACGCTGATGATGCCGGTGTCGATGCCCTGTGTTTGCCGTGTTCCCTGGTAGTCGGCGAAGAAGAAGATTCGATCGTGGCGAATGGGGCCGCCGATGGTTCCGCCGAACTGGTTCTGCCGGAAGGCGCCGCGCGTCGGAGAGAAGTAGTTGCGCGCATCCAGGTCGGTGTTGCGCAGAAATTCAAATGCATCGCCATGAAATCCATTGCCCCCGGATTTGGTGATGACGTTGATCTGCCCGCCGCTGAACTCTCCGTATTCCGCGTCGAAGTTGCTGGTGATGATGCGGAACTCGTCGATGGCATCGAGGTTCGGAATGATGGAAGTACCGGCATTCACGTCCTCTTCGACGTCAGCGCCGTTCACGTTGAAGTAGTTGGCAAACTCGCGCTGCCCATTCACCGAGATGGTGCCGGGATTGAGCGTCCCCGAAGGGTTGAGCACGGTCGCGCCCACATCCTGCACGGTGGTCGAGGTAATCGATGTCTGGGGAGCGACGCCGGGCTGCAGTGAGAGCAGATCGGTATAGCTGCGGCCGTCGAGAGGCACTGCGGTCATTTGCCGGCCGGTGATCACCTGGCCCAGCTGCGTGCTGGTCGTCTCCACATGCAACGAGTTGTCCACCACGCTCACGGTTTGCGCGACGCCGCCAACCTCAAGCGCAGCATCGAGGGTAAGCGCCGCGTTGGTATCGAGTACGACATTGGTACGTTGATAGCCAGAGAAACCAGGCGCCTGCACCTGCAGTTCGTAATGGCCAACCGGCAGAACCGGGAAGATATAAACGCCCTTGCTGTCGCTGTGCGTCTGGTAAGCAAGCCCGGTGCTGGATTCACGAACAGTTACGTTTGCATTGGGAACCACACGTCCCGAAGGGTCCTTGACCGTGCCGGCGATACTCCCGCCCACGCTGGCCCAGGCCGCGGCCCCAAAGAACAGAAAAACGGAGAGCAAGGAAACGATCAATAGAGCGCGTATGGCAGGCAGCAGCGGATGCTTCGTTCTCATGAACATTCGTTTCCAATCTTCCTGGCAGAAAGTCACTGAATGGTGACCGGGACGTTGACGGTGGTTTGGTCTTGCGATGAACCGCTGCCAGCTGTAGCTGTCACCACAACGGTATAAGTGCCCTTGGCCGTTCCCGGGTTGGTCTGCGCCGTGCCGCCGCAACCGATGACGGTAAAGACAATGGCCATCAACGCGAACAGGAACACGGCTGTGCCGCGCCGGCGCCGGCGAGGAAGGCCGATCAGAAGCAGGCAAGCGAGACTGGCGCCCCCGCCCGCGAGCCATCCCGGCATGCCCCTGCGGCTGCTGACCTGGGGATGCGGCGGCGTCGTATTCACGGTGAGCGAAGCCTGCCCCGTGCCGGTGATCGATTTAGGATTTACAAAGCAGGCCGATTGCGCCAGCGTGGACGGCATGGTGCAGCTGAGGGTGATGGGCGTGGTGTAGTTGTTGGCTACGTTTACCATGACCGGCGCAATGGCGGCCGACCCGACTGGGGCGGTCGCGCCAGTGGAAGCCAACGCGAAATTCGAAATGGTGATAGGCACGTTCCCCGATAGCGACTCCGTATATGTCGTATCGCCTTGATAAAACGCAGTCAGATTGCTGCTGCCGGAATCTCCATTGATGGTCGTGGTCACCGCCGCCTGTCCGTTGAGCAGCGTGACCGGGTTGCCAACATTAATGCCGTTCAGTTGGAACTGAACCGTACCCGTTGGAGTGGCAGCTCCGGTCGTGGCATCGACGACATTCGCGGTCAACGAGATCTTTCCGTTCGGTGTAACGCTGCTGGTCGAAGCCGTGGCGGTGGTCGTCGAGGCCAATCCAGCAGAAGGCAGCACCTGGATCGCTCCCATCATGCCGGCGTCTTCATGTTGCAGAATGTGGCAGTGATACACGAACATGCCGACAATATTAGGATCACGGAAATCCATCCGCACTTTCACGCTGGGATAGGGCCCGCTGCCACTCCAGTAAGGCAGATCGACAGTGTCGCGGATGGCCGGGTCGTTGACTGGCTGGCCATTCACTTCAAGCACCTGAAAGTGAATCTGATGGATGTGAAAGATGTGATCTTCGAGCGCAGTATTCTGCACCACCCAATCTTCGACCGTGCCCGAATGGACAACGATGTTAGGCGGGTTCTTCATATCGAATAAAGCGGGCTGCTGGCCTTCTTCAGTGATGAAGAAATTCGTCGGGCTATTCGGGTCGGTTGGGTCTTGCAATACTTCTGAGAAATACAGATTGCGTTGCGCGATCGGGGTCGCGGCCGCCAATGCTGCGAACCGAGTCACTCTGGTGCGCACCGCATGCGATGGCAACTGCTTAACCGCGGTCGCGCTGGCTGCGGCGTTTTCGATTCCGCTCTGGCTCTCGATGTTGGCAATCGTCCGCGTCGGGTCGAAGTCCCCATCGGGACCGGTATCCCAATTCTGGGTAATCAATTGCGCCTGATCGCTGGTCTTCGGCGTGGTCACCACAAACTCGGCGCGCGAGCCGGGCGGCATGAGGATGCTGGTCTCGCTCTCGGATGTTTGCCCGCTGCTTCCGGAAGCAATGGGGTAACCATCGATCGCTACCACCTGCATCGGCTGCGGCGTGCCGTTCACCACGTACTGCAGGTTCAGGATGGAGTCGGCGGCGGAATTCACCACACGCCACAACTCCTGTTGCGTTGGATTGGTCTGGATGACCGCCGGCGTGTATTTCGGATAGGTCACTGGAACGTAATTGATCGAAAGATCCCAGGCAGGAAGGTTGGAGTCGTTGCTTTCTGAGGCCGGCAGCACTTGGTCGCGGATGACAAAGGTACGCTCCGTCAGGCCGGCGAGTGCCGGGTCGACATTTTGCAGACCCTCAACGATCAACGCGCCGGTAGCGCCGCCCTGCACCTGGCCCTCGGAAAAACCATGGGGGTGGGGATGGTACCAGTAGAGCCCTGGGGGCTCATTCTGCGGAATCTGCACGTTGTAATCGAAGCTCTGTCCAGGCTGGATCAGGGTGTGGACCACCTCATCCTGCCCGCAGACCGGCGCCGTATTGGTTCCGTGGAAGTGGATGTTGGTTGCGGTCGCCGTCATCGTTCCATTGCAGGGGCTGCTGCTGCTGGTGGTAGCCGTCCGCGGAGAGAGGCTCATCTTCATGCCGGCCATATTGTCACTGGCACTGGTCGCCGAAGCGGCAGGCAGGTCGTTTTGGAAATGAATGACCAGCTGATCGCCGGGGTTAACCCGAAGCGTGGGTGCTTCGAGTCCGGTATCTGTGACGTAGCAGTAACGGGGAAGTCCCTGGGAGTCGGTAGTGGTGAGGAATTTGAAAGTAACCTCGAGCACGCCATTCTGGCTCTTCAATTCCGGCGGCGCGGTGGTCGCGGAACCAGTGGCGAAACGCGCGCACACCTGGTCTGCCGGATCAGCGCCAGACGCTGCGGCTGAGCTCACCCTGCCGGCAGCCGCCGACATCTTTGCCATATCCTGGGCTGACATCGCGCCCCGGCCGTTTGCATGTTGCGCCCCGGCAGGGAACACAAACAACAGCAACAACAAAGACAAAAAGCAAAGCAAACAGAAGTGCTTGTGAGACCGGCCCCTGCGTTTCCTTCCGAATTTCATGTTGCTGCTCTCCAGGCACACGTCGTGCAGCGAGGCTGGTGGAAGATAGTCACCGGCCATCGTGACAGTTGAAATCTAGCGGGTGGGGGTCCTATAGTGAAGGAAGCCCGCAGTCTATTCGGCTGTGGTCCCCAGGTCCTCGCGGTCTCCGCCAAGAGCTATCCGCGAGGATCTGGTTTTTCGTTTGAAATATCAGGAAGCTTTTTGTCGCTCAGCACAACGGCTGCACATTCCTCCTACTTCGAGACGCATGACCTGGATGGAAAAATCGTTTTGCGCGGCGATCTCGCGCTTCAATCTTTGGAACGTGGGGCTGTCAAACTCCTCGATCTTCCCGCAATGGAAGCACGCCAGATGCAGATGGTCTTTTTGGGTCTTGACCTCGTAATAATGCTTTTCGCCGTTGAGGTGCATCAGATCCAGCTCATCGATCAGTCCCAGCCGTTTGAGCAGTTCCAAGGTGCGGTAGACGGTCGCGCGATCGATGTTGGGGTCCCGCTCGCGAGCACGAGACAGCAGCGTGGCGGCATCCAGATGGCCATCGGCCCGCTGGATGGTTTCGATCAACGCGCGCCTCTGCGCGGTCAAACGCACACCCCGCGCCTCCACCTCATTCAACAGATCGCAGCGTTTGGGCATATGTCTAGTTGCGACTAATTCGCACATATACAATATACGACAAGATTGGTCCGATTACAACAGCCAAGCCCAAATTTCATCCATACCTGCTCGTTCGCACCAGCGTCCGCACCCAATGCAAATTGCGGCAGGAAGCCTGAATCCCACATAATACGGCGATGCGAATCCTGGTAATCGGCGCGGGCGCCGTCGGTGGCTATTTCGGCGGCCGTCTGGCCGAAGCTGGAAAAGAGGTGACCTTCCTTGTCCGCGGCCGCCAGGCAGAGGTGATACACAAACACGGCCTGCGCATCGTAAGTCCCCATGGAAATGCGACTCTACAGCCTAAGCTCATCCTGGCCGATGAGATCGCCGGCTCTTACGACCTGATTATCCTCTGCGTCAAAGCATACTCATTGGCGGGAGCAATGAACGACTTCGCCGCCGCAGTAGCACCGAACACCACCATCCTTCCGCTATTGAACGGAATGCTTCACCTCGAGATTCTGGCCGAACGATTCGGAGAAGACAGCGTGATCGGCGGAGTTTGCTTCATTTCCGCAGAGGTCCACACCGAGGGCCGCATCGTGCAGCTGACAGACATTCACAGGCTGGTCTATGGAGAGCGCAAAGGGGGCAATACTCCCCGGATGAATGCTCTTCACGAAGCCATGCAGGGAGCCACGTTTGAGGCCAGAACATCCGAGAACATCCTTCAGGACATGTGGGAGAAGTGGGTACTGCTCGCCAGCCTGGGTGCGGCGACCTGCCTCATGCGCGGCAATATCGGAGAGATCGAAGCAATACCCGGCGGTGCAGATCTCGCGCGGGCAATCCTCGGCGAATGCAGCGCAATCTCCGCGGCGTGTGGTTACGCCCCCGGCTCTACGTTCCTGGTCCGGGCGGAGAAGACGCTCACCACTGCCCGCTCGACCCTGACCTCATCCATGTATCGTGACTTGAGCAAGAACGCCCCCGTGGAGGTGGATCAAATCCTCGGCGACTTACTTGAGCGGGGACGCAAGTTTGATCTAACCACGCCCTTGCTCGAGGCTGCCTGCGCGAACCTGCGGATATACCAAGCCAGGTTGTATCTGTATCCATGATGGATCTGATCAATGAGCAAACGCAAGGCAGGCTACAGCTGTGGGGATGCGAGGAACAACCTCATACGAGAGCTATCCAAATTTCGGATTGACTTGCTTTTTGACGATGTAACTTGTTGATTGCTTTGAACGGAGCTTGGCCGAGTAAAATCAGGTCACTTCTGTCGATCGGCTGATTTCTGAATGGCAACAATTTTTTGGGTTGCGCCGATGAACGAAGGGCACGGGTTTAGCCGTGCCCTTCGTTCGACAGTCTCTTCCCCAGCTTCCTAGGGTCAGTGAAGGCTTCAGATGCTGTCCAAATTGGCCAACTGAAAAAATCTAATTTGGACAGCTCTGACCTCATACCGGCTTCCCCTGGCTTTCCCGCCAGCGCTCCATCAATCCATTGCTCGGCAGCGACCTATCCGCCACCTTGCGGGCCGTCTCGGCTCCCGCCACCGGCAATCCACGAGGATCAAGCAAGCCAAGCTGAACCAGCACAGAAGCCTGGTCCCAATAAATATGCTCGTGCGCCAGCTTGTTCCCTTCAAACTTGACAATAGCAACCGTTGGGATTTCCACCACGCGCCCAGTCGGCGCAACGCCCGGCAGCATCCAATCGATCACCGTGGTATGCGTAAACTGGATGATGAATTCGTCGACGATCCTGTCTGTACCAACGGTTCGGCTAATCGGCGTAAGACGAAAGTCGGGTGGATTGACGGGTATGAAATGGTAGGCATAAAAACGCTTCAACTGCCCCTGCCCCACCCCTCCCGTCATCGTCGGGATGTGGTTGACGTAGGGCTCCGGAACCATGGTAGCCATCGTGGCAGTCGCGTCCCGTGTCTCAAACTCCCGGCGGCAGTGTTCTTCCCAAAGTGCGACCAAATCCAGGTTAGGCATGCGTGCTCCTATTCGCCGCTTTGCAAGTATGTTCAGAAGCCGTGACCCGCGGCGCGCCGCACTAACGGCTACCTGCGCTCTGGCACAGGTGCGACAGCTTGACTGCAATGGCCAACCTCATCGCAAGCGCGAACTCCGAAAAAAACATTGTCCTTGGAAATCGGAAGCTTAGCCATATTCTGTTCGCTGGCCGCCCCATACTTCTGCGCATCGGTAGCGAACTGCCAGTCATTGGCAGTAGTCTCTCGCCAGACAATCTGATAATGAATCACACCGCTTGCTGCGGAGGGAGGATCCCACTTCAGTGTCGTGTTGTTATCCGGGTCGGTCGTGACCACACGCACGTTATTGGGTACACCCGGCGAAGACGCCAACGTCGCCAGGGTGGCAATGTTCAGGCGGGCGACCTGCGCAATATAGCCAAAGTCATCGAACTTAAGCAGGTCGCCGTATTCAACGCCATTCTCTACTCTCACGTGCTGGTGCTGATGATTGAAGTTCTCCCGCCACTCGGTAAAACGTATTGCCGGAAACCCTTCAGCACTAAAGGAACTGTGATCTCCCCCGCGCAGAAATCGGTCGAGTCGAAGTTCCATCACTGCAGAAAATGCCTTGGCATGTCCGGCTGTCGTGACGTGGCCATCCAGCCTAGCCGGCATAAAATATGTCCGGTCAACCCCAAGAACTTCTCGAGCCAACTGACGCGAAGGAGTGTCGTTATCCATGCCAAGTGTGAGCCACTGCTGGACCGTTTCGTGCGGAGCCGAGGGAAGGATTCCCTCGGAGAATACGCGCACCACCGATTTATCCTGCAGCGAATCCCCAGGCGTGGTATCTCCCCCGACGATGTCATTGTTCAACACACCTTCCAGCTGCCAGCCTTGCTCCTTCGCCAGCTTCGCCATATGACGGCTCCCATTCAAGCCTTGCTCTTCCCCTGCGACGCAAACAAACACCAGCGTTGCCGGAAACTTGAGCCGGCTCAACACCCGCGCCGCCTCCAGGCTCACGGCTGTCCCGCTTGAGTCGTCATTCGCGCCCGGCGCAGGATCGTGGGTATTCATCACATCGGTCTCTCGCGTGTCATAGTGCCCGGTAACCAGGTACATCCGCTTAGCGGCAACCGGGTCTGTTCCATGAAGGATCGCATACACATTGCGAATCGGGGTCGGTTTGGCGATGCGCGACCGGTAAGCCACCAACCCTGCGAGCGGTTGCTCCACGAAAGAATCCTCTTTGACCTCTAGGCAGCCGCCGCACGCATGGCTGTAGCTTCCGAGCTGCGATTTCAGCCAGTCGGCTGCGGCCAGCACCCCGGTTCCCGCAGGAAGATCGCTCACTGTGCTGGAAGTGGTGTTGCGATTATTGAACCCAACCAGCGTCTCGATGTTGGCCTTGATCTTCTCCAGCGAAACCTCTCGAAGCGCAGCCGCGATCTGCTGATCGACCGGAGATGCCGAAAGCGGAGTGCCTGCGACCTCATAATCGTGGCGTGGAGCGGCTGCCGACGACGCCGCGCAACCGAGCAGGACAAGAACCACGTGCAAGGAAGGCCAGAGCCGACGATCCATGTATGCCTTTCGTAAGAAGAAAATGAGCAAACACGCTGCCGGGAGTTCACGTGCTTCTTCCGAGTGTACCGAAAATGAAGCTCTACGCTCCTGGGCGGTCCCTGTGCGCAGGGCGAACACGCACGCTCTTCTGCCCTTGGAGTACCCCTGAATCAGCGTCCTGAATGACATCACCCCCACGCTTGCATTCGTCGCCGTCTGTATCAAAATGCCCCACAAGTGCTATCTCCGAGTTGAGAACAGCCGAAATGAGAGACAGTAGAGCTCCGCCCAAACGGGGAAAAGTTCCGGGTTAAAGGTGCAATGACGATTGGAATTACCGGACTGCCGTTGACTGGCCGTTACGACTATCGACTGGTCGCGTTATCGATCGCGATTGCGATACTCGCCGCCTACGCGGCCGTCGATCTCTCGGGACGGATGACCGTTGCCCGCGGCAGGTCCCGGCTTGCCTGGCTTTGTGGCGGCGCCTTCGCCATGGGCGTCGGCATCTGGTCCATGCACTACATGGGGATGGAGGCCTTTCGTCTACCGGTGCTGGTGCGCTATGACTGGCCGACGGTTGTGCTGTCGATGGTGGCGGCCATCCTGGCTTCGGCGGTGGCACTGTTCGTGGTCACCCGGACCCGTCTCAGCACGCCGGCGGCTCTGGTTGGCAGCGTCCTCATGGGCGGCGGCATCGCATCCATGCATTACATCGGGATGGACGCCATGCGGCTCCCCGCCGTGTGCGTTTATTCCCGTGGGATAGTGGCGTTGTCCATACTCCTCGGTATAGTCATCTCGTTTCTGGCCATTCGTCTGACCTTCGCCGTCCGCGACGAGGGCTCTCACTGGGGTTGGCGGAAGTCGCGCAACGCTCTCCTGATGGGCCTGGCTATTCCGGTGGTGCACTACGTGGGCATGGCCGCGGCGACATTTTTTCCCGCCCCCTTGCAGAATTCCGGCCTGGCCCACGCCGTCGATATCTCCGGCCTTGCCCTCGCCGCCATAGTGCTGGGTACGCTGTCGATCTTGCTCCTGGTATTTGTAACCGCCGCGGTCGACCGGCGCTTCTCTCTCCACGCCATGGAGCTCAAGCTTAGCCAACAACACTCTCTCATGACGGAAGAAATGAATGCGGCCCGGGAGAAAACAAGGGTAGCGGAAGGCGCTAGCCGGGCGAAGAGTGAGTTCCTGGCCAATATGAGCCATGAGATTCGCACCCCCCTGAATGGCATCATCGGGATGACTGAACTCGCCCTGCAAACCGGCCTAACCGGAGAACAGAGAGAATACATCGAGACCGTCAAGCTGTCTGCCGACGCGTTGCTCAACGTGATCAACGACATACTTGATTTCTCCAAGATCGAGGCGGGCAAAGTCGATCTGGAAGAGACCAACTTCGACCTGAGTCATTGCATCGCAGGCGCCATGAAGACAATGGCCCTGAAAGCAGATGAAAAGCGGCTCGAACTGCTCTGCGATTTAGCCGTAGGGGCACCCGAGATAGTGAGAGGCGACCCCGGGCGCCTGCGTCAGGTCCTTCTCAATCTACTTGGGAACGCGCTCAAGTTCACCGCAGAGGGGGGAGTCGGTCTGAAGGTAGCCGTCGAGGTTTTCGAAGAGGAGACCGTGATCCTGCACTTCATCGTTTCTGATTCTGGTGTGGGCATTGCTCCGGAAAAATTGAATGTGATCTTCGATTCCTTCACCCAGGCCGATACCTCCACCACCCGCCAATTTGGCGGAACAGGCCTCGGCTTGACCATTTCCAGGCGATTGGTGGAGATGATGGGTGGACGGATATGGGTGGAGAGCGAGCCCGGAACAGGCTCCCGCTTTCACTTCACGGTTCGCTTACGCACGGCAACCACGCCCACTGCTGCGTTTGACAACCCGCCTTCTTCAGCAATGTACACTTCGCGAAACCAGGGCGATGACCGCAAGGCCCTGGACATTCTTGTGGCGGATGACAATCGCGTCAATCAAAAAGTTGCCAGCCGGCTCCTGGAAAAGCGCGGCCATCGTGTGGTCCTGGCCGGGAACGGTAACGAAGCTCTCGCTGTGTTAGCCCAACATTCGTTCGACCTGGTGCTCATGGACGTGCACATGCCCGGCATGGACGGTTTCGAAACCACCATCGCCATCCGCGAGCAAGAGAAGACCACTGGTCTTTATCAATCCATCGTAGCCATGACCGCATTAGTGATGAAAGGGGATCGTGAACGGTGCATAGCCGCTGGTATGGATGGCTACATTTCCAAGCCAATCGATTTACAGCAACTTGACGATGTCCTGGACGCTTGCAGGGCTAGCCGTCTCCAGGGCCCGAGACAACCGGATCTGAAACTATTTGAGCGTCCCGGCATCCAATCCGGGTGAACACAAGCCCCTCGGGAGTCATCGTTGCAGATCGGTATAGACAGCTTTGCGGCAGCCATACCAGACCCCATTACCCGTGTCGCCCTTACTGCCGCGGAGCGGATGGACCATCTTCTGCAGGAGATGGCGCTCGCCGACCAGGTGGGTTTAGACGTGTTTGGCATCGGCGAACATCACCGGCCTGAATTTCTTGACTCCGCTCCTCCCGTCATCCTTGCTGCCGGCGCAGCACTTACGAAACGCATCCGCCTCACCAGCGCGGTCACGGTGCTGAGCGCCGCCGACCCGGTCCGTGTCTTTCAGCAATTCGCAACCCTGGACCTGATCTCCAAGGGCCGCGCGGAAATCGTCGCCGGTCGCGGCTCGTTCATCGAGTCCTTTCCTCTCTTTGGCCTCAACCTCGACGACTATGATTCGCTGTTCGCTGAGAAGCTCGAATTGTTGCTGAAGCTTCGCGACGAGACCCAGGTCCATTGGTCGGGCAAGCACCGCCCTCCGCTCACCGGGCAGAGTGTCTATCCGCGGCCTCTGCAAAATCCTTTGCCTATCTGGATGGGCGTCGGGGGCACGCCTGCCTCCTTCGCGCGCGCCGGCATGCTGGGCCTCCCGTTAATGGTCGCCATCATCGGTGGCGAACCTCACCGCTTTCGTCCTCACATTGAACTCTATCGCGATGCGGGGCGCCGCGCCGGCCACGCTCCGGAGCAACTTCGCGTGGGCCTTCATTGCATCGGCTTTCTCGGCGATACCAATCAGCAAGCCGCGGACGACTTCTTTCCCGGTTATGCCCACACCTTCACTGAGATCGGCAAAGAGCGAGGGTGGCCGCCCACAACGCGAGCACAGTTCGATGCCTTGCGAGGTCCAACCGGCGCGCTCATTGTCGGAGATCCCGAAACGGTTACGAAAAAGATCCTCTACATCAACGAAGCCCTTGGCGGCATCTCTCGCCTCACCTTCCAGATGGGGGTCTCTACACTGCCTCACGCGAAGATGATGCATGCCATCGAACTACTCGGCGAGCGCGTTTCCCCCATGGTGCGCGAAGAACTCTCGGTGAGCGCCCAATGACGGAACCGCACCGTTGTGCGTGGGCGGAAAGCGACCCGCTTCTCCGCCAGTACCATGATGAAGAATGGGGAGTTCCGCAACACGATAGCCGCGCTCTCTGGGAACTCCTCATGTTAGAGGGCTTCCAGGCGGGCCTCGCCTGGATCACCGTTTTGCGTAAACGCGACGCCTTCCGTAAGGCCTTTCACCACTTCGATCCAAAGAAGGTTGCAGCGTACACCGAGCCGGACATCACCCGGCTCCTTGATAACCCTGGCATCATTCGTTCCCGCGCCAAGATCGAAGCGACCATAGCAGGCGCGCGGATTTTTGAAGAGATGAGGCGCAACGGCGAGGACTTCTCCGCCTTCGTTTGGAAGTTGGCCGGGGGCAAACCAATCAAGAACAAGACCGGTCTGGTGCCTGCAAAGACTGAGCTGTCAGAAGAGATCTCGTTGGCGCTCAAAAAGCGCGGCTTCAAGTTTGTCGGCCCAGTCATCGTCTACGCCTGGATGCAGGCCTCCGGGATAGTGAACGATCACGCCCCGCGCTGCTTCCGGCGCAACCTTGGAAAATAATCGAGTAACGAATCTCTCCCTGAATACGGAGAACCACAGATCTCTCCCAGAGGGACGGCCCTGAGCTTAGCCCAGGACGTAGTCCCATCAGCGCTAACTTGTTCTGGATGTTTTTCGTCAAAACTACCACAAAAAACTACCACAAAGTCGTCATCCTGAGCGGAGCGCGTCACAGAGCTATCGCGTGACACAGCGCTTGATGGCGCGCTCCGCTCAGGATGACGCTTTTGTGGTGAGTTGGAGATGCAAAAAAAGCGTTTTCTCGGATCTATCGTCTGCCAGACAAGTTAGCGATTGTGGGACTAACGTCCTGGGCTAAGTTCAGCCGTCCCTGCGGGACTGCGCACTGCGCAAATACTCACCGCTCTTGCCTC
>Ga0302325_10007832_pt1 | contig 23584 bp, 16 predicted proteins | sample Palsa_T0_2_FD_201948 | JGI IMG/M metagenome (GOLD analysis project Ga0302325, IMG submission 201948) | Peat permafrost microbial communities from Stordalen Mire near Abisko, Sweden - Palsa_T0_2 | ecosystem: Environmental > Terrestrial > Soil > Palsa > Peat permafrost | place: Sweden: Abisko... | reverse complement strand
CCGAACGAGTGCGTCTGTGCGCGGGGCTGGGCGTCGCCATTGCCGCCGCTTCGCCCCTAGTATCGGCGCTCAACTGGAGCTGGCTGCCCCCGCAAGTCTCCGCCTACTTCGTTCCCAGCTATCAATATTTCTCCTTCTTTCCGTGGGCTTCCTTCATCGCGTTCGGACTCAGCATCGGCAGCCTGTTGCGGGTGGTGAAGCCGGAACAGATGAATCGCGTGATGCAGTGGGGTTGTTTGGCCGGCATGACGCTGATCGTCGGTGGCCAGTATTTTTCGAATCTTCCCTACTCGCTGTATCCGAAGTCCGAGTTCTGGCTCGACAGTCCCGGATTGATCGTGATCAAACTCGGCGTCGTGATTCTGATTATGGCTTTCGCCTATGTTTGGACCGAGTACGCCGTAGGAAAATCGTGGAGCTGGGTGCGGCAGTTCGGCACCACTTCACTGCTGGTGTACTGGGTGCACATCGAGCTGGTATATGGCCGCTGGTTCGGCGCCGAGAAAGAGACTCTGAGCAACGTGCAATGCGGGCTCGCGGCCGCGGCGGTGATATTGCTCATGCTGGGATTGTCGGTGGCGAAGACGCGCTGGCGGTCGATCGCATCCGCGCTCGCCCCGTACTTCTCAATCAGCGGCGCGACACGCGGCGGCACGCCTCGGCGCGTTTCCGGCGACTAAGGTCGGCAAGTAACCGCCCGCGCCGCTTTCAGCCGATCCAGCAGCTCCAGCAGTTCGGCCTTCCGCAGCGGCTTTCTCAAGAAACCGGAACAGCCCGCTTGCGCGGCCGACCGATGTTGCTTGTCCAGGTCGTCGGATGAGGCTACGACGATGGGCGTGCGGGCATTGCCGGTTTGCGTTTCCCAGTCGCGCACCAGACGGATCGCTTCATATCCGTCCATCCCGGGCATGTGCACGTCCATCAGCACCAAATCGAAGCGGCGCGACTTCACCACGTCGATGGCTTCCAGGCCCGTGCGCGCTCGCCACACATTTTCCTTCTTAAGCAGAAGCTCGCTGATCGCGTAGCTTTCGTCGCAGTCTTCCGCCACCAGGACGTTCAATGCTTCCGCATGATCGGACTGTCGCGAGGGTTCCGAGTTTCCCTCCATGTGAGCGGGTTGGGGCGGAAGATAGATCGCCAAACGCGTGGGCGCCGGCGCTTGGCACGCGAATTCGGCCGTTCCGCCTAGCGCGCGCAGGCGCCTGCCCGCCACCATCACCGGAACCTTTAAAGCCACGTCGTCGTTGTTTTGAAAAGCGATCTGCTCTGGGTCAACGTTCAGCCACTCGACCAGCCGAGCCGCAAGATCGCAAATCGGAAGCAGGATTTCAAATCGAACGCCGTTTCCCGCCGTGCCCGGCCGCGCGCCCGCGCGCAATTCACCGCTACGGATAAGTTTCAAACCCGCATCCAGGACACGCGCGAGCACCTGTTCCATTACCCGCCGATCTTGACGCACGATCACCGGTTCGGAGCCGGACTCCAGAACGATTCGGCGGCCCGGCTGACGGGAGGCCAGGTTCAGCAGGTCGACGGTCTCTCCCAGACACAAGGCGGCGTCAAACTCCTCCAGCGTTTCGCTCGCGGGGCTTTCGCCGGCCAACAGTTCGCGGACGTCGTCGATGGAGCGCAGCAACCGGTCCGTGCTCGCCCGGCTTCCCTCGATGCAGGCGCGCAAAGCAAGATCCGCCGCCGTCTCGCCTTCGAGTTCCGTTAGACCGAAAAGGCTGTGCGCCGAATTCCTGGCCTCGTTGCATAGATAATCGAAAATACTCAAGATCGCTTGGTTAGTCATGCGTCCCCCTTGCTCTCGCGCGCCGCGCTAATGGAAAAATACTCGACGAAACGCCGGACCGGACTGGTTGTCTTCGCGGGTTGCCTGGCCCCCGTCATCTCCGCCGCGATCTTGGCGATCTCCTTGGCCAGCGGCGACGCGCCACCGATCGGCGTTCCATTTTGCGCGGCTCGCGTCACTTCTTTCGTGCCGTCGGGGACCAGATAACTGATCGGCATTTGAATGATGCGTTCTATGTCGCGCACCGAAAGCGTGCTCCGCCGCCCCACGCAGTTGAGCACCACCGACACCTTCGCGGTCAGGCGCAGGTCGGACAACCAGCCGGCTTTGCGGCGCGCCACATGCAACGCGCCGATGTCGGGCGTGCACACCAGATAAATCTTTTTCGCTCTGAGCAGCGCCTCGCATTCATGGTCTTCCATCGAACCCGGTAAGTCCACCGCCACCACCGAGTACCGGCGCATGGAGAAATTCAGGAGCTCGGTGAAACATTCGGGCGGAAAGGGGCGCGAGAAGTCCACCGGACCCGAACCCAGCAAGTGCAGGTTCCCGATCTGCGACACCAACGTGCGCCACAGGTCGCGATCCAGCCGGCCGGCTTGCGCCAGCGCGTCGACGATGGTGTGCCCGCCTTCGGCCTTCAACAGAAACGAAGTAACGCCCAGCCGGAGATCGAAATCCAGCAGCAAGGTCGGTTCCCCCGCTAATCGGGCCGCCGCGGCCGTGGCGTTGGTGGCCAGCGTGGTCGCGCCGCAGCCCGGCTTGGCCGGCACTAACGCGTACAGATCCGCCAGCGACTCGCCCGCGCATGCCAGATTGGAGGCCGCGCGATTGACCGCCTGCCAGACCTCGCGATAAGTGAAGTTAGGGACCACGTCGCAAATCCCGGCCTGCATGAGTTCCAGCAATTCTTCGCGGCTCCCTCCGCTCCCCACCGCGACGATTGAAAACCGCGGCAGGCCTTGCACCGCGCGAGCCGCCCCGAGCGCGCGCAGCGGGTCGGCGAAATCGATCATGACGATGCACTTCTCCTCGCTCGGAATCGCGCGCAATCGCGCCGCGTCTTCATAACTCAGATCCAACGCCGTTTCGAATTGCAGACGCCCGTCCAGCGCCGCTCGAACGTCTCGGCGAAAACCTGCGTCGGACGATACCGTGGCTAAAGTCACGTCTTCCTCCTGGATGCAGACCTCGATCGCATACTGAGGTCCTTATCGGAGCGCCCGCGAAAAAAAAGAGCTCGCTGAAAGTTTGCCGCACTGCGCCGATACGTTATGGCATGACCGCAGCGACTTCCCAAGACCTCTTGAAGCGTCCGGCCGCCATCGCCCGCCGGCTGGCCGGAGTGCTGGTAGTGGATGACGACGAGTCCTTTCGGATACTGGCCCGCAAGCTGCTTGAAACCGCTGGGCACAATGTCACGGAGGCGGAAAATGTAGCCCAGTGCCGGGCTCGCTTGCGATCCGGAGCCTTCGACGCCGTAATCCTGGATGTCGTGATGCCGCATCACGATGGAATCGAAGCCTTGCGGGAGTTGAAGGCCAGCTTCCCCGAGATCAAGATCGTCACGGTATCGGGCGCGGATAGCTGTGACCTGTACTTGACGGCTTCGTCCTATCTGGGCGCCGACGCTTCGCTCAGCAAGTCGAAAATCGCATCCCTTTGCGCTTTGCTGGACGTCGTATTGGGCGGTTAGGCATGCCGAGACTCGCTGGCTGGTCGGACCTTCGGCTGCGCACCAAGGGCCTCATCGTGATTGCGGTCCCGGCGGCTGCCACGGTGATGATAGCCTGCGTCTCTTACGTGCTCGGCGCCGAAGCGGTTTTAGCCGAGCGGAAGGTCCACGACAGCTTTCTGATCCAGGGGGAGGTGCAGCAGCTGAAGGCGTTCGAAATCGAAGTCAGCGCCCAAGTGCGCGCCTACTTCATTACCGGCGAGGAGGCTTTCGCCGGCAAGACCCGCGAGACCATCGGCGGATTTGACGCCACCTGGCAGAGACTTTCGCAACTCATCGACGACGAGCCAGCGCAAAGGCGGCGGCTCGCCGTAGTGGCGGCGCTCGAACGCTCCCGGGTGGAACGCATTTTCGGAACCATGGCGCGCTTTCAGGCCGGAGTCTTGTCGCGAGAACAGTTGCGCGGCTCGTTACGAGCCGCGGAGCTCGGCCGCGGGCAGATGGAGAACACGCTTGGAGCCATGGAAGAGGACGAGAAACGGTTGCTCGACGCCCGGTTGCGGCGCGCGGACCGGCTTCGCCATGTCGCGCGCATCGCCACTGGGTTCTGTATGTTCTTCGGAGTGGTGGGCGGCGTGGTGATTTCGCTGCTGTATGGCGCCGGAATCACGCAACGCATCAAGAAGCTCCAAGCGAACGTCGCCAGGCTGGCCACCGGCGGAGCGCTGAATCCGCTGCCTGGCGGCCGGGACGAAATCGGCGCGCTGGGAGAGGGGATAGCTCAAACGGCGGAGGTGTTGCGGCGGCGGACTGCCGCTCTCGAAAACGCTCTGCATGGAATTGCGGAAGCCGACGCATCCGGCCTCTACCTGTCATGCAACAGGGCCTACTGCGAAATGGCCGGACTGTCGGAAGGCGCGTCGCCTGCCGGCATCATGGACACCGTGCTGCCGGGCGATCAAGGCCGTGTGGAAGAGGCGATCCAAGCCATGCGAGTGAGCGGACGCGCCGAAACGGAAGCGCACATCCAACGTTCGGATGGCAGCGTGTCGGCGGTCGGAATGACTTTCCTGCCGGTACTCGAGGATCGCGACGCCGGCTATTACGTTTTCCTCCGGGACATCAGTTTACAGGAGAAAGCCGAAGCGGCTTTGGTGTCCGCCAAGGACGCCGCCGTTTCTTCGAATCTCGCTAAGACCGAGTTCCTCGCCAAGATCAGTCACGACATCCGCACCCCGCTAAACGCAATCCTCGGCGCGGCGGACCTGCTGTCGGAAAGCTCCCTGAACGCCGACCAGTGCGAATATGTGAGCATGTTCCAGCGCAACTGCCGGCGTCTGGTGAGCTTGATTAACGACTTTCTGGATTTCTCCAAGATCGAGGCCGGCGCGGTGCAAGTGGAAAGAATCAGCTTTCGAATCAAGGAAACCGTCGACGACGCGGTGGCCACTTTCCAGGACTCGGCCCGCCGAAAAAGTATCGAGCTGGGCGTCGATTGGGACTCCACCTTGCCCGAATGGGCGCTGGGAGACCCTTTGCGCATCCAGCAAGTCCTGGTGAACCTGCTCAGCAACGCCCTCAAGTTCACCGAGCGCGGACGCGTCGGGGTGCGAGTAGTCCAGGATCGCGAAGACGCACGGATTCGCTTCGAGGTCTCCGATACCGGAACGGGGATTGGCGACGCGGATCAAGCGCGAATCTTCGCGGCCTTTACGCAACTGCCCCAGCAAACTTCCACGGCGATCCGAGGCTGCGGCCTGGGTTTGACGATTTGCCGCGAACTGGTGGAGCTGATGGGAGGGGAAATCGGAGTAATCAGCCAGGAAGAACGCGGCAGCACGTTCCACTTCAGCCTGCCCCTCGAGACGGCCGTCACGGCGGGCGCGAACTCGGAGGCCGCTGCGGCCCCGTCGAGTGAGGTTCCAGACTGGCGGAACCGGCCGGTTCGCGTATTGGTGGCCGAGGATACCGAGGACAACCGCTTGCTGCTCGGGCACTATCTGCGCGACGAGCCTGTTCGGATCGAGTTCGCGGCCGACGGTCAACAGGCCGTGGATGCGATCCGTCGGGGCAAGGAATTCGATCTGATCCTGATGGACATCGACCTGCCCGTGTTGGACGGTTATCAAGCCGCCAAGGCCATCCGAGAGTTCGAGCTCGCTCGCGGCGCCTCACCCACTCCGATCGTGGCGCTGTCGGCGCACGCCATGCGGGAGGCCGTGCGGGCCAGTATCGAGGCCGGATGCATCGCGCATCTGGCCAAGCCGGTGGACCGGTCCATGCTGCTCAAGACGCTGTACCGCTACGCGGTAACCGCCAACGCTCGCGGCGGGCAGGCGCGCGCGGTTTCCGACGAAGTGGCGGCGCTAGTCCCGAAGTATCTGGCCTCCAAGCCGGCCCAGATCGAAGAGGCGCGGGCTTCCTTGGCGCAGCGGGATTTCGAGCCGATCCGGCGTTTCGGTCACAATCTCAAGGGGACCGGCAGCGGATACGGGTTTCCGCGCATGGAAGCTCTTGGAAGCGAGATCGAAAATGCGGCCGAGCGTGGGGATGCGAATCGGATCGCCGGCCAACTCGATGCGCTGCTCACTTTTGTCAACGAGTCTTCTTCGTCCGTCGTGCTTCAATGAAGTAAGCATGAGTTCGGTTTTGTCGGAGCCCCAAGACGACGTGCTGGTGGTGACCATTCATCGTCCGGAAGTTCGCAACGCCGTCGATGGCGCCACCGCGCAAGCTTTGGCGAAAGCTTTCCGGGATTTCGATTCCGACTCGCGGCTGCGCGTGGCCGTGCTTACAGGCGCCGGTGGGACTTTCTGCGCGGGCGCGGATTTGAAGGCCCTCGCGGCCGGCGGAGGTAATCGACTTTCCGAGGACGGCGACGGTCCGATGGGCCCCACCAGGATGCTGCTATCGAAGCCCGTAGTCGCCGCGGTGGAAGGCCATGCGGTGGCGGGCGGCCTCGAGCTCGCGCTGTGGTGCGATTTGCGTGTGGCCGAGCGCGATGCGGTCTTCGGCGTCTACTGCCGGCGCTTCGGAGTCCCGTTGGTGGACTTGGGAACCATTCGGCTTCCTCGGTTGATCGGGCATAGTCACGCGCTCGATCTAATCCTCACCGGCCGCGGCGTCCACGGCGAAGAGGCGCTGCGGATGGGGCTGATCAACCGGCTGGTGGAGAAAGGCCAAGCGCTCAAAGCCGCGCTGCAACTGGCGCGGGACCTGGCGGCGCTCCCGCAGAACTGCATGCGGTCCGATCGGCTGTCGTCCTATGAACAGTGGTCGCTGCCGATCGCCGACGCGATCCACAACGAATATCGCCGGGGCGCGAGCGTGATTGAAAGCGGCGAAACGATCGACGGCGCTCGGCGGTTCGCGCGCGGCGCGGGCCGGCACGGTTCTTTTTGAGGACACGGAGGGGACCGAAGCGTAACTGCGATACCATTTTGTAGATGAAACTAGAAGATCGGGTGGCGGTGGTAACGGGCGGCGGGACCGGGATCGGGCGCGGGATCTCGGCCGCTTTTGGGCGCGAGGGAGCGAAAGTCGTAGTCAACTACAGCAAGTCCCGCGAGGCCGCCGAGGAAACGGTCGCGGAGATATGCTCGGCGGGCGGCAGCGCCATCGCCCTGGCGGCCGATGTTTCGAGCGACGCCGAAGCGCGGGCGATGATGGATGACGTGGTCCGCCGCTTCGGCCGGCTGGATGTCCTGGTCAACAACGCGGGCTGGAGCACCCGCATTCCGCACGACCGGCTCGAGGATCTTACCGACGAGATCTGGAATCGAACGCTCGACACCAACCTGCGGGGCGCGTTTTACTGCATGCGAGCCGCCGCGCCCTGGCTTCGAAAACAGCCGGGGTCGGCTATCATCAACGTGGCGAGCGTGGCGGGATTGACGGGCTCGGGCAGCTCGATCGCGTACGCCGCTTCGAAAGGCGGTCTGCTGACCATGACCAAGTCCTTCGCTAGAGTGCTCGCTCCCGACGTGCGAGTGAATGCCATAGCCCCGGGGTTCGTTCGCACTCGCTTCGCGAATTGGCCCTCCACGGCGTTCGACGATGGCGAGGCCATCACGCCGATGGGCAAACTTCCCACGCCCGACGAGATTGGCGCGATGGCGGTCTACCTGGCGGCGGACGCAACCGCGACCACCGGCGAGACTGTCGTGGTGGATGGCGGCCTTTCCGAGCTGGGACCGCACCGGCCGCGGTCGTGAGAACGATGAGGAGATCGGGCCTGGTCGGATTCGTGGCGATCGCTTTCGCTTTCCACGCCGCTCCCGCCGGCAAATTCGCGCTCACGGTCGACAACATCATGCGAGGGCACGGCCTGTTCGGCTGGGAGCCGTCGCAGCTGCGCTGGTCCTCCGACTCCGAGCGAATCTACTTCCAATGGAAGCAGGCCGGCGATCGGCTGAACCAAGATCCCGACACCTACGTCGTCAACCGGGATGGAAGCGATCTTCGCAAGTTGTCGGATGCGGAAGCCGAAGCCGCTCCGCCAGCTTCGGGCGCGAAGAGTCGCGACCTGAAGCGCACGGTCTACGTTCGCGACGGCGACATTTTTCTCTACGACTCCACTACCGGCGAGACCCATCGGATCACGAAAACCGAGGAGCCGGAAACGAATCCGCATCTTACGCGCGATGGCCATCGAATCGCATTCACGCGCGCGAACAACTTGTATGCAATCGCGCTTGACACGGGATTGTTGGAACAATTGACCGAAATCCGCCCGCCCGGAGCGGTTAACGAAAACAAAACATCCCCGGACGAGAAGAAAGGCACCGCGAGCCAGGAGTACCTGAAGAAGCAAGAGAAGGAACTGCTCGAAGCGGTCCGTGAGCGCGCCGCCAAGCGCGAAGAGGAGGAAGCCAAGCGCAAGCTGGAGCATCCGCGAAAACCGTTTACTCTCGAAACCGGTCAAACCGTCGCTTCGCTCGATCTGACGCCGGATGAGAAATACGTTCTCGCGGGCATTAAGCAGCCTGGCAAGGACGCGAAGCGCACCATCATTCCCAACTACGTAACGGAATCGGCATACACCGAGGACATTTCATCGCGCGAGAAAGTTGGCGACAGTCAAGACCATGTCAGATTCGCGCTTCTCAGCACAGCGACCGGAGAGGCGACCTGGATCGAGCCCGAACCGAAAACCCGGGACGGCGCCGCAGAGCTGTCGCGGCCAGTCTGGTCCGAGGATGGCGCGCGGGCGGCGATGCTGGCGCGCGCCGCCGACAACAAGGATCGCTGGATTCTCGCTCTGGATGAGACCACCGGCAAGACGCGCGTGCTGGCGCACGATCACGACGACGCCTGGGTGGACGGGCCTGGCGCCGGAACGCTGGGCTGGATGAAGAGCGATCGGGACGTCTATTTCCAATCCGAGCGCACCGGCTACTCGCAGCTTTACGCAGTTTCCTTCGATGGCGGCGAACCGCGAGCGCTCACCTCCGGCAATTTCGAAGTGGATGATGTCGTTTTGTCGAACGACAAGACCCGGTTCTTCTTAACCACCAGCGAAGGCGATCCGGGCCAGCGCAACGTCTACGAAATGAGCGCGGACGGCGGAGCCAGGGTGCGGCTCACCGCCATGACCGGCCGCCACAGCGCGGTTCTCTCGCCCGACGAGCATTGGTTCGCGGACGTTTATTCCTACACCAACAAACCGCCCGAGTTGTATGTGCAAGCCGCCGCTTCGGCTGCGGCCGCCGCGAAACTCACCTCGTCGCCGGCGCCGGATTTTTGGGAGTACCCGTGGCTGGACGCTCCCATCGTGACGTTCCCGGCCCGCGACGGCGTCGCGCTGCGCGCGCAGGTGTTCAAACCGGCGAACTTCCGCAAGGGCGGTCCGGCGGTAATCTTCGTGCATGGCGCCGGATATTTGCAGAACGTGCATCGCTGGTGGTCGTCCGAATACACGCGCGAGTATTTGTTCCATCATCTGTTGATGGAACGCGGCTACATGGTGATCAATGTCGACTACCGCGGGTCGGCGGGCTACGGCCGCGATTGGCGCACCGCCATTTACCGGCACATGGGCGGCCAGGACCTGGACGATCAGGTGGATGCCGCGCGCTGGCTGGTGGCGCAAGAGGGCGTGGATGCGAAACGGATCGGGCTTTATGGCGGCAGCTACGGCGGATTCATCACGCTCATGGCGATGTTCACCCAATCGGAGGTGTTCGCGGCCGGCGCGGCGCTGCGCCCGGTGACGGACTGGGCGAATTACAACGACGGCTACACGTCCAATATTTTAAATATCCCGCAAAAAGACGCCGAGGCTTACCGCCAATCGTCTCCGATTTTCTTCGCTTCGGGACTCAAAGGCGCGTTGCTGATCTGTCATGGGATGGTGGACACCAACGTCCATTTCCAGGACACGGTGGAGCTGGTCGAGAAGCTGATCGAGCTGCGCAAGGAAAACTGGCAGTTGGCGGTGTACCCGGTGGAAAATCACGGGTTCATCGAGCCCGCGAGTTGGGCGGACGAGTATAAGCGCATTTTGGATTTGTTCGAGAAGAACTTAAAAGCTCATTGAAGAGCGCCGGGCTCGATTGCGAACGGGTTCACGATCGTAACACCGCCGAATTCGCGGCCGGTCTGGAAATCCTCACTAAGAATAAATCTGCATCTTGTTCGTTCGGCAGCAGCGACGATCATCCCATCCCAGAAAGAAACTTGTGCTTGGTCGTTCCAATACCAGGCGCGTTCGATCATCCCCAACGTGACATCCGGTGGATTCCACTGGGCCATAGCCGCCACATAGGAGCGCGCCTGCTCGGGCGGCGCACCGAATTTTCTGAGGGCATTCCAGTAGAACTCTTGGATAACCTGCCAGCTAAGAGCACCGCGGGCATGCTCCCATAACCAGCCGAGCCAAGCCTCGGCGCGGTCGCGCTTCTCCGGACTGTCATGATCGAAGATGTAGAGGAAGACGTTGGAATCGACGAAATATCTATCCCCGCTCATGAGCTTCGTCACGAGTCATGCGCTTGGAGGCGTCAATGGGGACACCCAAGTCGCGAGGGAGTTTCTTCCACTCTTCATAAGCGCGCCAGTAGGCATCGGAGGAGCGCATTTCCTTTTCGAGCAGGCGGCCGATGAGCCTCGAGACTGAGGTATTTTCTTCCGCCGCCTGTCGGCGGGCCCAGTGAGCGACCTCAGGATCGAGGGTGATGGTGACGTTTCTCAACACGATATCAGTGTAACACGACATTCGCGTAAATAATCCAGCTTGACGGGTGCATTTGGTATGCGTGTACTACGTATACCAAGTATGAACAGGACGGTCTACGTTCCGGATGACGAAATCGAAACATGGGAAATGGCGCGGAAACTCGCGAACGATCGGCTTTCACCGGTCATCCTCCAGGCGCTGAAGGAATTCATCATGACCAAAGAGATGGAAGCGGCAGAGGCCGCGGGTTTCGAGCGGATCGAGATCGCCTTCGATGATGCAGATGACAATCACCTTCCTAAAAGGAAGGCTTTTCGAGGTAAGTGGCTCATTGCCCCAGACGAACCGCTCCGACGTAAGATCGGAGGCGAAACACAAGCTTGCTTCTACAGCTAAGGGCCAAATAGTCGTTTTCTTTTGGAGGGAGGGCGCGAAATTCGCACACTCTCATCGGTTCTACGTTTTTCCGTCCTTCGAGGTAGCCGCCGAAGACGACGATGTCAATCGCGCAATCCGTGAAGCACTTCGAAGGCGCGGAGTGCCAATTGAGGAGTTGGACATTTGATCTCTTTCGACATCGCTCGCATTATCAAGGGCACTATCACAAAACCGACGTTGCTGGAGGTAGCGTGCCTGGTCATCATCGGGGTCCTAATCGTCGTCCTTATTCGTTGACTTACTACGAAAAAACAAGAAGCGGGCACGGCGGCCCGCTCCAAGATCAACTCTTGATGTGTAGGCTATTCCGCCAGCGTTTCCTCGCCGGGCTCTTCGGTCAAGCCGCCCGCGTAGATGCTGCGGGCTTCGTCTTCGTAGCCGCCCAGGTCGCCCGCCAGCGATACTTCTTCCGCGATGGGCTCTTCTTCCACCACGTCCTCGCCCGCGATCTTCACTTGGCGATAGTATTCCATGCCGGTGCCGGCTGGAATCAAACGGCCCATGATCACGTTCTCCTTTAGCCCGCGCAGATAGTCCACCTTGCCGTTGATGGCGGCTTCGGTCAGCACGCGCGTGGTCTCCTGGAAGGACGCGGCAGAGATGAACGAATCGGTGGAAAGCGACGCCTTGGTGATGCCCAGCAGCACGGGCTTCCCGTTTGCCGGACGCCCGCCGGCTTCCCTTACGCGATCATTCTCCTCGCGGAACTTGAATTTGTCCACCACCTCTTCGGGCAGGAACTCGGTGTCGCCGATGTCGTCCACCTTCACCCAGCGCATCATCTGCCGGGAGATGACCTCCAGGTGCTTGTCGTTGATATTGACGCCCTGCAGGCGATAGACTTCCTGGATTTCGTTCACCAGGTATTTCTGCAGTTCCTTTTCGCCGAGCACGGCCAGGATGTCGTGCGGATTGCGGGGGCCGTCCATAAGAGGATCGCCCGCCTTCACCCGCTCGCTTTCCTGGACGTTGATGTGAACGCCGCGCGGAATCGAGTATTCCTTCTGCTCTCCGTCGTCGGCGGTGATGCTGATCTTGCGCATGCCCTTGGCGACTTCGCCGTAGCGCACCACGCCGTTGATCTCGGCGATGATGGCCGTTTCGCGCGGCTTGCGAGCTTCGAACAGCTCCACCACGCGCGGCAGACCGCCGGTGATGTCCTTGGTCTTAGTGGTCGCGCGCGGGATCTTGGCGAGCACGTCGCCGGCGTGGACCAGATCGTCATGGTTCACCATGAGGTGAGCGTGAGTGGGCATCAGATACCGGCGCTCATCGGAGCGCGCGCCGCCTTCGGGCCGGATGATGACGGTGGGGATGCGCTTTTCGTCGGGCGAATCGGTAACCACCCACTGCGACATACCGGTGATTTCGTCCACCTGCTCCTGCAGGGTGATGCCTTCGGAAAGATCCTTGAAATGGACCTTCCCGCTGACCTCGGTGAGAATCGAGAACGTGTAGGGATCCCACTCCAGCAGGATGGCGTTGTTCTTGACTTTCGCGCCGTCGTCGAACAACACGCGCGCGCCGTACACCACCGGGTAGCGTTCCTTCTCGCGGCCCTTTTCGTCGATGATGGCCATAATGCCGTTGCGGTTCATCGCGATCAATTCGCCCTTGGCGTTTTTGACCGTAGCCACGTTCAGGAATTTCACGAACCCGTCCGACTTGGCGTCCTGGCGGGATTGCTCGCTCGATCCGGTGGCGGTGCCGCCGACGTGGAACGTTCGCATGGTAAGCTGCGTGCCCGGTTCGCCGATGGATTGCGCGGAAATGATGCCGACCGCTTCGCCGCGTTCCACCATGCGGCCGGTGGCGAGATTGCGGCCGTAACAGAGCTGGCAAACGCCGCGCTTGGATTCGCAAGTCAGCACCGAGCGGATCTTGACGCGCTCGATGCCGGCCGCCTGGATCGCGCCGGCTAGATCCTCGGTGATCTCCTGATTGAGACCGACGATCAGGTTGCCTTCATAATCGTGCTGGTCTTCGAGAGCGACGCGGCCGACGATGCGGTCGCGCAACGGCTCGATGATTTCGCCCGATTCGATGATGGGTTCGACGTAGATGCCGTCGCCGGTTCCGCAATCGTCTTCGGTGACGATGACGTCCTGGGCCACGTCGCAAAGGCGGCGGGTGAGATAGCCGGAGTCGGCCGTTTTCAGAGCGGTGTCGGCCAAGCCTTTGCGCGCGCCGTGCGTGGAGATGAAGTATTGCAGCACGTCCAGACCCTCGCGGAAGTTGGCGGTGATGGGCTGCTCGATGATTTCGCCGGACGGCTTGGCCATCAGGCCGCGCATCCCGGAGAGCTGGCGGATCTGCTGTTTCGATCCGCGGGCGCCCGAGTCGGCCATGATGTAAATCGGATTGAGATAGCGGCCGGTGCGGTCATCCTCTTCCATGGACTTGAACATTTCGTCCGAGACCTTTTCGGTGACCTTCGACCAGATTTCGATGATCTTGTTGTAGCGTTCGCCCTGCGTGATGGCGCCTTCCTGATATTGCTGCGTGACCTCGATCACGGCCTTTTCGGCGTCGCGCACCAGCTTGGTTTTCTCGCCCGGCACCACCATGTCGTCGATGCCGATGGAGATACCGGCGCGGGTGGCGTACAGGAAACCGAGCTTTTTCACCTCGTCCAGCATGCCCACCGTAACGGGCAAGCCGAACTTTAGATAAGCATACTGCACCAGTTGCGAAAGGCCTTTCTTCTTGAGCAGGCCGTTGACGAAAGGCATCTCGTCGGGCAGCACGTCGTTCAGAATCACGCGCCCGACGGTGGTGTCCATGTACTGCTTAATGAATTCGATGGGCTCGGTATGGATGACGTTCTGGTTGTCGAACGCCTTCATCAGGTCGATTACGCGGCCGGTGTAGCGGAGCTTGATGGGAGTGAGCGTTTCCACTTCGCCCATTTCGAGCGCGATCAAGACGTCGTCGGTGGACGCGAAAGTCCGGCCTTCGCCCTTGGTGCCGGGGCGAGCTTTGGTGAGGTAATACAAGCCCAGCACCATGTCCTGCGTCGGCACCGCGATAGGCGCGCCGTGCGCGGGAGACAGAATGTTGTTGGACGAAAGCATCAGCGTGGAGGCTTCGATCTGCGCTTCCGGAGACAGCGGAATATGAACGGCCATCTGGTCGCCGTCGAAATCGGCGTTGAAGGCGGTGCAGGTCAGGGGATGCAGCTTGATGGCTTTGCCTTCCACCAGCACCGGTTCGAACGCCTGAATCCCAAGGCGATGCAGCGTGGGAGCGCGATTGAGCAGAATGGGGTGATCCTTGATCACTTCCTCCAGAATGTCCCACACCACCGGATCCTGCTGCTCCACTAATTCCTTGGCTTGTTTTATCGTGGTGCAATGGCCGCGCTGTTCGAGCCGGTGATAGATGAACGGCTTGAAGAGTTCCAGCGCCATTTTCTTGGGCAGCCCGCACTGGTTCAGCTTGAGCTCGGGACCAACCACGATGACAGAACGGCCCGAGTAATCCACGCGCTTGCCGAGCAGGTTCTGGCGGAAGCGGCCCTGCTTGCCTTTGAGCGTGTCGGAGAGCGATTTGAGCGGGCGGTTGTTGGCGCCGCGCAGCACGCGTCCACGGCGTCCGTTGTCGAACAATGCGTCGACGGCTTCCTGCAGCATGCGCTTTTCGTTTCGAACGATGACGTCCGGCGCGTGCAGCTCGATCAGCTTCTTGAGCCGGTTGTTGCGGTTGATAACGCGGCGATACAGGTCGTTCAGATCGGAGGTGGCGAAGCGGCCGCCATCCAGCGGCACCAGCGGACGAAGTTCCGGAGGGATGACCGGGATGACGTCCAGAATCATCCATTCCGGCTTGTTGCCGGACTTGCGGAAGCTCTCGACCACGCGCAGGCGCTTGGCGTACTTGAGCTTCTTCTGCTGCGAGACCTCGGTCTTCATGCGCTCGCGGATCTCCAGGCTGAGACCCTCGATGTCGACCTTCTTCAACAATTCCTTGATACCCTCGGCGCCCATCATGGCGACGAACTTGCCGGCGAATTCCTGATCGAGCGCGCGCTTCCGCTCGTCGGTGATCACCTCGCCCGCGCGCAATTCGCCCACTTCGCCGGGATCGACCACGACGAAAGCTTCGAAGTAAAGCACGCGTTCCAGTTCCCGCAGCGTGATGTCGAGCAGATAACCGATGCGGCTGGGCAGGCCCTTGAAGAACCACACATGCGAGCAGGGGCTGGCCAATTCGATATGGCCCAGGCGCTCCCGGCGCACGCGCGACAGCGTCACTTCCACGCCGCACTTGTCGCAAATTACGCCGCGATGCTTCATGCGCTTATACTTGCCGCACAAGCACTCCCAATCGGCGATCGGACCGAAGATCCGCGCGCAGAATAGTCCATCGCGTTCCGGCTTGAAAGTCCGGTAGTTGATGGTTTCCGGCTTGGTCACTTCGCCGTGGGACCAGCTCCGAATTTTTTCCGGAGATGCGAGGCTGATCCGGATGGAGTCGAAGTCAGCGATCAAATTTGCTCTATCGTACGGAGAGGAACGGTACATTTTTTCTCCTATTCAGGGCCCGGAGTCCGGAATCCAGCGCTGAGTTCCGGCTCCTCGATTATTCTTTTAGTCCGCCGCGAGGGCGGTGTCTGCAATCTCCCGCGGCTTCTTCATCAACTCGACGTCCAGACACAGCGACTGCAGCTCGCGGATCAGGACGTTGAAAGACTCCGGCACGCCCGGTTCGGCGGCCGCTTCTCCTTTCACGATCGCTTCGTAGATCTTGGCGCGCCCGTAGACGTCGTCCGACTTGGCGGTTAACAATTCCTGCAACACGTAAGCGGCCCCGTAGGCTTCGAGCGCCCACACTTCCATTTCGCCGAACCTCTGGCCGCCGAACTGCGCCTTGCCGCCCAGCGGTTGCTGGGTAATCAGCGAATACGGACCGATGGAACGAGCGTGGATCTTGTCGTCCACCAGGTGCGAAAGCTTGAGCATGTAGATGTAGCCCACCGTGACGGGTTGTTCGAAAGCCTGTCCGGAAATTCCGTCCCAAAGCTGGACCTTGCCGGAGCTAGGCAGATTGGCGGCCTTGAGCTGACCCTTGATCTCCTTTTCGGTGGCTCCGTCGAACACCGGAGTGGCGAAGTGGAGTTGCAGAGCGTGCGCCGCCCAGCCGAGATGCGTCTCCAGAATCTGGCCGACGTTCATGCGCGAAGGCACGCCCAGCGGATTGAGCACGATCTCCACCGGAGTGCCGTCGGGCAGATACGGCATGTCTTCGTCGGGAACGATGCGAGCGATAACACCCTTATTTCCGTGACGGCCGGCCATCTTGTCGCCCACCGACAGCTTGCGCTTCATCGCGATGTAGCACTTGACCAGTTTAATGACGCCCGGCGGCAGTTCGTCGCCCTTGCGAAGCTTGGCGATCTTTTCGTCCGTGATCTTTTCGAGCACGGCGATCTGCCGGGAAGTCATCTCTTCGATCTCGTCGATCTGCTCGTTCAGACGGACGTCTTTGTTTGCGAACTTGACGCGTTTCAGATCGCGCGCCCGAAGCTTCTCGATCACGTCGCGCGACAGATCCAGGCCCTTCGAGATCAGTTTCTTGTTGGTCTTTTCGTCGTGCAGGTCGGCCAGCACTTCCTTGCCTTCCAGCAGATCGGTGAGGCGCTTGGCGCGCTCGTCGTTGAGGATGCGTTTTTCGTCCTGGAGGTTGCGATGCAGCCGCTCCACCTGGGATTCCAGAATCGCCTTGGAGCGCTCGTCCAGGTCCGCGCCCTTGCGCGAAAATACCTTGCAATCCACCACCGTGCCCTCGATGCCGGGCGGGCAGTAGAGCGAGGCGTCCTTCACGTCGCCGGCCTTTTCGCCGAAAATCGCGCGCAGCAGCTTCTCTTCGGGAGTGAGCTGCGTCTCCCCCTTGGGAGTAACCTTGCCCACCAGAATGTCGCCCGGTTTAACGGTTGCGCCGATGCGAATGATTCCGCTCTCGTCCAAATTCCTCAGGAAGGTTTCCGCGATATTCGGGATATCGCGCGTGATCTCCTCCGGTCCGAGCTTGGTGTCGCGCGCCTCGATTTCGAACTCCTCGATGTGGATCGAGGTGTAGTAGTCGTCCTTGACCAGGCGCTCGGAGACCACGATGGCGTCCTCGAAATTGTAGCCGCGCCAGGGCATGAACGCGACCAGGACGTTGCGCCCCAGCGCCAGCTCGCCCATGTCGGTGCAAGGACCGTCGGCCAATACGTCGCCCTTTTTCACGCGCTGCCCCTGGAATACGATGGGCTTCTGGCTGATGCAGGTATTCTGATTGGAGCGCTTGAACTTGGTGAGCTGATAGATGTCGGCGCCCACCTCGCGCGATAACTGTCCTTCATGCGCACTGCCATCCACGCGCACGATGATCCGCTCGGAATCCACCGAGTCGACAATGCCGGAGCGCTTGCAGATAACGACCGCGCCCGAATCGCGCGCCGTCACGTGTTCCATGCCGGTTCCGACGTACGGCGTTTCGGCCCGCAGCAAAGGCACCGCCTGCCGCTGCATGTTCGATCCCATCAACGCGCGGTTGGCGTCGTCGTTTTCGAGGAACGGAATCAAGCTGGCGGCCACCGAGACCAGTTGCTTGGGACTCACGTCCATGTATTCGATTTCGTCGCGGTGCTTGAGAACGAAGTTCCCGGCCTGCCGCGCGTTCACCAGATCGTTGACGATATGGCCCTTTTCGTCGAGAGCCACGTTGGCCTGCGCGATGATGTACTTGTCTTCTTCCCAGGCGGACAGATAGTCGCAGTGGGCTTCCACTTCGAGCTGCTGCTTTTTGGGACCGAGATCGCGGTTGATCTTATCCGACTCCCCGCGCGTCATCACATCGCCCACTTTGTGGGAGCTGTCTCCCGGATTAAGGAGCTTGATCTCGTCCACCACGTTGCCTTTCAGGACGCGGCGATAGGGGCTTTCGATAAATCCGTACTCGTTGATACGGGCGAAACAGGATAGCGACGAGATCAGACCGATGTTGGGACCTTCGGGAGTCTCGATAGGGCAGATGCGGCCGTAGTGCGTCGGATGCACGTCGCGCACTTCGAATCCGGCGCGCTCGCGGGAAAGACCGCCTGGCCCGAGGGCCGACAGACGGCGCTTGTGCGTGATCTCCGACAGCGGATTGGTCTGATCCATGAACTGCGAGAGCTGGCTGGAGCCGAAGAACTCGCGGATGGCGGCCATCACGGGCTTGGCGTTGACCAAGTCGTGCGGCATGGCGGTGGACATTTCCTGGTACACCGACATTTTTTCTTTAATCGCCCGCTCCATGCGGACCAAGCCGATGCGGAACTGGTTTTCGAGCAGCTCGCCCACCGCCCGGACGCGGCGGTTGCCCAGGTGATCGATGTCGTCAACGGCGCCGATGCCGCGGCGCAGCTTCAGCAGGTATTTGATGGTGTCGGTGAAATCGCGCTGATCGAGCGTGCGCTTGTCGAGCGGGGACTCGTCGATCTTGTCGTACAGCTTGATGTTGAACTTCATGCGGCCCACGCGCGAAAAGTCGTACTTGCGCGGGTCGAAGAACATGCCCTGGAAGAGCTGAGTGGCGGTGTCGAGCGTGGGCGGATCGCCGGGCCGCAGCTTGCGGTAGATCTCGAGCAGCGCGTCGTTCTGGCTCTTGACCGGATCCTTGCGAAGGGTGACCGAAATCACGTTGCCGGCGTCGTCCCGATCGGGGAAGAACACCTGGAACGACGTGATGCCGTTCTCCAGCAGCTTGTCGATGTTGACCAGCTCGTGGTTGGCCTCCACCAGCACTTCGCCGGTGGACATGTCGATGACGTCGGAGGCGATGAATGCGCCCTGCAGATCGGTACGGTCCACTTCCACCTGGTCGATCTTGGCCTTCTGAATCGCTTCGTAAACGGACTTGGTGATTTTGCGACCTTGCGGAACGACGGTTTCGCTCTTGGTCCCGATGGCTTTGGATAGCTTCAAACCGATCAGGCTTTCGGACACCTTCCAGAAAAACTTCTTGTCCTTGATCGCCACTTCGCTGACGTTGTAGAAGGCTTTCAGGATGTCGGCGTCGTTCTTCAGACCCAGCGCCCTGAGGAACACGGTGCCGTAGAACTTGCGCTTGCGGTCAATGCGGACGTAGAGCAGGTTCTTGTTGTCGTACTCGAACTCCACCCAGCTTCCGCGATACGGAATGATCTTGCCGAGAAAATAGCCTTGCGCCGGGACGCGCTCGAAGAACACGCCGGGCGAGCGGTGCAACTGCGAAACGATGACGCGCTCGGTGCCGTTGATGATAAAGGTGCCGTTGTCGGTCATCAACGGAATTTCGCCGAAGAAAACCTCTTGCTCCTTGATGTCGCGAACGGTCTTGGCGCCGGTTTCGGCGTCCTTGTCGTAGACGGTAAGGCGAATGGTGACTTTGAGCGGCGCGGCGTAGGTCATGCCGCGCTCTTCGCACTCGGCCACGTCGTATTTCAACTGCAAACCCACCGGGTCGCCGCAGCGGTTGCAGAAGGTGACGATGTTCTTGTTGAACGTTCCGCAGCGGTGGCACAGCACGTCGCCGACATGGAACGGATCGGTGCGGATGGTGGCGCCGCAACTGGGATTGCGGCAGGTGGAACGCAGGTGGTGCAGCCCCTTGAGGTTGCCGCACTTGCATTCCCAATTGCCGATGGCGTAATCGACGAACTCGAGCTGGCTCAATCCCCGGAAATCGGAGATCGGGAAGACCGAGTTGAACACGCTCTGCAGACCGGTGTCTTCCCGCTCGCCGGGAAGCAAATCCATCTGCAGAAATCGCTCGTAGGATTTCTTTTGGACTTCGATCAGGTTTGGTATCGGGATCGAGGTCTTGATCCGGGAGAAATCTACTCGCTCGCGCGTTGCGCCTTTTGCCAGGTTATCCATTTTCACTCCTACGGCCGATGGGCTCGCAACTTAATCGAAGAATCAAATGCCGCCGGCGGCTATGCTGGGCGGCTTCATCCGATACGAGCGCCTCGAACGCGCCGGTTATCGGTTAACTGGGCGGGAGAACGGAAGCGGGGTCGAATCAGCAACTCAAGACCTGGAAACCAAGGGCGTACACATCCGACAGGGAAAAATCGAACATCCCCATATCGAGCAAAGCCGTGCCCAGCGCCGCTTGCACAAAGCGGCACACCAAGTGCGCAGGTTGTTTGGTTCACAAGAACAAGAATCCGGGTCGGTCTCCGGCCAGTATCTATATCAATGTAGCAAACCGGACGGACTTCGTCAAATCCGGGCCGCGAGGAATCCACGGCCGAAAGCGAAGCATCCTAACCCGCTGAAAATACGGGTCGATTGCCTCCGAAGCCAGTCCGTCGCCCGAAAGTTTATTTTACTTCGACCGTAGCCCCGGCATCGGTAAACTTCTTCTTGATGGCCTCGGCTTCTTCCTTGTTGACGCCCTCTTTGATGGCTTTCGGCGCTCCGTCCACCAAGTCCTTGGCTTCCTTGAGCCCCAGATTGGTGACTTCGCGAACGGCTTTGATGACGTTGATCTTGTTGGCGCCGGCCGCCGTCAAGATCACGTTGAACTCGGTTTTCTCTTCCGCCGCCGGAGCCGCTGCCGCTCCACCGCCCGCCGCCGGAGCCGCCGCCACGGCCGCAGCCGCCGCCGAGACGCCCAGCTTTTCTTCGAGCAATTTGACGAGCTGCGACGCTTCGAGCAGCGTCAGCCCTTGAATCTGTTCCGCGATTGCGTTGATGTCCGCCATGGTCTTCCTCTACTCCCTTATTGTGAGAACTTGTTTTCCTTGACTCCCTGATCGACTACCACGGCGAGATTGCGTCCCACGCCGCCGATGGCCGTAACCAGACGCTGCGCCGAGGCTTGGATCAGGAATAAAACTTTCGCTAAAATCTCTTCGCGCGAAGGCAGGTTCGCCAGTTCCTGGATCGATTTGACGGCGATGACGCGGCCTTCCACCATGCCCGCCTTGAAGGTGAAGGTCGGATTCGCTTTGGCATAGGCGGTCAGCGCCTTGGCCAGCGCCACCGGATCCTTGGCCGTGTAGGCCAGCGATGTCATACCCGCCAGATTACTCAGAATGTCCTGCGCCGGCGTACCTTGGGACGCCTTCTCGGCCAGATTGTTCTTGATTACTTTATAATTGCCGCCCGCGCCGCGCACCGTCTTGCGCAACTCGTAATCCTGCTGGACGGTGAGCTTGTCGAAGCCGGTGACGAAGATATTCTGCGCCTTTTCGAAATCCTTCTTGAGCGCTTCAAGATCTTTTTCTTTTTCCGATTTCTTCTTCATGTGGTGTCCTCGCTTGGTGTCCCGGCTAAACCTGCTTGGCGTTGAACGCGGTCACGTCCAGATGCACGCCCGGACCCATGGTTGAGCAGATGGTCACGCTCTTGACGTACTTGCCCTTGGCCGCCGCCGGCTTAGCTCTAATCACGGCTTGGATCAGGCTGGAAGCGTTTTCGAGAAGCTTGCCGGTCTCGAAGCTGACCTTGCCCACGGGAACGTGAATGACTCCGGTCTTGTCCACTCGAAATTCCACTTTGCCGGCTTTCACTTCCGAGACTGCCTGCGCGACATCGGTGGTAACAGTGCCGGTCTTCGGGTTGGGCATCAGGCCGCGCGGGCCTAGCACCTTTCCCAACTTTCCGACCGAGCGCATCATGTCCGGCGTCGCGATGACGGCGTCGAACGCGGTCCAGTTCTCGGTTTGGATTTTGTTGACCATGTCCTCGCCGCCCACGAAATCGGCGCCGGCTTCCTGCGCCTCCCTCAGTTTGTCGCCGGATGCGATCACCAGCACGGTTTTGGATTTCCCCAGGCCGTTGGGCAGAACCACGGTCCCGCGCACCATCTGGTCGGCGTGCTTAGGATCGACGCCCAGCCGCAGGTGCAACTCGACCGTCTCGTCGAATTTGGCGAACTTGATTTTTTGAACTAGCGGAACGGCTTCGTTCAGAGGGTAGGGGCGCTGCTCGACTTGTTCGGACGCGGCTTTGAACTTCTTACCTTGCTTCTGCATGTCTCCTCATTGGTGCAGACGGCAGAGCGGGACAATTGAAGGCCCTGCCTCCCACTGAGTTCTAAATCTTAGCGGGGAGCGCTGTTATTTAAGTTAGCAAAGGGTGGGCGGGTTTGTCCAGGCTCAGGCTGCCTTTCCCATTGTTAGGCCCCCTAGACCGTTCCGCGGTCCCTCACGGCCAGTGCCCCCCTTACCAGCATTCGATCTTGAGCGCAATCGCAGCTTCTCTTTGAGTTTGATCCTGAGTGGCCAGCGGGCACTTGGTACGGATAGCCAACTCGACATAAAGCGCATCGTATGGTGTCAGACCATGATCGCGACAAAGTGTCTGAACAGGCCCGTTCACTTGTTCGATTGAAGCGTAGTCAAAGGTCGCACCCAAGACTCCAAGATCGGCGAGAAATGCGCGCGTCTGTTCCGGGGAGATTCGCCCCCGTCTCTCACCGACGAGCAAAGAATTCAGCACCTCAAGCGCCCAGAAAGATGGAACGAAAGCCTGATCACCCGCCTTCAATCGCTCAAGCACCTTCAGTGACAACGGCGTTTGCTCGTCTGGAAAGCACCAAGATAAGGTCACCGACGCGTCGAGAACCACACGGCTCAAGGACGCGCCTCTTCGCGCAATTCACGGATAGTCTTATCGCCGAGCGAGACTCCGTGCGTTTTGCCGAACGTCATGAGCCGGTCGATGGCGTCTCTGCGCTTCTCGTCAGTCCCTTGCGTTTCCGCTTCGGACGACTTGAGGGCTTGAAGGATGACATCCTCGGCGTCTTTGAACGATCCGGTCTCTAGCCGACGGTTAATAAGCGCCTCGACTTCGGGCTTGGTGATCTGAATAGTCACGGGAGTGGCCTCCTTCATCATTATGATCCGTATACGCTATTCCAAACGCGATCGGTTTGCAAATCCGCCAAGCTAAAGGCACTGTAGCGGCCGCAGCCTGCCCGGTTGGGGAAGGTGAGCCGAACCCTTCTTGGCAGAATCACCGCTTTGGCAGCGAAACCGTGATGTTGCGAAACTTCAGGCCGCCCGTGTGGTCGCCTTGCAGATAGATGGGACCCGGCTCCGCTTCGTGGCTGTCTAGCGCGCCGCCCGTTATACCGGGGATCTGCTGCTCGTCGATGATCTTCACGCCGTCGCGCACCACCGTCACCGTCCGGCCCACCAGCGTAATGTCATAGGTCTCCCATTGGCCGGGACGGCCCGTGACGCTGGCCGAAGGCGCGATGAATCCGTAGATCGAGCCCATCGCGTGGAACTGATCGTTCTTCTCCGGTGGTTCGTATTCAATTTGCACCTCGTAGCGGCCGCGCAGATACACGCCACTGTTGCCGCCTTGCGGGCAGTTGTACTCGACATGCAGTTTGAAGTCGTCGAACTTGCGCGTGGTCCGGATGTTGGCGCCCCCGCGGTCGTTCCGCAGCTCCCCATCTTGAGCCGACCAATAAATCTTGGACGGATCGTCAAACTCCCAGCCGGTAAGATCCCGTCCGTTAAACAGTG